>Ga0209530_1000210_pt1 | contig 50429 bp, 43 predicted proteins | sample BlaSpr_A8_Ref_O1_FD_187987 | JGI IMG/M metagenome (GOLD analysis project Ga0209530, IMG submission 187987) | Forest soil microbial communities from Thunder Bay, Ontario, Canada - Black Spruce, Ontario site 2_A8_Ref_O1 (SPAdes) (version 2) | ecosystem: Environmental > Terrestrial > Soil > Boreal...
GTGGCAGGAGTGCCGCGCGGTCACGCTGCCCGGGCTGCGCCGCGAGCTCGTCGTCTGCGTCACCGTCACCGTCATCGCCGCCCTGGCCAGCTTCGACGTCGTCTACATCTCGACCCAGGGCGGGCCGGGGTACAGCACGATGGTGCCGGGACTGCAGATCTACCAGCTCACCTTCATCAAGCAGCAGGTCGGCCAGGCCTCGGCGCTGGCCGTCGTGCTAGTCGCGCTGGTGCTGGTGATCATCATCCCGATCCAGCGCCTGGGGCGTGAACGATGAACACCGCCGAATCGGCAACCGCGAGGGCTACGCGGATCATGATCCTCGCCGTCCTGATCGTGTTCACCGTCGTGCCGCTGCTGAGCATGATCACCACGGCCCTGCAGAAGCAGGGGACGTTGCCGTCAGGGCTGTCGTTCCCCGTGCATCCGCAGTGGCACAACTTCGTCGACGCGTGGAACGCGGCCGACTTCCTGGCGTTGCTGAAGTCCAGCGTGCTGATCGTCCTGGGCGTCGTGCCGCTGGCCGTGATCTTCTCCACGCTCGCCGGGTACGGGCTGGCCACTGCGCGCACGCGCGGCGGCTCCGTCATCTACGGGCTGTTCATCCTGGGGCTGACGCTGCCGGCCGAGGCACTGATCTCGCCGCTGTACTACGAGCTGCGCTCGATGGGCCTGCTGGACAGCCGCTTCGCGCTGATCTTTCCGCTGCTGGGGCTGTTCATGCCGTTCGGCGTCTTCTGGATGCGCACGGCCTTCCAGTCGCTGCCACCCGAGCTCACCGAAGCCGCCGAGCTTGACGGTGCCTCGTCGTGGCAGACGTTCCGCCGCGTCAAGCTGCCGCTCGTCCTGCCGTCGCTCTCATCGCTGACCATCTTGTTCTTCTTGTGGACCTGGAACCAGTTCCTGCTCGTGATCGTGCTGATCAACAACCCCGCCGACGGCAACATGGCCGGGGCGCTGGCGACCTTCCAGGGTGAGTACGGCACCAACGTCGTGCTGCTCTGCGCCGGCGCGCTGATCATCATGGCGCCTTCCCTGGTGGTCTTCTTTTTCTTCCAGCGGCAGTTCGTCCGGGCCCTGCTGCAGGGGGCGGTCAAGTGAATGCCAGCGCAGTAGTAAGTAAAGGAGCTTGCTGATGCCCAGCTATAACCTTCCGGTCCTCCCCCGCCGCCCGAGCCTCGCGGCGCAGACCGCGTACCTCATCGCCAGCGGTGACCTGCGCGAATCGGCCAACCTGGCCGGCTGGCCGACCCAGCTGACGCTGGAGAAGGTCGTGATCAAGTCCTGCGCCGAGCTCGGCTGGACCGTCATTCGCGCGAACGACGCCGACCCGCTCACCGGTCACGGCTTCATCAGCAGCCAGCGGATGGGGCTGGAGGTGTTCAAGGGCATTCCGGTCGATGCCCCGCTGATCGTGGCGGAGGCAGTGTGGCAGTACAGCCATCACGTGCTGGCTGGGCTGCGCACGCATCAGGGCCCGATCCTGACCGTCGCCAACTTCGTCGGGCGGTGGCCCGGGCTGGTCGGGCTGCTGGGACTTAACGCGGGCATGACGAAGATGGGCCGCGGGTACAGCACGATCTGGACCGTCGACGGCTCCGACGAGTGGTTCCGCGACGGCCTGCGCGAGTGGCTGCAGACCGGCCGCATCGAGCATGACGCCTCGCACGTGCGCGACCTGCCGGCACTGGCGCCGACGCCGGAGACCGAGCTCGGCCAGGCGATCGCCGCCCAGCTGCAGGCGGACAAGGCGATCATCGGCGTCTTCGACGAGGGCTGCATGGGCATGTACAACGCGATCTTCGACGATGAGCTGCTCAACCCGCTCGGCATCTACAAGGAACGCTTGTCGCAAAGTGCGCTCTGGGCCGAGATGCAGCGGGTGAGCGACGACGAGGCAGCGGCGATCGGCGAGTGGCTGGCGGCGAAGGGGATGACGTTCAAGCTCGGAACCGATGAGGCCACCGAGCTCACTGCCGCCCAGCTCAGCTGGCAGTACAAGATGTACGTGGCCGCGCTGCGGATTTCCGACGACTTCGGCCTCGACGCCGTCGGCATCCAGTACCAGCAAGGCCTGAAGGATCTCGCCCCGGCGTCGGATCTGGTCGAAGGGCTGCTCAACAACGTCGACCGGCCCCCGGTGACCAGCCGCGACGGCAACCGGGTCCTGTTCGAGGACCAGGCCATGCCGAACTTCAACGAGGTTGACGAAGGAGTGGCCGTCGACGCGCTCATCACCAACCGGCTGTGGCGGGCGATGGGCCTGGACCCGGCCACCACGCTGCACGACGTGCGCTGGGGAGAGGAGTTCGACGGGCGTTTCGTCTGGGTCTACGAGATCTCAGGCTCGGTGCCGCCATCGCACCTCGAATCCGGCTACGCCGGTGCGGTCGGGTGGCGGCAGAACCCGATGTACTTCCCGGCGGGCGGAAGCACGATCAAGGGGGTAGCCAAACCCGGGCCTATCGTGTGGTCGCGGCTCTACATCGCCGGCGGCCGGCTGCACCTGGACATCGGCCGCGGCGACGCGGTACAGCTGCCGGATGAGGAGACCGAGCGCCGCTGGAGCCTGACCAATCCGGAATGGCCGATCATGCACGTGGTGCTGCACGGGGTGAGCCGCGACCAGTTCATGGCCCGCCACAAGGCCAACCACATCCAGGTCGCCTACGCGCCGAGCGCGGACATCGCCGATCTGGCCCTCGCGGCGAAAGCGGCGGCCTTCGACGCGCTTGGCGTCGGCGTGCATCTATGCGGCGATGTCGCCCTGTGAGGCAGCGTCAGGAGCTGCCTTCGTTGTGCCAGTTCAGGCCTAGCTTCGCACCGTCAGGACAGTCTCGCATCAGGGCGCTGATGTCATTCTTCAGCGGCTGAGCGTAGGACACAGCAATCGGGCCGTCCGGATTGTAGCCCTGTTCGTCCAGGACGAATTGTTCCGCGTCGGTGGACAGGCTGCTTCCTGAGTAGTTCTCCAGCTCGCCGGCCATGGTAACGAGGATGTTGATATCGGTTTCGCCGGGCGTCCCCTTGGGGATGTTCGCTGCCCACCTGGTGAGCTGCAGGTAGGTGAGATAGCCGATCGCGGTATTCGTGGTGAGCGGGCCGTTGTCGTAGCCGTGGGGATCCAGGACAGTGCTGCAGGTAAGCACGCGACGGACCGGCGCGGCCGGGCGGCCGGCCGGGGAACCCGAAGCAGGCGAGACGGCCCGCGCCGGACTGGCTGCCGAGCTGCCGCCGGAGGACGAGCTGCCGCACCCGGCCGCTAGGCCCACTGCGAGCACAGGTGCCAGCAGCAGCGGACGCTTGAATCGCTTGACCATGACAGCTCCTCCCAGTAGCGATAATAACTCCCTTCTGTCACAGATCGGACAACTGGTCAGTTCTGGATGATTAGAGCGATTTTTGCGCTTCTGCGCACAGGCATCCCAGTAACCTCAGTGACGGGACTGCGTCACCCGTTCCCCGCCGTCCGCCCTTGTGTATCCTGGTCGGACTGATTTTTGCCTAGCTTGGAGGGCCGCGTGGCCAGTGGCGCCCGGCTAGCCGGTCATGGCCTGCGGGGCCGCGGCGATGAGGTGGGCTTGCTGGCTGGCCTTGTCACGGATGTGCGGGCGGGGCGGAGCCGGGTGCTGGTGGTGCGTGGTGAGCCTGGTGTGGGCAAGACGGCGCTGCTGGATGAGCTGGCCGGGCTGGCCGCGGGGTGCCGGGTGGTGCGTTCGGCGGGGGTGCAGTCGGAGATGGAGTTCGCGTTTGCCGGGCTGCATCAGCTGCTGGCGGGGATGCTGGACCGGCTGGGGCGGCTGCCGGCGCCGCAGCGGGAGGCGCTGCGGACGGCGTTCGGGATCAGTGCGGGTCCGCCGCCGGATCGTTTCCTGGTGGCGCTGGCGGTGCTGGGCTTGCTGGCGGAGGTGGCTGGGGAGCAGCCGCTGGTATGCGTGGTCGATGACCAGCAGTGGCTGGACCGGGCATCGGCGCAGGCGCTGGGGTTCGCGGCCCGGCGGCTGGCGGCCGAGCCGGTGGGGCTGGTGTTCGCGGCCCGGGTGCCGGGTGAGGAGCTGGCGGGGCTGCCGGAGCTGGCGGTGACCGGGCTGGCGGAGGGCGATGCGCGGGCGCTGCTGGACTCGGCGCTGGCCAGCCCGATCGATGTCCGGGTCCGGGATCAGGTTGTCGCGGAGGCCGGGGGTAATCCGCTGGCGCTGCTGGAGCTGCCGCGCGGGATGACCCCGGCTGAGCTGGCGGGCGGGTTCGGGCTGCCGGGGGCCGGGTCGCTGACCGGCCGGATCGAGGACAGCTTCGGGCGCCAGCTCGATGCCCTGCCAGGACCGGCCCGGCAGCTGCTGCTGGCCGCCGCCGATCCCTCGGGTGACACATCGCTGGTCTGGCGGGCGGCGGAGCAGCTCGGGCTCCCGGTCGCGGAGGCGACGACGCTGGCAGTGGAGGCGGGCCTGGCGAAGTTCGGTACGCGGGTCCGGTTCCGGCATCCGCTGGCCCGCTCGGTGACGTACCGATCGGCGTCGTTCCCGGAACGACAGCAGGTACACCGGGTGCTTGCGGAGGCGACCGACCCGCAGGTTAACCCGGATCGCCGTGCGTGGCATCGGGCGCAGGCCGCGGATGGGCCGGATGAGGAGGTCGCGGCTGAGCTTGAGCGGTCGGCGGACAGGGCGCAGGCACGCGGCGGGCTGGCCGCGGCGGCAGCGTTCCTGGAACGGTCGGTGCTGCTGACGTTCGATCCGGGCTCGAACCCCTCAATGATCACCGACGGCATCGCCGCCGAGGCTCCGGCCTTGCGGCAGGCCGCGAGCCTGTTCGCAGGCGACAGCGTCTCCGCAGGCGACAGACTCCGGTGGACTTATGTGGCCCTCTGGCCGGCCATCCGCCTCTGGGACGACGACAGCTATCGCGCGATCCTCGCCCGGCACCTCCAGCTCGTCCGCGACGCGGGCGCCCTGGACCGCCTGCCGATCGACCTGAGGTCGGCAGCCGTGCTCGCCGCCTGGAGCGGTGACTTCGGAGCGGCCGCCTCCCTGATCGCGGAGTCAGAAGTTGTCTGCGAGGCGACCGGGGCCCGCATCGCGCCCTACGCCGCCCTCCTGCTCAGTGGCCTGCGCGGCAGCCAGGCCGAGACCATCCCGCTGATCGACGCAGCCATCAATGAGGCCGGCGGCAGGGGCCAGATTGTGATCCTCGCGCGGTGGGTGACCGCCATCCTCTACAACGGCCTGGGCCGTTAGGAGGACGCACGGGAGGAGGCCCGGCAGGCCGCCGGAGATCCATCAGGGTTTCAGGTCTCCCTGTGGGCGTTGCCCGAGCTGATCGAGGCCGCCGCACGCAGCAGGGATATGCCCGCTGCCGTTGACGCACTGCAGCGGCTCACGGAAACGACCCAGCCTGGCGGCACCGACCTGGCGCCGGGACTCGAGGCACGCTCACGCGCGCTGGTGGCCGTGGACGGCGCTGCGGATGGCTTGTACCAGGAGGCGATCGACCGGCTCGGCCGCACCCAGCTCCGCCCAGAGCTCGCCCGCGCCAACCTCCTTTACGGCGAATGGCTCCGCCGCCAGGGCCGCCGCTCCCAGGCCCGCGAGCGGCTGCACACCGCCCACGAATTGCTGTCGGTCATCGGCATGGAGGCCTTCGCCGAACGAGCCCGCGGCGAGCTGGCGGCCACCGGGGAAACCGTCCGCAGGCGCGCGCCCCGGGCCGCCGCCGCGGCCAGCCACGAGCTGACCGCACAGGAGGCCCAGGTCGCGCGGCTGGCCCGCGACGGCTTGTCCAACCCCGAGATCGGCGCCCGGCTGTTTATCAGCACCCATACCGTCCAGTACCACCTGACCAAGGTCTTCGCCAAGCTCGGCATCAGCTCCCGCAACCAGCTCCACCGCGTGCTGTCGGTGCCCGAGGGCTAGGGCGGCGCGCCCTGTACTAACCTGGGCAGGCAGTCGCGACCCTGGTGAGAGCTGACCGCTGTGGGGATGCCCAGAAACGACCGCGACGTGGAGACATACGGTCATGAGCACTGAACGAGAGAAGCAGATCGCCGCGGAAGCGGCGGCGGAGCTGGTCGAGAACGGCATGACCGTCGGGCTTGGCACCGGATCAACCGTGGCGTACCTGCTCCCGGCCCTGGCTAAGCGATCGCTCAGCATCGTCTGTGCCGCCACGTCGCCCCGTACCGAGCAAGCCGCGCGCGCGCTGGGCCTGAGAATCGAGGACGTCACCAGCATCGACCGGTTCGACATCACCATCGACGGCGCGGACCAGATCGCACCGGATGGCTGGCTGGTCAAGGGGGGCGGCGGCGCACACACCCGGGAGAAGATCGTGGCCGGGGCCGCGGACCGGTTCGTTGTCATCGCTGACTCCTCCAAGCCCGTCCCGGCCCTGCACGCCCCGATCCCCCTCGAGCTCCTGTCCTTCGGGCTGCGCGCCACCATGCGCCGGGTCGCCCCGGCCTCGCTGCGCGACATCCCGACCAGCCCGGACGGCGGGGTGATCGCCGACTACCACGGGCTGGTGCAGGACCCCGCGGCACTGGCCGCTCAGTTGTCATCGACGCCCGGGGTCGTCGAGCATGGCCTGTTCCCGGCGCAGATGGTGGCCACCGTCTTCGTCGGCCGGGGCGAGTCGGCCGAGCGGATTGACTTCACGCCTCCTACGTGAGGGGCGCAGCTCGCCAGATCGTAGGCCCCGACGGGAACATGCCGTCCGGCTGAGTGAGCATCAGCAGGCAGCGGGCTACCCGGAGCTCGAACAGGGCGTCCTGGTCGAAGGTCGGCCACAGGTTCCCGTCACGCTCGGCGTGGATCTGCGCGCGGACCACCGCCCGTACTGACGGGTCGGTTACCTCGACGGCCTGGCCGATGATGGCGAAGCCGTCATCTTCCCGCGGCGGCGGGCAGGTCTCGCTGTGCAGCGCGTAGCGGCCATCCCTGCGCAGGTCCGCCTGCTTCGGGCCGGACACGATGAGGACGTGCAGCCCGGCGGCACTGACGACCGGGCACACCGGGTGTACCCGCGGACCGCCATCGGGCCGGACGGTGGCGAGGAAGCCGAGGCCGATCCCGACCTGATACAGCTCACGGCGACCCACCTCGGCGAGGGCGGGCTGCAGGCGTTCGAATTCGCTCCAGGTGATCATCTGCCGGACGTTACCCGGGTATCGCTGACATCCTCTGTCAGTGATTGTGCCTAGACTGCAGCAGTGCGTGCCGACCGCCTGCTGTCCCTGATCCTGCTGCTGCAGGCTCGCGGCCGGATGCCCGCCAGCGCGCTGGCGGCCGAGCTCGAGGTGTCCGTGCGGACCGTCTACCGGGATCTCGCCGCGCTCAGCGTCGCGGGCGTGCCTGTCCTCGCCGAGTCCGGGCCAGGCGGCGGCTGCGAGCTGCTGGAGGGCTACCGGTTTCCGCTGCGCGGGCTGCGCCCGGACGAGGCCGAGGCGCTGCTGATCCTCGGGGTGCCGCACGCGCTCGGCGATCTCGGGCTCGATGAGGCGCTCACCCAGGCACATCGGCAGATCCGGACGACAGCTGGCATGGCCAGCGAGGACGCGGCGCTGGTGCACCTGGACATGCCACGCTGGTTCGGCAGCCAGGAGGAGGTGCCGCAGCTGCGGACGATGGCGCAAGCGGTGCGGCAGCGGCGGCAGCTGGCGGTGGCCCGCGATGACAAGCCAGCCCGTATCGTCGGCCCGCTCGGACTGGTGAATAAGGCTGGCACCTGGTACCTCGTGGTGCTGATCCCCGGCCGGCCGGTGACCGTCTTCCGGGCCGCCCGGATCCGTGCCGCCCGGTTGCTGTCCACGCCAGTGGAGCGGCCGGACGGATTCAACCTCGGCGGATTCTGGGCGCAGTGGTCCGCGGAGTTCGAGGCGAGCCGCCCACGGCTGGCCGTCACGGTCAGGGCCGCGCCCCAGGCACTCGCGGTCTTTCCCGAGATCTTCGGCAGCGGAGTCCCGGAGGCGGGGGCACCGGATGAGCAGGGGTGGCGGGTGGTGACGCTGACGTTCGAGCATGAGCTGGCCGCCGTGCACCGGCTGGCCGGCTTCGGGGGCCTCGTGCAGGTAATGGATCCGCCGCTAGTGCGGGAGCACCTGCTCGCCACGGCACACGAGATCCTCAGGTGTTACGGTTCATGATCATGACAGCAGTACTGAACGAGGCCGTGCGCAGGCTCCTCGACGACCCGAACCCGGCCGTCCTGGCCACGATTAACCCCGACGGCAGCCCGCAGACCTCGGTGGTCTGGGTCGGCCGGGACGGCGACGAGCTGGTCATCTCCAGTGCGGCGGGCCGCCGTAAAGACCGCAACCTGGGCCGCGACCCTCGAGTCAGCCTCAGCGTCTACGACCAGCGGGATCCTGATATCTACGCCGAGATCCGCGGCAAGGCCACGGTGACCGAGGACGCCGGGCGTGCGCTGGCGGTACGGCTGGCGGAGGAATACGAGGGACCCGGCGCCGGAGAGGTCTACCTGCAGCTTCCGCCTGAGGTCATCCGCGTCGTGATCCGGATCGTGCCCGAGCACGTCGCGGGGAGCGCGGCCCGCTAGCTGTACTGGGATGCCTGGAGCCGGTAGAGCTCGGCGTACTGCCCGCCGAGCTCCATCAGCGCGGCGTGCGCACCGTGCTCGATCACGCTGCCGTCGCGCAGCACATAGATGCGGTCCGCGTGCCGGACACTAGCCAGGCGGTGGGTTATCAGCAGCACGCTGCGGCCCTGTGCCAGCTTCCTGATCGAGCTGAACAGGGCGTATTCGGCTCGCGCGTCAAGTGCGGCCGTGGGCTCGTCCATGATCAGCAGCGGCGCCGCCCGGTAGAATCCGCGCGCGGCGGCTATCCGCTGCCACTGGCCGCCAGAAAGCTCCGCGCCGTCCTTGAACCGGCGATCCAGCAGGGTGTCATAGCCGTGCGGAAGCTTCTCGATGACCGTGTCCGCGCCCGACGCGGCCGCCGCGGCGGCCAGCAGCGCCGCGTCGGCGGCCCGGCCCATGGTGATGTTGTGCCGCAGGGTCAGCGGCCAGTTGGCATGATCTTGCGCAATCACCGCGGTGAGCTCGCGCAGCTCGTCGCTATCGACGTCGGCGATCGCGGTCTGGTCCCAGCGCACGGCGCCGGAGGCGGGCCGGTAGAGGCCGGCCAGGATCTTTGCCAGGGTGGTCTTGCCTGATCCGTTCTCGCCGACCAGCGCGACCACCTCGCCGCGCTGAATCTCGATGCTGACCTCGCGGAGCGCCGGGTCGCTGGCGCCGGGGTAGCTGAACGTCACGCCATCGGCGGTGATCCGGTCAAACTCCCTGGGTACCGGCTGGCTGCCCGGCCGCGGGATACGCGAGGCCGCGTCTGTGCAGAAGGCAAGGTAATCGGAAAAGTACAGCCCGTCCTCGTAGCACTTGTTCACCGCGTACAGCAGCTGCGCGAGGGATGCCTGCGCCGAGCGGATGGCCAGGACGGCGGTTCCCGCGATCGCCAGCGGTATGAAGCCGACGGCCAGCATGATTCCCAGCACCGTATACACCACTGCGGTGGCGACGCCGCCGGCTACCTGGGCGATTACCCGGGTGACCGCCTGCCGGCGGGCGGCCGTCATCTCGGCGTCGCGCGCGTACGCGGCGAGCCGGGCGACCCGTTCGAGCAGGAAGTGCCGCAGCGTGAAGGAACGCAATTCTGCCGCAGTATCGCGCTCGGCGATCAGCTCCGACAGGATCCATTTCCGGCGGTGGGTATCGGCCAGCGCGAAGCTGGTCACATACCCGATCCTGGCCGAACGCACCGCCGCCCAGCCTCCGGGCAGCTCGGCAAGTACGAGGAGGCCAACCAGGATCGGCTGGAGTACCGCGACCACGGCAGCCGCCGAGACGATCCCGGCAGCACCCGTCACGCAATCGAACACGCTGGCCACGACTTGGGAAGCCGCGTAGAGGCCCCTGTCACGCGCCCGCTGCATCGCGTCGTGGAACGTCGCGTCGTCGAAGGCGGCCAGCTCCACCTGGCTGGTCAGATCGAGCAGCCGCAGCTCCACGACCCGGTCAACCTGCGGCCCTAGCCTGGCCTCCGCCCAGCCGGCCGCCGCCTGCAAGCCGGCTCGCCCGGCCACGGCCAGCGCGACCAGAACAAGCGATGGGATCGCGGCCCGCACCCGGTGCGGAGTCGGGCCCACGGCGAACAGTGCCTCCAGGACGCCGGTCGTTGCCAGCAGGGCCAAGCCGGTCAGCACGCCGGAGACCAGGTTCAGCGCGATCGCCGCGATCGTGTCGCGGCGGTTAGCTTCCCAGCTGAGCCGCAGCGCCTGCCCGATGAGCCCGGGGAACTGCCTGGCTACGGTGATGAAGCCGATTGCGGCCAGCCTCTCGTCGTGTGCCCGCCAGTATGAGGCCGTCAGCTCCGCGGTGAGCTCGTCCGCCGAAGCCTCGGGCTGACCCGGCGCACATGCTCGCCGCCGGCGAGAGATGATCCGCACGATGCCCTCCAGCCACCATCCACACACACCCGTTAAGGGCAGTATGTGAGCGTGACCTGACGGAAAGCCAGCGATTTACCGCCGCCCTCGGGTTCGGGCTGACCGGATCGCTTGACCTGGCCCCGTGGGCCAGCCGCAGGCTGGCGCTGTGACCGACAACAGAGAACTCTCGTGGGATGGCTGCATTAATGTCCGTGACCTGGGCGGGCTCGGACGGGTCAGGTCAGGTGCGGTGGTCCGCATGGAAGCACCGGGCCGGCTCAGCGAAACCGGATGGGCCGCGGCCTGGGCATACGGAGTCCGCACCATCATCGACCTGCGCGACCCAGGTGAAGGTGCCCCGGACAGCGCGCCGAGGCCAGCAGGCATCACCACCGTGCAGGTACCGCTGGACCCGACAGGGACACCGTTCTACGAGCACTGGAAGAACATCGACAACCTGGCCTCACCGCTGTACTACCCGGCCCTGCTGGCCGAGCACCCGCAGCAGGTGATCACCGCGGTCCGGGCGGTCGCCGCCGCCGCACCGGGATGCGTGGCATTCCACTGCGCCAGCGGCAAGGACCGAACCGGGCTGCTGGCCCTGGTGCTCCTCACCCTCGCAGGAGCGACACCGGAGCAGATCATCGACGACTACCTGCTCAGCTACGAGCGGATGAAGCAGCGCTACGTCGAGCTCGGCATCCGTGACCAGCTCACCGCGGTCAGGGAATTCCTCGCCACCAGGAACATCACCATTGAGGCATCCCTGACCGCGACCATCGCGTCGCTGGCGATGCCCGGCTACCTTCGCGGGAACGGCCTGTCCAGAATCGAGCTAGCCGCACTGAACGCCCGCCTGACCACCTGAATGCGAACACCATGGCCCGGATTTGACGGAACATCCATGCTCAGCGGAAGAAAAAGAGTCGGAATCGACTCCTTATTTTCCGTCTAGCATCGATCTTCCGTTCAAATCTCAGAAACCTTAGCCGGCGGCGGGCGGGTGCAGGTAGTCCCACGTCGCGACCGCGATCACTACCGCCGCGGCGCAGGCGCTCAGCGCCAGTTCCGGAATCGACCCTGCGACCGTGAGCAGCAGGCAGAGGACGACGACGCCGGCCAGCCTCGGCCACGGCAGGTGACCCCACACCACGGCCTTGAAGGCGGCATGCCCGGCCAGGAACAGCGCCGGGCCGCCGAGGATCATCCACGCCGCGGCGGTACCGGCCGCCTTGCCCGGGTCGGACAGCACCAGGTCATCCGCGGCAGCCCCGACGATGATGCCGGCCACCATCACCGGGTGAATGAAGTGGTAGGCGGACCGGCCGAGCCTGCCTGGATCATCGGAGGTGGCGATAGCCTCAGCGCCAGCGTCGGCACTGCGGTCGAAGTACAGCCACCACAGCGCGACCGAGCCGCAGAACGCCACCACGAACGCCGTCACGTTGGCCACGGTGACCGACGGCTTGTCCGACAGCGTGGTGCCGATGATGACGATCGACTCGCCGAGCGCGATCAGGATGAACGCCTGGCAGCGCTCGGCGAGGTGATCGCCCGAGATCGTCCAGTCCTCGGTGTAGGACCGGCCCAGCTTCGGCACGTAGAAGCCCACCGCGCCACCCGCAAGGTCGACGACCACAGCCAGCAGCCACAGCAGTTCCCTGACATGGCCGTGCGCCAGGCCGCCGCCCACCGCCAGCGCCCCGCTGACCACGCACCAGACCAGGATCCGCTTGAAGTTTGCCTGCAGCGGCTCCCCGCGCAGCGCGGCGACCGCGAAAGCGCTGCGGCCGATCTGCATCACCGCGTAGGCACCGCCGACCATGAGCCCGAGGTCGCCGAACGCACGCGGCAGCGACGCCGACATGGCCAGGCTGACCAGCATCAGGCCCACAAGCAGCAGCCGCACCGCCAGCTGCTCCGGGTCCAGCCAGTTCGTCACCCATGTCGTATATGCCCAGACCAGCCACACCATCGCCAGCAGCAGCAAGGTCTGCAGCGCACCCACGATCGTCGGGTTGCCAAGCAGGTGGTGCGACAGCTGCGTGACCGCGAACACATACACCAGGTCGAAGAACAGTTCGATGTTCGTTACTCGCTGGGCAGTGCTCCGGTCACGCAGCAGTGTTGCCACGCGGCAAAACTAACACCATCACCAGGCGTAGTGCTCCGGGGCCGTCTTGTACCCGGGGAACAGCTCATCCAGCCGCTTGAGTACATCCTCGTCGAGGGTGAGCTCCACCGCCCGCTGGGCGTCCTCGAGATGGCCGAGCGTGCGCGGGCCGATGATCGGCGCGGTCACCGCCTCCTGGTGCAGCAGCCAGGCCAGCGCGACGTTGGCGGGCTCCTCGCCCAGCTCGTCGCACAGGTCCTCGTACGCCTCGATCCGCTCCCGGTTCTGCGCCACCTCTTCCTGTGCCCGGCCCGCTAGACGACGACGGCCCTCCCGCTCCTTGCGCAGCACGCCGCCGAGCAGGCCGCCGTGCAGCGGTGACCACGGGATGACGCCGACGCCGTACTCGAGGGCGGCGGGCAGCACCTCCAGCTCGACCTCCCGGGTCAGCAGGTTGTAGAACGACTGCTCGCTGACCAGGCCGAGGAAGCCCCGCGCCGCAGCGGCCTCGTTCGCCTGGGCGATGTGCCAGCCGGCGAAGTTGGAGGACCCGACGTACACGATCTTGCCCTGGGCGACCAGTACCTCCATCGCCTGCCAGATCTCATCCCACGGGGTCTCCCTGTCGATGTGATGCATCTGGTACAGGTCGATGTAGTCGGTCTGCAGCCGCCGCAGCGACGCATCACAGGCCCGGCGGATGCTCAGGGCGGACAGCTTGCCCTCGTTGGGCCAGTCGTCAAGCGCCGCGTAGAGCTTGGTGGCCAGGACAGTGCGCTCGCGCCGCCCCTGGCCCTTCGCGAACCAGTCGCCGATGATCTCCTCGGTCCAGCCCGCGTGTGCCTCATTGTTCCGCCCTACCTGGCCGGGCGGGCTCTGCTCCCGGCCGTAGGCGTTGGCGGTGTCGAAGAAGTTGATGCCCAGCTCGTGCGCCCGGGCCATGATCGTGTGCGCCTCGTCAGGCGGGGTGAGCGGCCCGAAGTTCATGGTGCCAAGGCACAGCTTGCTGACGGACAGGCCTGATCGGCCCAGATGGGTGTATTCCATACACCTATTTTTTCATGCCCCGCTTTTCCCCTGCACGCCGCGCCTCCACTGCACGGTGCACCGCCACTCGCTCGCGGGTACCGCACGTGGCCGAGCAGTACCTGCGCTCGCTGCCGCGGCCGGTGTTGACGAACGGACGCCCGCACGACGGCGAGGCACAGAGGCCGGCCGGCGGCAGCTGCCGCTCGGTCAGCAGCACGGCGAGCGCCAGGCAGGACGAGGTGAGGAACCACTCCCCCCACGGCGCGTCGTCTGAGCTGTCCGCGTGCAGGTGCCAGCCGGTCCGGCCGCCGTGCGCGGTCAGCCGCGGCGGCCGCGCGGACCCGGCGAGCAGCTCGTTGATGACGTCCGCGGCCTCGCCGAGGTCGGCCGCGGCGAATACTCTCCGCAGGCCACCGGCCGCCCGGCGGAGGTCGGCGAGCCCGGCTGGGGTGATCTCGATCGGAGCGGACTCGCCGTGCGCTCGCAGCACGGCGGCAACCTCCTCTCGCACGTCACCGTCCTCGCTCAGCACGTCGAGCAGGTCGGCGGCGCGTTCCGCGGCTTCGTACACAGCCCGGCCGAGCTGGGCAAATTGCGGCGACGCGGTCATGTCCGAGAGTGTAACGTCTTTCCATGAAAACCAGTTACCTAGCGGGCACGACGGCCGCGCGAGCAGGCGATGAGATGTCGGGGCCGGCCGTCCTGCTGCTGGGTTTCGCGGTGACCGGCACCTCGGCCGCCGGGTCCGTCCTGCTGGCGTGCCTGACCATCGCCGCGGCCACCGGCGGGCTGCTGCTCGGCACCCTGCTGGATCGCAGCCGCCACCCGGAGCGCCTGCTCGCGGCGACCCTCGCGGGGTACGCGCTGGGGATCGCCGCGCTGGCTGCCGCGGTGGGCCGCCTGCCGCTGCCCGCGGTGGTGCCGATCGCCCTGGTGACCGGCCTGTTCGGGCCGGCGGTGGCGGGTGGCTGGACCTCGCAGCTGCCGCGCATCGTCACCGGGCCCGAGCTGCCGCGGGCCTCCGCCCTCGATGCCCTGACCTACGATGGGGGCGCCCTGGCGGGCCCCGCGCTCGCCGCCGTGATCGCCGCGTCTCTCGGCACCCGCATCGCGGTCTGCACCGCCGCGGCACTTGTCGGCATCACCGTGCCGGTGGCCCTGACGGTGTTCGGCACGCCCGGCATCGCGACCCGACCAGCGTCCGCGCCTCTCCCGGCACCCGCGGCCCCACCCGCGACCGCGGCGTCCGGGGTGCAAGCCGCCGCCGAGCGCGACACGCCGCTGCGGCAGCTCGCTGCGGGGCTCGCCGCGATCGTGGGCCGCCGTGCACTGCTGCGGGCCACCGCGACGTCCGCGGTGTCCTATGTCGGAATCGGCATGCTGCTCGTCTGCTGCCCGCTGCTCGGCAAGGCCCGGCTCGGCGGCGAAGCCCACGGCGCGCTGCTGATCGCCGCGGACGCCGCGGCGGGGCTAGCGGCGAACGCGCTGCTGGCCCGCCGCTCCTGGCGCAGGCCCGCCGATATCAGGGTGTTCGCCACCACGCTCTTCGTCGGGGTGGGCGTCGCCGCTATCGCGGTCACGCCGGGCTGGCTGACCATGATCCCGGCCGTGCTCATCGGCGCCGGCGGCGGTCCGCAGCTGACCGCGCTGTTCGAGGTGCGGCACCGGGAGGCACCAGCGGGCATGCGCGGGCAGATCTTCACCACCGCCGCGAGCCTGAAGATCGCCGGGTTCGCCGTGGGGGCGGCACTGGGCGGGTTGCTGGCCGGCTGGTCCGTGACCGGCTGCCTGCTCATCGCCGCCGGGATCGAGGTAGCCGCGGCCGCGGTCTACCTGGTACATGGCCGGCGTTAAGCAGGACGGGAACCACAGACCGTTCTGCTAAGATTACTTGCATGATTCTCGCGCAGGGGTGGTGGGCCGGCTAGGACGGTCCCTACTTCACGCTGCGCACTCTTGAAGCAGCACCGCGGCCGTCCCCGATGGGGGCGGCCCTTTTTGCATTTTCTATGGCTGGAGGAAGCATGACGAGGATTCTCACCGGGGACAGGCCCACCGGTGCGCTGCATGTCGGGCATTATTTCGGATCGCTGCGGAACCGGGTCCGACTGCAGGACGAGGGGGCCGATGTGCTGGTCCTGATCGCGGACTTCCAGGTGCTGACCGACCGGGACGCGGCCGAGCACCTGGGCGAGTACGTGTACGGGCTGGTCATCGACTACCTGGCGATCGGGCTTGACCCGGCGAAGACGACGATCTTCGCGCACAGCGCGGTGCCGGCGCTGAACCAGCTGCTGCTGCCGTTCCTCAGCCTGGTGTCGGTGCCCGAGCTGAACCGCAACCCGACGGTCAAGGACGAGATCACCCATTCGCGGCAGGCCTCGGTGAGCGGGCTGATGCTGACCTATCCGGTGCATCAGGCGGCCGACATCTTGTACTGCAAGGCCGACCTGGTGCCGGTCGGGCAGGACCAGCTGCCGCATGTGGAGATCACCCGGCTGATCGCCCGGCGGTTCAACGACCGGTACGGACCCGTGTTCCCTGAGCCGGAAGCGATGCTGTCCAGCGCGCCGCTGCTGCTCGGCACCGACGGCGGCAAGATGAGCAAGAGCAGGGGAAACTCGATCCCATTGTCCGCGTCGGCGGATGAGACCGCGCGGCTGATCCGGGGCGCCGTGACCGACTCAGAGCGGGAAATCACCTATGATCCGGAAGTCCGGCCAGCGGTATCCAGCCTGGTGCTGCTCGCCGCGCTGTGCCTAGGCAAGGAACCGGAGGAGATCGCTGCCTCGGTCACCGGCTCCGCGGCTCTGAAGTCCTTGGTCACCGTTGCGATCAACGACTTCTTCGCCCCGATCCGGGCACGGCGGGCGGAGTTCGCCCGCGATCCCGGATACCTGCGTCAGGTGCTGGGCGAGGGAAACGACCGGGCGAACCAGATCGCGGACGCGACCCTGGCGGAAGTGCGGACCGCGATGGGGATGGACTACGCAGGCTCCATGAACCGCACGGTCACAGCACCGAGCCGGTGACCGGCAGACCAGGGCGCTCCCTCGCCGGCTATATTTGGAACCGGCGTTCCGGTTACTGACGATACGGAACGACTGTTCCACTTGTCAATGCTGTAGCTGGAGAGCTGATGCGCGCTGACGCGGAACGCAACCACGCCCGCGTGCTCGAGGCAGCCGAGATCGTGCTGACCCGAGAGGGTCTCGACGCGCCGATGCGGGCCATCGCCACCCAGGCCGGTGTCGGGGTCGCCACGATCTACCGGCAGTACCCCACCAAGGAAGCGCTCTATCAGGCGATCCTCGCGGACCGGATGCAGCGGCTCGTCGCCCGGGCACACACACTCGGCGAGGCGTCGGCCCCGGGCGAGGCGTTCTTCGCGTTCTTCACTAGCATCGTCGAGGACGCCACCACCAAGAAGATCTTCGCCGACGCGCTGGAAAGCGCTGGGATCGACGCCAAGGCTGCCGCTCCCGACACCGGGCATGATGTTCTGCGTGCCATCGAGACACTGCTGTTCAGCGCCCAGCAGGCGGGGGCGGTCCGCTCCGATGTACGCATGCCGGAACTGCTCGCGCTGCTGTCCGCGGCCTGCCTAGCCGCCAAGCAGCAGCACTGGGACGAGACGCTGCGGACCAGGGCGCTGGGCATCATCTTCGACGGACTGCGCGGCCGACTTCGTGGCTGACCTGATAGCGCAGCTGCGCGCGGCGGGCGTCCCGCGTGGTGGCTTCGTGGGGCTGACTATCGGGATTCCCGGCGCGGGGATCGCCGTGGCCGACCGGTCGTGGGTGCTGCCTGGCTGGACCGCCGAGCTGGCCCAGGCCGACGCCGAGCTGCGGCCGCGGTGGGTGCTCTGGTCCGGAGCGACCTCTGCGGCACTTGTGGCCGGCGGCGTGCGGCTGGCTACCTGCTGGGACATCGCGGCCGTGCACCGGCTGCTGTTCGGCGGATGGCGGGCCGACCCGGGCCGGGTCTGGGCGCTGCTGCGGCGGCTGCCGCTGTCCGGGATGCCGGAGGACGACCTGTTCGGGATGTCCGCGGACGGAGACGCCGATGACCCGGTGGGACCCGACGGGTACCTGCGGCCGGAGTGGGTGAACGGCGACTGGGCGGAGCACCCGGACGCCTGGGCGGGGCTGGCGCTGCGGGTAGCGGCAATGCAGCAGTCCCAGCTGGACGGCGACCGGCCGGTGGCGACGGCCCGGTCGGAATCGACGGCCGAGCTGCTGTGCGCGGAACTGGCCGCGGACGGGCTGCCGATGGACCGGGCGGTCTGCGAGGACGTGCTCGAGGGTCTCATCGGGCACCGGCCGCAGGGCGAGGCGGACGCACTGGCGCTGCGCGCGGCGCGGGATGAGCTGGTGCTGCGGCACCTGCCCGCGGGCGTCCATGCCGACCTGCGCAGCAACGGGCAGGTCAGGTCGATGCTCGCCCGGCTCGGCGTGGATGTGCCGGACACCAGGGCCGGGCGGCTGCAGGAGCACGCCGCCAAGCACCCCGTGGTCGGCGCGCTGCTGGAATGGCGGAAGGCGGAGCGGATCGCCACCACCTACGGGTACGGCTGGCTCGACGAGCACCTCGGCGCCGACGGCAGGCTGCGCGGCTCGTGGACCGGATCCGACGGGGCGGCAGGGCGGATGACGGCTTCCGATGGGCTGCACAACATGCCTTCCGTGCTGCGGCGGGCGGTGGTCGCCCGGCCGGATCACGTGTTCGTGCGGGCAGACCTGGGGCAGATCGAGCCGCGCGTGCTTGCCGCGGTGTCCGGCGACCGTGCGCTGGCCGAGGCGACGTCGGCCGACGACCTGTACGCTCCGGTCGCCGCGCAGCTCGCCGTGGAGCGGCCGGTCGCGAAGGTAGCGGTGATCGCCGCCATGTACGGGCAGACCACCGGGCACGGCGCCGCCGCGCTGCGCCGGCTTAACGCGGCGTACCCGGTGGCGATGTCGTACCTGTCCCGCGCGGACGAGTCGGGGCAGGCCGGGCAGGATCTGCGCACGTACGGTGGCCGGCTGATCTCGATGGCGCGGCTGCGCGACGGGGAGCAGACCCCGGCGCGGGCCGCCGGCTACGGACGGTACGCGCGGAACGCGCTGATCCAGGGAGCGGCGGCCGAGCTGTTCAAGGTGTGGGCGGTGACGGTACGGGCCCGTGCCGCTCCGGCCGGCGGCCAGGTAGTGCTGTGCCTGCACGATGAGCTGCTCGTGCACTGCCCGGCCGGTCAGGCCCCGGCGGTGGCGGCGGTGGTCGACGCGTGCCTGCAGGAAGCGGCGGCGAGATGGGCACCGCGCAGCGGTGTCCGGTTCGTCTCCTCCACCAGCGTGGTCCGCTGCTGGGCCGACGCCAAGGGATGAAGGATTCTGCGCGTGAGATAACAGCCTTTCTCGCGGGAGCCGAGCCCCGTCGTCGGCAACTGGCGCTATAGCTGCACAACAGTGCTCAGCAGCGTCACGATCATCGCCGGGATCGTGGCCGGCAACATCATCTGGGCGGGTTTCGTCCAGTCGTACTACCCGTCCCGGCTGCTCGGGCGGGTCTCGACGAGCAGTCAGGTCTTCAACTACGGCGCGATCCCGGCCGGGGCCATAACCGCCGGCGTGCTGGCCAGCCATGTCGGGGTACGGCCAACGCTCTGGATCATGCTGGGCGGCCTGGTGGTCAGCTCGTGGGTGCTGCTGCTCAGCCCGCTCCCCCGCCTGCGCGACCTGCCGGCCCGGCCCGCGGCCGGGAGCCCGCTATGTACCGCTACAGCCTGTATGTGATCTTCGTTTTGGCGGAAAATCCGCGCCCGGCGGAAGAAAAGGAGTCCGAAACGACTACTTTTCTTCCATCAAGCGTCAAATTTCCGTTCAAATCTACCGGCTCCCCGTGCTGGCACGCGCCGGGGGCCGCCGCGAGGACGACCCCCGGCCAGGCAAGATCAGAACGGACTGTGTGTTACGCACTACCGTCACTGAGCGCCGGCAGGGCGTTTGCCCTGGCCACATCGGCGTAGAAGTGCGCGCTGGCCTTCGGTATCCGGCGCTGGGTGCCGAAGTCGACGTACACGATCCCGAAACGCTTCTGGTAACCCCAGCCCCACTCGAAGTTGTCGAGCAGCGACCAGACGTAGTAGCCCGCCAGGTTCACCCCGGCCTTGATGGCGCGGGCGCCGGCGTCCAGGTGCTGGTGCAGGTAGCTGATCCGCTCCACGTCGTTCACGTTGCCGTCCGGGTCCACGTAGTCCTCGGCGGCACAGCCGTTCTCTGTGATGTAGAGCGGCAGGCCGGGCGCATCCTCGTGCAGCCGCAGCAGCAGCTCATACAGACCGTCGGGATCGACCAGCCAGCCCATCGGGGTCCGCTCAAACTCCGGCGGCGCGTAGCCGACCACGCCGGGCACGTCCTGCCTGAGCGCGCTCTCACCGCGGCGCAGGTCGTCCCGGTCACCCTCGCGGATGTAGACCGGGGTGTAGTAGTTGATGCCGAGGAAGTCCAGCGGCTGGTGGATGGTGGCCAGGTCACCGTCCAGGATGAGGTGCGCGGGCGGCGCGATGTCCGGCGAGGCGTCGTCCGGGTAGCGGCCCTGCAGCACTGGCTGCAGGTACAGGCCGTTCAGGTCGGCGTCCACGACGCGGTGGGCGTGCTCGAGTTCGGCGGACTTGCCGAGCACCAGGACCGGGTGCATGTCCAGCGTGATGCCGACCTCGGCGGCGCCGGCCGCGCGCAGCGCCTGGGCGGCCAGGCCGTGCCCGAGCAGCAGGTGGTGGTTGGTGGCGGCGGCCGCCGCGAAGTCGGTGAGCCCGGGCGCGTGGTGCCCGATACGGTAGCCGTTCTCCGCCACCACCTGAGGCTCGTTCAGGGTGATCCAGCTGCTCACCCTGTCCCCGAGGGCACCGACCACGAGCGCGGCGTAGTCGGCGAACCGCAGCGCGGTCTCCCGGTTCGCCCAGCCGCCCGCGTCCTGCAGTTCCTGCGGCAGGTCCCAGTGATACAGCGTGACCGCCGGGGTGATGTCATTCGCGGCGAGCTCGTCAACGACGGCCCGGTAGTAGTCCAGGCCCTTCTCGTTGACGGGACCGCTGCCACCGGGCTGAACTCGCGGCCAGGAGACCGAGAAACGGTAGGCGTTCAGGCCCAGTGACTTCAGCAGTCCCACGTCCTCCCGGTACCGGTGGTAGGAATCGCAGGCGATGTCACCGGTGTCGCCACGGCGGACCTTGCCCGGGGTATGGCTGAAGGTGTCCCACACCGAAGGACCCCTGCCATCGCTGTGCGCTGCCCCCTCGATCTGGTAGGCGGCTGTCGCCGCTCCCCAGACGAACCCGGGCGGGAATGCCGTTGAGGTCATCGACCCCTCCTTTAGCGGATTGTTACAACCACGTTGCGGGGGGCCTTGACCGACCCGAACCCGACAGTTAGTGTAAGCGCTTAGATTCCTGGATGTAAACGCTTACATGTCGTTAATGTTTCTAAAGGAGAGGTTCCTGACCTGTGGCAACGCTCTATGACGTCGCACGCCTATCGGGCGTATCGACCGCGACCGTCTCGCGTGTGCTGCATGGCCAGGACCGGGTCAGGGAGACCACCCGCACCAAGGTGAAGAAGGCGATAGAGGAACTCGGCTACGTTCCCGACGGCGCGGCGCAGAGCCTGTCCCGCCGCCGCAAGGACGTGATCGGGCTGATCTGCATCGAGCGCCCCACGCATGAGCAGGACGTCGAGAACACCAACCTCACCTACACCGACGAGCTGCTGCGCGGCGTGGAGGGCCGGATCCGCGCGCTGGACTGGCAGCTGCTGATCACGTTCTGGAACGGGGTCACCGACCCGGACTTCGCCCGGATGTCCGCGATGTCGGGCAAAGTCGACGGGGTGCTGATCAGCGAGGGCAGCATGCCGGGCCGGCTGGTGGAACGCCTGCTGTCCCGGGTTCCGGTGGCGGTCATCGCCGGCGCTCCCGCCGAGCGCGCGGTCGACGTGGTGACCGCCGACAACTACTCAGGCTCGGCCGCGATCGTCACCCACCTGGTCGAGGTGCATGGCAGGCAGCGGATCTTCCACCTGGACGGCCCGCCGAGCGCGCCGGACGCGGTCCAGCGCCGGCGCGGCCTGGAGGACGTGCTGTGCTCGCATCCGCAGGCGCGGCTGATCGGCAGCACGCACGGCTCGTTCAGCGTGGAGAGCGGCCTGGAGGCCGGCGAGCGGATGATCGCGCAGACACGGCACGACCCGCCGGACGCGGTCGTCGCCGCCAACGACCAGATGGCGATCGGCCTGATGCGAGCCCTCGCCCGGGCCGGCATCCGGGTACCGGAGGACGTGGCGGTCGTCGGCTTCGACGACATCTTCCCCGATAACCTGTGCGAGCCGCCGCTGACCACGGTGCACCAGCCGATGCGGCTGCTCGGCACCCGTGCCTGCGATCTGCTGCTGGAGCGGATCGCGAATCCCGAGCTCCCCCCGACCGTCCAGCTGCTGTCGACCGAGCTCGTGCTCAGGCAGAGCTGCGGCTGCCCGCCCGGCCCCGTCACCCGGGAACCCGTGCGGCCAGTCTCCTTTCACCGACCACTACCGGCAGACCAGGAGTAGCCCGTGGCATTTATCCTTCGCCGCCTGGCCTTTTACGCGGTCGCCGCGTGGGTGGCGCTTACGCTGAACTTCTTCATTCCCCGGCTGATGCCTGGGAATGCCGTCGAGGCGATCCTCGGCAGGTTCCCCAACCTGCAGCCATCGGCATACAAGGCCATATCGGCGATGCTCGGCGTCGGGAAGAACAAGGGGTCGGAGGTGAGCCAGTACTTCACGTATCTCAACAACGTGGTTCACTTCAACTTCGGCACCGACGTCGCGCAGTATCCCGCCAGCGTCTCATCGCTGCTCGACTCGGAAATCCCGTGGACGCTCGTCCTGGTCGGCACCGCCACCGTCATCGCCTTCTTCCTCGGCACCGCGCTTGGCATCATGGCGGGCTGGCGGCACGGCGGCTGGCTGGACCGGCTGCTGCCCGCGCTGACGTTCCTGCAGGCGATCCCCTATTTCTTCCTCGCGCTGCTGCTGGTCTACATCTTCGCTTACAAGTACTTCCACCTCTTCCCGTCCGGCACCGGCTACAACGGCAGCACCGGCATCGTCCCCGGCTGGCACTGGGACTTCATCACCAACGCGGTCCAGCACGCGATACTGCCCGCCTTCACCATCGTGATCACGTCGGTGGCAGGCTGGATGCTGCAGATGCGCAACGTGATGATCACCACGCTCGGCGAGGACTACGTGATCGCTGCGCAGGCCAAGGGCCTGCGCAGCCGCCGGGTGATCTTCACCTACGCGGCGAGGAACGCGCTGCTACCGCAGCTGCAAGGGTTCGGCCTGGCACTGGGCTTCGTGGTATCAGGCGCGATCGTGATGGAGATCGTGTTCAGCTACCCGGGCGTCGGCCTGGGGCTGCTGAGCGCTGTCAGCTCCAACGACTACCCGATGATGCAGGCGATCTTCCTGGTGATCACGTTCTCGGTGCTGCTCGCCAACCTCATCGTGGACGTCCTCGTCGTCCTCGCGGATCCCCGCGCCCGATCGATAGGAGCCCAGCGATGACTGCTCTCCTCACTCCCCCGGTCACCACCGTCGCGACCATCGCCGCCCCCGGCTGGTGGCGCCGGATGCCGCTGAAGGCAAAAACCGGTGCCGTCCTGCTCGGCCTGTTCGTCCTCACCGCGATCATCGGCCCGCTGGTGGCGCCCTACGATCCCGGGTACCAGAATCCGAGCATCGCCGTGGCGATGAAGGGACCGAGCGGGGCGCACTGGCTCGGTACCACGTCGACCGGCCAGGACGTGCTGTCCCAGCTGCTCACGGGCATCCGGCTCACCCTCGAGCTGGCGGTCCTTGTCGGTGTGATAGCAATGGTGCTTGCCGTCCTCATCGGCGTGACCTCGGCGTACCTCGGCGGCATCTGGGATGAGCTGCTGCAGCTGCTGACCAACGTGTTCCTGGTGATCCCGGCGCTGCCGCTGCTCGTCATCCTGCTCGGCTACCTGCCGAATAAGGGCCAGACCCCGACGATCCTCGTGCTCAGCGCGCTCGGCTGGGCCTGGGGAGCGCGCGTGATCCGCGCCCAGACCCTGGCGATCCGCAACCGTGACTTCATCGCCGCCGCGCGGGAGACCGGGGAGAGCACCTGGCGGATACTCGCCTTCGAGCTCGTGCCCAACGAAGTCAGCCTGATCGCGGCCAGCTTCGTGAACACCGTGCTGTACGCCATCGGCGCCTCGGTCGCGCTGGCCTTCCTCGGGCTGACCGACGTCAGCAGCTGGAGCCTGGGCACCGTGCTCTACTGGGCGCAGAGCCAGGACGCACTGCAGCTCGGCGCCTGGTGGTGGTTCGTGCCGCCGGGCCTGGCGGTAGCACTGATGGGTACCGCGCTGGTGCTGGTGAACACCGGCATCGACGAAATCGGCAACCCGCGGCTACGCGACGCCAGCAGCGCCAGCCGGATCGCCGGGCACCGGGTGCAGCCGACCGACCCCACGCCGGTACTGGCACTGGTCGGCTCGGAGCGCAGCCGGCTCGGCTCGTTCCTGCACTCGTTCTCGCGCAGCTCCCTCCTGGAGGACAAATGACCGGGGAACCCGTGCTGGAGATCAGCGACCTGTCGGTGGTGTACCGCACCCCGACCGGGGACGTGCGCGCCGTCGACCGGGTCAACCTGACCCTGCACCGCGGCGAGGTGATCGGCCTGTGCGGCGAGAGCGGCTCCGGCAAGTCCACTCTCGTCTACGGGGCCAACCGGCTGCTCCGGCCGCCCGCGCTGATCACCGGCGGCAGCGTCCGCTACAGCGGACGGCGGCTGACCGAGGAGGCCGGGTCCGCCGAGCTGCTGCGGCTGCGCGCGCACGAGCTGCGCCGCCTGCGCTGGCGGGAGATCTCCATCGTGTTCCAGAGCGCGATGAACGCGCTCAACCCGGTGCTCAACGTCGCCGACCAGCTGACCGACGCCATGTACGCGCACCTGCAGCTGAGCAGGGCCGAGGCCAAGGAGAAGGCAGCGACGCTGCTGGACCTGGTCGGCATCCCGCGCAGCCGGCTGCGCGCCTACCCGCACGAGCTGTCCGGCGGCATGCGGCAGCGGGTCATGATCGCGATGGCGCTGGCCACCGATCCCGAGGTCGTGATCATGGATGAGCCGACGACCGCACTCGACGTGGTGGTGCAGCGCGACATCCTCACCCAGATCGTCGAGCTGAAAGAGCAGCTCGGCTTCGCCGTCCTGTTCATCACGCACGACCTGTCCCTGCTGCTGGAGCTGGCGGACCGGATCGCGGTGATGTACGCGGGTCAGCTGATGGAGAGCGGCACGGCCGAGGAGATCCTGCGGGAGCCCGCCCATCCCTACACCAAGGGCCTGCTGAACTCGTTCCCGTCGCTGCGCGGCCCCCGCCGGGAGCTAGCGGGCATCCCCGGCTCGCCCCCCGACCTGCGTAATCTGCCGCCCGGCTGCCCGTTTGTGCCTCGCTGCTCGTACGCGACAGACGCGTGCAAGGAGATTGACATGAGCCTTAAACCAGTCACCTCATCCGCCGATCCCTCGCACGTCACGGCCTGCCCGTTCGTGCAGCCGGGGGTGCTCGCGTGACCCTCACATCCGTCGCCGCCGCTCAAGGCGAGCTCGCCGTGGAGGCGGTCTCGATGAGCAAGGACTTCCGGCTCGGCCGGAACAACACCCTGCACGCGGTCCGCGACGTCTCGTTCAACCTGTACCGCGGCGCGGTCGTCGCATTGGTCGGCGAGAGCGGCTCGGGCAAGTCCACCGCCGCCCGGCTCCTGGCCGGCCAGGAGCGGCTCACCAGCGGCACCATCAAGCTGGACGGCACGCCGATCTCGATCTCAACCCGGCGCTCGTTCCGGCAGTACAAGAGCCAGGTCCAGTACGTCTTCCAGGACCCGTTCTCCTCGCTGAACCCGGTGCACACCGTGCGCTACACGCTGGAGCGCCCGATCCGGCTGCACCAGCCCGGCGCCGACGTGGGCGCGGCGGCCGATGCGCTGATGGAACAGGTGCGGCTCACCCCGGCCAGGCAGTTCCTGGCCAAGTACCCGCACGAGCTGTCAGGCGGCCAGCGGCAGCGGGTCGCGTTCGCCCGCGCGCTCGCCGCCAAGCCGAGCGTACTGCTCGCCGACGAGCCGGTCTCCATGCTGGACGTATCCATCCGGCTGGAGATGCTGGCCCTGCTCAACGACCTGCGCACCCGGCTGCGGCTCGCGCTCCTCTACATCACCCACGACATAGCCTCAGCGCGCTACTTCGCTGACGAGATCCTGGTCATGTACGCGGGCCAGATCGTCGAGCGCGGGCCCGCAGAGGAGATCACCCAGCAGCCCAAGCACCCGTATACCCAGCTGCTGGTGAGCTCCGCACCCGACCCCGACCATCTGGGCAGCACCCTGCGAACCGGCGGCACTGGCGCCGGCGCGCAGCGCGTCCAGCGGGTGAAGGCCGCGGAGGGTTTCGCCACCCAGGGCTGCCCGTTCAGCCCGAGGTGCCCGCTCGCCGATGAGCGCTGCCGCGAGGAGAACCCTGCCTTGCTGCCGCTTTCCGACACCAGGGCGGCCGCGTGCTGGCACGTGGACGAGGCCGGAGAGGGGATACGAGCTAATTCCTGACATTTACACACCCCGAGGAGAAAGAAACCGAAATGAGTAGATTTACCGATCACAGACGGTTCGTGGCGGTAGCCGCCGCGGGCGTGCTGGCTCTCGGTGTCGCGGCTTGCTCGTCGAGCTCGTCACCGGCCGCCGCTGGATCGTCACCGAAGGCAGCGACGTCGGACATGGGCCCGACGCTGGTGATGGAGGCCTCGCCTGAGACGACCATCACTCAGAACTTCAACCCGTACGACACCCCCGCGGCCCTGAACGGGATGGGCCCCGAGGGGCTCATCTACGAGCCGCTCATCGAGTTCGACATCGCCTCACCGCCCACGTACTACCCGTGGCTGGCAACGTCATTCACCTGGTCCAACGGCGGCAAGTCCATCACCTTCGCGATCCGCCAGGGCGTGAAGTGGAGCAACGGCACGCCGTTTACCCCCGCGGACGTCGCGTTCACCTTCAACCTGCTGAAGAAGTGGCCGGCGCTGAACCTTGACGGCGTGGACCCCACGACCGTGACCACCTCAGGTAACAATGTCACGCTCACGTTCGCGACCGCTCAGTACGCCAACCTCCTGAACATCGCGAGCTCCGCGATCCTGCCGGAGTCCATCTGGAGCAAGGTCGGCGACCCGGCCACCTACGCCGATCCCAACCCCGTCGGCACGGGCCCGTTCGTGCTTGACACCTACACCCCGCAGGGCGTCACGCTGAAGGAGAACCCGAACTACTGGCAGGCCAACCTGATCCACGTGCCTAAGGTCTACTTCCCGGTGTACACGTCCAACACGGCCGCGTTCACCGCGCTGTTCTCCAACCAGATCGACTGGGCCGGGAACTACATCCCTGGCCTGCAGCAGCAGTTCGTCGACACCTCACCGTCTACCCACCACTACTGGGAAGCGGCCGGCTCCGACAACGCGCTGTGGCCGAACCTCAACACCTGGCCCACCAACCAGCTGCCGGTACGGCAGGCGATCAGCGACGCGATCAACCGCACGCTCATCGCGTCCGAGGGCGAGTCAGGCCTGGAGAATCCGGCGCTGAACTCCACCGGCCTCACGCTGCCGACCTTTGCCGCGTGGAGCGCACCGGTCGCCAGCATGACCAACTCCGCCTCCGCCGACCCATCCGCAGCCGCGTCCGTCCTGGAGAAGGCCGGCTACACCAAGGGCAGCAACGGCTACTTCCAGAAGGGCGGGAAGACCGTCGCGCTCACCCTGGTCGACCCGTCCGCTTACACCGACTACATCGCGGACGACTCGCTGATCGTCTCTGAGCTGAAGGCGGCGGGCATCGACGCGACCCTCAGCGGCATAGCCGTCACCACGTGGCTCAGCGACGTCCAGGACGGCAGCTTCCAGCTCACCCTGCACTGGGGTTCCAACGGCATTACTCCTTACAACGGGTACGCCTACTGGCTGAACAGCGCGGACGTCACCAGCACGGGCGCGACCGCCGACTTCGAGCGGCTGAACGACCCGGCGATTGACGCCGACCTGGCCACCCTGGCCACTGCCGAGACGACCGCTGAGCAGACCACGGACCTGGTCCCGCTCGAGCAGTACGTCGCCTCGAACCTGCCGATCATCCCGACCACCACCGCATCGGACTGGTTCGAGTACAACTCAACTCACTACACCGGGTGGCCCACCCAGTCTGACCCCTACGACGCTGGCCAGCCGTCCGGCTCCAACGTCGCCGGCAGCACCGGCACCAACCTGGTGGTCATCCTCCACCTGAAGCCAACGGGATCCTGACCCCGTTAACCAAGCGGGCCCGCCCCCTGGTGCTTATAACCGAGGGGGCGGGCCACACCCCATTCTTGAACAAATCCCCAAACCACTCATTCGGCGCGCGGTCTGAGGGCATTCATGCCGCTGCCGTACGTTGATCAGATGGGGGCTGCCGTGAAATATCTGTTGCTTGCCTACATTGAGGACGAACCCGCGGAGCGGAGCCCTGAAGAGCAGGCGTCCATCGCTTCCTGGACAGGGGAGATGACAGGCCGCGGGCTGCGCCTGGCCGGCGGCATCCTGCACCCGGATCGCGAGACCACCGTGCTGAGGCAAGACGGCGACGAGCTGATGATCACGGATGGCCCGTTCGCGGAGACCAAGGAGCACCTCGCGGGCTTCGAGGTGCTCGAGTGCGCTGGCCTCGAAGAGGCGATCGAGCTGGCCTCACATCATCCTGCCGCGGGTAAGGGCATGATCGAGCTGCGACAGCTGCTCTGGGAGTGACGGGCCTGGAAGTGACGGGCCTGAGAAGTGACGGGCTATCCGCCGGCGCAAGGGGCCAGCCGCGCCGCACGGTCCTCAAGGTAGCGCCGTTCCTGAAGGCTCGGGGTGAGGCCGGCTGCCGCCCGGTAGCAGTCACACGCGGCCGCGTGGTCACCGGCCATCTCGAGCAGGTGCGCGCGGGTGGCCGCCAGCCGGTGGCTCCCGGCCAGCCGTTCATCGGCATCCAGGATCTCGAGCAGGCTGAGTGCGGCTCGCGGGCCGTGCACCATCGCCAGCGCTACCGCGCGATTCAGTGTAACCACCGGACTCGGCAGCACCTGCTGCAGCAGCTCGTACAGGGCGAGGATCTGCGGCCAGTCCGTGTCCTGCGGACGGGCTGCCTCGGCGTGCACGGCCGCGATCGCCCCCTGCAGCATGTAGGGGCCGGCCGCCCCTACGGATAGCGCCTGGGTCACCAGCGACAGGCCCTCGGCGATGGCGCCGGAGTCCCAGCGGCCGCGATCTTGCTCAGCGAGCGGGATCAAGGTGCCGTCCGGCCGCGTGCGCGCCGCCCGCCGTGCCTCGGTGAGCAGCATGAGCGCCAGCAGCCCGGTGATCTCGCCGTCTTCTGGCCGCAGGCAGTGGACCTCACGGGTGAGCCTGATCGCTTCGGAGGTCAGGTCGTTACCGGCGGTCTGGGTATATCCTTCGTTGAAGATCAGGTACAGCACGTGCAGGACGACACGCAGCCGACCGCGCTGGTCCTCCATGGGCGGCAGCTCGAAACCGATCCCGCTGGCCTTGATGCTCTGCTTGCCCCGGCTGATGCGCCGCGTCATGGCCGGCTCGGAGGTGAGGAACGCCCGGGCGATCTCCGCCGTGGACAGCCCGCCGACTGCCCGCAGCGTGAGCGCGGCCTGGGATACCGGCGAGAGCACGGGATGGCAGCAAAGGAACAGCAGGATCAGTGTGTCGTCCTGATCCTGCGGCCAGCCGGTGTCCAGGCCCGGTTCCCAGAGCTCATCCCGCGGCGCCAGCGCGGCGGCCGTCTCCTCCCGGCGCCTGCGGGCCAGCTCGCTGCGGTTCTGATCGGTCAGCTTGCGTGATGCCACGGTGAACAGCCACCCCCGAGGGTTGTCGGGTATGCCCCGCTGCGGCCATTGCACGGCGGCTGCGAGAAGCGCCTCCTGGACCGCGTCCTCGGACGCGCCGAAGCCGCCATAACGCCGGATGAGCGCGGCGAGCACCTTCGGCGCAAGCTGGCGCAGCAGATCCTGAATCGCACCGTCGGTGGTCATGTCTTCATGATGCGACACCCGCCTTGATGCCCGGCCGGCTGGCTGCATACGGCGCGGATTGACCGCGCCGTCGTGTCCGGAACGAGGCGCCTGCTCCGACCTTCTTATAAGAGTGCCAAACCGTCGCTGGAGAGGTAATGAGCAGACCACTGAAGTGCAGCGTCATCATACCCACCTACAACCGGGCTCTCCTGCTCAGTCACACGCTCGAGTCGCTTACCCGGCAGAGCCTGCCCGGTGACGAGTTCGAGGTCCTTGTGATAGACGACGGCTCGAGTGACGAGACCTCCCTCGTTGTGGAGGACTTCAGCACCCGCCTGAACCTGCGCTACTTCTTCCAGGAAGATGAGGGCTGGCGTCTTGCCCGGGCGCGGAACACGGGCATCGCCAACGCGGCGGGCAACGTCTGCGTCTTCCTCGATTCCGGCCTGCTGGCACACTCAGGCTGCCTGGCCGCGCACGTCTCCAGCCACGAGCAATCCCCCGTGCCGCTGGCTATCTGCGGCTACGTCTACGGTTTCAGCGTCGACAATCAGGACGCGGACGTCATCGCGAAAGCGATTGACTACAGCGATCCGGACGGGTCGATCGACCGGATGACGGGAAACCCGGAATGGCAGGATATCCGCGAGGGATTCTACGACATATACACCGAGGAATTCCACGATCTGCCGGCCCCGTGGATCATATTCTGGACCTGCGACGTGTCGGCGCCCACCGCGCTGGCCAGGTCGGTCGGAGGGTTCGACGAGGCGTTCCTGAGCTGGGGTGGCGAGGACCTTGATTTCGGCTACCGGCTCTTTAACGCCGGCGCCAAGTTCATACTGAACCGGCAAGCCAGCGCCATTCACTGCCCGCATCCCAAGAGCTTCGCGGCCAATAACAAGAGCGCGATGGTCAACTACCGCCACATGGCGGAGAAATACGGGACTCCGATCATCAGGCTGCTGACCGAATTCCCTGAAGACGCCCCCGAGGATTTCACCGGCTACGTGACGCCATGGAACCTCAACCAGGTCATCCGCGAACGCGGCCTGCCGAGCTGCGCGGAGTACCTGGCGAACCGCGGTCACGTCCAGGGGCGACGCGCATGAGTGATACGGCCCGCGTGACCAGAGCGCCGAGGGCTACCTTCCGCGAGGTGGCCGGGGACCGGGTCGATATCGCGCGGCTAGTGCCCCGTGCCGGTCCCCTGCTGACGGCGGGGGTCGCACTGGTCAACCTGGTGGCCGGCCTCCTGCCGGTCGTCTTCGTCGTGGCGACCAGCCTCATGATCGGCCGGGTGCCCGCGGCCGTGCGGGGCGGCCTGCACTCGGGCGCCTGGCACTCCCTGCTCGCGGTGTTCGCCGTCGCCGCGGCCGCGTTCGTCGTGCAGCAGATGGTCGCCCCGCTCGCCACATCGCTCGGCGAGCTGGTGGCGCGCCGGATCGACGGGAAGGTCTACGACGACCTGATGACGGCCTCGCTGCGGAGCCCGGGCATCGGCCCGCTGGAAGACCAGGAGGCGCTCGATGACCTGCGCGCGGCCTCAGGCGCGCTGGAGTTCGTCATCCAGAGCCCTGGCCAGGCGTGCGCGGGCATGCTGGCGCTCATCAACCGCTACACGCAGCTCGCCGGCTACGCCGTGGCGGTCGGCGTGGCCTGGTCCTGGCTTGCCGCGGCAGGGCTCACCGCTGCCGTGCTGCTGTTCAGGTACGGCCAGCGCGGCGGGCTGCGCAAGTACGTCGCCCTCCGCTTCATGCTGACGACGGAGGAGCGCAAGAGCGACTACCTGCGCCGGCTCGCCATCCAGCCCCCGGCCGGCAAGGAGATCAGGATCTTCGGGCTGACCGACTGGCTGCGGTCGGCACTGCGGGACGCGTGCCTGGCCATGCTCAGGCCGATCTGGGCCGAGCGACGGCGCGTCTACCTGTGGCCGTTCGTCTGGTTCGGCATGTGGGGACTGGCGGTGGCGGCCGTCACGTTCGCCGTGATGGGCGCGGACGCGACGCATCACGGCCTGACCCTGTTCAGGTTCGTGCTCGTCCTGCAGGCCAGCCTGGCCGGGCTGCGGCTGAGCGAGCATTACCCGGAGGCGGACCTGCCGACGGCGATCGGGATGAGCGCCTACAAGGCAGTGCGGCGGTTCGCTGAGCGGATCGAGAGGCTGACCGACGCGGCCCCGGATCCCGCCACTTCCGCGGCCGTCCCCGATCCGGTGCGCGAGATCCGGTTTGACCAGGTCACCTTCGGCTACCCCGGGCAGCATCGGGCGATCTTCGACGGCCTGGACCTGACCATCGCGGCGGGGCGCTGCACGGCCATCGTCGGGCTGAACGGGGCAGGCAAGACCACGCTGGTCAAGCTGCTCGCGCGGCTGTACGAACCGGATCTCGGCGCGGTGCGGTCCGACGGGGAGGACATCCGGTCCTATCCCCTCGACGAGTGGCGCGCCAAGATGGCGGTGATCTTCCAGGACTTCGCCCGTTATGAGGCACCCGCGGCGGACAACATCGCATTCGGCGCGATCGGGTACCGCGATGACCAGCAGGGAATCCGCAGCGCGGCCGAGGCGGTCGGCATGGCGGCGACCCTCGACAAGCTGCCCCGCGGGCTCGGCACCCCGCTGGCACGGCACCTGACCGATGGCGTGGACCTGTCCGGCGGTCAGTGGCAGCGGATCGCACTCGCCCGGGCGCTGTTCGCGCTGCGCCACGGATCACCGATCGTGGTGCTGGACGAGCCGACAGCCAGCCTGGATGTGCGGGCGGAGGCGCAGTTCTTCGATGAGTTCGCCGATCTGACCCACGGGGCAACCACGCTGCTGATCTCGCACCGGTTCTCCACCGTCCGGCACGCGGACAGCATCGTGGTGCTGGCGGGAGGCCGGGTCGCCGAGCAGGGCAGCCATGAGGAGCTGCTCGCACGGGGCGGGCGGTACGCCGAGCTGTTCCGGCTGCAGGCAGACCGGTTCACCGAGGAGGTCGTCGGGTGAAGGACACGTTCTCTGGTTCGTGGAAGATGCTCGTCACTGCCTGGCGGGTGAACCGGCGCAAGACGCTGGTCTCGCTGGTGCTGATGCTGGCCGGTGCCGCGGCCACCCCGCTGCTGGCTGCCGCACTCGGCCGGATGACCGACGAGATCGTCGCCGGGCACGCCACCGGAGCCGCCCTGGCCGGGGTGGCCGTGGCGGTCCTGGCGATCGCCGCCCTGACGTTCGCCCACTTCGCGCACATCGCCTATTTCGAGCTCTCCGAGATGGCCGAGCTCGACTTCGACGAGCAGCTCATCATGCTGTCCAACGGCTCGCCAGGCATCGAGCACCAGGAGCGGCCCGAGCTCGCCGACTCGCTGACCGTGCTGCAGCAGGAGAGCAGGCGCTTCCAGGTGGGCCTCGAAGCGCTGCTGAACAGCCTGGGGCTCACGCTGGCCGTGGTGCTTACCGCGTTCCTGCTCGCGCTGCAGAGCCCGTTCCTCCTGCTGCTGCCGCTCGCGGCCGTGCCGCCGCTGGTGACCGGCCGCTGGGCCGAACGCGTCCTCGACCGTGCGAAGACCGCCACCGCCGAGCAGACCCGGGTCGCGCTGAACCTGTTCACCCTGTCCACCACGGCGCGCTACGCCGGAGAGCTCCGCGTCTTCCGGCTCCGCGACGAGCTCAGGCGACGGCACGCGGCGCTGTGGGCGACCGCCACCCGCGGTCTGTGGCGGGCGCAGCTGACCGCGACCTGGATACGCGCGTCCGGCCAGATCATCTTCGCCCTCGGCTACGTGGCGGCGGTGCTCCTGGTGGTAAGGGACGCAATCGCGGGCCAGCGCAGCGTCGGCGATATCGTCCTGGTGATAGCGCTCGCCACCCAGGTCAACCAGCAGGTCACGACGGCGGTCACCCTGCTGCGGGACCTGCAGCGGATGGCAAGCGCCTACCGCCGGCTTGACCAGCTGCGCGCGCAGGTCACGCCCGCCGCACTGGACGGGCCGGCCGACCAGGAACTGCCGGCCAGGCTCACCTCCGGGATCGAGATGGACGGGGTCGGCTTCACCTACCCGGGAACCGGCGTCACCGTCCTGCGCGACGTGCGGATCACGCTGCCGGCCGGTTCCACCGTGGCCGTAGTCGGCGAGAACGGGGCCGGCAAGACGACCCTGATCAAGCTGCTGTGCGGCTTCTACCGGCCGACGCAGGGCAAGATCCTCGTGGACGGTACCGACCTGCGGCAGGTGCCGCTTGATGACTGGCGGGAGCGGATCGCCGCGGGGTTCCAGGACTTCACGCGGTATGAGCTCCTGGCCAGGGAGTCAATCGGGGTCGGGGACCTGGCGCAGGAGTTCGCCGACATCTCCGTCAGCGACGCGCTGGATCGCGCGCACGCGACCGACGTTCTCGATCACCTGGCCGAGGGCCTGGATACCCAGCTCGGCAAGAGCTACGCCGACGGAGCGGAGCTGTCCGGCGGCCAGTGGCAGAAACTCGCGCTCGGACGGGCCATGATGCGGGAAAACCCGCTGCTCCTCGTCCTGGACGAACCGACCGCGGCGCTGGACCCCGAGGCGGAGCATGCCCTGTTCGAGAGGTACGCGGAGCAGGCCCAGCGAGTCGGCGAGACGACTGGCGCGATCACGCTTCTGGTATCGCACCGGTTCTCCACGGTGCGCATGGCAGATCTCATCATCGTGCTCGCCGACGGCCGGGTGGTGGAGACAGGCGATCACGCCAGTCTCGTGGCCGCCGGCGGATTCTATTCGGAGCTCTACGCCATACAGGCGCAAGCATACAGATGACCCCGCGCGAATGACGAAACATGAAAAACGCGCCGGAGCCACCCCGCTGGTTACGAATCCATTAGTTGGTTTCCCGACAAAATGAAAGTACCGGAAATGGTTGTCATGTCTTCTGGGTCATCTAACGACGCTTCGATAAAGGTGTCCGTGGTCATTCCGACGTACAATCGGTGTGAGCTGCTGGCCAGGACACTGAGTCAGTTCGCCCGGCAGCGCATGCCGGCTGATGAATTCGAGATAATCGTCGCTGACGACGGGTCGTCTGACGATACCAAGGCCGTGACCGAGTCGTTCTCCGGCACGCTGCAGATGAAGTACACCTACCAGGAAGATCTCGGGTTCCGCGCGGGCACGGCCCGTAACTCCGGAGCCAGGCTCGCCGCCGCGCCGGTGCTGGTGTTCGCCGACACCGGCACCATGGCAGGTCCGGATTTCCTGCGTCACCATCTTGCCGCGCACGGCGAAGGCGACACTGGCAAGGGGCACACCGTCCTGGGATATGCCTACGGCTGGAATCCGGCCTTGCCCGCGCCGCTGCCGGGCCTGGTGGACGCCCTGAGCACGCTGCCGGCGGAAGAGGTGGTCGAGCGCTTCAAGGGGAATCCCGACTTCCGCGACTACCGGCACGCGTATCTCGAGGAGGAGGACTTCGATCTCAGCCGCCAGCTCCTGCCGTGGCCGATGCTCCTCAGCCTCAACTTCTCGGTACCGACGGCCGACTACTGGGCGGTCGGCGGCTTCGACGAGGAATTCCGGGGCTGGGGGTTCGAGGACCTCGAGCTTGGCCACCGCCTGTTCCAGCGGGGCCTGTCGTTCCGGATGTCGCGAGACGCATGGGTGGTCGAGTGGCCGCACGGGCGTGACCGGGCCGAGAACCTGGAGGAGGCGGCCGTCAACATAGAGCGGTTCCTGCACAAGCACCGCGATCCGTCGGTGGAGATCCTCTGGTTCGCGCTGCGCAAGACCATCCTCTGGAACGCCAACCTGCACTACAGCGAGCTGACCGCGTGGCGCGACCAGGCCCGCGGCATGGATGCCGAGGCGGAACTCGCCGAGGCCGCCAGGCGGATCACGCCAGGGGGCAGGGTTGCCGTCGTCGGCTGCGGTGGCCGGGTCCCCGAGTCCCTGGCGGGAGCGACGCTGATGGACTTCGACGAGGACCTGCTGCGGCAGGCACTCGCTTCCGGCCGCAACACCGGGCAGCATGCCATCGGGCTCTGGACACCGCTGCCGGACAATTCCGTGGACACGGTCATCATCACGTCGAGGCTGACCGGCCTGTGGGAGCGCCTGGGCGAGGACCTGATGGCTGAGGCGCGGCGCATCGGCCGCGACGTCTACGCCCCCGCGCTGGCCGCGCCCTGACTGCCGCACCTCTCCCGCCCCAAGTGCCCTGTCTCATGATCGTGGGTATTCCTGACCAGTATTTGGTCAGGAATACCCACGATCATGGAAGAGCACCGTGGGGGAGAAAATGAGGTGCGGCCCTGCGGGGCGGGCCGTAACGTTTTTGGTATGCGCTCACTGCCGGCCACGGATCCTGGAGAGCCAGATACCCGGTCGGCGACCCGCCTGCTGCTGTGGATCTGGCGGGACCAGCTGGGCTCGCAGCTGCTTGGCGCCTGCTGGGGCGTCATCTGGATGCTCTCGATCGCGCTCATCCCCGCTGCGGTCGGCCGGGCGGTCGATCGCGGCCTGATCGCCCGGTCCTCATCCGGGCTGCTCACCTGGACCGGGGCCGTGCTCGGCCTGTCGGTCCTGGTGGCGATCGCCGGCGGGATGCGGCACAGGAACGCGCTCACCAACTGGCTCTCCGCCGCCTACCTGACGATCCAGGTCACCGTGCGGCACGCGGTGAAGGTGGGCGCCGCCCTGCCCGCCATGGTCAACTCCGGGGACGTGGTGGCGATCAGCAGCACCGACACCGAGGCCATCGGCAGCACCTTCGACATCACCGCGCGGCTGACTGGCGCCCTGGTCACGGTGACCGCCGTCGCGCTGATCATGCTGGACATGTCGGTGACCCTGGGCCTGGTCGTGCTCATCGGCGTGCCCGCGATGATGGTCTTCACGGCGGCCCTGCTTCGCCCGCTGCACCGGCGCCAGGACCGCTACCGGACCCTGCAGGGGAAGCTCACCGACCAGACCATCGACATCGCCCAGGGCATCCGGGTCCTGCGCGGCGTCGGCGGCGAGGATGCCTTCAACGCCCGGTACGCCCGAAGCTCGCGCGAGCTGCGGGCGGTCGGGCTGCGGGTCGGCAGGATCGAGTCGCTGCTGGCGGGGCAGGAAGTGCTGCTGCCGGGGCTGCTGACCGCCCTGGTGACCTGGCTCGCCGCCCGGTTCGCGCTGCGCGGTGAGGTCACCCTCGGGCAGCTGGTCGCGTTCTACGGGTATGCGGCGTTCCTCGCCCTCCCGCTGGCCACCTTCGGCGAGGCGGCCGACGCGTTCACCCGCGGTCACGTGGCCGCCACCCATGTCGTCTCGGTGCTGCGGCTGACCTCCAGCATCACCTCCCCCTCGCACCCGGCACCGGCCCCGGCGCCAGGTGCCGAGCTCACCGACGCCGAGTCCGGCCTGACCGTGCGGCCTGGACAGTTCCTCGCCGTCGCCTGCACCAGCCCGGACGACGCCGACACGCTCGCGGTACGGCTGGCCAGGTACGCCGACGACGGCTCCCCCTCGCTCGGCGGCGTACCGCTGCGCGACCTCGACCTGGCGGGGCTGCGGTCCCGCATCCTGCTGGCCCGTAACTCGGACCGGTACTTCCCTGGCACGCTGCGGGACAGCCTGCGCGGCCCCTCCCCCGCCACCGACCAGACGCTGCTTGACGCGCTGACGGCGGTCTCCGCTCAGGACATCCTGGACGGGCTCCCCGACGGGCTCGACGCCGAGGTCGCGGAAAAAGGCCGCAATTTCTCCGGCGGGCAGCTGCAGCGGCTGCGGCTGGCCAGGGCACTGGTTGCCGACCCGGAGATCCTGATCGCCGTCGAAGCCACGAGCGCGGTCGACGCGCACACCGAGGCCCGGATAGCGGAAAGGCTCGGACCCTGCCGGGCAGGACGCGCCACCATGCTGTTCAGCACCAGCCCGCTCGTGCTTGACCAGGCCGGCGAAGTCGCCTATGTGGAGGACGGCAAGGTCATCGCCACCGGCACGCACGCAGGCCTGCTCGCCGCCGAACCGCGCTACCGCGCCCTGGTCACCAGGGAGTCCGCGTGAACGCCTCCGGCACCGCCGCGGGCGCGGGCATGCTGCCCGTCGCGGACCGTGCCGCCGTTCGCGCCTACGCGCTCGTCGTCGCCCGCCGCCATCCGCGGCTGCTCGGGGCGGTCGTCGGACTCGCCTCGCTGGCGACCATCGCCGGCCTGGCCGGGCCGTGGCTGCTCGGCACCATCGTCCAGGAGGTACAGCGCGGCACCACCGCCGGCCACGTCAACCTGCTCGCAGCCGCGCTGGTGCTTGCGATCTGCGTCCAGTCGGTACTGAACCGCTACAGCTACCTGGCCGGGAAGAACTTCGGCGAAACTGTGCTGGCCGAGCTACGGGAGAGCTTCGTCGGCAGCGTGCTCGACATGCCGCTGTCCCGGGTGGAGGAGGCAGGCAGCGGGGACCTGATCAACCGGGCCTCCCGTGACGTCACCGCGCTGCGCCAGGCGGCCCAGCAGGGCATCCCGGCCGTGCTCGGCGCGGGCAGCTCCGCGCTGCTGACGTTCGGCGCGCTGGTGCTGGTGTCACCGCCGCTGTCCGCAGTCACGCTGGTCACGATGCCGCCGCTGCTGCTGGTCGTCCGCTGGTACCTGCGCTACGCCCGGGACGGCTACCTGGCGACCAGCGCCACCTATTCCACGATGATCGAGAACCTGACCGGCACGGTCGAGGGGGCGGCGGCCGTCGAGGCGCTGCGGCTAGGCCCGCAGCGGGTGGCGCTGAGCGATGCCGACATCGCCAGGTCCTGGCGGGCAGAACGCGTCACCCTGCGGCTGCGGCTCCGGCTGTACCCGACCACCGAGATCTGCCAGCTGGCACCGGCCGGCCTCATGCTGCTCTGCGGCGGCTACGGCTACACCCGCGGCTGGGTCAGCCTCGCCCAGGTCACCGCCGCGACGCTGTACGTGCAGCAGCTCGCCACCCCGGTCAGCACCCTGCTGGACTGGCTCGACACCATCCAGACCGGTGCCGCGTCCCTGGCCAGGCTGGTCGGGGTCGCCCACATCCCGGCGGACCGTACCGCCACCGGTGTCAGGCCCGACGAGACCGACCGCAGGCTGGAGGCCGCGGGGGTCGGTTTCGCCTACCGGCCTGGCCGGGACGTGCTGCGGGACGTCGACCTGACCGTCACGCCGGGCGAGCACCTGGCCGTCGTCGGGCCGTCAGGCGCCGGCAAGTCGACACTCGGCCGGCTGCTGGCCGGGATCAGCGCGCCCGGCCGCGGCAGCATCTCCGTCGGCGGCGCGTCCCTGGTGGAACTGCCGCTCGGCGACCTGCGCGGCGAGGTCGCCCTGGTCACCCAGGAGCATCACGTCTTCTCGGGCACGCTGCGCGAGAACGCCGCCCTCGCCCAGGCAGAAGCCGGCGACGCGGAGATCCTCGCCGCACTCGCCGCCGTGGACGCCCAGGAATGGGTCGCCGCGCTGCCCGACGGCCTGGACACCATGCTCGGTTCCGGCGCGATGGAGCTGAGCGCCCCGCAGGCGCAGCAGCTCGCGCTGGCCAGGCTCGTCCTCGCCGACCCCAGAATCCTGGTGCTGGACGAGGCGACGTCGCTGCTCGACCCGCGGGCGGCGCGTCACCTGGAGCGGTCCCTGTCCGCCGTCCTGCAGGGCCGCACGGTCATCTCCATCGCGCACCGGCTGCAGACCGCCCACGACGCGGACCGGGTAGCCGTCATGGAGGATGGCAGGATCACCGAGCTGGGCCCGCACCACGACCTCATCGCTGCCGACGGCGCCTATGCCCGCCTCTGGGCATCCTGGCACGGCACAGCCTCCCCGAGGTTAAGCGGGCCCTGCAGAACGCGGCCCTGACCGGCAACACGTCACGCGCGAACCCTACCGCTCGCACCCAGGACACCGCCGAGCAGAGCGCGTACCTGTTCGGCTTCGGGGACGCCGAGGTCGGTGTAGAGGGTGAGAGCGACGTGCCAGTGGTAGCGGCCCTGGCCTGGGTTCCCGTCGGCATGGTGGGCATGACCGAGACCGTCGTGGGCGCGGGCGCTCATGCTCTTGTCTCCGATCTGGGCTGCCAGGTCAGCTGCGGCGGAATAGTGGGTGACGGCGTCGCCGGGCTGGCCGGCGGCGAGGACGGCAGCGCCGAGGCCGGTAAGCGCGTGCACCTCACCGGCCACGTCGCGCGTCTCACGGAACATGGCCAGGGCTTGCCGCTGATATTCGTCAGCCCGCTGGTACTGGCCTTGCGCAAGTTCGACTTCGCCGAGCAGGGTGAGGGCCTCAGCTTCAGATTCCACTTCACCGCCCTCGCGAGACAGGGTCAGCGCGCGCTGGACGCGGTCGGTGGCTTCCGGGTGGCGGCCGGATTGCAGGTCGATGTTACCGAGCCGAAGAAGCGTTATGATCTCGCCGGACTGGTCGCCGATCTCGCGTTGCAGGGCCAGGGACAGCTGATAGTGATCCATGGCCTCCTGGCGACGGCCCAGCCGCCCGAGGAGAACACCGAGGTTTCCCAGCGCGCGTGCCTCGCCACGCTGAGAGCCGGTCTCACGGAACAGGGTCAGAGCCTGCCGGTACTCCTCGACGGCCTGCTGGTAGCTGCCTTGCCGGAAATCGGTCATGGCGAGGCTATGCAACGCGCGAGCCTCGCCGTTCCGGTCGCGGGTCTCACGGAACAGGGTCAGCGCCTGCCGGAACTTACCGGCGGCCGCCGGGTAGCACCCCTGCTGCATGTCGACGAGCCCGAGGCTGGTGAGCGCGGTGGCTTCAGCGGTGCGGTCCCCAGTTTCCCGGGCGGCCTGGCGGGCGTGGTCGTGAATGACGGTGCTTCCGGGCAGAGATTGCAGGTGACGAGGTAGCGGGAGAGGGTGGCGGCCAGCCGGGTGGCGTGGCCGGGCCAGCCGCCAGCGGCCATGTGCACCACGACCGCGACCAGGGTCTCCCGTTCGGCGTCCAGCCAGCCGCGCGCTGCGTCAGGATCGGTTAGCGGCGGCGCCGGGTCGGCTGCACGGCTGATCGGGGGCCGACGGTCGCGCTCGGCCGGGAACAAGGTGCCGGCAGCGGCAGCGGCAGTGCTCAGGTAATAGTCAGATAGCCGGGTCAGCGCCGCTTGGCGGTCAGCCTCCGGGGTCTCGGCGGCGGCAAGTTCACGGGCGTAGGCGCGTAGCAGGTCATGCATGGCGTGCCGGCCCGGCCGGGCCGGCTGAATGAGATGCGCACGGGCTAGCTCACCTAGGAAGTGATGAGCATGCTGCAGAGAGGTGCCGGTGAGCGCAGCGGCCGCGTAGAGGTCAAGGTCCGGGCCGGGATGCAGTCCCGCCAGCCGGAACGCGCGGCCGGTATCGGTGTCGAGGCGCTGATAGGACCAGGAGAACACGGCCCGCACCGCAGTACGCTCGTCGCCGCCGGCATCCATCAGGTCCAGCCGCCGCTGCTCATCGGCCAGCTCGAGGACGAGGTCTGCGAGGGGGACGGCGGGGCGGGCGCTAGCGAGCTCGGCGGTCACCCGCAGCGCCAGCGGCAGCCGGGAGCATTGCGCGGCCAGCGTCGCGGCCGAAGCCGGGTCAGCATCGACACGCTCGCCGATCAGCACGCGCAGCAGGCTGGTCGCCTCCGGCAGCGTCAGCACGTCAAGGTCCAGTCGGTGCGCGCCATCCCGGGCTACCAGGCCGGCCAGCGAGTCTCGGCTGGTCACGACCGCAGCGCAATGGGGTGCAGCGGGCAGTAGCGGCCGGACCTGCTCAGCCGATCCGGCATTGTCTAGGACAACCATCATGCGCCGCCCGGCCAGCAGGCTGCGGTACAGCGCGGCGCGTCCCGCCTCCTCCGGAGGAATGTCCTGGCCGGGTACGCCGAGGGCACGCAGGAACCCGGCCAGCGCGTCAGCCGCGGGCATCGGCTGGGCAGGATCATAACCGCGCAGGTTCATGAAAAGCTGCCCGTCGGGGAAGCGTTCCGCGACCTGATGCGCCCAGTGAACTGCCAGTGCGGTCTTGCCCACGCCAGCCGTCCCGCTGATCGCGGAGATCACCGCCGTTCCCGGTGCCTGTCCCGCTGGCTGGTCCAGCAGTCTGGTCAGCGCCGTCAGCTCACCGGTTCGTCCGGTAAATTGCCGCGCGGTCGGCGGCAGCTGCCGTAGCGGGATCTGCCCGGGGCTGATCACCGCCGGGCCGCCCGCCGTGGGCGATACTGGCTCCGTGATGGCCAGGGCAGGGTCGGTGGTGAGTATCTGCTGGTACAAGTCGCGCAGCCCGTTTCCCGGCTCGGTGCCTAGCTCCTCGATGAGTACGCGGCGTGCGTTCTGATATGCGATGAGCGCCTCGGCCTGGCGGCCATCGCGGTAAAGGGCGAGCATCAGCTGGGCGTGCAGAGGCTCGCGCAGCGGATGGCGGCCAGCCAGCATGCGCAACTCTGCGATCACCTCAGCGTGACGACCCAGATGCAAGTCTGCGTCGATGCGTGATTCGAGCGCCTGATACCGAAGTTCCGCCAGCCGCGGGATCTCCCGCGCAGCCAGCGCTTCCGACTCCACGCCCTCCAGCGGCTCGCCCCGCCATAGTGCCAGCGCCGCGCCTGCTCTGGCGGCCACGACCTGCCACGACCCGTCCCGTGCCGCTGACCTGGCGGCGCCCAGCAAGTCCTCGAACCGGCTCACGTCAAGTTCACCGGGATCCACGCTGATCACATAGCCACCGGGCTGCGTCCTGATCCGGTTCCGGTTGCCTTCTCCCAGCGCCTTGCGCAACCGCACGACGTAGTTCTGCACGGTCACCCTTGCTGAGGGTGGCGGTGCCGGCCCCCATAGCGCCTCGGCGAGCGCATCCAGCGACACCGCCCGGTTGGCTTCCAGCAGCAGTGCGGCCAGCACCGCCCGCTGCTTCCCGCGCTGGACCGGTACTGGCACGCCGCCACTGCACACCATAAGCGGCCCGAGCAGGCAAAACTCTGTCTCTGTCGCCATAGAGCTATTCACCACCCGTGTTAGGAACCCCGTGCTGATCAACTGCTGATCGTGTGCTGACGCGGCGAGCAAGACTCGAGACATGGCAATCCACCGCATCCGGAGAGACCGCGTCTATTCCCCTAGCAGCGCGCCAGCCTAGCTGGGACGCCCGCGCCAGCCTCGGAGGGCTTGCTCGTCTGTCATGCCGGTTCCCTGGTCGGCTCGAAGCCGGGAACCGTGTTCTACGCCCCGGCCGGATGCGGCGGGGCCGCCTGTGGAAGGAACTCACGTGAAGAACAAGTAAGGATCGCCGTCGCGGCTGGGGCGCATCAGGGGCCGCCCGCAGCCCGGGCGGGCCCGACGTTCATGGCCGGATGAGTCCTTCATGGCGTCCTGTCCCTGCGTGCCTGCCTGGGCACAGTGCCCCCTTGGCACCAAGCGCGGATGCCCAGGATCGAACGTTTCAAACTGCTCGTCAGCGAGATCCACACCAGCTCCCCGTAAAGCTAGTTCAGGCAGCGTGGGGAATCCCCCGCTCCCTCCTATTTCTTACCGCATCGCGGCTCCCCGCAGGGGGCATACGGCACCGCATATCGGGCGCGGCACGGCAGGGCCCGCCTGTGAAAGGAATTCACATGAAGAACAAAGCCAAGATCGCCATCTCAGCCGGCGCAGTGCTCGCCAGCACGCTGGCAGTCGCGCCCGTACAAGCGCACGCATCCACACGAACGCTGACAGGCAGCTGCAGCAAAGGCTTTGCGTGCGCCTGGGACACGAATAATGTCCTGTTCTGGGAAGCCAACGGCCCCGCCAACATCCATTTCGCCATCAACGAGAACGTCACCTATGTAGAGAACCGCACCGACTATGACATGTTTATATACTGCCCGTGGGGCTCGGTGGAGCTCGGGCCGGGCGCCGGCCCTTACGACCTCGTGTCGGACGTCGAGTACATCGAACTCGAAACATAACCGGCTGAAGGTCGCCGGCGAGCGCGTTCGCTGGTGCCGTCCGGGCCGCATGGTGCCGCGAGCCTGCCCCCACCGGCGGCCGAGAGTCAGCTGACTGATGCCCGCATCCCGCCAGGGACGATGATAGGAACACGCATCGTCCGGAAAGGGAACCGGGGTCATGGTCAATGTGCACCACAGGTACGCCGTCGTCGGCGGCCGGAGCGTCTTCTACCGGGAAGCAGGCGACCGGGCCAGGCCGGCGGTCGTGCTGCTGCACGGCGCGCCGGCCAGCTCGTTCATGTTCCGCGGGCTGATTCCGCTGCTGGCCGGCGACTACCATGTCGTCGCCCCCGACCTGCTCGGTTTCGGCCTGTCCGATGCGCCCGCCGTCGAGGAGTTCGACTACACGTTCGATACGCTGACCGACAGCGTCGCCGCGCTCCTTGACGAGCTCGGCCTTGACCGCTACGCGATCTACGTCCAGGACTACGGCGCGCCCGTCGGATGGCGGCTTGCGCTCCGGCACCCGGAGCGCATCGCGGCGATCGTCAGCCAGAACGGCAACGCCTACGACGCCGGCTTCGCCGGCGAAGCCTGGCAGCCGTTCTGGGCATATGCCGCCGACCCGAATCCCGAGACGGCCAAGCCGCTGCTTGCGGGACTGAGCCTGGAGCGGATCCGGTGGCAGTACATGCACGGGGTGCCGGATCCGACCCTCGTCGACCCGGATGCGTGGATACACGATCACGCCCAGGTCAACCGCCCAGGCAACCCCGCCGTCCAGCTCAAGCTCTACGGCGAGTACCCGTCGAACGTCGCGCTTTACCCAGCGGTGCACGAGTACTTCCGCTCATCGCAGGTGCCACTGCTGGCGGTCTGGGGCCGCAACGACGAGATCTTCGGCCCGGCCGGAGCCGAGGCATTCCGCGCGGATCTGCCGGCGGCCGAGGTGCACTTGCTCGAGGGCGGCCACTTCCTGCTGGAAAGCGAACTGGAGTCGGTCGCCGCGTTCATGACTGACTTCCTCGGCCGGACCCTGACCGAGATCAACCGGTAATCGTGGTCAGGTCTGCCACCAAGGCCAACCACGTCGGCCAGCTATTTCGCGCGGGCCGGAGAATGGATGGTGATGAGGACGCGGCATAGCATCGGGTGCCGGATCTGGAGGCCGGAGAGCCTGGCCCTCCTCCTGCACGTGCCGACAGGGGAATCGGCTCCCGGCGGTTTCTGGCAGCCCGTGACAGGAGGCATCAGGGCGAGCGTCCCCTCCTACGCCGCCGCATCGAAACCGCCATGGCCGATGAAATGCAGCACATTCCCCCGCTCGGCCCCGCCAATGCGCCAGATCGCCGCGGCCGTTTGCAAGTGACCGGGCCGGCATATGCCTTTAAGGAAACGTCAGGTCGGCAGCCTCGCCCGGCCAGCGGGAGGGGAACGGATGGCGAGCGACGCATTCGAGGACCGCGATGTGCTCTTCAAATACTATGACAAGCAAGCGGATGAGTTCCGTCTCAGGCACGCGGCCATCTGGGAGTAAACATTCAGGTCCCTGGGCTTGGTGCTGCGGTGAGTAATCGTGGGTTACGTTCCAGCGTCGGGCGTGGTGTTGCTGTGGTGGGTGAGCGCGGTTTCCTGGATGTTTGCGGCCTGTGAGCGGTGTGCCGGCCGTGGAGCCGTCCGCGGATCCGCGTGATGCGCTGATCCGGGAGCAGGCGCGGCTGATCGCGGCGCAGGCGGAACGTATCGCCGCGCTGGAGGCGGTGGTGGCTGACCTCCGGGAGCAGCTGGAGACGGCGGCGCGCGCGGGGCCGCGGAACAGCGGGAACTCCTCGATGCCGCCATCGTCGGATGACCTGCCGGGCCGCAAGCCGCCGCGCGGGCAGCGGCGCGCTGCTGGGCGGGCGGAGAAGAACGGGCGGAGAAGCAGCACCATCCCGAGGGTGCCTGTTCCTGCGGCCGGGACCTGGCCGATGCCGCTGACCTGGGGGTGGCCCGGTCGTATCAGCAGGAGGAGATCCCGGCCGGGCCGGCGGAGCGGGTGCAGCACGACCTGCACGAGTCCAGGTGCGGCTGCGGGCGGACCCATGCCGCGGCCCGGCCGGCGGGTGTGCCGGATTCTGCGCTGTCGATCGGGCCCAGGCTGCGGGCCCTGGCCGTTTACCTGGTTATCTTCCAGCATGTGCCGGTGGAGCGGTGCCGGCAGCTGATCGCCGGCGTCACCGGCGCTGCCGTATCTGACGGGTTCATCCATTCCTGCCTGCGGCAGGCTGCGGGCCTGGCCGCGGAGGTGGTGCGGCTGATCCGCGCCCTGATCACCGCCGCGGCGGTCGCGGGGTCCGGTGAGACCACGCTGCGGTCCGGGCCGGCCGGGGAGAAGAAGTACGTGCACGGCGCGTTCACCGAGCAGCACTCCGCGTTCCGGCTCGGCACCCGCGGCCTGGACACCATGCAGGACGCCGGGATCCTCCCCGGTTCCGCCGGGATCGTGGTCTGCGGCCGCTACCAGGTAATTTTCATCCCCGGCGGGAGCACATCGCCGGGAACCAGGCGTGCCTGTCTCACCTGCTGCGGGACTATCAGGACTGCGCCGGGAGCTACCCCGGCGCCATCTGACCGGTGCAGGCGCAGCGGGCGCTGCGCGGCCTGATCCATGCCTGGCATGCCGCCCGCGAGCAGGACCTGGACGCCATCCCCGCCGGCGTGCGGGAACCGCCGGAGCACGAGTTCCGGCACGCGGTCCTGGCCGGCCTCGCGAGCGTGCCCCGTGTCCCCGGGCCGGAGAACAGCACGAAGCAGAAGCCCGGCCGCGAGCTGCCGGAATTCTGCCGCGACCGCCGCAGCGACGTGCTGCTGTTCACCGAGGACACCAGCGTCTGGCCCGCGAACAATATCTCGGAGCGCGGCGTCCGCCCGCTGAAGACAAGCACGGCCGCAACGCCATGGACGTCCTGCACGACCTCATGCTCGGCAGGCCCTGGCGCCCGCCCCAGCGCTGTCCCCGTAACCTCTGCCGGACTCCGCGCTAGAGGTCCCGGCAGCTTGACGGGCTGACCTGCGCGGCCCGGATGAAACGGCAGATATCAGATCGCGGCTCGCCAGGCGCCGGTGGTGTCCGCCGCCCACGAGCGGACCCGCTCTTCGTACCCCGCAGCCGGGAAACTGCCGTCCAGCGCGACGTCGGCTATGGTGGTGCCGTAGTCACGGGGCGGCTCAATGTCCGGGAAAGGCGGAGCGCCCGGGTAATCGCTGGCCTGGGGAGTGCGCCCGCCACGCCGGTGTGAGTTAAGCTGCCGGGTCCGCTCGATCATAGGAGCGGCGGTGGCGAGGCCACCCCGCAGGTAGGCGTGCAGCAGCGCCCAGTAAAGCGGACGGGCCGCCCTGGGCAGGCGGGAGGAGTGCTGGAGGAAGAAGGACGCCAGCGCGATGCCGTGGAGCGGTCCCCACGGTGCTTGCCTGGAATGGTCCAGGGCCAGCAGCTCCTGGAAGAGCCCGTCGCACGAGCGTGGTGAAACAGGAGCGCCGCACTCCCGGCATCGTCGCATGCCTGATCTTCCCAGATCCCCTCAACCTGAGCGGGAATTGCCTCAGGCCCAGTGGCGGGCACATCAGCCAATGACCAGCCTCTCGCCGACGCCGACGCCGACGGACCACGGCCACCTCTCACGCACGAAATCACGCTACTCATCACCACGCGCGCATAGGCTGATTGCTTACATCTGGGAGGAGATCCGGCACTGCACCTGGCTTCTTTCTCTGCTCCTGGGCTGGTTAGCCCAGCAGGGCTCCGGAGCCTTGTGATCATATTTGATGACGGTGACAATGAGAGCGGTGCTTCCGTATATCTGCAGCTTTCAATATGTTCCTGAGGTTTCGTTATGACTTATTCCGCCGGCCGGCCGCCAGACATCAGCCGGGATAATCCTCTCTACAAAGATCCCGTGCTTTTTGACATGTACCTGGACACGCTGACTGTCGTACTGCGCAAGCCTGAGATCCGCCAGGCCTGCCGTGACTTCGCTGTGTCTCCGGCAAAGATCCGGATGAAGATGGTACTCAAGGCCGCCAGCGTGCTCGGGACCGCCGTACAGGAGTGGGAGACGTACCGGCAGGCGGTGACCACGGGACTGGCTGTCGCGAATACAGGCTCGGCGCAGGTGACACATGGATCCACCTGGGATCCGCGCGATCTTATCCGGGTACTGGCCAGGGGTGGCTGCACGGCCGGTGCGCTCATGATCGTGGGCGGTGCGGCGAGTTCGGCGTTCTGGGCCCCCATGGCCACCGTCGCGGAGGCTGGCGCGGCGCTGCTCGTCGCCGCGGCCACGGTCGGTGTCGTGCCGAGATTCCTCAAAGGAAGAAGCTTCTTTGAATCTCTCGGATTCACGCGGCGGGGAAACATCGACCTCGACATCATCAGGTCGCAGCTGATGACGGCAGTCGGCGAAACCGAACTCCTCGCGCAGGTCCGCACACTTGTCAATGACGCTCGTCAAGACCGGTTCGGGCATCTGTATTCAGTCACTGGCGCGACCGGGCTCAGTGAGGTTTACGATGCCGCGAACCTGATCCCGACAAGCGTAGCTGCCGAGATGGATGAGCTGCTAGCTCGGTTCGATGGCGCGAGTATCGGTGTGGCAGGGCCCCGTGGGGCGGGGAAATCCACGCTAGTGCGGCAGTACTGTGACGAGGTCCCGGGTTACGACTACTCCGCGTATGACTACTACGCGGAGGAGGACGGCTACGGCTCTGTCCTTGAGGAGCTTGCTGAACGGCTATTCGGGGATGCCTGGTCTGATCCTGAGCCGGGTGAACTGAGATGCTTCGTGGCGGCGCCGGTTGATTACGTCGCGCGGGATTTCGTGCTGCACTTGTTTGCAGCATTCTGCCGTGTGGTCATCGGGGAATACGGTAAGCAGCCACGTTACGTCCCCCTGCTCATCAAACTCGTATTGTGGCTGGTCGGGGCTGCCAGGCTGCTGGTGGTACTGCTATGGCGTGCTGTCGTGTGCACCGCGGTGGTGCTCGTCCTTGTGCACTGGAAGCATTCGATTGCCAGTGGCCTGTCTGTTCCGGCGCGATGGGTGGAGTACGCAGCGCTGGCTGTGGTGTGCCTTGGCGCACTGGATTTCGTCAGGGTGGCCGCCGGCAAGATCAGGTGGGGGATACGGCAGATCCGCGGGGGAGACGAGGGTGCCCTCGCGGTGGCCGCCCGCCAGCACCTGGCACGTGTCCGCTACCTGCAGACATACACTTCGGGCTGGTCCGGCACGCTGCAGCTGCCGTGGGGCAACGCGTCAGGTCAGTACTCACGCAGCCTCGCCCACTCTGAGCAGCCGCAGAGCTACCCGGAAATCGTGGATGAGTTCCGCGGCTTCGCGCAGAAAGTTGCTCGGGATGCGCATCGCCGCCGCCACCGTGTCTTCATCGGCATCGATGAACTGGACAAGATCGGGTCCCCCGAGAAGGCCGAGCAGTTCCTCAACGAGATCAAGGGAATCTTCGGCCTCCCGCACGTCTATTTCCTGGTCTCAGTATCTGATGACGCGCTGAATGCTTTCGAGCGGCGGGGCCTCCCGCTCCGCAACGCCTTTGACAGCTCATTCGACGAGATCATGTACATCGGCCCGCTCAGCTACGACGAGTCGCGCCGGCTGCTCTACCGCAGAGTCATCGGCCTGTCCGAACCGTTCGTCGCGCTGTGCCATTGCCTGGGCGGCGGCCTGGCCCGCGACGTGATCCGCGCTGCCCGGCAGGTCGTCCGGGCCGCCGTCTCTATCGGCCACGTAGATCCGCCCTCGGTCCCGGGTGAGGAGATGTACGCCAAGGAAACCTACCTGCTGTTCCAGCGCGAGCCCGGGCAAGTGCCGCTGACCCTCGGTGCGATCGCCGCCGCTGTCGTCCGGGATGACCTGCTCCGCAAGCTGCGCGCGGTAAGCAGCGGCATAGCCAGCACCAGCCCGGCGAATGTCACCGACCTTCACGACACCCTCTACGAGATCAGGCAGACCCTGATGCTCGGACAGCCCGTTATCCATACTGTCGACCTGATGACCGTGGCCTGCCCGGGAGAGGAAGCAGACCTCACCAGGCTGCGCCTGGATTTTGCTGCCTACGCCTACTACTGCGCTACCCTGGACGAGATATTCACTGACCGGCTCGACCGTGAACGCATGATCGCAGCCACCAGCGTGCCCCCCGGAGCCGGCAGCTTCGACACCCTGGCCAGCGCACGTGCCGCCTTCAGCCTGGACACCCGGCTGGCATGGCGCCTGATCACCCAGTTCCGCAAGGCATGGTCTCTGGAAACCCGAGAATTTGCCCAGATATCCGCAACCGATCCCCCCGGCTCCCGGCCAGCTTCATCCCCAGGGGAAGCGGCCATTGCCCCTGAGCCGCAGCGCCCTAGACCGGGCGAGTGATCTTCAGCAGCTAGGAATCCTGGTGACGGAGGACGATCGATGACGCGCTGCACGGAAGACCCGGCTCCTAACGGGCTGGGCAGCAGAACGCCCGGTTGCCTGGCTCCATGACGAGATAACCGGCACTGACCGCGCCCGGTTGCGCCACACCGTCTGAGGCGGGCCTGTTCTACATCGTCGAGGCGGCCGCCGTATCAGGATTCACGTTCCGCGATGAACGGATTGTGAATCAATACGACCAAGCGCGCCTATCGATGCTCCTATGTCTTGTCAAGGGGTTTCCAGGGCCGGAGCGGGCAAATGGCGGGCAGGCATGTGCAGTCGCTTTCTCGATGTGCGGGATGGTGCTCTAGTACTCCAGCCGTAGATCGTGATCTTCATAGCCGCAGGGATTGCCGCTGGTAGTGGCATGCCTGGGCGCGGTACTGGTGGCGTCGCCGCCAGCGGG
>Ga0209530_1000212_pt1 | contig 50382 bp, 44 predicted proteins | sample BlaSpr_A8_Ref_O1_FD_187987 | JGI IMG/M metagenome (GOLD analysis project Ga0209530, IMG submission 187987) | Forest soil microbial communities from Thunder Bay, Ontario, Canada - Black Spruce, Ontario site 2_A8_Ref_O1 (SPAdes) (version 2) | ecosystem: Environmental > Terrestrial > Soil > Boreal...
CGCGCATTTGAGTGGTGGCCAATGGGTCGTAGCGTTCGATGATCGCCCGGACGCCGTTACTTGTCCGAGTGGCCACATCGCTCGAGGGACGTTCCACTTCTCATTTGACGCGGTAATCCTCGCCGGAACCGCGTACAGCTCCACTTCCGTCGGGGTCTGTGGCGATCCTCCGATGAACTACCCTCCTTGGGCTTTCCACTTGTCGAAAATCGGTTGACCGAAGGCCCCAGCCGTACGGCCTTCTCGTCTCCGTCTGTGCCGCTGCCGTCAAGCCACGTTTGATGACATCCTGTGCCGCGGCGAACGCCTTGGAGCCGTTCATGCGAGCGATGGCGCAGCCCAGACCGATGATCTGTTCCGACGGTCTCGAGTCGGGTTGGTCGAGCCGTACAAAGGCCATCTCTCCAATTCGATCGAGGTCGGCATGGTAGCGCCGGATCAACTCGACGAGGATCGCTTCCTTGGAATCGAAGTGGTGATAGAGACTTCCGGCAGGATGCCGGCCGCATCGGCGATCTGCTGGAGCGAGGTGCGCAGACCCGAGGTTGCGATGACGGCGTTCGCCGTCTTCAGGATCTGGGTGCGTCGCGTCGCGTCGGGCTTCGCACCGGTGACAGCTGTAGCTGAGCTTCGCTTGGCCGTCCGCTCAGCGATCGCGTTCGGGCCAATTACGCCGCGCGGTTGACCATTTCGCACCGAAGGGTCGGCTTTCGTCATCGGTGCGTGCGCGCGATCCCGCTTGACGGCGTCGTGGTCGACCGGCCTACCCTCGAAGTTAGTGTCGCGGTCGTCGACTGCTGGCAGCTGTGAGAACCGTGCAAACAAACGCCTAGTCGGTGCTGCCAAACATTTGTTCTGAGGCCAGCAGAATGAGCCATTGCATCACGTCCTACAACGATGCCCCTAGCAATCCGTACGGGCTCGCGTGGCGATGAGCGGGCGCTCGTAGGACGGGTCGTGACGGCCATGGGCGGCGCCCTTGATGTCGGCGTCGGCCAGCATTGCGATGACCTCCTCTGTGATCAACGACGTTGAATCCGCGTTCCACTCGACTACGCAGACCCTGTCCACGATGGCCCAGCGGCCCTCTCGCCGTTCCAAGCGGTCGACATATCGACCTCCGGAGATGGTCATGTGATTGGCCGGATCGCGGTCGGTCCCGACGAACAGGTAGTACGTCTCTGCGTGGGCCTCATCGCCGTTCACGACGAATCCGACGTGGTCGTCAACGGCGTCGTCGTGGTAGGCCGACCGCAAGAGAGCGCGGTCCTGCCGGTCTATGCCCCGCGCATAGCGTTGCATGCAGTCGTGGATCTCCATGCGATCCGTCAGTTGTCGCAGCTGACCGCTTATCTCGGCGCCGGTCGTCATTGTGAATCCTCCAGAGCCCATCCATTGATGGCGACGACCTCATCAATGGGCCGCCGCGGCGCCGGTCGCCAGTGGTGGTGGTCTTCGCGCAGCCGGCCAACCGGGAGCAGGCATCCCTGTACATATGAGTCGGGTATTCCCAGCAGATCCCGCACCGCCGCTTCCTCGTGTAGGTGCAATGTAGTCACGCAGGTGCCATAACCGCGGGTGTGCAGTGCGAGCTGAAAGTTCCACACCGCCGGAAAGATCGATCCGTAAAGTGTTGCCTGATAGAACGATTCGTCACCGTCGGCGCGCGGTATAGATGGCTCATAGCACGGAATCACCAGCACTGGGACCCCCGCCAAGTGCTCCACGAGCCACTCGGTGGAGGTCATCAAGCGACCCTCGGGTGTGCCCGAGGGTATGAACCCCGCGATCAGCTGTCCACCGACCTTGTCCAGATACGTGTTGCGGTAGAGGTTCGCGATTCGGCTGCGCAAGGCATCATCGGTTATCACCAACCAGCGCCAAGACTGCTGGTTGGATCCATTGGCCGCCTGTAATCCGATCCGCAGACACTCGCGGACCCCGTCGAGATCTACCGGTGCTGCGAGGTCCAGAGACCGGCGCGCGGACCGGGTTGCGGTGAGTAGCTGATTGACGTCCATGGTGGGCTAGGTCGATCGCTTTGCGACCAGCTCCAGCACGCCGGCGGTTAGCTGCTCCTTCGGAATGTGGGCGAAACCTTTGCGGAACTGGTTTGCCTCTTGTGAGTAGGCGAAATCCACGTTCTTCCTTCTATGTGAAGGCGATTGACTGAGGGTGTTCCGGACTTTACGTTGGAACAGATATTTGGTCAACAAGTCATTATGGGCGACGAGGGGAGCTGGGTGGCAGAAGGCAGCGCGGTAGAAAGCCTCGGAATGTTGGCCTCGGCTATGGGGGGTCGGCCACTGGTCGTCGCCGCCATCGAGCCGGGTCAGCCGGCCTGGACGGACGGCAAGACGGTGTACATCGACGCCGCGGCCAAGCCGCAGGATCGCCTCGAATCGCTGGCAGTGCAAACGTCGCTGCTTGCGGTCGGCGGCCTTGAGCCCGACATCGTTCGTCGACTTGCACGACGCCAGACTGTTGCCGACCGATACCTTGCCGTCGAAGGACGTAGGGCGCTGAGCGCAAACGGGCGCCTGCTGCCCACCTCAATGCTGTCACGACTGGACATCGACGAGGGCGGAAACGGTTCGCCTGCTGGATCACTGGCCGTCGCTGAGAGCCGAGCTCTGATCGACGATCCGCCGACGACCTTCGGTGTGATCCGGGCGAGCAGGCTGCTGGCCGCACACCGTGTGACCGCGAAGGCCGCCGCAGCGGCCGCTCGTCACGCGCCCCACAAGCAGTCCTACGACGAACTTCCCGATCTGCACGAGGATCTGGACGACGAGTCCGCCCAGGACACTGATATCTCCGACCCATTCTCCAGTTCAGTGGGCGGGGGCGGCGCGATCGGAAAGCTGTTCGCCCGGTTGATGAGCAAGGTGCGACAAGTCGGCGGCAGCGGGCCCCCCGGGGCGGACGCACCGACCCACTCGAGGCGCTCTGCGACTCGCGGCGCGAGGGCCGTGGTCTCTTCGCTCACGCCGGCGAGCGACGGCGACGGAGGCGACGACATTGGGTCGGGCGGCGTCAAATACCCAGAGTGGGACGTCAATCGCAAGCGCTACCGTCCCGACTGGTGCACTGTGCGCGAAACCGAGGCCAGGCACAACGGGGAGGGCTGGGCCACGCCGGATGGTCACGCGCTGCGGCGATCGTTGACGCGCCTTGGTATGGGTATGAGCCGACATCACCGGCAGCTCCAGGGGGACGACATCGACGTCGACGCGGCAGTGGAAATGCGGGTCGAGCTGGCGGCCGGTTCAGCCGCAGACGATGCCGTTTACTTGGACAACCTGCGTCGTCGGCGCGACCTGTCCGTGCTCATTCTGCTCGACGTGTCAGGATCTGCTGGTGAGGCTGGAACGGCCGGCCGCACCGTGCACGAGCAACAACTGGAATCGGCCGCGGCGCTTACTGCGGCGTTGCACGAACTCGGTGACAGGGTGGCGTTGCTCGCTTACTACTCACAAGGCCGCTCGGCGGTAAATCTGACGCCTATCAAGCGGTTCGACAACCGGTTCGACACTGCGGCGATGCGGCGCCTCTATGGCCTCAAGCCCGGTGCTTACTCCAGGCTGGGAGCGGCGATTCGGCATGGAACGGCGATATTGCGGGAGCGGGGTGGTACACCGCGCCGGTTACTCGTCGTGTTGTCGGATGGTCTGGCCTACGACCACGGGTACGAGCGGACATACGGCGCCGCGGACGCGCGCCGTGCGCTGGGTGAGGCTGGGCGGCAAGGGATCGGCTGCTTGTGTTTGACCGTCGGTGCAGCGACCGACGTTGACGAGCTGCGTCGCGTGTTCGGGACCGCGGCGCACGCGACGGTCGGAAGGCCCGAGCAACTGAGCCGGGTCATCGGGCCGTTGTTCCGCGTGGCGCTCAACCGCGCGGAGACGCGCCGACGGAAACCTTAGGGAAAGGGTCTGCTGATCGTGTACCAAACATCTGGTCTGCGTTACGCGGCTTACGTCCCCGTCGCGGGGTGCGGGGACGGCTGCGTGCGATGCGGCCGCCGAGAAGGGAAAGCAATGTCTGGCAACGCTGCCGGCAAAACACTGAGTATTCCGGCGCGATCGGGTCGCCGATAATGGCCGGCCGCATGGGCGCTACCGCAGATTTGGCGGGCACCGCGGTCAGTGCGCAGGCGCCCCGCCCATACTACGTGCCGTTGGCGAACGAGGAGACCGTCTTCAAAGCCGCTTATCGCCGAGGGCTTTCGATCCTCCTCAAGGGGCCGACCGGATGTGGGAAGACCCGGTTCGTCGAAGCGATGGCGCACGACCTCGACCGCCTACTGATCACGGTTTCCTGTCACGACGATCTCACGACGGCCGATCTCGTCGGCCGCTTCCTGTTGCGCGGCGGCGATACCGAGTGGGTGGACGGCCCCTTGACGCGTGCGGTCCGCGAGGGCGCCATCTGCTATCTCGACGAGGTGGTGGAGGCCCGCCAGGACACCACCGTCGTGTTGCACCCGCTGGCCGACCATCGCCGACAGCTCCCGATCGACCGCCTTGGCGTCACGCTGGACGCTGCCCCTGGCTTTGGCCTGGTGGCGTCGTACAACCCCGGCTACCAGAGTGTGCTCAAGGATCTCAAGGACTCCACGCGGCAGCGGATGGTTGCCATCGAGTTCGGGTTCCCGTCTCCGGACGTGGAGGAGGGCATCGTCTGCTACGAGGCGGGTGTTGAACGCCAGATCGCGGCACAGTTGGTTCGGTTCGCTACAGCTATCCGTCGTTTGGAGACCGGTGGACTGCGCGAGGTGTCCTCCACTCGCGTCCTTATCGCGGCCGGACGGCTGATCGCCGAGGGTCTGAGCCCAAGCGAGGCCGCGCGCGCCGCCGTCGCCGGCCCGCTCACCGACGATCCGAACGTCGCTCGGGGCTTGGTCGAGATGATCAACGTGTACCTCGGCGGTTCGGAGACGTGATCCGGTGATTGACGCTGCTGAGACGTCCCGTTACTTTCTGAACAAATATTTGGTCTCCGGTTGTTCGCCGTATGAACGATCGTGCTCGGTATTCCAAGGGAGGTCGCGTGTCCTACGAAAGCACCGCTGAGCGAATCAAGGTCGGGTACTTGATGGACTTCAAACTGCCGCCCGGGTTTCCGCAGGAAATGTTGGACGACTTCACCCGCTGCTTTGACATCGTGTTCGAGGAAGCCTTCGAGCAGGGCCTCATGGACCGCCCCGTGCAGATGGTCTACCGCGAGGTGGAGGGCCTGCCCAAGGGCACGGTCAAGGCGGTCATCGACGCCTACGGCGAACTCGTCGACGAGGGTTGCCTGGTGGTCTTCGGTCCGCACATCACCGACAACGCAGTACCGTGCCGGGAGGCGATCGAGGAGCGCTTCCGGGTGCCCGGGATCAGCGTCACCGGCACTGACGACTGGCTCGGGGAGTGGACGTTCTCATTCCCCCAGGGGTCGCTGACCGATGAGCCGATCTTCATTGCCGACCAAGTCGCCAAACGCGGGTTCACCGAGATAGGGGTCCTGGTCGAGCAGAATCTCATCGGCGAGACCTATATCAAGAACCTCCGAGACGCGTGCCGCCGCAAGGGTATTCGAATCGTGGCAGAGGCGGCGATCGCTCAGACCGCGCAAGACATCAACGACGCGGTGCGCACCCTGCACGAGGCCAAGGCTGAGGCGATCGTGCACCTCGGGTTCGGTTTCGGGATCGTGTTCATCAATCCTGCGCTACAGGCTGTTGATTGGGATCCGCCGCGTTTCACCACCACAGCTTTTCAGAACGCGTGGGTCAACCCGATCATGTGGAACGCATTCATGGGCTGGATCGGGGTCGATCAGTACGACGAGGGCAACGCCATCGGACAGGACTTCCTCGACCGCTACGCGAAGAAGTGCGACGGCCGCCGTCCGCAGTACTGCGTGCCGGTGGTGAACCGGGATGTCGCCGCGACGCTGGTCCGTGCTTTCACCGATGCGCATCCGTTGAGCCCGCGCGGGGTGAAAGAGGCGCTCGAACGCGTGAAGATGCTGCCCGCGGCTTCCGGCGCACCCGGAACCCGCGTCTCGTTCGGCAAATGGACCCGCCGGGCCTGGATGGGCGCCGGCTATCTGGTGTCCCGAACCCTCGATGCCGACGGCATCAACTCGCATCTTGTCGACCGTTTTGGTGAGGAGTAAGAGATGACAACCGAACAGGAGACATCGCCCGGGCAGGGGGCAAGCGAACCGGTTCCGCGGAAACAGCCCGTGTGGCCCACGGTGTGGATCACGCTAGCCGTCGTCGTGCTGTTAGTTATTGCGTACAACGCCCGCATCGGCGCGGTGTCTCCGCGGGTCCGCACACCCGGATTCCCCGACGGTCCGGCACCGCGGCCGGTCGAGCCGCTCTTCGGATTCACCCATTGGATCGCGCTGTTGCAGATCGGGACCGTCCTGATGGCGATCCAGGTCATTGCCTTGTTCGTGTGGGCGTGGCGACGCTACCCCCGACACCCGTACATCTTGATGGGTATCGTCACGACGCTGATTGTCTGGCAGGACCCGATCATGAACTGGGCGCCGTTCGCCGTGTACAACCCAGACCTCGCCCATTGGCCGGAGGATTGGCCGTTGGTATCCCTTTCGCCCACGGTCGAGCCGTTCGTGGTGATCGGCTACGTGACGTTCTACTTCCTACCGTTCTTCCCGGCCAACTGGTTCCTGAAGAAGCTCCAGGCAAAGTATGGGCCCGAGGCGTTCGTGTCGCGTCACCCGCTGATCTCCCTGACGGGTTTCATCTTGGTGTTCGGGTTCATCTTCGATATGTTCCTCGAGGTCAGCCTGATCCGGACCGGGATGTACATCTACGACCAAGTCATTCCCTTCGGATCGATCTTCGCGGGCACGCCGTGGCAGTTCCCGTTGATATGGGAATCGACATTGATCACGCTGGTGATGATCCCGGCCGGCGTCTTGGTGTACCGCGACGACACCGGGCGCACGGTGGCGGAAAGACTCGCTCAGCGGGCGAAGATCTTCCCGAAGCGGCCTGCACTGGGGATGTTCACCATGATGTTCGTCATCCTCAATATTTCCTATTTCTGCTACGGATGGGGCTTCCAGGCCATCAAGGTCAGCGGAGCTGCCACCTCCGTCGCCTGCCCCTGGCCGTACCCGGAAGCCAAGGTGTACGACCCGCAGGGCTACTACGAGCAGAACGGCCAACCAGGCCCGTACTCAGTGGGCATCTGGTCGACGTGGATGTCGGGCCAGCCCGACGGTCGCCCCCACGTCGCCCCGCCCGCCGACGGTGGCCGCTGCGCGCCGGCGAAACAGAATGGGTGACGCGCGTATTGGCGATGAGCGCTCGCGCGAAGAGCGGAGTGTTGTCATCACCGGGGCATCCAGAGGTCTGGGCCTGGCTTCGGCGAAGCGCCTCTATGCCGACGGTTGGACAGTTGTTGGGGCAATGCGGTCGCCGGATGCCGGACTCGAGAGGTTGCGCGCCGAGACGGGTGCAGCCGACGACGATTCCCGGCTGATCGGCGTCCAGCTCGACCTGACCGACGCGGCGTCGATAGCTGAGGCGGCCAAGGTCATCGAGGCAGCAGTCGGCGCCCCGCACGCCCTGGTGCACAATGCCGGCATCTCGGCGGCGGGAATGGTCGAAGAGGCGCCGATTGAACTGTGGGAGAGGATGTTCGCCACCCACGTGCTAGGTCCGGTGGCGTTGACCAAAGCGCTGCTGCCCGTGATGAGGGAATCGGGCCGTGGTCGGATCGTGCTGGTTTCGAGTGCCAGCGGGGTACGCGGGATGCCCTCGACAGCGCCGTACTCGTCGGCCAAAGGAGCGCTGGAGCGCTGGGGCGAGTCCCTGGCAGGCGAGATAGCGCCCTTCGGCCTTGGCGTCACGATCCTGGTGACCGGCACGTTCGACACCGAGATCATCACCGACGCCGGCACCACCGACAATCGCGACCTCGACGGACCCTACGCCCGCTTGCATAAACCGATCAACAGTCGTGGGCGGCGGGCGGTCAGTTTCGCGCAATCGCCAGACCGCTATGCGGTGAGCCTGGCCAAGGCCCTCGACGATCGCGGTCCGTTCTGTAAGCACGGTGTCGGCCTGGACGCGCGGATGTTGTTGGTCTCCAGCAGAGTCCTGCCATCTGCCGGTATGCACCAGATCTCGCGGCTCGCGATGGGAATCCCGCGCCACGGCGCGCTCCGGGGGGGAGCGGTTCCGCTGACGCTGAGCCAACGCGCGATGGTGATGGCCGTACGCGTCGTGCCGCCGCCGATCATGGCACGAATAGCAGCGCTGTTGAACCGTTTTGCGTCCACGTCTGCACACGAAGACGACTGAAGGAGGGGGCTCAGATGCAACTGTTCAACGACCTGGAGGACTTCGGTGCCTTCGACGACGTGGTATCGGGAAACATCCGCGATCCGTATCCCGAACTGGCGCGGCAAAACCGCGAGGAGCCGGTGCAGCGCATCGACATCTCAGGAATGCCGGGCGAGGAGGGTAAGCCGGTCTTCATCGTCTACAGACATGAGGACATCGTGCAGATGCTGCGAGACAACGAGACCTTCTCATCGGCCATCATCATCAGCGCGTTCGGCGATGTTCTCGGTAAGCAGGTCATGCTCGGCATGGACGAGCCCGAACACGGTAGGCATCGGGCCCTGGTATCCAAGGCGTTTTCCCAAAAGGCTTTGGCGCGTTGGGAAGACAATCTGGTGGGCAAGGTTGGAAATGAGTTGATCGACGGGTTCGCCCGAGTGGGTAAGGCGGACCTGGTCAAGGACTTCACCTTCCCCTACCCGACGCAGATCATCGCAGGCCTGCTCGGTCTGCCCCGTGACGACTACCCGCAGTTCCAGCGGTGGTCGATCTCGCTGCTGAGCTTCACCATCAATCCCGAGCGCGGCAAGGCGGCTTCGGAGGCATTAGTCAAGTACTTCAGCCCCATCCTCGAAGCCCGGCGGGCCGAACCCCGCGACGACCTGATCAGCAGCCTCGCGCAGGCCGCGATCGACGGCGAGAAGCTCAGCGATGAGGAGATCTACTCCTTTCTTCGGTTGTTGCTGCCCGCCGGCGTCGAAACCACCTACCGTTCGTTGGGAAACCTCTTGTTCGCGTTGCTCTCTCATCGCGAACAATTCGAAGCTGTCAAAGCCGATCCGTCGCTGCTGCCGCAGGCGATCGAGGAGGCCGTGCGATGGGATGCGCCGCTCCTCAATATCACCCGAGTGACGACCCGCGAGACCGAACTCGGCGGGGTGAAGATTCCCGCCGGATGCTCGGTCATGCCTATGCTGGGCGCCGCGAATCGGCAGGAAGACCGTTACCCGGAACCTAATGAGTTCGACATCTTCCGAGCGGCAAAGGGCAACGTTGGGTGGGGACACGGTGTCCACGTATGCCTGGGAATGCACCTCGCCCGCATGGAGATGCGGGTGGCGATGAATCTGTTGATCGACAGGTTGCCCAATCTGCGCTTCGATCCCGAGGCCGACGATCTGCACATCCGTGGACAGGTCTTCCGTTCACCCGCGGCGCTGCCGGTGGTGTTCGGGGCTTAACCAGTGGGCAGATCGCCCACTGGTTACCAGCCTAGGACTACGGAGATGGCATTCGAACCGCCTCGCGGTGGGTGTTGCCCGAACGCGAAATCGATTGGTGGATAACCATGCAACGGCCTCGAACGCGCTCCGGCCGCATGCTCGGCAACTCTTGACCGCGCGCCATCATGACTGCTAGACATGGGCGACGGGCGGAAACTGAGCGACTGCACAACATCGGGGTTCACGGTAGAAGATCGGAGGAAGCCAATGGCTGGACGAGTCGAGGGCAAAGTCGCCTTCGTGACGGGGGCCGCTCGCGGCCAGGGCCGCAGCCACGCAGTACGCCTGGCGGAGGAGGGCGCCGACATCATCGCCGTCGACATTTGTCAGGGCTTCGATGACTCGCCCGCGCCCGCGGCGACGCCCGAGGACCTGGCCGAGACCGCGGACATGGTCAAGAACCTCGATCGCCGCATCGTCACCGACATCGTCGACGTCCGCGACTACGACGCGTTGAAGGCGGCCGTCGACAACGGCGTCGAGCAACTGGGGCGGCTCGACGTCATCGTGGCGAACGCCGGCATCGGCTCCACCGGCATCAAGCTGCACAAGATGAACGAACCGCTCTGGCAGGAGACCATCGACATCAACCTGTCCGGCGTGTGGAAGACGGTGAAGGCGGGTGTCCCACACCTGCTCGCCGGGGGGCGGGGCGGTTCGATCGTCCTGACGAGCTCAGTTGCCGGGTCGAAGGCCTACCCACAGGTCGGTCACTACGTCGCGGCCAAACACGGTGTCGTGGGGTTGATGCGCAGCTTCGCCGTAGAACTCGGCCAGCACTCGATTCGCGTGAACTCCGTGCATCCCACACATGTCAACACCCCGCTGCTGATGAACGAGACCACCTACCGGCTGTTCCGGCCCGATCTGGAGAATCCGGGGCCCGACGACCTCGCCCCGATCTGCCAGAGCTTCCACATGCTGCCGATTCCATGGGTAACCGCCGCCGACATCAGCAACGCGGTGCTGTTTCTGGCGTCCGACGAAGCCCGCTACATCACCGGTGTGCCTCTGCCGGTCGACGCGGGCAGCTGCCTGAAGTAGTTCTGAAATATTTCGGAGACAAGACTTTTCATGAAAGGTCCGGCCAGCAATGTCCATCGTCAACGAGACCGACGTCTACTACGACCCCTATGACGTCAGCATCGTCGCGGAGCCTTATCCGGTCTACGCGCGCCTGGTTGAAGAGGCACCCCTCTACTACAACGAGAAGTACGACTTCTGGGCGTTGTCGCGGTACTCCGATGTTGACAAGGCGCTGACGAATTGGGAGACGTTCTCGAACCGCCGCAGTGACATCCTGGAGCTGGTCAAGTCCAACTTCGACATGCCGCCCGGCGTGATGATGTTCGAGGATCCGCCGACCCACTCGTTACTGCGCGCGCTGATGTCACGGGTCTTCACGCCGCGCCGCATGGCGGCCATCGAGGACCAGATCCGGTCCTACTGCATCAGCTGCCTGGACCCCCAAGTCGGCTCGGACGGATTCGACATCATCGCCGTACTCGCCGCGATGATGCCCATGCGCGTCATCGGCATGCTGTTGGGCATCCCCGAGTCGCAACAGGTGGGCTTCCGCGAGCGCAATGACGCCAACCTCCGCACGAAACCCGGTGCGCCGCTGAAGGTTTCGAATGCTGACGCGATAGCCGACGGCCGCATGTATGCCGACTACGTCGAGTGGCGGTCCAAGAACCCCTCCGACGACCTGATGACCGCCCTGCTCAACGTCGAGTTCGAGGACGCGCACGGGGTGACGCGCAAGCTCACCCGCAAGGAGGTGCTGCATTACATCCAGGTGGTGGCGGGCGCGGGCAACGAGACTACGGGCCGGCTCATCGGATGGCTGGCCAAGGTTCTCGCCGAGCATCCCGACCAGCGCCGCCGGGTCAATGACGACAGGTCATTGGTGAACCGCGTCATCGACGAGACGCTGCGGTTCGAGCCGACCGGCCCGCACGTCGCCCGCTACATGGCGCGTGACTTCCAGGCGTACGGGCAGACAGTGCCCGCTGGCAGCGCCATGCTGCTGCTGTTCGGCGCGGCCAACCGCGACCCGCGACGGTATGACCATCCGCACACGTTCGACATCCATCGCAACAACATCGCCCATCTGACGTTCGGCAAGGGCATGCACTACTGCCTTGGCGCCAACCTGGCCCGGCTCGAGGGGCGGGTGGCCGTCGAAGAACTGCTGAACCGCTGGCCCGAGTGGGAGATCGACTACGACAGCGCCCGGCTTGCCCCGACCTCGACCGTTCGGGGTTGGGAAGTACTGCGGATCCTGCCGCAGTGACATCAGTGAACTGCGGCTCGACCGTGACGGGCGAGGGCACCGACCGTAGCGCTGCCGAGACCACCGCCACCACCACGGTCACGGCCACTGACGCGAGCCACTCAAGAACTGGTCGACCCCCGCCGATGACGGCGGGGGTCGAGCCGGTCAGGCTGTACTCGAACCGATCAGGCCCGGCCTGGCGACGATGCGGCCGGAACGGCCGAGAAGGAGCCGGGCCAATCAGGCACTGCGGCGGATGCCGCGCGTGCGCCCCATGTCGCCCTTCAGCAGTAGGTCGCGCTCGGATTCCGACAGGCCGCCCCAGACGCCGTAGGGCTCACCGACGCCAAGCGCGTGGGAACGGCATTGCTCGATCACCGGGCACTGGCGGCACATCTCCTTGGCGCGCTGCTCGCGTTGCATGCGGGCCCGGCCACGCTCCCCGTCGGGATGGAAGAACATCGATGAGTCAACCCCGCGGCAAAGGCCTTGCAATTGCCAATTCCAGATGTCGGCGTTGGGGCCAGGTAGCTGCTCCGGCTGTGGCATTGCTTGTTCCCTCTCTGCAAGGCACGCCCTTACGAGATCACGTTCGCGAAGCGAGTGTGCGAGTATTTTTGGGGTGGCGTCGCCGATGACTACCCGTCGACAATAGACGTTAGGGCTGACGCCGAAATTCAGTCAATAGCTGCCTTGTTCGAGCAAATATCTAAGCGTTGCGGGTAAATTTACGTTGCGTTCATCTGCAGCGGATTTGAGGAGCGGGAACGGTGCTACCGCGACGTGGATCGATGCGAAAGCTTCCCAGTTCAGGGCCCCATCACGGGGATTGGGTGATTGGCGCTGAGGTCCTGCCGTTTAATATGTTGGTAACACAGAAAGCACGAGCTGTTTACTACAGATATCGTCCTTATCACAGTGACTCAAACTCGGCACACTTCGACGGTTGAGGCGACGCTTGCCGCTGCCGCCTTCGGAAGCGAGCCGGGCAGCTGGCCGCTACCGTCGGCGACCACGCCACAGCAAACGTGGCTGCGGGCCGTCGCGGCCGGCGGGCAGGGGCGCTACGCCAGTGCTTACCGCGACTTGGCAGTGCTGCGTCGAAGCGTTCCGGCCGGCCCGTTGATCTCGCTGGGCCTCAGCACACAGGGATCTTTCCTGCGCCAGCTCGGCTGGCACACTCTGGCGCGGCACTGGGACGGTCGTGCCCTGGCGCTGGCCGGCGGCGATCCCGAGGCCCGTGGCGACGCGCTGATCGGGCTGGCCGCCGACGCGCTGGGCGTCGGCCGCTTTGCCGCAGCGGCGACGTTGCTGACGCGCGTGGACCCGGTGCTGTTGCAGCATGCGCCGGTGCCCGACCGGCTCGCGGTGCGCCTGCGGTGGGTGGCTGCTGAGTTGGCGATGGCATCTGGCGACGGGCCGGGCGCGGTCCGCCATGCCGAGGAAGCCGTCGAGCAGGCGCAGGCCATGGTCGTTTCGTCGGCGCGACACCGGGCCAAAAGCGACGTGGTGCTGGCCGCCGCGTTGTGCAGCGCGGGCAGCATCGAGCGCGCACGCGCGGTCGCCGAGGCCGTATTAGACGCCACCGGCCGGTTGGGGCTGATCCCGCTTCGTTGGGCACTGGCCTGCTTGCTGATCGATATCGGAAGCGTCACGTTTGCGCCACAAGAGCTGTATGAAATTCGGGATGTCTGCGCAGGCCAAGTGCGGCGCGCCGGTGGAACCTGGCGTTCCGGCTGAAACGGCCTTTCGGCCGTTATGGTCATTTCGTTGGTTAGGTCCTTGATATGTCCGGTTCGTAACGTTGGAGATACCGCCGTCGATGACAATTCAAGGAGAACGTCTCGACGCTGTGGTTGCGGAGGCCGTGGCAGGAGACCGGAACGCCTTACGGGAGGTGTTGGAGACCATCCGTCCGATTGTGGTGCGCTATTGCCGAGCGCGAGTTGGCACAGTCGAGCGGGGAGGAATGTCAGCGGACGACGTGGCTCAGGAGGTGTGCTTGGCCACCATAACGGCACTGCCGCGCTATCGGGATCGAGGACGCCCGTTCCTGGCCTTCCTGTACGGCATCGCCGCCCACAAGGTGGCTGACGCCCATCGGGCCGCGGGCCGCGATCTTGCCTACCCCGCCGAATCACTTCCCGAGCGCTGGTCGCGCGACGCCGACCCGGAGCAGAGGGCCATCGAAGCCGATTCGGTCAGTCGGATGAACGAGTTGCTCGAGATCTTGCCCGCCAAGCAGCGCGAGATCTTGATCCTGCGGGTTGTCGTCGGTCTGTCCGCCGAGGAGACCGCCGCCGCCGTCGGCAGCACCACGGGAGCGGTCCGGGTGGCCCAGCATCGTGCGTTGTCACGGCTGAAGTCAGAGATCGTCGCGGCAGGTGACTGTGCCTGAATTCGGTTCTTCACACTCAGACCGACCGGCGTTGGACGAGTTGGTCCGCACCGATCTGCTCCTCGACGCGCTCGCCCAACGTCAGCTGGCTGATAGCCCGCTTGGTATCAAAGACCCTGACGACGTCGCGCTGGCCGCCTTGCTGGAGGACTGGCGCGACGACTTGAGGTGGCCGCCGGCCAGCGCACTGGTTTCACCGGAAGAGGCCGTCGAGGCGCTGCGCACCGGATTAGCGGACCGTAGGCGCGGTCGTCGCGGCCTGGCGGCGATCGGATCGGTGGCCGCGGCGCTGTTGGTCGCAAGTGGGTTTGGTGCTGTGGTGGTCGAGGCCCGTCCCGGAGACGCTTTGTACGGCCTGCACGCGATGTTCTTCGACCAGCGCCGGGTCAATGACGATTCGATCGTGTTGTCCGCCAAAGCCGATTTGGCGAAGGTGCAGCAGATGATCGACCAAGGCCAATGGGACCAAGCCCATAATCAGCTGGCTGAGGTGAGCAGCACCGTGGAGTCCGTGAACGATGGGGCCAGCAGACACGACTTGGAGGACCAGGTGAATCTGCTGAACACCAGAGTGGAGACGCGGGATCCAAATGCGACGCTGCCGCCCGCCGCACGAGCAGCTCCGAAAGGCAAGCCGCCGAATCCTCCGGCCGCCTCGACTACTGAGCCGCCGCCCAGCCAATCCGCGAGCCCGTCACCGAGTCCGTCGGCGAGCCCATCAACGACTACGCCGTCTGCGGGTCGGCACCGGCATCACGCGCCGTCGCCCATTCCATCTTCGGATGTGCCCGGCACGTCACGCTAGCCACGACGGGATCGTCACCTCGGCAGGTTTGCCCGCCGGCTCGCGAGGTATTTGCAGGGCAAGCACCGTGCCGTGCTGGCAACCCCGCAAGCTGGAGCTGTCGACAGCGACCACTTAAGGAGTTGAGGGCGCACCGGGTGGTGTACCGGGACCAGACGGCGGGCCGTTCGGCGAGGGCGGTGAAGGCGGCGACTGATGTGAACAGTCGGGTTCGTAGATCCATGCTCCCCCCACCCGCGTTACGGTTATCCTGCACGTCAGCGGCAGCACGGTAGGTGTATCAGCTGGAGCAATCAGAGCCGCCATCATCCCGGTGACTATCGTTGGACGAATTAGACGGGAGACGAACTTCAACGCGACCCTGCCCGGCGATCGGCGGATCCTGGGTCGTGTCGCGACCGGGTCGGCCATGGCGTCGGCCATTTTGTGTTTCTGCTCTCTGGGCAGCTGATTTCCGCAAGTCTGAACTAGGCCGTGACTAGGCGCGACTTGAAGGAACGCCATTGCTTCGGCTACGGCGGAAACCAACCCAAAGCTCCGGCACCGCATCGTAGCTCTCTGAGGCGCTCAGTAGCGGCGGTGATATCCGTCGGCGTCTGACGTCGCTTCATTGAGCGAGGCGTCGGCATATCCCCGGCAGTAATCCCAGGTGACGTAGGCGTCGGGTTCGGGGTCGTAGGCAGGTTCGTGCGGGCGGACGGTGCCATCTATCAGCAGTTGCAGCAGGTTGGCGCGCAACATGTCCCAGTCGTGATAGTGGTCTTGCTGGCACTCGTCGCAACACACCACAAGTCCGCGAATTCCCTTGTGCGCCAACAGGGCTTCGTAAACGGCTAAGTCGGCGAGGTCAGCCTCGACCGCCATCCGCTCTTGCTGATCCAGCGGTTGTCCCGGCTCGACAGCTTCCAGGGCCGCTGACGGGTCACAGGGGTCGTCGGCAAAAGGGTCGGGCGGCAAACCCGGCGGGAGGTGGTCGCGCACGCCTCTAGCCTACGCAAGCGGGCAGTCATAACGCCAGCGCGAAGCTCCCGCCGTTCGGTGTGCGCGGCACGCCAGGAGAGACTCAGTCCAACAGGATCCGGTTGCACGCCCCACTGGCGCCTGTCCACGGCGTCGTTACCCGGTCCGGTTCGATCGCCCGGCTCTACCTCGCGCCGATCCACGGCGCGCCCGGACGTGGCGAGTCACCGAGGGCGCGCGAGCCGATAGAATAGGTTTCTCACTCCGCATGCGTATGGAGGGCCCCACCGATGTCCCGTGGCATGTCCCACCTGGAAGACAGCTCCGACCTGGTCGGCAGTCCCTACATGCGCGACGCTCCTATTCCAGGCCTGGCGGACGACCCGGTGCCGACCGGGGGCGATAACCCGCACAAAGTGGCAATGCTGGGGCTGACCTTTGACGACGTCTTGCTGTTGCCCGCGGCTTCCGATGTGGTGCCGGCCACCGCGGACACCTCCAGCCAGCTCACCAAGAAAATCAGGCTCAGGGTGCCACTGGTCAGCTCGGCAATGGACACCGTCACGGAGTCGCGGATGGCCATCGCGATGGCCCGGGCGGGCGGCATGGGCGTGTTGCACCGCAACCTGCCTGTTGCCGAGCAGGCCGGCCAGGTCGAGATGGTGAAGCGGTCCGAGGCCGGCATGGTCACCGATCCGGTCACCTGCCGGCCTGACAATACGTTGGCGCAAGTCGACGCGCTGTGCGCGCGGTTCCGGATCTCCGGGTTGCCCGTGGTCAACGATTCCGGCGCGTTGGTCGGCATCATCACCAACCGCGATATGCGGTTTGAGGTTGACCAGTCCAGACCGGTCTCCGAGGTGATGACCAAAGCCCCGCTGATCACCGCCCAGGAGGGTGTGAGCGCCGACGCGGCGCTGGGGTTGCTGCGCCGAAACAAAATCGAGAAACTGCCCGTCGTCGACGGTCACGGCCGGCTGACCGGGTTGATCACCGTCAAAGACTTCGTCAAGACCGAGCAGCACCCACTGGCCACCAAGGACAGCGACGGCCGGCTGCTGGTGGGCGCGGCTGTCGGCGTGGGCGGCGACGCCTGGGTCCGCGCGATGATGCTGGTCGACGCGGGGGTTGACGTGCTGATCGTCGACACCGCGCACGCGCACAACCGGCTGGTGCTCGATATGGTCGGCAAACTCAAAGCCGAAGGCGGCGACCGGGTCGAGGTGATCGGCGGCAATGTCGCCACCAGGTCCGCGGCCGCGGCCCTAGTTGAGGCCGGTGCCGACGCGGTGAAGGTGGGTGTGGGTCCGGGGTCGATTTGCACCACCCGGGTTGTGGCCGGCGTCGGGGCGCCACAGATCACGGCGATCCTGGAGGCTGTCGCGGCCTGTGGACCGGCGGGCGTGCCGGTCATCGCCGACGGTGGACTGCAGTACTCCGGCGATATCGCCAAGGCGCTGGCTGCCGGCGCGTCGACGGCCATGCTGGGCTCGTTGCTGGCCGGCACCGCCGAGGCGCCCGGTGAGCTGATCTTCGTCAACGGCAAGCAGTTCAAGAGCTATCGCGGCATGGGGTCGCTGGGCGCCATGCAGGGCCGGGGTGGGGCGAAGTCGTACTCCAAAGACCGCTACTTCGCCGACGACGCGCTCTCGGAGGACAAGTTGGTACCCGAAGGGATAGAGGGCAGGGTGCCGTTCCGCGGTCCGCTGTCGTCGGTGATCCACCAGCTGACCGGGGGTCTGCGGGCCGCGATGGGTTACACCGGCTCGCCTACCGTCGAGGTGTTGCAGCAGGCGCAGTTCGTCCGGATCACCTCGGCCGGCCTCAAAGAGAGCCACCCGCACGACGTCGCGATGACCGTCGAGGCGCCCAACTACTACGCGCGCTGAGGCCGACATGGTCGAGATCGGGATGGGCCGCGCTGCCCGTCGCACCTACGAGCTCAGCGAAATCGGCATCGTGCCGTCGCGACGCACCCGCTCGTCACAGGACGTGTCAACGGCGTGGCAGCTGGATGCCTACCGGTTCGAGATCCCCGTGCTGGCCCACCCGACCGATGCTTTGGTATCGCCGGAGTTTGCGATCGAGCTGGGCCGGCTCGGTGGGTTGGGCGTGCTCAATGGCGAGGGACTGATCGGCCGGCATGCCGATGTCGAGGCCAAGATCGCGCAGCTTGTCGAGGCCGCCGAAAAGGAGCCCGAACCCTCGGTGTCGATCCGGCTGCTGCAGGAGTTGCACGCCGCACCGCTGAACCCAGACCTGCTGGGCGCCGCGGTCGCCCGCATCCGCGAGGCGGGCGTGACCACCGCGGTGCGCGTCAGCCCGCAAAACGCCCAGGCACTGACGCCGGTGCTGCTCGCGGCCGGTATCGACTTGCTTGTCATCCAGGGCACGATCGTCTCGGCTGAGCGGGTAGCCAGCGACGGCGAGCCGCTGAACCTGAAGACTTTCATCTCTGAGCTCGATGTTCCGGTGGTTGCCGGCGGCGTACAGGACCACCGCACCGCGCTGCATTTGATGCGCACCGGCGCCGCCGGGGTCATCGTCGGCTACGGCTCCACCAGGGGAGTGACCACCACCGACGAGGTGTTGGGCATCAGCGTACCGATGGCCACGGCGATCGCCGACGCTGCCGCCGCGCGCCGCGAATACCTCGACGAAACCGGCGGCCGCTATGTGCATGTGCTGGCCGACGGCGACATCCACACCTCCGGCGAGCTGGCCAAAGCGATCGCCTGCGGTGCCGATGCGGTGATGCTGGGCACGCCGCTGGCCGAGGCCGCCGAGGCGCTCGGCGAAGGATGGTTCTGGCCGACCGCGGCCGCACACCCGTCGTTGCCGCGCGGGGCATTGCTGCAGATCGCCATCGGTGAGCGCCCGCCGCTGGAGCAGGTTCTGAACGGGCCGTCCGACGACCCGTTCGGCACACTCAATCTGGTGGGTGGTCTGCGCCGGTCGATGGCCAAGGCCGGCTATTGTGACCTCAAGGAATTTCAGAAGGTCGGGCTGACGGTCGGAAGCTAAGGTTCGGCGCTCACCGATAAGCTGGTGCGATGAAGCCGGATTATGACGTCCTGATCATCGGTTCGGGTTTCGGCGGCAGTGTCAGCGCGCTACGGCTGACCGAAAAGGGCTACCGAGTAGGCGTGCTGGAGGCCGGCCGCCGCTTCTCCGACGAGGAGTTCGCCAAGACTTCGTGGAATCTGCGCAAGTTCTTGTGGGCGCCGAAGCTGGGCTGCTACGGCATCCAACGCATTCACCCGCTACGCAACGTCATGATCTTGGCCGGTGCCGGAGTGGGCGGCGGGTCGCTGAACTACGCCAACACGTTGTACGTGCCGCCGGAGCCGTTCTTCAAAGACCAGCAGTGGTCGCACATCACAGACTGGCGGGCTGAGCTAATGCCCCACTATCAGCAGGCGCAGCGGATGCTGGGCGTGGTGCTCAACCCGACGTTCACCGATGCCGACCGCCTCGTCAAGGACGTCGCCGAGGACATGGGGTGCGGGGACACCTGGGTGCCGACACCGGTCGGGGTGTTCTTCGGCCCCGGCGGCACCAAGGCGCCCGGTGAGACGGTGCCCGACCCGTATTTCGGTGGCGCGGGACCGGCGCGCACCGGTTGCCTGGAATGCGGCTGCTGTATGACGGGCTGTCGGCACGGCGCCAAGAACACTCTGGTGAAGAACTACCTTGGCCTCGCGGAATCAGCAGGCGCACAAGTGATTCCGATGACGACGGTGAAAGGTTTCGAGCAGCGGTCCGACGGGCTGTGGGAGGTCCGCACCGTTCGCACCGGAAGTTGGCTGCGCAGGGACAGGCGCACGTACACGGCCACGCACCTGATCCTTGCCGCGGGTACCTGGGGAACGCAGCATCTGCTGTTCAAGATGCGTGACAAGGGTAAGTTGTCCCGGCTTTCCCAGCGCCTGGGCGTGCTGACCCGGACCAACTCCGAGTCGATCGTGGGCGCCGCGACATTGGAGGTCTTGCCCGAACTGGACTTAACCCATGGGGTGGCGATCACGTCGTCGATTCATCCGACGTCGGACACCCACATCGAACCTGTCCGCTACGGCAAGGGTTCCAACGCGATGGGGCTGCTGCAGACCTTGATGACCGACGGCGCCGGCCCCGAGGGGACCGACGTGCCGCGGTGGAAGCAGTTGTTGCGCCAAGGCGGCGAGGACCCGCGCGGCATACTTCGGATGATCAATGTCCGCCAGTGGAGCGAGCGCACGGTGATCGCGCTGGTGATGCAGCACCTGGACAACTCGATCACTACGTTCACCAAACGCGGGAAGCTGGGCATCCGCTGGTACTCCAGCAAGCAGGGACACGGCGAGCCGAATCCGACTTGGATCCCGGTCGGCAACGAGGTCACCCGGCGCATCGCCGCCAAGATCGACGGCGTGGCCGGCGGGACCTGGGGCGAGCTGTTCAACATCCCGCTGACCGCGCACTTTCTCGGCGGCGCGGTGATCGGCGACAGCCCTGAGCACGGGGTCATCGACCCCTATCACCGGGTCTACGGCTATCCGACCCTGCTGGTGGTGGACGGCGCCGCGATCTCCGCGAACCTGGGCGTCAACCCGTCGCTGTCCATTACCGCGCAAGCCGAGCGGGCTGCCTCACTGTGGCCGAACAAGGGCAAGAACGATCAGCGGCCGCTGCAGGGCGACGCCTACCGCCGGGTGGCCCCGATCGCACCGGAGCACCCGGTGGTGCCTGCCGACGCGCCGGGCGCGCTGCGCTGGCGGCCGACCAATCCGGTCAGCAGCGCCGGCTAGCTCGCGATTGCTTCCAGCGGCGCGCCGTTCACTACCCGGCTGCGCTCCCCGTGCACGTTGACGGGCACATCGCCCATCAAGGTGACCCGATGCATCAGGCGCGGTTGGTTGTCGTAGTCGTCGATCGCCCGGTGCTGGGTTGCCCGGTTGTCCCAGATGGCAACGTCACCCTGTTCCCAGTTCCAACGAATAGTGTTCTCGGGCGTGGTGATTCGTCGCTGCAACAATTCGTGCAGAACGTTTGACTCGTGACTGTCCAGGCCGACGAAGTTGCGCACAAAGTTGCCGGCCAAAAGGGTGCGCTCGCCGGTCTCAGGGTGCACCCGCACCACGGGATGTTCGGTGCGGAAATCCGGCTTCTCGAAGGCCTGCACGAATGCCTGCTGGGCTTCTGTCAACGAGGTCAACGATTCCGATTCGGCGGTCACGTAGTCGAAGCGGTTGGTGTGCAGCGCCCACAGGTTCTCGACCAGGTGCTTGAGTGGTTCGGGCAGCTCGGAGTAGGCCGCTGCGGTAGAGGCCCACAGCGTCGACCCGCCGTAGCTGGGCAGGGTGATCGCGCGCAGGATCGAGGCCGCCGGGTAGTTCGCGGCGAACGTGACGTCGGTGTGCCAGCGCGTTGCCTTGCCGTATTCGGAGTTGATCGGGGTGATGATCGGTGCGTTCTTGGCGGCGAGGACAGAAGCGGCCGGGTGGCCGATCGGCGTGCCCAGCAATCCGGCGAACGCGAGCTGTTGCTGGTCATCGAGGTGGTCCTGGCCGCGGAAGAAGATCACCTTGTGGGCCAACAGCGCCTGGTGAATCTCCTCGACGGTGGCCGGGTCGAGGTCGCCGCCGAGGCGTACCCCGTCGACTCGGGCACCGATTCGGCTGCCCAGCTTGGTAACGGTTACCGGGTGTGTCATCTCTGTCGTCCTTTTTGAAATAAAACCAGTGTATCCAGTTGACTACACCGTAGTGTATACGCATGACTACAGGGTCGGCAAGTATTGCGCGTCGCAAGATTCCCACCGGGCGCGAAGAGGTGGTCGCGGCGATCTTGGAGGCCGCTACCGACCTGTTCGCGGAGCGCGGTCCGGCCGCAACCTCGATCCGCGACATCGCCGCCCGATCGAAGGTCAACCACGGATTGGTGTTTCGGCACTTCGGTACCAAGGACCAGCTGGTCGGCGCCGTGCTCGATCACCTGGGTGCAACGACGACCGGCTTGCTGCAGACGGACCCATCGGCCGCGGAGGCCGAACGGGCGATGGACCGGCATATGCGGGTGATGGCCCGCACACTGCTCGACGGCTACCCGGTGGGCAAGTTGCAGACGCGGTTTCCAGGCGCCTCGCAGTTGTTCGATCGCGTCCGCCCAGGCTACGACAACGACCGCAGCGCGCGCGTGGCCGTCGCCAATGCCCTTGCGCTGCAGTTGGGCTGGCGGCTGTTCGAGCCTTTCCTACGCTCGGCGGCCGGTCTGGATGAGCTGACGGACGCCGAACTCAAAGAGGTATTGAGCGCGGAGGTGGCCAGGATCGTCGAGCCGCAGTGACGTTACCCCGACGTCACCGGGCCCCGCCGCCCCGCCGGTGTAGGGGCTCCCGGCCCGGCGGCTGAGGCGGTGGCGGGAGTAGTGCTTTGCGGGGGCGTACTGCAAGGGTCGTCGGCGACGCCGTCTTCAGCGTGAGCTCTTCACCCGCGTGCCGGATGACCAGCTCACCATCGGACCCGTCGCTCAGGGTGTAAGTGACATCGGAGTGGTTGGCGTCGACAATGAGCCGGAAATCTCGCCACCGCAGCCGGAATCGCAACCGCGTAATGCCATCGGGCAGTGCCGGATCGATGTCCAGGATGCCCTCGTCGTCGCGCAGGCCGCCGAAGCCTCCGACTATCGCCGTCCAGGCGCCGGCAAGAGAGGCCATGTGCAGCCCGTCGCGGGTGTTCGCGTGCAGATCGCGCAGGTCGATCAGCGCGGCCTCATAGGCATAGTCGTGGGCCAGCTCGAGATGCCCGACGTCGGCGCACATCACCGCCTGAGTGCAGGCCGACAGCGACGAGTCGCGCACCATGCGCCGCTCGTAGTAGTCGACGTTGCGGGCCTTCTGTTCGGGCGTGAACGCGTGGCTCTGCCACTGCATCGCCAGCACCAGGTCGGCCTGCTTGATCACTTGCGCGGGGTAGAGCCGCACGTAAGCCTCGTGCAGTAGCAACGGGTAGGTCGTGTTGGCTTCAAAATCCCACTCCGCGAACTTGGTGAAGCCTTCACACTGCTGATGGACACCCAGCTCCTCATCGTAGGGAATGTTCACTGCGTCGGCTGCGTCGCGCCAGGCGGCCGTCTCTTCGGTAGTGACACCCATCGCTTCGGCCGCCTCGGAGTGGCGGACGCAGGCATCGGCGGCAGTGCGCAGATTGTGTGCCGCCATCAAGTTTGTGAACACGTTGTCGCGAACGATCGCCGTGTACTCGTCGGGGCCGGTGACCCCGTCGAGGTGCCAGACGCCGTGCCGGTCGTGGTGCCCGAGCGAGAGCCACAGCCGGGCGGTCTCGATCAGCACGGTAAGGCCGCATTCCGCTTCCAGCGAGTGGTCTCCGGTGACGACGCGGTACCGCTCGAATGCCATCGCGATGTCGGCGTTGACGTGAAACGCCGCCGTGCCGGCCGGCCAGTAGGCCGAGCACTCCTGCCCGCGGATGGTTCGCCAGGGAAAGCTGACACCTTTGAGGCCGAGTTCGGCTGCCCGGTCCCTGGCCATGTCCATTGTCGACGCCCGCCACCGCAGCGCGTCGGCGACCGCGTGCGGCAGGGTGTAGGTGAGCACGGGGAGCACATAACCTTCGGTGTCCCAGAAGGCGTGGCCGTCGTAGCCAGTTCCGGTGAGCCCCTTGCTGGGGATCGCGCGGCGCTCGGCGCGTGCGCTGGCCTGTATCAGGTGGAACAGCCCGAACCGCACCGCCTGCTGAGATTCCGGGTCGCCTTCCACCTCGACGTCGGCGTTGTCCCAGAAGTCGTCGAGGTACTCCCGTTGGGACTGCAGCAGTCCCTCCCACCCGCTGTAGCGGGCGCCGTGCAGTGCGGCGGCGACCTGGTCGCGAAGTGCCGGCCGGGAGCGCTGGCTGGACCAGCCATACGCCAGGTATTTGACGATGCGCAGCTTCTGTCCGGGACGCAGCCCGCAGATCACGGTGGTCCGCGCCAGGTCGGCACGTGCGTCGGAGGTGACTTCGACTCGCCCGGGAACCTCGACCTCGTGATCCATCCCCGCGGCCATCATCAGCGCGCTGGCCCGGGTCCGGTGCATGAGAACTGCTCCGCGCTCGATGATTTCGTGCTCGACGGCCTCTAGCGGGTTGTCCAGGATGGCTGACACCCGGGGGTCTGCCGAGGTGGTCGGTTGGTCCTCATTGGTGACCAGTTCGGACTGTACGGTCACGCGCGCGAATTCCTCGACTGCCTCGACTACGTACTCAATGGCGGCGACACCGCGGTGGGACAGCGACACCAGCCGGGTGGACACCACTTTGACTTGCTTGCCCACCGGGGATTTCCAATGTGCGCGCCGGGTCAGCGTGCCTGCGCGCAGGTCGAGGACGCGCTCGTGGGAGATCAGTTCGCCGTACCGGACGTCGAACGGCTCGTCCTCGACGAACAGGCGAATGATCTTGCCGTTGGTGACGTCGACGACGGTCTGGCCGGCCTCCGGGTAACCGTATCCGGCCTCGGCGTAGGGCAGCGGCCGGATTTCATAGAAGGAGTTCAGATAGGTGCCCGGCAGGCCGTACGGCTCGCCCTCGTCGAGGTTGCCGCGCAACCCGATGTGCCCGTTGGACAAGGCGAACAGGGATTCTGACTGGGCAATCAGATTCAGATCGAGCCGCGTCTCGCGGACCTGCCACGGTTCAACGGGGAAGGCTTCCTGGGTGATCATGACTTTTCCTCGTGATCATGACTCAGCAATTCAGCGAGATCGGTGACTACCACGTCGGCGCCGTTGCGGCGCAAATCCTCGGCCTGTCCCACCCGGTCAACACCCACCACGAAGCCGAAGTTACCGGCACGGCCGGCCGCCACGCCAGATAATGCGTCTTCGAATACGGCCGCCGCGTCGGGAGGGACGTCGAGTAACTGGGCCCCCCGCAGGTACGAGTCGGGGGCCGGCTTGCCGGCAATGTGTTCCTCGCGCAGCGTGATCCCGTCCACCCGCTGCTGGACGAAGTGCTCGAGGCCGGTGATCTGCAGCACCTCGCGAGTGTTGGCGCTCGAGGATACTACGGCGATACCGAGATCCGCGGCCGAGGCCGCCTCCAGATAGCGCCGCGACCCGTCGAACACCTCGACGCCGTCTTTGTCGAGGACTTTTTGGAACATCTCATTCTTGCGGTTGCCCAGGCCATATATCGTCTCGGCGTCGCCGGGGTCGTCGGGACTGCCGTCGGGCAGTTTGATTCCCCGGCTGTCCAGAAATGACCGGACCCCGTCTTCTCGCTTCTTGCCGTCCACGTATTTCCGGTAGTCCGCGGCCGCATCGAATGGGACGAACTTTTCTCCCGTGCGCTCGGCCCGTTGGGATAGGTAGGCGTCGAACATGGCCTTCCAGGCCTTGGTATGCACGCTGGCGGTATCGGTGAGGACACCGTCTAGGTCGAACAGGCAGGCACGCACCTTCTCTGGCAGACCCAGCACAGCGGATCCTCACTATTGGAGTAGTTGGGCGATACCACTTCACCACGCTTACCCGTGTGTTGCCAGCGATCTCAGGCGTCTGCATCATTGCGGTTTCGCGACGTGCCGGACCGGCAGCCAGCATGCCGCCAATGGGACTGTGGTGATCAATCCAAGCGCGAGTACTCCCCCTATGTGTTGGTGCTGGTCACGCATGGTGACGGCCATGATGAGCATGGCACCGAAGTGGGCGGAGTTCGCGGTGAGATTGAAATCAAGGAACAGTCGGTTCGCGAGTGGGGCTCTTGCGGCGTGGAACAGGAATAGTGCCCAGACCACATAGATGGTGGAGAACATGACGGCGACGGGGTCGCCGCCCTCTCCCCAGTTAAACAGTCGGGCGAGGAACGGCGGTAACGCGTTGATGTGGTGCGTGGTCGCGAGAACGAGGTTAGGCACGAAGAAGAGCAGATACCCGACCGCGGTCAGTCGAATCATCACAGGCAGCCCGGACGCCGCGCGGCTCGGTCGAGTTTGCTTCATGAATCGGCAGTTCTGCCAGCGCTTTTCCGGATGATGCGAACCATCTCTGTTGGGCGTTCCAAGGCGGAGAAGTGGCCAGCGCCGGGCACCGTGATGGTTTCGACATTCGTCAGCTGCCGAGCAACCTGCTCCCGTTCCACCGTGCGCGACCAATCGTGCTCGGCATACACCAACGTGACGGGTACGTTCACCTCCGGGTAGCGCCCTCGTGCGTTGACGAACCCGTTGAGGCTACGCATTATGGCTCGGGCCACCGTCGGGTAGCCCTGTCGGCGGCCGCTTCGCCGTAGTTGGCGAAGCAAGTCTTCCGGCATGTTGTTGCGGTCGGTGAAGCCGCCCCGCAGCACACCTCGTAAGACAGCGCGGCTCTCCATTCGGGCGAAGATCGGTCCGGAACCGGGCAGGCGGATGGCCGTTCCGATCAGGCGGGCAAACCAATTGCCTCGTTCAAGTCCGCTTGGATAGTCGTAGGCGTTGAAGGCGATCACGTTGCTCACATCGTCCTTCAGTTCGATCGAAGCTAACAACGCGATTGCGGCCCCCATCGATTCGCCAGCCAACATGACATCATGCAGGTCTAGTGTTCTGATGAATTCGACTACAGCGGTGCGCAGTTCGGGCTCGCCGTATCGGGCACCCGGGACGATGTCAGATCAACCCATACCAGGCAGGTCCAGCGCGTGGACCGTGAATTCGTCCCAAAGCGCAGGCATGACTCGCTGGAAGTAGTCCAGCTGTGTGCGAACCGTGTGTAGCAGAACCAGCGGCGGGCCCGTTCCTGTGATGAAGTAGCGCAACCGGGAACCATCGGACCGCCGGAGGAATTTGACCTCACCGCGGCCGCCGGCCCATGTCATCGTGTAGCTCTGGTCTGGAATCTCGTTGGATTGCATGATATTAGACTTCCGCAAGCGCTACGGTCGGTTGCACAGCTTGGGCTCGTGCGACGCCCTGGATGGCTCGTAGGCGTCCGTCACCAAGCGCACGGGTGAGGTTTTCGGCTTTCCGCTTGAAGTCGGTGACGAAGGCGTGCAGACCCAGCGGGTTGGGCGGCTGGTTCAGCAGCGCCTGCATCAAAGCGCTCGCCTGATCGGTGAGGTCGTTCCAGCGCTCTATCGTGAACCCGCAGGACTCGACATGATGGCGCAACTGGTCGGAGGTGACCAGATGACTGCGTGCGGGGTGGTCGGCCCATGGGAGCGGATAGTCGAGCCTTTGGCTGTTTTCTCCAATTGTGAGGTCCCACAGAGCAAGTCGGCCACCACTGACCAGTACCCGACGGGCTTCAGAGTACAGTCGCGCCTTATCGGCCACGTTCATCTGGACGTGTTGGCTGATGGCGACCTGAAAAGTGGCGTCGGCAAAGGGCAGTTCGGTGACGTCTGCCTGACGAACCGATATCCGGTCGTCCAACCCCACTCGTTTATTAAGCCAACGGTGGGTTTCGCAGTACTCGTCGGTCAGATCCACGGCGGTAACCCGACAGCCAAATCGGTCTGCGACGAACCGGGCGGTGCCGCCGATCCCGCTGCCCGCGTCGAGCACCTCGCTAGTGCTGGTGATGTCTACGAGGTCCACCAGTTGGCCGGTGGCGTAGCGGCCCATGGTGTGGAAGTCCTCCAGCAGCCCGAGGTCGGCGGGCACAAGGTGATTGAGGTCCTTCCCGGCGTTGATGAGAGCCTGCTCGATGTTGCGTCGTGATAGCCCAGTCGAGTACTGAGCGCCGATGGTGTCGTTCATGCGTGCACCGGTTCGGTGTGCTCGCTGTGCCATACGGCAGACAGGCCTGAAAACTCTGGATGGTCAGGCTGGGGATGCTGCTGGAGTCGGTCGAACCGGTCCAGCCGGTGCATCGGTACAAGTCCAACCAACATGAAGTCCCAAACTCGGCGGATGAGATTTCCCGCGGTGCGACGAGCATCCGGGCCACTTGCGTAGCGGCGTGCGATGGTCAGAAAGTCTTCGGGTTCGACGCCGGCAACGTCTGCGACGTGCGTCGTCGGACCGCCTACCTCCCAGGTGCCCAACGCGTGCTCGCGAAGGTAGTAGCGCAAGCTGGACTCGAAGAACAGGTCGGCGCCGAGTTGCTTGGCGTTCACGCGCACCGCGCGCATGAACATCCACGCTGGGATGTCGATGTGACGCACCCGCCGGCCCAGCGCCACACCCATCGCCTCTGCGATGTCTGCCCCGGACAACAGATCCGGCCCGGTCGGGCGGTAGGTGCGGCCGTCATGACGATGGGGATCGAGCAGGGCGCCCACGGCAACCCGGGCGATGTCCTCGTTGGAGGGAGGCGCGTTTTTGCCTGTCCCGGTCGGCACTGGCAACAGTCCCAACTGGGCAGCCATCGGCACCAACTGCAAGTAGTTGTCGGCGAAGAAACCCGGATCAACCGCTATGTGCGCGGTGTCGGGCAGTAGCTCGAACAGCTTGTCGGTCAGCCAGGCCTGCCGGGTGGACAGTGCCGGATGATCGGGGCTGGCCAGCCATTGCCCCAGCGCCACCACCGCTTCCACGCCGGAGCGCCGCGCTGCCACGGCGAACGCGACGGCACTATCGAGCGCATGTGGGTGGTAGGGAGGGTTGAAGTACAGCCGGTCGACCCCGTCCATCGCGGCCTGAACTTGCCGAATGTCAAACATATCGGCGACCACGACCTCAGCACCCAGGGTCTGCAACCGGGCGCTGCGCGCGTCGTCGCGATGCACCATGGCCCTGGTCGGCACGCCCTTTTCCAGCAATTGGGTCGCGACCGCTCCGCCGATCCTGCCCGTTGCTCCGGTTACCAATACGCGATTACTCATCGGATTTCTCTTTCCAGTTGATCCCAATTGAACTCTGTGACGTTTGTTTCGTGCCCTGGCCGGGCCGGCAAAAGCCACGCGACGACGATCGCGGCGGTCAGTGCGATACCGGCGCAGACCAGCGTGCTTATCTGCAGACCGTCCAGGAATGCGTGACTGACGGCGGCGCGGACGGCGGCCGCCTGTTGTGCAGGTAGCTGTCGGATCACCTCGTGCGCAACGGCCATTGAGCGCCGCATCGCAGAGCTGACTTGGGTCGGCAGTCCTGCCAGCACCGACGCGGTGCCGAGCCGGCCGGCGTATACCGAGGCAAAGACACTGCCCGCGACGGCAACTCCGAGGGTGCCTCCCAGTTCGCGCGTGGTGTCGTTGACGGCCGAGCCGACCCCAGCCTTGTCGGCCGACAGGGATCCCATGATCGCCTCGGTGGCCGGCGCCGTCGTCAGGCCGAGGCCGCCGCCGAGCAGCAGCATCTGCATTGCTATCTCGCCGTAGCTCGTCGCCACCTCGGCCGTGGACGCCCAGGCCAGGCCGGCCGCGAACACGGCCAGGCCCACGGCGACGACGGCGGTGGTGCCGATCCGTTCCACCAGTCGTGGCCCCAGGATGCTGGCCAGCGCGATCGACGCGGCAACCGGCAGCAACCGCACGCCGGTCTGAAATGCCGTGTAGTCCTTGATGAATTGGAAGTACTGGGTGATGACAAAGATGAATCCGAACAACGTTAGAAAGCCGGCGGTCACTGCCAGGCTGCCACCGGAGAATCGACGGTTGAAGAACACCGAGACGTCCAGCATCGGATGGGTGCTGCGTCGCTCCCACACAGCGAACCCGGCGAGAATGGCTGCGGCAACGGTGAAACCGGTCGCGGTCCGGATAGTGGTCCATCCCCAGGTGGGTGCCTCGATGACGGTGTAGACCAACGCGGTGACCCCGGCCGCGGACAGCACCAAGCCGGGGACGTCGACCCGGGGAGCCGCGGGGTCACGGGAGGTCGGAACGAACAGGATCCCACCGATGATGGCCACCAGTGCGATCGGAATGTTGACCAGGAAGATGGCGCCCCACCAGAAGTGTTCGAGTAGCCAACCGCCGCTGATCGGTCCCACCGCCACCCCGACACCGACCATCGCCGCCCACAGTCCGATCGCCTTGGCGCGAAGTACCGGGTCGATGAAGATGTTGGTGATCAGTCCCAGAGTGGTCGGAAAGATCACCGCGGCTCCCACGCCCATGGCGGCACGCGCCGCGATGAGCCCGTCCGCCGAATTCACCTGCGCGGCAACGCCGGAGGTGATTGCGAACAGAGCCAGCCCCAGGCTGAGGCAGCCCCGCCTGCCATAGCGGTCGCCGAGGCTGCCGGCTGAGAGCAGCAGGCCGGACATGACCAGGGTGTAGGCATCGACGATCCATTGCAGCTGTGCGGTGTCGGCGCCCAGTTCGCGCGACAGTGTGGGCAGCGCGACGTTGACGATGGTGGCGTCGACGCTGATGACGAAGACACTGAGACAGATGACGGCGAGCGCGGGAATCGGGTGATTGCGGAACAGTGGGCCAGAGCGCATGGACAGGACTTTAAAACTAATAGACAATATTTTCAAGTAGTAAGTGGAAAAAGATGTCTGCGGTTGTTAGACTGGCATCGTGCGAACCAGGAACTACAACCAGAACTGCCCGATCGCCCGCGGGCTCGACGTCCTGGGTGAGCGATGGACATTGCTGATCCTGCGCGAGCTGGTCGGAGGGCCCCGCCGCTACGGCGATCTGCGCGCCGAGCTGCCCGGCATCGCAACCAATCTGTTGGCCGAGCGGCTCAAAGAGCTACAAGACGATGGGCTGGTCGATCGCGCCGATCTGCCGGCCCCGATCGGTCGTACCGTCTACACGCTCAGCGACGCGGGCTGGCAGCGAGTCCTGCCCATCCTGCAGAGCATCGCGTGGTTTGGCCTGGATCGGCTGGACCCGATCGACGCGGGCCCGGTATCGCCATTGAACGGGTTCCTGGCCGGAATTCTGCTGGCCTTCAATTCGGCTAGCGCCGCTGGTGTTGATATGACATGCCGTGTCGAGATCGATGGCCGTCGTTTCGAGTTCGCGATCACCCAATGCCGTCTCGCCGGCGCCCGCCGCGAACCTTCGGTCACGGTCACGGCCAGCGCGGCAGATCTCGTCACCGCCCGATTCGGATCTACCGACGCCAAGCGCAAAACGGCCCGGCGACGCATCAAATTCGACGGCGACCAGCGTGACGTCGACGCCGTGCGTACCGTGTTTTCGCTCCACTAGACTCGCTGCCGTGGCCGAACGTTCTGACCTCGACAAAGCCGGACCGGCTGACCGGCCGGTGTTGGTGGTCGACTTCGGCGCGCAATACGCGCAGCTGATCGCTCGTCGGGTCCGGGAAGCGCGGGTTTTTTCGGAGGTAATCCCGCACACCGCTTCCATCGAAGAGATCAAGGCCCGTGATCCGCTGGCGGTCGTGCTTTCCGGCGGACCGGCCAGTGTCTACGCCGACGGTGCTCCGCAACTTGATCCGGCGCTGTTCGACCTCGGCCTGCCGGTGTTCGGCATCTGCTATGGGTTTCAGGCCATGGCGCAGGCTCTCGGCGGCACGGTGGCTCACACCGGCACCAGCGAGTACGGCCGCACTGAACTGAAAGTCCTTGGTGGTGAATTGCATTCGGGGCTGCCAAGTGTGCAGCCGGTCTGGATGAGTCATGGCGACGCGGTCACGGCTGCGCCGGACGGATTCGATGTGGTGGCCAGCAGCCCGGGCGCCCAGGTGGCCGCCTTCGAAAACCGGGACCGTCGCCTGGCCGGGGTGCAGTACCACCCGGAGGTGATGCACACCCCGCACGGGCAACAGGTGCTCAGCCGGTTTCTGCACGACTTCGCCGGGCTCGGTGCGGAGTGGACGGCCGCCAACATCGCCGGTGCGTTGGTCGAGCAGGTGCGTGCCCAGATCGGCGACGGTCAGGCGATTTGCGGACTGTCCGGCGGTGTGGATTCCGCGGTGGCCGCGGCGCTGGTGCAGCGAGCCATCGGCGACCGGCTGACCTGCGTCTTCGTCGACCACGGGCTGTTGCGCGCCGGTGAGCGCGCCCAGGTGCAGCGCGATTTCGTGGCCGCCACCGGCGCCAACCTGGTCACCGTCGACGCGGCGCAGACCTTCCTCGAGGCGCTGTCGGGCGTGACCAACCCCGAGGGCAAACGCAAGATCATCGGGCGGCAGTTCATCCGGGCATTCGAGGGTGCGGTGCGGGATATCCTGGGCGACTCGGGCTCTGAAGGTTCTGAGGTTGAGTTCCTGGTGCAGGGCACGCTGTATCCAGACGTGGTGGAGTCCGGCGGGGGCAGCGGCACCGCGAACATCAAGAGCCACCACAACGTCGGCGGCCTGCCCGACGACCTGAAGTTCAAACTCGTCGAGCCGCTGCGGCTGCTGTTCAAAGACGAGGTGCGCGCCGTTGGGCGGGAGTTGGGTCTGCCGGAGGAAATCGTTGCGCGCCAGCCGTTTCCGGGGCCAGGACTGGGCATCCGGATCGTCGGCGAAGTCACCGCTGCGCGGCTGGACACGCTGCGGCGCGCCGATGCGATCGCCCGCGAGGAGCTGACCGTGGCGGGCCTGGACAACCAGATCTGGCAGTGCCCGGTTGTGCTGCTGGGCGACGTTCGCTCGGTCGGCGTGCAGGGCGACAACCGCACCTATGGGCACCCGATCGTGCTGCGGCCGGTGTCCAGCGAGGACGCCATGACCGCCGACTGGACTCGCGTGCCCTACGAGGTGCTGGAGCGCATCTCGACCCGCATCACCAACGAGGTGTTCGAGGTCAACCGCGTCGTGCTGGACATCACCAGCAAGCCGCCGGGCACCATCGAGTGGGAATAGCTCGGCGGCGGTTTTTCGCGACACCCCTTAGTGGCGAAGACACGCCGACGCGTATCGCCCTGGCTTAAGTCTGGACGAATTCGCGCTTGCCGTAAGCAACGGTGGCTGTATTCCAGGACCGGCCGGCCTCGCCGACGAGTCGCCGGGCGACATCGAGATCGCCGTTGTCGGCGATCAGGATCAAGGTTCGGTCAGTTGTTGTGACAGATCCTCCCAGCAAGCGGCTGTGCGCAGCTGAATCGGCCGCAAACGCGTCGCGGAAGCGTGCGATATCGATGTCGGGCACAGAGATGGTGATGGCGTTGGATTCCGGCGCATGCTGCGGCAGGTAGTCGAAGGTCAGCACCGCTTCTTGGTTGAACTGATGGCGCAGCGCCTCGGCGACGGTGTGCAACGTGGGTTCGTCTGCACCGCACAGATGAAATTCACGCGAGCGCTCATAGGTGGTCTTTTGCAGGTCTTTTGACCAGAACACTCCGTCGAGCAGAGTCGACCCCGTCACGGCCGCGCCGTTTTGCGCAATCGTCAGGTCGGCCTGTAGCTCGAATAGCTGCAGCCCGTCTTGAAGTTGGCCGGCTGTGTCCATATCGGGGTCGGTGATGATGGCGGTGTTGTCGGTGGCGAATAGCTCTGCCGGTTGACAGGTTGGTAGGTCTTCTGGGGGGGCGCTTTTGGCCGGCGTCGCCACCGCAGCGCCACCACAACACACCATCAGCCACACCAGTATCGGGGTTCTGCGCGACCGCACAAGGCAGCGTCTCACGCGCCGCTTGACGGGTTGCTTGACGGGTTTCAAAGGCGGGTGTTTACTCGAACATACATTCGAACAACGATTCCAAGGGGCTGCTGGGAGGCTGGTCATGACTGCGGCTTTCGCCTCCGATCAGCGGCAGGAAAATCGCGCTGAACAGCTCGAATCGCTGCGCCGGCAGATGGCTGTGATGTCCGAAAGGGGATCAGGAAAGGTCGTCGCCCGCGCTGATGACCTGCTGCCGGAATCGGAATCCCGGCTGGCGATCCCGCAGTGGCTTGCGGAGCTGTTGCCGGTCCAGTTACCCCGGGGGACGGTCGCGGTGTTGTCGGGGGCCCGGTCACTGCTGTTGAGCATGGTGGCCACGGTGACGGCGGCCGGGGGTAACGCGGCTATCGTCGGCCAGCCGGATATCGGACTGCTGGCCGCTGTGGAGATGGGGGCCGATCTGAGCAGGCTCGCGGTGATACCGGATCCCGGAACCGATCCGGTGGAGGTGGCCGCGGTGCTCATCGACGGCATGGATCTGGTGGTACTTGGCTTGGGCGGGCGCCTGGTACCGCAGACACGGGCGCGGGCAGTGGTGGCTCGCGCTCGCCATAAAGGCTGTACCCTGCTGGTCACCGACGGCGACTGGCAAGGGGCGCCGACGCGGTTGGAGGCCCGGGTCTGCGGCTATGAGATCACGGCGGGTAGCCGGAGCACACCCACTCCCGGATTCGGACGAATCAGTGGGGTGCGGCTGCAGGTCAGCGGAGTGTGTGCGGGGAGACGGGTGATCGGCCGGGCGCGAGCGGGGTGAATTCGGGTGGTTGCATCCCGAGTGCTGGCGATCTGGTGCATGGACTGGCCCGCGGTAGCGGCGGCAGCAGCTGCGGGCCAGTCTGCGATGGACCCAGTCGCGGTCACGCTGGCCAATCGGGTGATCGCCTGCTCATCGGCAGCCCGTGCGGCAGGAGTGCGGCGAGGGCTACGGCGCCGGGAGGCGGCGGCCCGTTGCCCACAACTGCACGTCGCGACCGCCGATGCTGACCGCGACGCCCGCTTCTTCGAGGGGGTCATCGCGGCGGTCGACGATCTGGTGCCCCGCGCCGAGGTGCTGCGGCCGGGGCTTTTGGTGTTGCCGGTGCGCGGAGCTGCCCGCTATTTCGGGTCCGAGCAGCAGGCGGCCGAGCGACTGATCGACGCGGTGGCCGCTGCCGGCGCCGAGTGTCAGATCGGGATCGCCGATCAGTTGTCCACCGCGGTCTTCGCCGCGCGTGCCGGCCGTGTCGTGGAGCCGGGACAAGACGCGAGGTTTCTATCGTTGCTGTCGATCCGGCAGCTTGCCACCGAGCCGAGTCTGTCTGGTCCGGGGCGAGAAGAACTGACGGATCTGTTGTGGCGGATGGGGATTCGCACCATCGGGCAGTTTGCCGCACTGTCTCGCACCGACGTGGCTTCCAGGTTCGGTGCCGATGCGGTGGCCGCGCACCGGTTCGCCCGCGGCGAATCCGAACGCGGACCGTCCGGGCGTGAGCCGCCGCCGGAGCTCGAGGCCGTGCTGGACTGCGATCCGCCGATCGACCGGGTTGATGCGGCGGCATTCGCGGGGCGCTCGCTGGCCGGCACGCTGCATCAGACGCTGATGGCCGCCGGAGTGGGGTGTACCCGGCTTGCCATTCACGCCGTCACCGCCAACGGCGAAGAACTGAACCGGGTGTGGCGGTGCGCTGAGCCGTTGACCGAGGACGCCACTGCCGACCGGGTGCGCTGGCAACTGGATGGGTGGTTGAGCAACCGGAAAGCTCAGGTCCGCCCGACCGCACCGGTGACGCTGTTACGGCTGCAGGCGGTGGAGGTGGTGTCCGCCGGGGCTCTGCAGTTGCCGTTATGGGGTGGCCTTGGGGAGGAGGACAGGCTTCGGGCCCGTCGGGCGCTGGTGCGAGTGCAGGGCTTGCTCGGCCCGGAGGCGGTGCAGGTACCGGTGCTGTCCGGCGGTCGCGGACCGACCGAACGCATCACGTTGACCCCGCTGGGCGACGAGCCGGTACCGCAGGCTGACCCTGGTCAACCGTGGCCCGGGCAACTGCCCGAGCCGTCGCCGGCGGTGTTACTCGACGACCCGGTGGAATTGCTTGATGCCCAAGGAAATCCAATACGGGTGACCAGTAGGGGGGTGTTCTCTGCCGACCCCGCGCGCCTGACTGTCCACGGTCGGGACGACCGGCTGCGCTGGTGGGCAGGACCTTGGCCAGTCGACGAGCGATGGTGGGATCCCGACTTGGGGAAGGGCCGCACCGCCCGCGCCCAGGTATTGCTGGAGAGCGAGCGCGCGTTGCTGCTGTGCTACCGCCAACGGCGGTGGTACCTCGAGGGAAGCTATGAGTAATGCCCACTGCGCCGAGCGTGACGTCACTGCGAAAATCCGGCGCGAATTTCGCAGCCAGTTCACGCTCGGCGTTTCAGCCGAGCCGCCGCGCGAAGGGTCCGACCCGTTCGATGAACCGGTCAAAGAACACCGCCGGGTCGACACCAATGCCGATGCGGGCATTGGGTTCTCGGCGCCCCGACCAGTCGGTCACCGTCATGCCGCGGGTCAGGGTCCCGGCCAGCTCGACGTCGACCGCCGCCGGACGGGTCGCAATGAGTTCCGGATCCAGCGCGACCGCGGCGGCCAGCGGATCATGCAGATGCGCCAGATATCCGTGGCCAATGTCGTTGTAGCCCTCTAAGTAAAACCGCATCGCGTCCTCGATCACCCGAATCAAGGGATTGGACGCCGCCGACCGGGTGCCCCGTTCGTCGCGCACGCTCATCACCGTTGTCGCCGACCCTGCGGCGGCCGCCAATCCGGCGAGGATCTCCGGTGTCACCGCGACGTTGCGAGTCAGATTCAAGCCGCACAAGATCGGAAGCCGCTGCTCGCCGGCCTCGGCGGTTTTCACGGGCCAGGCCGCGAACACCTCGGCGGCTGCTTCGGGGTCCACGCAGATATTCCATTCCGCCACCGGAGTGGTGTTGCCGCGGTGGTCGTAGGAGCCACCCATGACCACCAGCCGGTGCAACAGCGTCGGCAGCGCGGGTTCTGCGCGCAATGCCAGCGCCAGATTGGTCAACGGGCCGGTCGCCACACCGATCAGCTCGCCGGGAAAGGCGTGTGCCGCGCGCACCCAGGCTGTCGCGGAGTCGTAGCTGGTGAGCTGACGATCAGTCGGTGGCAGCTCGGCATACCCCATACCTCTGGGGCCGTGGACTTTCGAAGGGGTGCCCATCGGGCCGGTCAGGGTTTCATCCGAACCCTTGGACACTGGGACGCCGGTGCCCCGGCACAGCTCGAGCAAGCCGAGGTTGTTTTCGCAAACCTGCTTTACCGCAACGTTTCCGCCGGTCGAAGCGATGCCGACCACATCCGCGTCGGGGCTGGCAAGCAGGTATATCAAGGCCAACGCATCGTCGACGCCGGTGTCGACGTCCAGGAAAATCGGCGACTTACCGGTGGCGTTCACCGCTGAATCGTACGATCACCAGTGCACTCCGGGCACTAGCCGGATCGCTTTGCGGACGGGCCTGGGGACCCCAATGCGGGCTACGGCACGGGCCGGGCGTTTCGGCCGGCGACGCACCGGCGGGGAAGGCTCGGCCGGGTACGGAGGCGTAACTCCGCGCGCTGCAGCCGAGTCGGGGTAGCCCAGGTAAAGCTGGTGCAGAAATCGCCGCGAGGTCCTCGGCGCGAAGTAGTTGCCGGCTTCGGCGAGCGTGCCCAGTGGCGTATCGATGCGCGCCGGCTTCTCGACGAGGCCGCGCACCACCATCGCCGCCGCGCGCTCGGGGCTGATCGCCGGCACCGGGTTGAGCCGCCGGGACGGCGTGATCATCGGCGTCCTGACCAGTGGCATATGGATGTTGGTGAACGTGATGTGATCAGACAACGTCTCGGATGCGACGACGTCGGCGAACGCGTCCAGCGCCGCCTTGGTGGGCAAATACGAGCTGTATTTGGGATTGCGGGCCAGCACGCCGGCACTGGAGACGTTGACGACGTGACCGAAGCGGCGCTCGCGCCAATGCGGCAGCAGCGCCAGCACCATCCGCACCGCTCCGAAGTAGTTGACCGCCATCACCCGTTCGTAGTCGTGCAGTCGATCGGTGGAGTTGACCACTGAGCGGCGGATCGACCGGCCGGCGTTGTTCACCAGGTAGTCGACGTGGCCGAAGCGGCCCAGGATGTCTTTGATGGTGTGTTCCACCGACGTGGAATCGGTGACATCGCAAGCGAAGGCATACGCCTGACCGCCGTTGGAGCGGATCTCGGCGACCAGTTGGTCGAGCGCGTCGCCGGTGCGAGCCAGCGCGAACACTGTTGCGCCCCGCTCCGCGACGGCGATCGCCGAAGCCCGGCCGATGCCGCTGGATGCGCCGGTGATGATGACGTGCCGGCCCTCTAGCGGTCCTTTCGGATCGTCGCGCCGCGCGCGATCGGGATCCAGATGCTCGGCCCAGTATCGCCACAGCTTGGGTGCGTAGCCGGCGAACTGTGGTACTTCAATATCGGTGCCCTGCAATGCTTCCTGCGTCATATCGCTGACGAAAGTCGGCGTCAGGTCGACGACGTCGAAAATCTCGGCGGGAATTCCCAGCTGGGTGGCCGCCATGTTGCGCAGTACCTTGGCCCGCCCGCGCATTTTCAGCACCGGCGTGGCCATCGCGCGGGGCAGCGACCCGCGCACCGGGGGCAATCCGGCGGCGGCAGCGACGCCGCGGTAGATGCCGCGCAGTCCGATGGTTTTCGGCGCGGTCAGGTGGAACGTCTGCCCGTCGCGCCCTTCGGCATGCATGAGCGCGACGAGCGCATCGACGACATAGTCGACCGGGACGATGTTGGTGCGCCCGGTGTCGGGCAGCAGGATCGGGGTCAACGACGGCAATACCGCCAACTTGGACAGCACGCCGAAGAAGTAGTACGGGCCGTCGACCTTATCCATCTCGCCGGTGCGTGAATCGCCTACCACCACCGCCGGACGGTAGATGCGGTATCGCAGTCCGGGCGTGGAGCGCACCAGCAGCTCGGCCTCGAACTTCGTCTGGTGGTACGGGGTTGGCAGCTGCTGGCCTACATCGAAGTCGTCCTCGGCGTACTCACCGGCGAAGTCGCCGGCCACGGCGATCGACGACACGTGGTGCAACGTGGCGTCGAGCCGGCGCGCCAGCTCGATGACGGAGCGGGTGCCCTCGACATTAGCGGCCCGTTGCTCGGCATCCCCGGCGGTGATGTCATAGATCGCCGCGCAGTGCACCAGATGGTCGACCTCGCCGAGTTCGGCGATAGTCTCCTGAGTTGGCGCGAGCTCGGTCACGTCGCCGACCAGCGGTTTCGCTCGTTCATCCCACTGGATGGACAGCCGTTCGAAGCGCCCTAGTGACTGGCGGCGGACCAGCACCCACACCTCGGCATCAGGCTGATCGTCCAATAGACGTGCTACGACGCGGCGCCCAATAAACCCGGTACCGCCGGTAACGACATACCGCATGCAGCCCATGGTGGCGGCTGGTGGCCGCCCACGTCAACCTGGGACCCCGGCGATCAGCTGGAGTTGCGGATGCCGTCCCAGTCCACCAGCGTCCAGCCGGTCATCGGGTTGCCGGTGATCACCACGCGGCCGACGTTCGGCAATGGGTGGCTGGTCAGTAGGCTGTCTTTGGCGCCTTTGACGTTCATCAGCGTCCATACCATGATCGCCGCACCCTGGGAGAACACGACCGGCTTGGTGCGGCCGCTGTCGTAGATCTTCCTGACCGAGCCGGTGAACTGGTCGTTGAACTCCTTGCCGCTGATCGAGCCCGGGATGCTGTCGGTGACATCGCCCTTTATCCAGTCCGCCGGCGCCACCATATAAGTCGAGTTGGCCATCGATTCGGGTTTGCCGTTGTACCAGCCGGCATTGAGAGACTGCACGCCTTCGAGGATCTGTACCTGCTTGCCGAGTTCGCTAGCCAACGGCCCAGCGGTCTCTTGCGCCTCCGCCATGGCCGAGGCGTAGACGGCGTCGAAATCGTTGTGGGAGTGCGCGAGCTGCCGGGCCTGAGCTTTGCCATCGTCGGTGAGGCCGGGACCGGGCTCGCCGGTGTCGATGACGCCGTCCGCGTTGGCCTGTGACTGTGCGTTTCGGATGAAGGTCAACGTGATGCTGCGTGCCTGCGGTGATCCGCCGCAGGCACCGACGACTACCGTTGCGGCGAGCACCGCCGCTGCCTTCCAGATCATGGTGGGGTTGCGCATGGCGATAGCCTGCCCTGCCGACGGCATCGAGGGGAAGGGTTTGCAATGGTTGGGTGCAGAAAAACCTTGAATTCTCCGATCGAGAGGAGACTCGTATGGCGATTGACCCGAGTGCCATCGGCGTGGTGACCGAGCCGATGCTGTTCGAATGGACCGACCGGGACACGATGCTGTATGCCCTAGGCGTCGGCGCTGGGACCGACGACTTGTCGTTCACCACCGACAACAGTCACGACATCACCCAGCAGGTGCTACCCACCTACGCGGTGATCTGCTGCCCGGCGTTCGGGGCGGCGGGCAAGATCGGAAAGTTCAACTGGGCCATGCTCTTGCATGGATCGCAAGAGATCCGGCTGCATGCGCCGCTGCCGGTCGGGGGCAAGCTGTCAGTGGTCTCCGAGGTCGCCGATCTGCAGGACAAGGGCGAAGGCAAGAACGCGATCGTTGTGCTGCGTGGCCGTGGCACAGATCCGGACTCGGGGACGCTGATCGCCGAGACACTTACCACGCTGGTCATCCGCGGTGAGGGCGGGTTCGGGGGACTGCCGGGTCAGCGGCCTGTCGCGCCGGAAATTCCGGACCGCGAGCCCGACGCCCGAGTCGATCTGCCGACTCGCGAGGATCAAGCGCTGATCTACCGGCTGTCCGGTGACCGCAACCCGCTGCACAGCGACCCCTGGTTCGCCCGGGAGCTGGCGGGATTCCCCAAGCCGATCCTGCACGGACTGTGCACCTACGGGGTGTCGGGCCGCGCGCTGGTCGCCGAGCTGGGCAAGGGCGTGGCCGCCAATGTCACCTCGATCGCGTCGCGGTTCACCTCGCCGGTGTTTCCCGGCGAGACGTTGAGCACGCTGATCTGGCGCACCGAACCGGGCAAAGCGGTGTTTCGCACCGAGGTGGCCGGGTCTGACGGCGCCTCCGATGGCACTGCCCGGGTGGTGCTCGACGACGGCGCGGTCGAATACGTGCAGTCCTAGTTTCTGCTCGTCAGGTCAGAGGTTCTGTAGTAATGGAGGTAAGTGATCGCCGGGGCGACGATGTAGGTGATCACGATCAAGCCAATCGAGAAGTAGTTGGCGCTTCCATGCGGAGTCAGGAAGATGCTCCGGTAGTCAAAGGACACTGCCAGCCCCACCGAGACCGTGACCGCAACGATCGGTAACACCTTGTCGGTAAAAGTATTTCGCTTCACCATCGCATGCTCTTCTGCCCGAGAGAGTGCCAATGCGAAAAGCGCGATCGGCACGATTATGTAGTTGACGAGGCGAGCGATCACCGCGAGACCGGTGAGGTTCTCGTTGTCGAACCGAAGCGACAGCGGGAACGCGAGCGCTAACGACGCGGTGATTCCGAAAGCGATTATCGGCACACCGAATTGGTTCTTCTTCGACAAGCGGGCCGGTAGGACTCCATTGTCAGACAGCGCGGTCCAAAGCCGCGGAGCACCGAACGATCCGGCCACGTTGATACCGAACATCGAAACCAAGGCTCCGACGACGATGATCGTTCGGAAGGTGTCGTTTCCCACTGCCGCAGCCAGTTTCACGGTATCGCGGGACGCCACGACCTTGTCCGCTCCGAGCATCATCGCTACTGCCACAGCGAGTACGTAGATGACGCCAACACTCAACATCGCCAGTGGTATGGCTCTCGGGAGGGTCCGATCCGGTTCGTCCATTTCCTCGGCGGCATTAGCGATCGATTCGAAACCAGTGAACGCGTACAACGCGACGATCGTGGCGAGCGTCAAGCTCGCGACGGGGCTCTTCCCAATCTCGGCGACCCCGAGAAATGAGTAGGACGCCGGGTTGTAAACTCCCGTCGAACTCGATGTTCCATAGTTGTTCAAGTGTTGTGTGAGGATGACCCCCAGTCCGCCGACGATAAAGATCGAAAGCGCGAACACCTTGCCCAGGGTTGAGATTCCGTTCGCCCACCTGATCACCCGATTGCCGAACAGGTTTATGGCCAGCAGGACTCCGATAAAGATGAGAAACGTCAGCGTCTTCACGCTGAACAGCTCGGTGTCTTCGGCCCAAGCCTTGTTGGGGAAGGTCACTTTTAGCAGCGTCGAGACGAAGAGAGATGCCAGGAGTCCCCATGCGATCGAGGCGGTGATCGCCTGGGTGACGCCGACATAGATGCCGATCCGCTCCCCGAATGCGGCCGTCGCGTAAGCATAGGACGCACCGTTCGTTCTGACATATCTGGCTGCCGTGGCAAAGACGATCGCCATTACGCCGGCGAAAAGGCCGGCCAAAACGTACGCAAGCGGTGCCAGTGGTCCGGCGAGCTCGATCACAGCGCCCGGAGTAAGGAAGATGCCTGCTCCGATGATCGCATTGATCCCGAGCATGACAACGCTCCAGAAGCCAAGCTTGCCGATCGCACACCGTCCTGTCCGCAGGTCGCCCACCGCACAGCGGGTCTAGCACTGAAACGTCAAGGGTGCCACAAATTCATAGCCTCGATGCGGAAGTCGCTGTCCGCGTTGGCGCCGATGTCCCGTCGTGGCATTCGCGGCGGTGATTGCCGATTTGATCCTGGCTATTTCGGTTGCTGCCGTTGCGACCGGGTTCGCGATTGGTCAATGACCAACGGTCATACGTTAGTTCACGCGGGCGTCACTCAGCTGGCGTGCCAGCCGGTCGGTGAACTCGCTGACCCGCGCGGGACTATCGAGCGCGAACAGCGCAGCGGTAGCGCGATCCCCGTCATCGTTGTGCCGCACAACAATTGGAATACCGTCATGGCGCACCGCGTCGAACGCATCCTCGTCCGTGATGTCGTCGCCGAGGTAGATCGGCACCAGGGGAGCAGAGCCGGCTCGGAAGCTGGCACCCTGCAGGTGGTCGATCACCCAGCGCAGCGTCTTTCCCTTGTCCCAGTCGATATCCGGACGCAGCTCGATGACTTCGCGACCAGTAGTCACCCGAAGTCCGTCGCGCTGACCCGCCGCGCGTACCGCCGCGGCCACCTCGCCGACGCGGTCGCGGGCAGCATTGCGGTAGTGTACCGCGACACCAAATCGCTTGTGCTCCACGACAACACCAGGAATCGACCCGAGCTTCTCGCGTAGCTGGTTGGCCGCGGATTCCAGCACCGGTACGGCCCCCGCCGCGGCGTCGTTTTGGTGGTGCGTCCCGTCGGGCGCGGTCAGCTCGAAACCATGGCTGCCGGCATACCAGATGCCGGGCAGGCCCACCCGCTCGGTCACGTCGGCGAGGTCGCGGCCGGACAGTATCGCGACCGGAGCCTGCGCGGCCAACTTCTGCACTGCCTCGGCCGCCCCGGGGGCTGGCCTGGCCGACTTGGGGTCATCGACGATGTCAGACAGCGTGCCGTCGAAGTCGAAGAACACTGCCGGCTGCCGGGGTTGCAGGCCCTCGGCCAGGCCGAGGGCCTGCAACGCATCGGGAAGCTGGGACATCCGCCGATCCCCGGTTCGCACGGTGACTTCACTTAGGTCGGCAACAACCGCGTCGGCGCCGACGCGACGCAGTGCGTCGCGGTGCCCCGTCCGGTCGACACCGACCACCAGAGCGAACCCAGCGTCGCGCGCGGCCGCGACAGCGGCCGGTTCCTTCGCCACGACGACGCACCGGCCCGGCCGCGTCGCCAGGTGCTCGGCCCCCTCGACCAGCGTGGCCGCGGCGAACGGGCCGTCGACGCGCACACCGAACAGATCGCCGATATCGGCGGCGGTCAGTACGTCCTGGCATTTATCTGCCGAAAAAGTGTCTGCTGAAAAAGCGGCGGTGCCGACACCGATCTCCTGCAGCTGCCGGAGAAGCGTCACCGACGAATCGAACACACTGCGCTCGGCCGTCACCACCGTGTCGAGGCCGAACAGCACCGCGTCATGGCGGCGCGGATCGATGATGACCGGCTCCAACTTGCGCACGACCAACCTTCTCACGGTGGTCAACACCGCCTCACGACGATCAACGTCGGATCAGTGACGCGCTCGTGTCGGTGCAGCTGGCCGGCCTTGGAGCGCGCCGTTGGCATAAGTTCGAGCGGCTCGCTTACCGCGGCGGTCTTTGGTGAACAGCAGGACGGAGTCCTGGCTGAGCGCCAGCAGACGTGCCATCCCGAGTTCGATACCCGCGGCAAGCCGCTCAATGTCCGGAGCGGCGTCGTAGTCGGCGGTGATCCCGAAAACCAGCTCATCGCCGTAGCTCAGCACCGCGACCCCGGTGCTCAGCCGCAGCGCGGTCGGCGGGATCGGCAGCAAGCGCTCCATCGGTTGGCCCATCAGTTGCAACCGGTGGCGTGGGCCGGGCGCATTGGTCGCCAGCGATACGATGTCGCGTTGTGGTAGCCAGGCCAGCAACTGAATTGCTGTGGTGCGCAACGCAATTGGTAGACAATTGATCGCTGATTCCACGATGCTGCTACCAGGCGGGTCACTCTGTTTGGCTTTCAACCGGTTGTGTACCGTTCGCAGTCGCCGCACCGAGTCGTCATGTTCGACGGGGAGATACGGCAGCATGGCCGCGATGCGATCGTCGGGCTTGTCCAAGGTGCGCAGCGAGTCCGCGCGCGGTTGTTCGCCGCGTCGGAGCAGAACCGTCCGGAAGCCCTCGGCGATGGCCGCGAGCGCAACGTCGTCGATGGTCACTCCGAACTTACGGCACACGGCGTCGACGTTTTCGATTGGAACGCGCACCGTGTTGTAAAGCCGCATTGTGGCGACCGGGTTGGCTGACAGGGTCCGGCTCGCGGGCCAGAGGGTGCCGGCGAGGGCGCTGGTGACGTTGCCGGCGATCTGAGAAGCCCGCCACGAAGCCCGCCGCAGGGTGCCGGCCCAGCTGGGCTTCTCGGTGAGTGGCGGCGTAACCTGTTTGGCGCCAACGTGGTTAGCAAACGTAGCGGTGTCGGCGTCATCGCAAAGCCTGGTCAGGATGTGGGCAGCCGAAATGCCGTCGGCCAGGCAGTGGTGGATCTTCATCAAGATCGCCCACTGGTTGTCTTTCAGGCCCTCGATGACCCAGCACTCCCACAGCGGGCGGTCCAGGTCAAGGGGGCGCTCCAGGGCATGGGCAACTGCCCGGAACAGTTCTGCGTCGTCGCCCGGCTGGGGAATCGCCACCCGGTGCACGTGATGGGCGAGATCGAATCCCGGGTAGTCGATCCAGTCCTGGGCACTCTCGGACGGGTGCGTCCGCAGCAATTGTGTGCACCGCGGGATCGAGTGAATCCGTTCTGCCAGAAAAGTTTTAAGCAGTTCGTAGGTAGGCACGGCGCCGTCGACGATGGCGACCGCGGCGATCGCCAGGCTCGCGTGCTGATCCGGATCTTGAGCTTTGAGGTAAGTCGTATCCAAGGTCTTCAGTTGCGCCATCATCAGGTCCCGCCGTCCGTTTTTCGCGCTTGTACCAGTATCTGTCGCGCACCTCTGCAGTGGTAGGCCCGCAACGTTAAAAGCGTGTTTTTCAGTTGAAGATGCGTTTAACAACTTCGCGCGAGCAAATCGAACATACTTTCGATAGACTGTCGGGCATGGGCTGGGGCAATGGACCGTCGAGCTGGGCGGAAATGGAGCGGGTGCTCAGCAGCAAGCCGCGCCATGCCGGCTCGCCGGTGGCGGCCGGGCCTGCAGAAGACGGTCCTTTGTCGCGCAAGCGTGGGGCGTATAAGCCGCCGGACCACAACCGGATGGCCCCCTCGTCCGTCGCATATGCGGAGCTGCATGCGCATTCGGCGTACAGCTTTCTCGACGGAGCGAGCACGCCGGAGGAGCTGGTCGAGGAGGCCGCCCGGCTGGATCTGCGTGCGCTCGCGTTGACCGACCACAACGGCCTGTACGGGGCGGTGCGGTTCGCCGAAGCGGCCGCCGAACTCGACATGTGCACCGTGTTCGGCGCCGAGCTTTCGCTGGCATCCTCGCAAGGATCGGTTGCCCGCACCGAGCAACCGGATCCGCCCGGCCCGCACCTGCTGGTGCTGGCCCGCGGCCCGGAAGGTTACCGACGGCTGTCGCGGCAACTGGCCGCGGCGCATCTGGCCGGCGGCGAGAAGGGCAAGCCGCACTTCGACTTCGACGCGCTGACCGAGGCGGCCGGCGGGCACTGGCACATCCTGACCGGATGTCGAAAAGGCATTGTGCGCCAATCACTTTCCGAGGGCGCCCCGGGCGCGGCGGAGCGGGCGCTGGCCGATCTGGTGGACCGCTTCAGCGCGGCCCGGGTCAGCATCGAGTTGACCCATTATGGTGATCCGCTTGACGACGAACGCAACGCGGCGCTGGCCGCGCTGGCGCCGCGCTTCGGTGTCGGCGTCATCGCCACCACCGGAGCGCACTTCGCTCATCCGTCGCGCAGCAGGCTGGCCATGGCGATGGGCGCGATCCGGGCCCGGCAGTCGCTGGATTCGGCCGCCGGATGGCTAGCCCCGCTGGGTGGCTCGCACCTGCGGTCCGGCGAGGAGATGGCCCGACTGTTCGCGCAGCGGCCCGAGGTGGTGACCGCCGCAGCCGAACTCGGCGAGCAGTGCGCGTTCGGGCTGGCGCTCATAGCGCCGCAGCTGCCGCCGTTCGACGTACCCGGCGGGCATACCGAGGACAGCTGGCTGCGGCAGCTGGTGATGGCGGGAGCGCGCGACCGCTACGGACCGCCCAACCAGTCAGGGAGCGCGCCGCGAGCGTACTCCCAGATTGAGCATGAGCTGAAAGTCATTGCGCAACTGAATTTTCCGGGCTACTTCCTGGTGGTGCACGATATCGCCCGGTTCTGCCGGGAAAACAACATCCTGTGTCAGGGCAGGGGATCGGCGGCCAACTCCGCGGTCTGTTATGCCCTCGGCGTCACCGCTGTCGATCCGGTGGCCAACGAGCTGCTGTTCGAGCGCTTCTTGTCGCCGGCCCGCGATGGGCCGCCTGACATCGACATGGACATCGAGTCGGACCAGCGCGAAAAGGTCATTCAGTATGTCTACGATAAATACGGCCGTGACTACGCCGCCCAGGTCGCCAATGTAATTACCTATCGGGGGCGGATCGCGGTGCGCGACATGGCCCGCGCCCTGGGCTTCTCGCAGGGACAGCAGGACGCGTGGAGCAAGCAGATCAGCCACTGGAACGGGCTGGCTGATTCGCCTGACTCGAATGTTCTAGAGGGTATCCCGCGGCAGGTGATCGACCTGGCGACTCAGATCCGGAATCTGCCGCGGCATATGGGCATCCATTCCGGCGGCATGGTGATCTGCGACCGGCCGATCGCCGACGTGTGCCCGGTGGAGTGGGCGCGCATGGAGAATCGCAGTGTTCTGCAATGGGACAAAGACGACTGCGCGGCAATCGGTTTGGTGAAGTTCGACCTACTCGGGCTAGGCATGCTCTCGGCACTGCACTATGCGAAAGACCTGTTGGCCGAGCACAAGGGCATTGAGGTGGACCTGGCCAGGCTCGACCTCTCCGAACCGGCGGTGTACGAGATGCTGGCGCGTGCCGATTCCGTCGGCGTGTTCCAGGTGGAGTCGCGGGCGCAGATGGCCACTCTGCCGAGACTCAAGCCGAGGGTGTTCTACGACCTGGTGGTGGAGGTCGCGCTGATCCGTCCCGGGCCCATCCAGGGCGGGTCGGTGCACCCCTACATCCGGCGGCGCAACGGCATCGACCCGGTCGTCTACGACCACCCGTCCATGGAATCGGCATTGCGAAAGACACTGGGAGTACCGCTTTTTCAGGAACAACTGATGCAGCTCGCGGTCGACTGCGCAGGCTTTTCGGCTGCCGAGGCCGACCAGCTGCGGCGCGCCATGGGATCCAAGCGTTCGGCCGAACGCATGCAACGGCTGCGCGGCCGGTTCTACGACGGCATGCGCACGCTGCACGGCGCCACCGACGAGGTGATCGACCGAACCTACGAAAAGCTGCAGGCATTCGCCAATTTCGGCTTCCCCGAAAGCCACGCGCTCAGCTTCGCATCGCTGGTGTTCTACTCATCGTGGTTCAAGCTGCACCACCCGGCGGCGTTCTGCGCCGCGCTGCTGCGCGCACAGCCGATGGGTTTTTATTCACCACAGTCGCTGGTGGCCGATGCGCGCAGGCACGGCGTGCTGGTACACGGCCCAGACGTCAACGCCAGCCTGGCGCACGCCACTCTGGAGAACGCCGGAACAGAGGTCCGCCTCGGTCTGGGCGCTGTCCGTCATATCGGCGACGAGCTCGCCGAGCAGCTGGTCGAGGAACGAACGGACAACGGCCCGTTCGCCTCTCTGCTGGACCTGACAGCCCGGCTGCAGCTGAGCGTGCCGCAGACCGAAGCGCTGGCGACGGCCGGAGCGCTGGGCTGCTTCGGGATGTCCCGGCGAGAGGCGTTGTGGGCGGCCGGGGCGGCGGCCACCCAACGGCCGGGCCGGTTACCCGGTGTGGGCTCGTCATCGCACATCCCGGCGTTGCCTGGGATGAGCGAGCTGGAGTTGGCCGCCGCCGACGTGTGGGCCACCGGTATCTCTCCGGACAGCTATCCGACGCAGTTTCTGCGGGCCGACCTGGACGCGATGGGGGTGTTGCCCGCCGAAGCGCTGCTCTCGGTGCCCGACGGCGACCGCGTACTGATCGCCGGGGCAGTGACCCATCGGCAGCGACCCGCGACGGCCCAAGGGGTGACGTTCATCAACCTCGAGGACGAGACCGGGATGGTCAACGTGCTCTGCACGCCGGGGGTTTGGGCGCGGCATCGCAAGCTGGCGAACACGGCCCCTGCGCTGCTGATCCGCGGGCAGGTCCAAAACGCCAGCGGCGCGGTCACCGTCGTGGCCGAGCGGTTGGGCCGCATCTCCCTGGCGGTCGGCTCCCGCTCGCGTGACTTCCGCTGAATTCCGCGGGAGTGCAACTACCGACGGGGTTACTCGGGAAACATGTCGCGGAATGCACTTTCGCGGCAAAGACTCAGCCCGTCGGCGTCGTCCACACCCTGGTCGGGGTGATTTTCAGCCGGGTGCTGAAAGACCCCATCGCTTCGGTCAGGCCGAATTTCTCGGCGGCCTCGTTGTACTTCGCCCAGTACGGCTCGTCCTCGCGGCAGTCGACGTCGGTGGCGTCCACCGTCGCGGTCCCCCCGACGGCGATGATGCCGCCGCCGTTTCCGTCGGAATCCAGGTTCAGGCTCACCTGGGGGTGCGCCTTGATGTGGGCGACCTTCGCCGCCTGCGGCATGGAGTACACCCTCAGCTTCGTGCCATCGAAGTAGAACCAGATCAGCCTCGGAACCGGCTGTCCCGATTTGGCGACGGTGGTCAGCCATCCGTAGTTGTCCGACGTAAGTCTGCTGGAAACCTCTTGTGTCAGTTCGACTGTCATGAGGCCGAATTTAGCCCGTCGACGATGCGCGCCGCCGAGGTGGTGCGAGGAGGAGCCGGGCAATCCGACGCTAGTCTCCAATCATGACCCTCAACCTTTCCGTCGACGAAGTCCTCACCACCACCCGCTCGGTCCGCAAACGCCTCGACTTCGACAAGCCGGTGCCTCGCGAGGTGCTGATGGAATGCCTCGAACTGGCGCTGCAGGCGCCCACCGGTTCTAACTCGCAGGGCTGGCAGTGGGTGTTCGTCGAGGATGCCGAAAAGAAGAAGGCGATCGGCGACATCTACCTGGCCAACGCCCGGGCTTACCTCAGCGCGCCCTCAACCGAGTACCCCGAAGGTGACACTCGCGGCGAGCGTATGGGCTTAGTTCGTGATTCCGCGATGTATCTTGCCGAGCACATGCACGAGGCGCCGGTGTTGTTGATCCCGTGCATTTACGGCCGGGAAGACAAGCAGCCGTTAGGGGGCGTGTCGTTCTGGGCTTCGCTGTTCCCGGCGGTCTGGAGTTTCTGTCTGGCGCTGCGCTCCCGGGGCCTGGGCTCGTGCTGGACGACATTGCACCTAGTTCGCGACGGGGAGCGGCAGGCGGCCGAGGTGCTCGGCATTCCCTACGACGAGTACAGCCAGGGCGGGCTGTTCCCGATCGCTTACACCAAAGGCACCGATTTCCGGCCGGCCAAGCGGCTGCCCGCCGAGAGCCTCACGCACTGGAACACCTGGTAGCTACACAGCCCCGGGGTAGCCGCGCTGCCGCCAGGCTTCGTAGACGGCGATCGCTGCGGCATTGGACAGGTTCAGCGACCGTCGGCCAGCCAGCATGGGGATGCGCACCTGCTGGGTGATGTGGGCGTCGGCCAGGGTCGCCGCGTCCAGCCCGTCGGGTTCCGGCCCGAACATCAACACGTCGCCGGCCTGGTAGTCGACGTCGGCAAACGTTGTCGTCGCGTGCGCGGTAAACGCGACCACTCGCGCCGGCAACAGCACATCCCACGCGGCCTGCAGCGACACGTGGACGGTGACCGACGCCAGGTCGTGATAGTCCAGTCCAGCTCGCCGGAGCTTGGGTTCGGACAAGTCGAAGCCCAGCGGCTCGACCAGATGCAACTCACAGCCGGTCGCGGCCGCCGTCCGGATGGCGTTGCCCGTGTTGGGGGCTATGCGCGGGGAAACAAACATCAGCTTGAACACAACACGGAATCCTCCCGGTATGCGCGTGCTTGGAAGGTTACGTCTATCGAGTTGGCGTCCTCCCCGCAGTGAAACTGCGGGGATTCCCTGTGCCAGCCAGCTGTCTCGTTGCTCATGCGGCTAACGCCGTGGGCTGGTTGGTAGTGGAAGTTCG
>Ga0209530_1000214_pt1 | contig 49890 bp, 43 predicted proteins | sample BlaSpr_A8_Ref_O1_FD_187987 | JGI IMG/M metagenome (GOLD analysis project Ga0209530, IMG submission 187987) | Forest soil microbial communities from Thunder Bay, Ontario, Canada - Black Spruce, Ontario site 2_A8_Ref_O1 (SPAdes) (version 2) | ecosystem: Environmental > Terrestrial > Soil > Boreal...
GGGGCGTTCGGATTGAACGCGACGAGATACCATAGTGGCTGCGTGCGGTCCCGGCTGAGCCGCGTGAGCGTGGCCGCGTCGCTGTTCGGATGCCGGGCGATGTTTTCGCGGATGGCGGAGTAAGGATGATGCGATAGATGCGCCAACGTCTTCGCTGAAACTTTGGGGTGCTCGCTGATCAGTCGCAGCAAATAGTAGTCTTCTTTCGGCGCCTGCTTGGTCAAACTGTCCAGCGTATCCGGCCTGACTTCGGCGCTGAGCACCACGCCAATTTTTTCATCCCAGCCGGCATTAATGCGATTCAGCTCCTGCGTGCGGGCGTGGATCAATTGTTCTATGACGCGCCGCTCCTGCTCCATGCGCGGCGCCGGCAGCGCGCTGCGTTCCACGGAATCGAGCACGCGCAGAAGATGCTGGCGCTCGCCAAATACAATTTGGGAGGTCCGAACGGTTTTTCCTTTCGCCGCATTTCGCACCAAATCTGAACGTCTCATGGTTAGCTCACCCCGCAGATCTCATAGGCCGCCCATCACTTCCCAGGTACGCGGCTCTGGAGGAACCTAAACTCGCACTTTCGCGCGGCGATGTCTTCATTCGCGCTACTGCCATGGCAATGGACAACGCGCCAAATTATCCGACCTCAGTGCCGCAGAGTAAAGGAAACTAGGGAAAGTTGTTCCGTAGGGCGCAATAGAGGGTCCTGGAACCAGCCACATTGACGGCGCTTTGGCATATGAATTCTGACCGTTGCGCAGCGTTTGAGCAAGTGCGACAAGGCGATAGTGGACGCGTGGCCGACTCAAAACGTTGGTGCGTGCTGATTTTGGACGCATATGAAACTGACACGCTCTTTGCGGTACAGGTACTCTTTCAAGCGGCTAAGTCCTGGTATTACAGAACTATTACAAATCATCTTCCCCGCCACTGGTAGTCTAACGCCAGCGTAGAGCAAAACGAAAAACGCGAAGATATATCGAAACTCAATAATAGAGAAAAGGGCCAAAACTATGGGAGTCGAACTCACCGATCTGGAAAGAAACGCGGCAGCCAAGGATGAAGTCAACTGGATTACGGCTTCGTTTATGGCGCTGTTTCACGTGGGCGCCATTGTGGCGCTGTTTTTCTTCACGTGGAAGGCGTTCTTTGTCGCGGTACTTCTGTGGTGGATGGCGACAAGTCTGGGAATCGGGATGTGCTATCACCGGCTTCTCACGCACCGCGGATACCAAATTCCCAAGTGGCTCGAATACACGCTTACGATCTTTGCCACGCTGGCGCTCGAAGGCGGACCGATTTTCTGGGTCGCCACGCATCGAATTCATCATAAATATTCCGACCACGAAGGCGACCCGCACTCACCAATTGACGGCAAATGGTGGGCGCATATGGGCTGGATCCTGATGGGCAAATCCATGCACCACGATACATCCACGCTCGCCCGATACGTCCCGGATCTAGCCAAGGACAAGTTCCACGTCTGGATCACGAAATATCACTACGTGCCGATGATCGTTCTCGGGCTGATCCTGCTTGCAGTAGGCGGATGGAAGTTCGTCCTGTGGGGAATTTTCTTCCGGACGGTCGTGGGCCTGCATTTCACTTGGCTGGTAAACTCGGCCACTCATTCGTGGGGCACGCGACGGTTTGAGACTCGCGATCTTTCCACCAATAGTTGGTGGGTTGCGTTGTTGAGCTGGGGCGAAGGCTGGCACAACAATCATCACGCTCATCCGGTTTCAGCTCGCCACGGGCTGGCCTGGTATGAGATTGACACAAACTGGTACGGCATCTGGCTGCTGAAGAAACTCGGCTTGGCGAAGCAGGTTCACACCACAAAGCTCGCGGCCGTGAAGCACGCCGAGGAAACGGCCAAATTCGCCGCTCCAGAACCTCAGTCCGAGCTGGTTTCCGCACAACTCTAGACTTCCATCGTTTGAAATCCCCGCTGAGCCGCGGCCGAACGCTGCGGCTCGATGTCTCCGCACCTGCCGTGGCCGTCTTCCGTTAACGACAGGGCCCCGCAATTCGCATCTGACTGCGCAAGAACCCGCCTCCGAGGTACAATTCAGTTGAGATTCCGAGAAACCAATGCGTATCGCGAGCCGACGGAAGACGATTGCTTTTTTCCTTGTGCTGGGCATATCCCTGGTGGCCCTGGCAATTGCGCTGGACGTCGGCTGGATCATCCTCAACTGGCGCCAGAGCGTTATGCTGTTCCTGGGAGTGATTGTTTTCGCTACGATCATTCTGGGCATGATCTTGAACACCACCTTTCTTGTGCGCGAGATACGCCTGAACGAACAGCACGGGAGTTTCATCAACGCGGTTACGCATGAACTGAAGACGCCCATCACTTCCATTCGTCTGTACCTCGAAACCTTGCAACGCCGCGAAATAGAGGAAGCGCAGCGGCAACATTTTTACCAACTCATGCTCGACGACACCGACCGCCTGATGGGTACTGTCGAGCAGGTGCTGAAAGCGGGCCAAGTGGGATACAAACGCGGCGAACAATACCGCGCCAAAGTTGATCTGGGGAATTTAGCGGCCGAGTGCATGGAACTTGCGCGCACGAGGCACCATCTGAGCCCCGGCGCTTTGCACTTCGCATCCGCGAACGGCCAGCCAGGAAATGATGCCCGGGCAAAGGATGCGCTACTCACGAGGCCCGTCACCGAATTTCCGGTGCACGGTGATCCTGAAGAGCTTCGGACCGCGATATCGAACGTGCTGGACAACGCGATCAAGTATTCCGTAGGTAACGTCGACGTCTCGGTTGTCATCGAGGCGCCGGACGAAAAACGCGTGGTGCTTCGCGTGCGCGATCAAGGCGTGGGGATTCCCGCCGACCAGCTCAGGCGCGTGTTCAAACGTTTTCACCGTGTGCGCCGCCGAAGCACGTCGAAAGTGAAAGGCACGGGCTTGGGCCTTTTCATCGTTCGCTCGATTGCTCGGGCGCACGGAGGCAAAGTTTTTGCCGAAAGCGAAGGCGAAAACCAGGGCACCACGGTTACGCTGGAGTTGCCGCGGAGCGTAGATGAGTAGCCGCGTGCTGGTGGTGGAGGACGAAACACATCTCGCTGACGGACTGAAGTTCAACCTTGAGGCCGAAGGTTATTTGGTGCAGGTGGTGGGCGACGGCGAATCCGCGATCGATCGGCTTCTAAAAACCAAAGAAAAATTCGACGCCGTCGTGCTCGACGTGATGCTTCCGGGGATTGACGGCTTCGGCGTGGCCTCTGCTCTGCGCAAAGCAAAAAATTATGTGCCGGTCCTGATGCTCACGGCCCGTGGGCGGCCGGAAGATGTTCTGGAAGGTTTTGCTGCTGGAGCGGACGATTATCTGCCCAAACCATTTCAGCTACCCATATTTTTGGCGCGTCTTCAGGGACTTCTCCGCCGCACGGGATGGATGAGCAGTGGAAAGAAGGATTCGAAGGAGAAGCCGGCGGGCCAGAAAGCAGCGGCCTCGGGCAAGAATGCCGCACAAACAGCAGAGGAGGATCTCTTCACGTTTGACGGCAAGACTCTGGACTTTGATACTCTCGAATTGCGCACCGGGACTAACACCGTGCAGCTTACGCTGATGGAAGCGAAGCTGCTGCGTCATTTGATACGGCAAAATGGACGGACGGTTTCGCGCAAATCGATTCTGGAAGATGTGTGGGATTTGCGGGAGGACACCGATACCCGCGCAATCGATAATTTCATCGTCCGCCTGAGGCGCTACATCGAGGACAATCCCGCGAAGCCGCGTCATCTTCTAACTGTACGGGGTGTGGGCTACCGTTTCGTTTCTTAGCCTCTACGCATATCTTAAATCGTTTACGTGTTCACGCGAGGAAAATACATGCCGGCTTTTGACGAGCATCGGGAAGAATTAGAACATTACGAAACGATGATGGGCCCGCACCGCGGCCGCTTGGCCGTTACGCTGGACCTTTTGACCAACGCGCTCGTGCTTGTCGGCCAGCACGGCGTCTATTGCCACAGCAATCGCGATGCGGGAGTGCCGGTAATGGACATACGAATCATCACCGCCGAGATTGGCAAAGCGAAAGAGCTGATTCAAAGCGTCATGGAAGGCATACGAGCAGAACGCAAGACATAATGGTGGGTCTAGTAGCGGCGACTAACTAGCAGGGGGCAATTGCCGGGCTTCACGGAAAATCAAAAGAGCCGGCGGGACGCCGGCGCTACGAAAACCAGGTTTCACGGTTGCTCGTGCCGGTCGGTCACAGGTCGCCTGACCGGCGATGCAGCAAACTTGCCGCAAACACTCAAATTGGATTGCCGTTGGCGTCAATGAAACGGATTTCGCCTAAGTTCAATTCACGGATGCCCACCTCGATCTTGGCACGGTCACCGACCACGATCCAGATCAAGTTGTCCGGATGGACCACCTGCTTCGCCGCGGCATCCAAATCGCTCGTTTTCAGCGCCCCGATCTTGCCCGACATGGTGTCGTAATAATCGTCGGGCCATCTGGAATCCAGTATGGTCGCGATTGAACCGCCGACAGCGTCCAAGGTTTCGCGCGACCCGGGCAGGCTGAGCGTTTCGTTAGCCTGCGTGCGCGCTAATTCATCCGAGGTTACCGGCCGATCCGCTAGAATCGCGCGCAACTCCTTATTCATTTCCACCAGGGACTCTTTGGTCTTGTCGGTCTGCACCGGCGCAAAAGCGAGGAATGGGCGTTGGAAGCGCGCACCAAACACGAAGCTGCTCGCTCCGTAACTCCAATGCTTATCCTCACGCAGGTTCATGTTCAGGCGCGAGCTGAATGTGCCGCCCAGAACATCGTTCATAGCCTGAATGGCGAGTTCATCCGGCGTGTTGGGAGGCACCGTGATATTGGCGGCAATGACCACCGACTGTTCGGCGTTCGGCTTATCCAAAATATAGACCACCGGCTTGGACGGAAGTTGCACTGCAGCCACATCCTTTCGCGGGGTCTGACCGGATTTCCATGAGGCAAACAGTTTTTCCAGTTTCGGCGTGATCTCGGCGAGTGTGGTGTCGCCAACCACGATGAGAGTGGCGTTGTCCGGCTGGAACCACTCTTTATGAAATTTAACCAAATCGTCGCGCGTGATTTTTTGCACGCTAGCCGCCGTTCCAGAGCCGGTGAAGGGACTGCCGTAGGCGTTGGTTGGACCGTAGACAAGGCCGGGGAAAACACGCAGCGCCATTCCGATGGGTTCGTCCTGCTCCTGCTGGATGGTGTCCAACTGCAATTTCTGCTCGCGCTTGAAATCGGCGTCAGGAAACGACGGATTCAAAATCACGTCGCCGAACAGCTCGAGCGAGGGATCCAACTTTTCCTTTAACGCTGAAAGCTGAACGTAAGAGAAGTCCAGATCGGAATAGGCCAGCAATCGCGCGCCTAGCAAAGCCGTTTGGTCATTAATCTGGAGCGCGTTGCGCGTGCGCGTGCCGTCAACGAGGAGCGCGGACATAAGTTTCGCCGTGCCCGGCGCCGCGGAGTGATCGGCGGCATAGCCGGCATCGGCGGTCATCCAGAAACTTACCAGCGGCAGGCCGGGCCTCTCGGCGAGGATTATTTTGAGGCCATTGGAAAGCGTTGCGCGCTCCAGCTTAGGAAGTTTTAATTCCGGCGGCGTTCCGAGCGCGGGCGGCTTGGAACGGTCCACTGCCGCGGACGCGGCCTTGTAGTCCGGGAACGGCTGGACCTCGGCGATGTAAACGCCGTCAGAAAGCCAGCGGTTCGCCGCGCCCTTGAGATCTTCAGCACTCGCGTCGTGCACGCGCTTCAGCGTAACCTTGTAATTCCCGGCATCGCCGGTATAAACCTCGTACTGTGCCAACCTGTCCGATTTTCCACCGAAGCCGCCGATGCGTTCACTGCCGCGCAGAAAGTTTGCGAGATACTGAGTCTGTACCCGCTGCAACTCCTCGGGAGTGGGGCCGTCTTTCAGGAATCGAGCCATCTCCTCGTCGATCGCTTTTTCTATCTCATCGAGGGTATGCCCGGGCCGCGCCGTGACCTGCACTACGAACTGGCCGCCGATCTCACGTGTGTCGGCATAAACAGTGACGTCACTGGCAATCTGGTCGTCGTAAACCAGCCGCTTATAGAGGCGTGAACTCTTGCCGTCACCTAGACAAGAGCTGACGAGATCAAGGAAGTCGGCGTCGACGCTGCCGAACTGCGGCACGTTCCAGACCATGTAAATGCGGGGCAGGGGCACACGATCTTGAGTCACTTCCCTGTGAGTCCCCTTCATTTTCGCGATCCATATCTTCTGGTGCGCTACGGGCGGGCCCGGCGGAATGTCGCCGAAATATTTTTGGACCTTCTCTTTCGCCGTTTTCGCGTCAATATCGCCGGCCAGCACGATGACCACGTTGGACGGCCCGTAATTATTCTTGAACCATTCCTGCACGTCCTTGAATGCAGCAGCGTCTAGGTCGGCCATGTCGCCGATGACGTCCCAGGAGTAGGGGTGACCGGCGGGATATGTATTTTCAGGAAAGTGCTCCTCGGTCAGACGGTAAGGCTGGTTCTCCCCTTGACGTTTTTCGTTCTGCACCACGCCGCGCTGCAAGTCGAGAGTCTTTTGGCTCAAATCGAGGAATCCCATGCGGTCAGATTCCATAAATAGCGCGTAGTCCACCGCGGATGTAGGGACATTCTCGAAGTAATTGGTGCGGTCAAAATATGTGGTTCCGTTCAGGTCGGTGGCACCGACCAGCTCGAGTGCCTTGACGTAACTCCCCGGGGCGTGCTGGCTGCCGCCGAACATCAGGTGCTCGAAAAGATGGGCGAAGCCCGTCCTGCCAGGCTTTTCGTTCTTTGAGCCGACGTGATACCAGACGTTCACGGCCACGATGGGCGCTTTGTGGTCTTCGTGCACGATGACGGTGAGGCCATTGTCGAGCACGAACTTCTCATAGGGAATATCTACCTGCTGAGCCCGCGCGCCGGACCCTAGGGCTAGAACTAAAAAGAGAAATAGCCAACGTGCCCGCATCTGTTCCTCCTAAATGTTTTTGGCAACATGCTGATCTGTATCGAGCCTTTGGCTGGATGCATCCGGCCGAAAGTGTTGTGCTGAGGTGGGGCGTGGGAGGCGCGGACTCCAGCCCGGCGCATTCACGCGATATCACCTGGAATTTCTAATTTTGAATCCGTCTCGGCCGGGAAAAGATACTTGCTCCTCGCTCGCGCGTCAATCTTGAAAGAGTTGAGTTCATCGCAAGTTAGTTCCCGTGCGGCGCGCGGGCAGCCAGCGGGAACACCATTTCATACACTTCGACGCAGCACCGACAAAAAGGTCTCTCCTAACTCCAATATCTACAGGGCGCTCACCGCGATTCACTGCGGACGGACCGAGGCATCCATAAACTGCTTGGACTCGCCGCAGTTTTCGGTTAAAAGTATGCGTCGTAGCGTACAATTCTTCTCTCGTTTCATTCGTGCGCTGTCGGGCGCCGGCCGCAGGATCGAGGGGCTACAGAAATGGACCTGCACAAAGGATGGAAGGCCGGGGCTCCCCATCCTCAGTTCGAATTATCCATGCCCAGCGATATTTCTGAAATTTCTCCATTCGTCGATGAATTCATCGAACGCATGAAGCATTACACGTGTTTTCAGGGCGACGGGAGCGATATCGAAGTGGCGCTACGCGAGGCTATCGCCAACGCCGTAGTTCACGGTAATCACGAAGACCGCAGCAAGCATGTGCACCTGAGTTTTCGCTGCGAGGCCAGCGGAGAACTTTTCTTTGTCGTCCGGGATGAAGGAGAAGGCTTCAATCCGGAGAAAGTTCCAGACCCACTTGCGCCCGAAAACATCTTTGCGGAACATGGCCGCGGGATTCTGATGATGAGGACGTACATGGACGGCGTGCATTACGAGCACGGCGGCCGGGAAGTCCACATGCGCAAGAAGCCTTCAGCGAAGCCTGAGGCCTAGCCCGTCGGGGTCCGGGTAGCGAACGTCGCGGTAGAAGCGCAGCACCAACAGCGAGGCCACTATCAGCGCAATGGTCGTAAGGATGCTTCCTTCCGGTCCGGTGCTTCCGCCCGTCAGCCACGTCGGGCCATTGAACGCGGTGTGCAAAAAATTGTGGCTGGCCCTCATTCCGCTGTCCGGCACGCCGTAGAAAAACGTCTGCCCCCAATCCCACGCGGCATGAAATCCAATGGGCCACCACAAATTCCCCGTCCGCCACAACGCGATGCAGGCGAAAATGCCAAATGCGGCCACTTGGACCAGGCCGAAGGGCGATTCTCCCGAGTTCCCTTTGTGGACGTAAGCGAAAAGAGCGGAACTGACACAGGCCGCGGGCCAGAATCCGATCCCCGTGGTCAGCGTGAACTGCATGTAGCCTCGAAAAGTAAATTCCTCGAAGAATCCGACAGCCAGGAAAGCCAGAGCCCATTCCAGAGCCGACAGAGCTAACCCCGGACCGTGGGTATCAACGCCGGTGATTCGAAAACCATGGCACAGAAACATCACCAAGAGCACACCGCTGATGGCCAGAAATCCCCATATCAGTCCTGCCCAGAAATTTTTCGGGAAGGGCGTTCGAAAAGGCAACCCGTAGTGCGAGATCCGCCGGTTCTCGATTCGTCCCATAATCCAACTGACGAGAAGAATCAGGCCAAAGGTTGCCGTCTCGCCAATTGCGATAATTCCGGGCGCGATCGCCGTCTGCGGACCAGGCTTGTTTGGAGGCGCCCCGGACAGGATGGCCGCATAGTGCGCCGCCAGCAAAAGAGCACTAACGATACCGCCGAGGATCAGCGCAAAGATCAGGAGACGCCATCCCGCGCGCAGACCGTTCGGCCCGTAGAATATGGTGCTGCGCTCGGACTCGGGCGGAGGCGCGGGGGTCAAAGGCGACGCTGAATCTATCGCAAGAGGTATGTTTGGTTTGTCCATCGCCAGGGAGCCTCTTTAGCGGCTTGTAGGAACACTCGCCCGCATTGGTAGTACGGCTGCAAAGGATACAAAGTTGCGCGCTAAAGCGCAAAGGCTGTCACGACATCGGGCTGAAGCTGTTCCGAAAAATTTAGCGTAACCTTTCTCCCGCCCGGCAGTTTAAGTTAGTGATAGGCAAGTCCGGAGAACCGGTTGAAGGATCGTTCCCAAGATGCCGGCGAGCGGCGCCTGGTCGAAGCAGCGCAAAAAGACCCGGGCCGTTTTGGCGAGCTCTACGAAAATAATTTCGAACGGGTGTATGCGTACATCGCGCGTCGAGTCGGAAACCGCGAAGAGGCGCAGGACCTGACGGCCGAAGTGTTTCACCAGGCCCTTGCAAACCTTGCTCGCTACGAATGGCGCGGGCTTCCCTTCGCGGCGTGGCTGCTCCGGATCGCGTCAAACGCCATCGCAGATAGCTGGAAATCCAAAGCGCGGGAGCAAGGCAACCCGTCTTCCGACGAGCTTTTATCGCATCACATCGATATGGAGGACGTCGAGCAGCGCGCCAAACTCTTCCGGCTTGTGACAACTCTTCCGACCGATCAGCGCCGGGTGATCGAAATGCGTTTCGCACAAGAGAAAAGCATCCGCGAAATCGCTACAGAACTCGGCCGCACCGGCGGCGCCGTAAAACAATTGCAATTCCGCGGCCTGGAAACTTTGCGAGCTCAACTGGTCGCTTCGTCTCGAAAGAAACCGGCTGCCAAATCGGCAAGTAAATCTGGTGGAACAAATGGCTAACCAAAGCCTGAGCGAACAACTCGACAAAATCGTGGATGCGCTCTTCGCCCGCCCGAACGCGGCGTCTTCGCGCCGTGAACCGAACGTTGGCGCGAGCCTGCGGCCCCTGGCGAAGATTGCAGCGCAGTTGCGCGATTTGCCCGGCGCAGATTTCAAAGCACGCCTGAAACTCGACCTCGAAAGGAGAACATCCATGGCAAGCAAACCAGTTACCGCAGCAGAAGTTCGACAGACCGCAGTTCCCTATATCTGCGTAAAAGACGCGGCCGCCGCGATCGACTTTTACAAAAACGTCTTCGGCGCCACGGAAGTGATGCGATTGGTTGGCCCCGATAAAAAAATCGGCCACGCCGAGATTCGTATCGGCAATTCTGTGATGTATCTTTCCGACGAGTTCCCGGATCATGGAGCGCTGAGCCCTCAAACGCTCGGCGGCTCGCCCGTACGAATGAGCCTTTCGGTGGACGACGTTGATGCGGTCGCCGCACGCGCTGTCGCGGCAGGCGCAAAGGAAGTACGTCCGATCGAAGACCAGTTTTACGGCGAACGTTCCGGCCAATTCGCCGATCCCTTCGGCTACGTCTGGAATATCTCCACGGTAAAAGAAGAATTGTCCGGCGCGGAAATGCAAAAGCGAATGGACGACATCATGAAACAAGGCGGTTTCCCGACGGCTCCGCCCGCAGTGAAGCCGATCCCGGAAGGGTTCCACACTTTGACCCAGTATCTGGCCGTGAAGGGCGCGGCCACGTTGATCGACTTCTTCAAGGAAGCCTTTGGCGCAGAAGAAGCCTTCCGCGTACCCAGGCCCGGCACTCCCTTGATCATGCACGCCCAATTGCGCATCGGCGATTCAATCCTTGAATTGGCGGATGCCACCGAAGAATTTGGCGCCAGGGCAGTTGCCAATATTCTGCATGTTGATGACGTCGCCGCAGTCTATCAACGCGCGCTGAAAGCGGGCGGCACTTCCCTCTCCGCTCCGCACGAACAGCCGTATGGCGATCGCGAAGCCGGAGTGAAGGACCCTGCCGGAAATCAATGGTATCTGACGGAGATTCGCAAAACGGGCCACAGAACGGAAGACACCAGGACGATATTGCCGCACTTGAGCTTGGTTGGTGCGGCGGAATTCGTCGAGTTTACGAAACGCGCTTTTGGCGCCGAGGTAGCCTTCATGCACGACGCGCCAGAGGGCAAAGTCCTCCACGCCCGTATTCGAATCGGCGATTCGATTCTGGCTGTCGGCGAAGCTTCCGACGAGCGTGCGGCTCTTCCCGCGGCCTTGCACATGTACGTCGCAAACGTGGACGCCGTGTACGCAGCGGCCGTGCGCGAAGGTGCGAAGGTGTTGCGTCCGCTGCGCGATGAGCCTTACGGAGACCGTGCCGCGAGCCTGCAAGATGCGTTCGGGAACTTGTGGTTCCCCTCCACGCACGTCAAGGACGTACAATTCTAGGTGTACTCGTCACCTTGCCGGTGCTTGCGTGATTGTGTGGGAGGCGCGGGATCATGAGCAAAACCAACTCATCGGGCGAGCCTTTAATCCGAAATATTTCGGACACGGCGCTTTGGGCCGCAGTGTATCGCGCGCGCGAGACGGAGCGTGCGGACCATCTCTTTAGTGATCCGTTCGCCCGCCGGCTGGCAGGAGCTCGCGGCGAACAAATCGCCACTTCCTTGAAGTTCAGCGATCGCGCGACGTGGGCTTGGGTCATGCGCACGTATCTCTACGACCAGTTCCTCAACGAACAAATCCAGCAGGGCGTCGATATGGTAGTGAATCTGGCGGCGGGTCTGGATGCGCGGCCTTACCGCATGGCCCTGCCTTCTTCACTCAAATGGATTGAAGTCGATCTCGCGGGCATTTTGGATTACAAAGAGGAAATTCTCGGCGCGGAAAAGCCTGGCTGCCAGCTCGAACGGATTCGCTTGGATCTGTCGGATGTCAGCGGACGCCGCGAGCTGTTTTCTCAACTTGGACGCAGGTCCGCGAAAGCGCTGATTATCACCGAGGGCCTTCTGATTTATTTCACCGCGGATGAAGTGGGAGCTCTCGCTCGCGATCTCGCCGCACCCCCGAGCTTTCAGCGCTGGCTCGCCGACGTGGCATCACCCGGGCTTCTCCGCCTGCTCCAAAAAAACATGGGACCGCAGCTCGCGCAAAGCGGCGCTACATTTAAATTCGGCCCCAAGGAAGGCCCGGAGTTCTTTGTCCCTTATGGCTGGACGCCAGCCGATGTGCGGTCGCCGCTAAAAACAGCCGCGCGCTTGAAACGGCTCTCATTTGGCATGTGGTTGCTGTCGCACCTGCCGGCGTCAAACGGTGCGCAGGGCTCGCGTCCGTGGTCTGGGATTTGCTTGCTCGCCAAACAGTAGCCCCGTTTGATACTGGGTCAGTTTGATCTCCATAGTCTAAGGATCTCAGCTACTCCACTGATTAGAATCGTAAGGCTCACCGCGACGACCAGCGCGCGCTGCCATAATTTGGGTTTGTATCGATACTTCGTCCTCCCGGTCCAAGGGTGCACTGCCTTAAATTCCTTCGCGAAAAGACCATACCAAACTCCGTAGGCTGCGATCACTGTGGCGAACAACACTAGGATCATCGTGTTCTAATTCTCCCCGAACGCTTTCAGCATAAACCTCTTGTCAATCGGTTTCGTAGCATGGAGATTCAAACTGACCCACTACTCCGCGTTCGGCCCGTTCGCATCCCTGGGGAAATTACCGCAAGTACGGGTTGCCGCGCTCGGCGCCGATCGTGGTATTGGCGCCGTGGCCTGGTGTCACGAGTGTCTCATCGGGCAGCGTGAGCAATTTGTCGTGGATCGATTTCAGAATGTCTTTGAACGAGCCGCCCCACAGGTCCGTTCGGCCGATGCTTCCTTGGAAGAGGGTGTCGCCTGCAATCAGGCGAGATGTCTCGCCTGCCGAATCTAGCGGCCGCTTCGTGGCTGGCGTATGCACATGCGCGTGTTCGTGCGAGCCATGCGGATCAGCCGATGCGGGCGAAGCTGCGTTTGTATCACGTTCCACCACCAAACTGATGCTCCCCGGCGTGTGGCCCGGCGTATGCAGCACGCGCGCCGCATAACCGCCCCAGCGCACGGTGTCGCCTTCTTTCACGAAATCCTGGATGGACATCACCGCGGGAGTCGCAACGCCGAGCCAATTCGCCTGCATCTCCAGATGGTCGTAGAGCTCCAAGTCGGCTTTGTGGATCAAAACCGGCGCACCGGTCGCGCTGTGCAACCCGGCAAGCCCTCCCACGTGGTCTATATGCGTATGGGTGCTGACGATCGCGCGAACCTTCAAATCATGCCGACGCAAAATCTCCAGTATGGCGTCCACTTCGTCGCCGGGATCCACCACAATCGCTTCGCGCGTGGTGGGATCGCCCAGAATCGAGCAGTTGCAGTGCAGCATGCCCACCGGAATGATTTCGTGAATAAGTTTTGCGGCCATTTCAGATTAAGTATAGCAGTCCCGACCGTCTCTCGCTCTCGGCTGCACGAAGGCAGCGGATTTCCGGGATGACACCAGAGCACATATTCCAGCATACTCATTAAGCCTGCCTGGCTCGAAAATCATGGACACTCCACTTCTTGCCGAACATCACGCCGCGAACGCAGTTCTCGCGGAGTATCACGGTTGCCTCCTACCGGAAAAGTTTTCAGACGCAGCTTCCGAATATCGAGCCGCAAGAGAATCCGTGGCGCTATTCGACACCAACTGGCACGCTATCTTTTCACTTTCCGGTCCGGACCGCGTCCGCTATCTCAATGCAGTCGTATCAAACGACATCAAGTCCGTGGGCGAAGCTTATGGCACACGCGCGTTGCTGCTGAATCCGCAAGGACATATCCTCGCGGAACTTGAAGTGTATGCGCTGGCCGAGAAATTGCTGGTGCGCACGCACGCATCAGTTCGCGAACGCACCTTCGCCACGCTGGATAAATACATCATCATGGACGACGTCACACTGGAAGATCTTACCGATCAACTCGGAAGTTTTGCGGTGGAAGGTCCGCAGGCGGGCACGGTCGTGGCACAAGCGTGCGGTTTGGCGCTCGAAGGATTTTCGGAATTTGCAAATGCGGAGCTTCCCATTGATGGAGTTCCGTCGCATCTGATTCGGCTTTCTCACTTCGGGGGCGCTGGCGCGGAAATCATCGCTCCGCGGGAGCATCTCGGGCTGCTCTGGCAAAGCATGCACGCCAGAGTTCACGCCGCGCACGGCGCGTCCATCGGCATGGCCACGCTCAACGCGCTTCGGCTCGAAGCCGGTATCCCGTGGTTCCCGGATGATTTTAACGATACGGTGATCCCCCATGAAGCCGCGCTCGAAGCAACGCATCTTAGTTTTACAAAGGGTTGTTACACCGGGCAGGAAATCGTGGAGCGAGTGCGCTCTCGCGGCCAAGTAAACCGGCGCCGCGTGAGTCTGAAATTTTCATCCGCCGATCCGCCGCCTCCGTTGACGCGTTTGCGCGCAAATGACGCCACAGCCGCAGAGGTGGGCATCGTCACCAGCTCCGCATTTTCGCCGAAGGCTGTTGCGGCCATCGGCATGGGCTACGTGCGCCGCGAACACAACGCCCCCGGCACCGTCCTTGCATTCGACGGCGGTACCGCAACGGTGTTCGATGATGGGGCGAAAAGGCCTGGACTTTGATGAATCGGCAACAATCCAGCGGTTTGCGTGTTGGATTTTACTAGCCGTGCGCTCCGTCGCCTCAGCTTGCGTCTTTTGCATTCTTGCGTGCCTCATCTCAGCGCAGCCGCAGACCAGGCGGATGATTACGTCGAACGACCCGCCGGACGTAAATCCGCAGTACTTTCCCATCGGAGTTTTCTCGGAATATCCGGATCTCTCCGATTTCAGATCGAGGTGGTACGCAAAGCATTTGCGGGCCATGAGCGAACCATCGATGCTCGAAGCAGCGAAAGACAAATCCGTGGAGGGCTACCGCTTTCTTTGGCTGCGTACATTTCGCCAGCCGATCGCAATTCGGATGACAATTCGACCGGATGGAAGTGCGCAACTGACGGGAATCGAAATGACGGGCAAAGGCGGCTACGATCCGGGTATCGTTGCGACTACTCAAATCGTCGAAATCTCGCAGGACCAGATACATCAGTTTCGAAGTCTATTGGATACAACGGAGTACTGGTCGATGCCCACCGTAGATGTACGCTTACACGAGGAACGGATCCGCGACGGCGACGAATGGGTTCTCGAGGGAGTGCGAGACGGTCGATATCATGTCGTCGCACGAGTGTCCCCGCGGAATGGGACCTATCGCGAGGCGTGCTTGTACCTACTGAGTTTGTCAAAAATTGAAGTAGATGCGAATCGGGTTCATTGATTACTCAAAGCGCGAGTCCTTCGCAATTAAATCAAGGCTTGCTCGATCAAAGGCCCGATTCCAATAATGGTTTTGATCTGGTCGTCGGTCAGGCCGTACCTCTTCTTCAAATATTCAGGGTCGTTATAGCTGAGCCACACTTTGCCGTCGCCGTCCTGCCAGGCCAGCGCTTTTAGCGGCAGGTCAATCGCGGCGGTGGGCGCGGCCAGCATCACGGGAGTGCCGCCTTTAGGATTCCCAAAGATGAGCAGTTGCGTCGGCGGCATTTTCAGCCCAGCCTTCTCCGCCTCGCCACTGTGATCGACGCGAACAAAAATCTTAATGCCCTTGGACTGCAGCAATGCGTCCACACGGTCGAGAGTTTCCGGCACAGAATACTTGCTCGCCTTGCTGATGATCCCTTCGCCAGTTTTCACCGGAATCGTCTCCTTGCGATTGAGATTTGAATCGGGCCGCTGCCGTTCGAGATGCTAGAACAAAAACCATTCGATGTTGAGGACATATTTCGCGAGGACCCGAGAGGCTTGCTTTTGCTGAACGCCTTAGTCGAAATTCATAGACTTCATAAAGCTTCCGCGCGTGGTATCGATCTTTTTCTGAAGCTGCATGATGGCGTACAGCAGCGCTTCAGGACGCGGCGGGCATCCCGGCACATAAACATCCACAGGAATCACCTGGTTCACACCTTGTACAACCGCATAATTGTTGAAGACGCCGCCTGAGGTGGCGCACGCGCCCATGGAAATCACCCATTTCGGCTCGGGCATTTGCTCGTAAAGCTGTTTGATCACCGGCGCCATTTTCACCGAAACGCGCCCCGCGATAATCATCAAGTCCGATTGCCGCGGCGATCCGCGGAAAACTTCCGCGCCAAACCGTGCAATGTCGTATCGCGAAGAAGCCATCGACATCATCTCGATCGCGCAGCAGGCCAGTCCAAACGACATGGGCCAAATCGAGCTTCGCCGCGCCCAGTTCACCACTTTGTCCAGCGACGCGAGCAAAATTCCCTCATCCTTCAGGAAGTTTGCGTCCTGACCCGGTGCTTCCAGCGTCACGCCTTTCGCAAGTTCAATCGCCATTGTCTCGAAATATCCTCAGCGGCAAGCGCAGCCCAACGCGCCCCAATCAGTTCCCTGCCTACATCAACATTTTGCACCTTAGCGCGAGTCATTGCAATCGCGCGTAAGTCGAAAGAGAGCGTTTCGACGCGCAGGCGGCTATTCCCGCGCAGAATCCCACCGGGTTTACTCTTGCGCTACATGGCCCGCCAGCAACGGGATACGATGCTAGTATTTTGCGCATGGCACACGAAACGAAGTACCGGGAGCATGCGAACTACTTCGATCAGCCGGACCTTTCCATGCACATGTTGGGGATGCCGAAATCGCGTCCTCAATTTCGGACTTGGATGCTGTTGGCTGTTCTGACCGGAGCCGTCCTGGCTCTCGCAATCGTCGTGATCGGAAACTTGATATTTTGAAGTCGCTGCAAGCTCCTCGACTTCAAATATGCCCACCTATTGCTTCTGCGCCAGGAACTGCGTTGAGCTTCCCTGCAATTTGTCGCTGATTGTAACGTTCAGGGTCTTGCCGTCCGCCGAGACCGTGAAGCGGGTCATGCTCACCACTTTCCCTGCGCGCTTATCAGTTTCCTCGATGGTGTTCTCGTCGATTCGTTTCACCGAGACTAGCGTGTTACTGGGATCACCTTTGAATGGGGCGTCCGGCCCGTCCAATTTCGCCGTGTAACTCTGCCCGGTCGAATCAGTGAAGCTAAAGTTGTCGCCGTCCAGTTTCAGAGTGGCTGTTAGTCCATTCTCGGACGAATTCACGATTCTCATCGCCCGCCACGAGCCAGAAATTGCGTGCGATCCAGCCGGGCCTTTCGACACGCGCACTGAAATCTGCTTCCAGGTGACTTCTTCACCGTTCGCGTCACAACTGTCGGAGAATTCCCAGACGGCCGTGTTGCCGTCAGCCGCCACCGTCATTTTTTCGGTATGGACTATTTTCCCTCTATTTTTGTCCGTTTCCTGAACCGTTCGATCGTCCAACACCCTGATACTCACCGTGTCGTAACAAGAATCTCCCGAGACTCGATGGTCCAGGCCATCGGCTCGCACGTCGATGGGCGGAATGCAAGTTCTGCAGTGATATACGCCAGCCTGCAACAGGTATGCGCCAGGCTTGGTGGGCAGTTGCGTCGTATTTAGATCGATCTTCCAGGTGCCGTCAAAAGGACTTTGCGCCGCGGCCTGCGAAGGCGACAGCAATGCCGCCAGCAATGCAATGCAAAATAGCTTCTTCATCGCTTATCCTCTATCGATCGCTTGCGGTTACCATTTCTTAAAAATCACGAAGACGGCACTTACTATTAACCCAAAACCCACCAGGTAGTTCCATTTTAATTTTTCGCCTAAATACAAGACCGCGAATACCGAAAACACTGTCAGCGATATCACTTCTTGAATCGTTTTGAGCTGGACGGCGGTGAACTCGTACGAGCCGATGCGGTTGGCGGGCACTTGAAAGCAGTATTCGAGGAAGGCGATAAGCCAGCTAATCACGATGACCTTAAACAGCGGCACTTGGCGGTATTTCAGATGTCCGTACCATGCAAAAGTCATGAAAATGTTGGAGAGAGTCAGCAGCAGTATGGTAGTCATAATTGTCATGCTGCCATGAATTCAAGCTTGGCGCGAGCGTGACCGGCAGCGTTACGCTCTTGCCTTTTTATACGGACCGCGCAAGCATGCTTGGCAGAGGCGGTAAAAAATGATGATCGACATGCGCACCTATAAGACCAAGCCCGGCAAGCGCTCCGAGTTTCTTGAGATCTTCCGCTCCAAATCTATTCCGGCGCATGAAGAAATCGGGATGAAAGTATTGGGCCCATTTCTTTCCGTCGCGGATCCGGATACTTTCTTTTGGATGCGCGGCTTTCCTGACATCGCCTCAGTTGAACCGATGAAAGCGAAGTTTTATAAGGGGAAACTGTGGAAGAGCGAACTGGAGAACGTGCTATTGCCGATGTTGGAAAAATACGAAGGCGTCCTGGTGGAAGACCCTCAGAACACAATTCAGTGGTAGGGGGTCCCTCGGAATTGACGGGGTTGATTCACTTGCGCGCCGGGTCACTTCACCACGATCGTTAACTCTGCCGTCTTTGTAGTTCCCTTCCCGTCATCGGCGGTAAACGTGTACTTCGTCGTTTTCTTCGGAGTGATCTGCATGCAGCGACTTACCGACGGCCACGTTTCCCCGATCGGGGGATCGATACTTACCGACTTCGCGTTGGACACGCCGTAACACATCGTCACGGTATCGCCGCGATGAATATCGCCCGGCGAAGCATAGAAGCTGATGATCTTGAACTCGCTGCCTCCCAAACTCTCCACTGTTGCGGCCGCGTCACGTTGGTCCTTCTCTTTCCTCTCCGCGGTCACTTCCTCGTTGATGGCATGGTTTTCATGCCAGCGCGAATAAAAAATCCAGCCCACATAACAGAGCAGGATCACAAGCGCGGCGGAAAACCCAAGCCACAGCTTCTGATTCGCGGACATGGGTTTGCGTTCCGGCTCATAACCGTTCAACATGCGCGCTTCTCTCCCGAGCAGGTTTGGCCCTTAACTTTCGCAGCGTCCGGCTTCATCCCGAAATCCGGGAACCCGATCGCGTTTCTTGCTGATGGCGGCGGGGGACCTGCTCTTGATCAGATACCGGGTGAATTCATCAGCACCACGCGCCAGCCATCCGGATCCTCTATCGTTATGCCCTTTTCGGTCCAGTACGGATTCTCGGCACCAACAGAATGATACCCGAGCGCCGAAAGTCGATCTGCAATCCGGTCAAGAGCGGCTTTGTCACGAATATAGAACACCAGTAAATTGTCGCGGCTTGGCGTTGGACAAGGACTTCCTGCCGAATGTTGTGTGAATTCCAAATGATACTCGCGCCCGGGCAGTCCGAGCATATAGCCCGAATATCCTCCGTGCTCGTGAAAGGAGCCGACGATTTTTAATCCCAGCCCCTCAGAATAAAAACGCACGACTTCGTCGAGCTTGTCCGTCGGACGCGCGATCCGCACCTGGTTAACGGGCAAGCCGTCGGGCCATTCGTTCGTCATGAGCAACCTGTCTAGCACATTTCTGTTCCGTCTTGCCAGTCAGCATTGCACTGGATAGACTGGCCTCGGTTCTGTCATTCGCCGTACATAAAGTTGCGCTCACTTCTCTTCACCCTTCATGAAAAAGAGCGAACAACCCACCCTGAACCACGCCACTCGCGGCTGGCAAGGCGGCTTCTGGAGCCTGATCGCCACGCAGTTTCAAACCGCGTTCAACGACAACGCCGTCAAATTCCTGGTCATTTACATTATCGTGGCGATGAATTTCCCGAATCAGTTTCGGGACCGCTTGATCCTCCTCGTCGGCGCGCTGTTCGCTCTGCCGTTCATTTTCTTCTCCATGACTGGCGGATACTTTGCTGACCGCTATAGCAAGCGCAGCGTCACCATCGGAACCAAACTTCTTGAACTTGGCGTGATGGCCTTCACCATCACGGGCCTATACCTCCACAACTTGCCGATGGAGTGCGCGTCTGTTTTCCTCATCAGCATGGAAGCAGCTCTCTTCGGCCCCTCGAAGTACGGCTTGCTGCCGGAGCTGCTTCCGGAGAACCGGCTTTCCTGGGGCAATGGCATCATCGAACTCGGAACGTTTGTGGCCAGCATCTCGGCCACGATGGCTGCTGGGATTATGGCCGAGCGGTATCGAGGGCATGAGGCGATCGCAGGATTTTTGCTTCTTGGTTTTACGTGTTTGGGACTACTCGCGAGCTTCGGAATCTCGCGCTTGCCCGCTGCTGATTCGCACAGAATATTTCGGTGGAACCCGCTCGGCGAACTCGGCTCGCAGATGAAAACGATTTACGCCGACGGCGTGCTCTTCTGGTCTGTGATGGGCAACACCTATCTTTGGTTTCTGGCGGCACTGTTGCAATTCACGATAGTCGTGTATGGGCACGATGTTCTGCACATTGACGACACGCGCACCAGCTATCTGCAGGCCGCTGTGGGTATCGGCATCGGACTCGGCAGCGTGGCCGCGGGCTATCTCTCCCGCGGAAAAATCGAAATGGGACTGATCCCTATCGGGGCTCTGGGAATGACCGTCTTCGGCGCGCTGCTTTATTTCAGCCAGCCGGCCGAAGCGCTCGTGGGATGGCTGAATGCCGTGGCGTTCCATCAGGGAAGTTCGATGGCAACAAAGTTGGGCACCCTACTCGTGGCCGCAGTGCGTTTGCGGATCCCGGACCTGAGTCTGCTGGGATTTTTCGGCGGCTTCTTCGCCGTGCCGCTAAACTCGATGATCCAGCACCGTCCGCGTCCGGAACAAAAGGGCGGAGTGATCGCCGTGGCAAATTTGCTCTCATTCGTCGGCGTGTTCCTTGCCGCCGGGGCATACTATCTCTTTTCGGATGGGTTCCACCAAACGCCCGCCGGAGTTTTCCTTGACGGCGCCATTCTCACGTTGGTCACCACTACCGTCTCGATTTATTTGCTGCGCGATTCCCTGCTGCATTTCGTCCGCAGATCGTAAACAAGGGGCCGAATAACCGCCATTCCATGTTTCTTAATTCCCTTTCGCTCGCACATTACGGCCGTTCGCTACTAAATTTTCCCCATTCGAGCGTTTTTCGTTGCTGCAAAGCGCTGTGTGCGTGAAACTGTGATCCTCGGGAGAGAATCCGGTATGTTGAAGCACGACCCCAATTCGGCAGAGCAAGCTACGGACGCGGAAATACGCCGCGGCGTGGGGTCCGGTTTCGCCCTAGCCTCAGCGTAACTTCCTGAATCCTAGCCTCTGAAATCGGAATAAGGACAAGAGCGGTTGTTCGTGCGTTCGCGTCGCTTCCATGTTCGAATTTGCTTCCGGAATCGCTCCCGTGTTTGTGTTTGTTTTGATTCGTCTCGCCCTTGCCGGCCTACGGGCTCGGCACGCCGGGAAAGGAGGACCAAAATTGATCAAGCTGAGTTTTCCGCGGCTGCGTCGGGCAGGATTGTTCGAAGCGCGTATTCCGTCGCTAATGGACGTGCCTCCGTCGCCGCGCAAAAGTCTCTGCACCTCGTGCGTGTACTCGCACGTGGTGCGGGGTTACGAACCGTGCGAAGTTCTGATCGTTTGCGGCTACGCATTTCCGCCGCGAGAGGTCCCCTTCCCGGTTCGCGAATGCACTGACTACAAGCCGAAGCGCGAATGCAACGGCGTGGAAATCGCAAGCGAGGGAGCGGTGAGTTTCCCGCCCCTCGGTAACTAGGCAGCAGATTTCCACGCCGACGCTGCCAATAACCGTCAGCCCAGTTACGTCGGGCCGGACGGCGCGCAACGGCAAGGAAGGTGATCGATTAGTCTAAAACACAAACCACAACCTGGCCGGGCCGCAGCACGCTTTCTGAAATACTGCGGCCCCTGTCCGGCTAATCGACCTCAACTGCTGCTCAAACTATAAACAAGCAACGCAAGCACGATCAGCGTGATGACCACATACATCCAATCCTTCTCCAAAACAAAGCCGATCACTGAAAACGCCACGCGGGCCACGGGTGTAGCGATCAGCAGCAGCAGCCCCAACTGAATTAATCCGCGCGCATCCAGATGGATCGCTTCGTGAATAATTTCGCGCGGATGTCGCAGGCCGCCCGGTTCCCCGCGAAACACTTTGTAATCCGGAGTTGCGCCGCCGAACTGAACCAGATAGTGGATTCCGCCTGCGAGCACCCAAGCGGCAGCGAAGATTACGCCGAAGCGCAACAGCCGCCCCATCATCACTTCAAACCGCTTGTCGCCCCAGGCTTGGCTTTGTGCCATGGTCTAAAAAGATCCTTTCAGGCCCTTAAAAATCATTTCAAATGCCAGCGCGGCGATTACCACGCTGAAAACCAACCTCAACGTTCGTACTTTCGCACCCGGCAGAATTCTTGCGCCGATCAGCGCACCCGCAAGCACGCCCAGCATCACGGGCATCGCTATTCCAGGGTCAATGTATCCTCGATGGAGATAAATTCCCGCGCTGGCAGCCGCGGTAACTCCGATCATGAAATTGCTCGTGGTGGTGGAGACTTTAAACGGAATGCGCATGGCCTGGTCCATCGCCAGCACTTTCACTGCACCTGATCCAATTCCGAGAAGACCGGAAAGGACGCCGGCAACATACATCAAACCAAATCCCGCCGGAACGTGGCGAACGCGATAAGACTCCTCTCCCTCCGGCGTTGGGTAGCTTCCGTCGAATTTCAGGAGTGTGGCATAACGGTCCGGAGGTTTATCGGTAGGCAAATCTTTCGGCGGCTTATTTGCGGAGTAAGCGGAATAGAGCAGGACGATTCCAAAAATAATCGCAATTGCCTTGGTGGGTGTGCTGGCAGCCAGGTAGGCGCCCGATATTGCGCCAATCGTGGTGGCAATTTCCAAAAACATCCCGACGCGCATGTTGGAGAAACCTTCCTTCAAATACGCGGCGGCGGCTCCAGAGGAGGTCGCAATCACGGAGACCAGCGAAGCTCCAATCGCATAGCGGATGTCCACGCCAAACGCGAGCGTCAGCAGCGGAACGATTACGACTCCGCCGCCCAGCCCGGTTACCGCGCCGAGCATTCCGGCGAGCAAGGACCCAATCGCAATGAGGATTGTGAATTCGAAGGTGTTCACAAAATATTTTTGGTTAGCGGTCCAGCGGCGATTAGCCGCGCGACCAGGCCGTCTAAAACACCGCCAGCTTTACATGCAGGAATTTTTTCGGATCCTTCCTGAAATCATTGACCATCAGACGCAGATCGCTCGTCAGCCCGGTCATGTTGTCGTACAGTTTCGGGTCGGTGAAGAATTTTCCGGCGGTGCCTTCATTCGAGTTCAATTTCGCGGAAGCGTCGCGTACGTTCGAAGCTGCATCTCTCAAATTGTTGTACAGCGCGTCATCGTGCAGCGCTTTTCCGAGCGTGCCCTTGCCTGCGCGCACGTCATCCAGCACCCCGTTGCCCTTGTCCATAAAAGTTTTCGCGCTGTCATACATGGCGGGATCGTAAACCAGCCTGCCGATGGTGCCTTTCTGCTGCTGGACGGCCACCACCACGTCGTCCACGTGACCCAGCGCCGCGCTGGCCTTGTTGTAAAAATCGTCCGAAGAGGTGAGTTTGCCGATGGTTCCCTGTCCTTGCTGAATCGACGTGGTCATGGCATCCAGGCGCGCAGCAGTGGCGTCGAGATGCCTGTAAAACGACGGATCGTTCATAAACAAGCCCAGAGTGCCTTGCCCGTTCTGCACCTTATCCACTATGCCGCGCAGATCGTCCGAGAGCGTGCCCAAGTTCTGCATCAACTCCGCGCCGCGCTCTACCAGCGCTTTCATAGCCGCTTCCTCTTTACCCGGGATGATGCCGTTGTTCGGAATCACAGTTCCGGTAATCCCGCGCGAAACGGTGACGTAACGATTGCCCAGCAATCCTTCGGTAATAAGGCTCGCATCCGAATCGGTGCGAATCGACTCCTGGAATTTTTTATCAATCCGCAAGATGAGCTCGATGTTGTGCATGCGGTCCTGAGGATGCGGCGTAAGCTTGATCGTCTCCACGTTGCCGATCTCCACACCGTCCAGGCGCACTGGTGCGCCGGTCGTCACTCCTTCGACTTCCGGCAGGTAAGTGATGAGACGGTATTTCGGCCCGAGGATTCCCGCACCGGTAACGTAGAAAATCGCCACGGCCATAATGAACAAGCCGGCGAGCACGAACAATCCCACACGAAGTTCCGCCCAGGTCAATTGTTTGCGTTGCGCCATCGAGTTACCTCCTCAGAAATCCGCGTTACGTAAAATGTTATTCCGCAGAAGCCAGAAATGCTTTCAGATATTCGTCCGACGAATGCAATAACTCGTCCGCCGCACCTTCGAAATAAATTTTGCCGCCGCGAAGCACCAGGACGTTGGTCGGAGGAACCGGGGAACTTTGCGCACCGGATTGCTTCGCGCTTTGCTGGGCACTCTCGCGGGCAGGGGTCTGGGCAGTGCGGACCTCGTTAGGGCTGTCTCGCACGATGTGTCCCGTTGTTTTGTCGAAACGAAAGTTTGCCAAGCCGAAAGCGTCCTGAACGCGCTGGGTGGCGAGGAGCGAAGTCACGCCTTGCGAATCGCGCCCGCGCAGGATCAGCGTGATGATGGTCTGGCAAGTCACCGGATCGAGTCCGGCGGTCGGCGAATCGTAAAAGACCAACGGCGGGCGATCCACCAACGCGCGCGCGATGGAAACGCGCCGCCGCATCCCGCCTGAAAGTTCTCCCGGATATTTTTCCATGGACGGTTCCATTTCGACGAAGCGCAGAGCTTCGCGCACGCGCGTTTCGATCTCGGCTTCATCAACTTTCTCTTCGTCCAGCCGAAAGGAAACATTGTCGGCAACCGTCATCGAATCGAACAGCGCGCCTTCCTGAAATACGAACCCGATATGCCGCCGGAAGTTCAGCAATTCCTTCTCCGGCATATCGCTGATGTCTTGCCCCATCACGGTCACGTTCCCAGCGTCAGGGCGCAGGAGTCCCGCTGCCAGCTTCATCAGCAGAGTCTTGCCGGAGCCGCCTTCGCCCAGAAGAATTTTGGTTTCGCCCGGCCACACGTCGAAGGTAATTCCGTTGAGAACATCCCCGGAATCAAAACCAACGCGAATATCCTTAAAGGAGACGAGAGGCGCGCCGGGAACGGGCTCGCTGAATTGATCAGGTGGCGCGGCAGGCCGGCCGACGGGCGTCATGCCGAGATTATAGATGCAAAACGCACTTTTTTGGCGGCGGCTAAACAGAAGTTTGCTTGAGGAGGCGAGAGCGCTATTTGTTAAAGGCCCAGAGCAGGATGCGGGTGATGAAGGTATCGACCACCAGTAAAATAACGGAGGAGACCACGACGGCGGAAGTCGTCGCGCGGCCCACGCCCTGCGTTCCACCTTTCACGCGGAGTCCCATAAAGCATGCAACGGTGGAAATGATAAAAGCAAAAATGAAGGGTTTCATCAGGCCTTGCACCAGATCGCCAAAATCCAGAGCGTGAATGGCGCGGGTCCAGAATTGCACGGGTCCCAGCCGCAAGGTGAAATAGGCCACCAGGAATCCGCCCACCAGGCCGACAAAATCGGACACGGCAGTGAGCAGCGGCAGCATCAACACGGTGGCGATAACGCGCGGTGTCATCAATTTTCGAATTGGGTCGGTACCCAATGCGCGCATAGCATCAACCTGCTCGGTTACAACCATGGAGCCGAGTTCGGAGGCGATACCCGATGCGTTGCGCCCGGCAACAAGAAGCGCCGTGATTGCCGGCCCCAGCTCGCGGACCAGCGCGAGCGCCACCGCGTCGCCGGTGAGCGCGGTTTCTCCGAAGCGCTCGAATTGCGAGGCGGTTTGCAACACCAATACGCCGCCGATAAAAAATCCGGTGAGCACGATGATCGGCAGCGAACCGACGCCGATGATGTCCATCTGCTCGAGCGTGTCGGCCCAGTAATGCGGCGGTGTGAAAACGTTCGCCAAGGACTGAAAAGACAGTTCCGCGTAATCCTGCACCACCTGGACTTGGCGCTTAATGCCTTCCGCGAGGGCCGAGACTACCGGCTGGAGGGTTTCGTTTTCTTCGGGCATTTTTGGAACTTCGGCGCATCGCGACCACCGAAGTCCTGGGAAGCCTAACGTCCGAGGCGTGCGCCGTCAAGCAAACATCCGCGCGCGGTTTGACATATCCGGTACGGGACAGGGAGGCACGCAGGAGACGGCTGCGGGAACGCCTCCGAGTGAAACTCGCAGATATGCTTGGTCGAAGCGAACTTGCTTTCTACGGCTGATGAGTGGCTTTACGCGCGTCAGTGCGTTCGGTAGAATCTTTCGTCGCTCTAAGCGGACTCTTCACGGGCCCGGCGACCGGGAAAAATGCTGCGATTTGTAACTGCCGGAGAGTCTCACGGGCAAGCCTTAGTGGCGTGGATCTCCGGGGTGCCGGCGGGCATGCCGGTAGATCAGGAATTCATTCAGCGCGAGTTACACCGGCGGCAACTGGGTTACGGGCGCGGAGCGCGGCAGCGGATCGAAAAGGACCAGGCGGAAATTTTCGCAGGCGTGCGCCACGGAAAAACGATCGGGGCTCCGATCGCGCTGCGCATCGAGAATCGCGACTGGAAGAATTGGGAGAAAGCGCTTCCGGTGGAAGACGCCGAAGGGGCCGAGGATTCGCAGCGTCCGCTGACCGCGCCGCGCCCAGGGCACGCGGATCTGGCGGGAGCGCTGAAGTTCAATTTTCACGACGCGCGGTACGTACTCGAGCGGGCTTCGGCGCGCGAGACGGCTGCGCGTGTGGCTGCCGGAGCCTTCGCAAAATTGCTCTTGCGTGAGTTCGGTGCGGCGATTTTGAGCCACACGCTCGCGGTAGGGCACGTTCGCCTGGAGCGCGCGGCCAGCTGGCAAGAGATCGCGGCGGCATGCGAGAATCTGGACTCGCCGCTCCGCTGTGTGGATGCGGCCACCGAATCACGCATGAAAGCGGAAGTAGATCGGGTCTTGAAAGAAGGCGATTCGGTTGGCGGGATTTTTGAAATTGTAGCGCGCGGAATTCCGCCGGGGCTGGGAAGCCACGCGCAATGGGACGAAAAGCTTGACGCGAAGCTGGCGCGGGCAGTGATGTCCATTCAGGCGGTGAAGGCGGTGGAAATCGGCACGGGGATAGAAAATGCAGGAAGCTACGGCTCGGAAGTGCAGGACGAAATCCGCTACGACACGGGCAGCAAACGGTTCGCCCGCTCTTCTAATCGAGCCGGGGGAATCGAAGGTGGAATCTCAAACGGGGGCGACATCGTTCTGCGCGGATACTTGAAGCCGATTTCGACTCTGCGGCGTCCGTTGCAGACGGCGGACTTGAAAACCAAGGAGCCGGTGAAAGCCGCATACGAGCGTTCGGATGTGTGCGTGGTTCCGGCAGCGGGGGTGATCGGCGAAGCCATGGTCGCGCTGGAGTTGGCGGGAGCGTTCCTGGAAAAGTTCGGCGGGGATTCGATGGAAGGAACGCGGCGCAACTTCGAGGGGTATCAGAAGCAACTCGACGAATTTTAGGTGATAAGGAATAGTTTGGCTGCGGCGAGCGATACGCACAAAGGACAGAAGCAGCGAAGATGATTCATCCAATTGTGAAATACGGGGACCCGGTGCTCGAGACGCCGACCAAGCGCGTGGAAAAGTTTGACGCGGATTTTCAGAAGCTCGTAGAGGATATGTTTGAGTCCATGTACGCGGCGTCGGGCGTGGGCCTAGCGGCGCCGCAAATCGGACTCGGGCTGCGCGTCACGGTAATCGACGTGAGCAACGGGAAAAATCCGGAAGCCAAGCTGGTGTGCGCGAATCCGGAAATCATTCATGCAGAAGGCGAGCAGCGCGAAGAAGAAGGGTGCCTCTCGGTGCCGGGATTTCGCGCGCACGTGGCGCGGCCGCAGTACGTCACGATTCGGGCACATGACGTCACAGGCAAAGAATTCGAAATGCGCGGAGAAGGATTGCTGGCGCGCGCGTTTTGCCACGAAATCGATCATCTCAATGGTGTTCTGTTCATCACTCACTTAAGCATGCTGAAACGCGACATGATCAAGCGCAAGATTCGCAAGCTGAAAAAAGCCGGCGAGTGGTAGGGCGGCGTGCCGCTCCGAATCATTTTTTGCGGCACCCCTGACTTTGCGCTGCCTTCCCTGCGCCATCTTCTCGCACAATCCGATTTTCAAATCGCAGGCGTCGTCACGCAGCCTGACCGGCCACGCGGCCGCGGCCACGCCACATCCAGCTCTTCAGTAAAAGAAGCAGCGGTGTCCGCTGGAGTACCGGTGTACCAGCCGGAAAAAATCAGATCGGACGAAGCGTTGCAGTATTTCCATCGAACTGCGCCGGATGCCGTGGTGATCATCGCCTACGGGCAAATTATTCCCCAGCGTCTAATCGAGATCCCGCGCCTTGGCTGGATCAATCTGCACGGCTCGTTGCTGCCGAAGTATCGCGGCGCAGCACCCATCCACCGGGCAATCATCAACGGCGAAACGAGCACGGGCCTGACCACGATGCGGATTGACGCGGGGCTTGATACCGGTCCAACTCTGCTGAAGTTTGAAACCGATGTGGGGCCGGACGAAACCGCGCCGCAACTGTATGCGCGGCTGTCCGAGGCGGGCGCGCCTCTGGTGGCCGAAACTTTGCGCGCACTCGAGCGCGGCACAATCGTCCCCGCGCCACAGGATAATTCGCGGGCGACTTTTGCGCCGCCGCTGGAGAAAGAGGAGGGGCGGATTGATTGGTCGCTGCCCGCGCAGCAAATCTACAACCGCATCCGCGGGTTACAGCCGTGGCCCGGCGCGTTCACATCATTCCGCGGAAAGAATTGCGCCATCTGGGGCCGGCCAATTCTAGGCATGGGAGCCAGCTTCGAAGCTTCTCCCGCCGGTGCGACACGCGCATCGGGCGAGATTCTTGCAGGCAGCGGCAAGGTCCACGTCGCTTGCGGCGACGGCACCGCGCTGCAACTGGAATTCGTGCAACTCGAAGGACGCAAACGCATCACGGCGCTGGAATTTGCAAATGGCGCGCGCCTGAAACCGGGCGATCAGTTCGGCAATTAATTCCACGAAAACAAATGTCTGTCAGCGTTGCTAGGAAGATTGCTTACGAAGTACTGCGGCGCGTGGAGGCGGAAGGCGCGTACGCGAGCGACGTGTTGCACAGCGAATTAGGCGACCGCGTGCGGCAGGATGACGCAGCGCTCGCGACAGAGCTTACGCTCGGAGTGTTGCGCTGGCGCGGACTTCTGGATTTTTTGCTCGAACGCTCGCTGAAGAAATCCGTCGCGCGGCTTGATTTGCCGGTGGCGATCGCGTTGCGGATGGGTTTGTACCAGCTTCGATTCCTCGGGCGGATACCAGCACGGGCCGCGGTGAACGAGTCGGTGGAACTGGTAAAACGCGCGCGAAAGACTTCCGCGACTTCCTTGGTGAACGCGGTGCTGCGCCGCGCGACGGCGGAAGCGAAAGAGCCGGCGGAAAAGTTTCTGCCCGCGGGCATTCCGCCGGCCGAGCGGCTGGGAATCGTGCATTCGCATCCGGCATGGCTGGTTGAACGCTGGCTCGCGCACTTTGGCGAACTGGAAACGGCTTCCCTGCTGCAAGCGAACAACCGGACGCCGCGGCTGAGCTGTTCGGTGCATAACGCCAAGCGCCGCAACGATATTTTGAATGGCCTGGAAGAGTCGGGCTTGCGCCTGGAGCCCGGGCTTTTGTTAAACGCGGCGTTTGCTGTAAATGGCGGAAGCCCGACTCGGACAGAAGCGTTCCAACGGGGAGATATTTCAATTCAGGACGAAGCTTCGCAGGCAATTCCATTGCTACTCGACGTGCAGCCGGGCGATCGAGCTCTTGATTTGTGTGCCGCGCCGGGAGGAAAGACGCCAACACTCGCGCGCAACGCCGGAAAGAATGGGCTGATGGTCGCCGCGGATCGTCACGCGCACCGGCTGCGAGCAATGCGCGAACAGTTCAAGCGGCTCGATCTGCGCGAAACAAGACTCGTCGAGCTGGACGCGGCGAAGACGCTTCCCTTTGCCATCGAGTTTGACCGCATTTTGGTAGATGCGCCATGCTCGGGAACTGGAACGCTCGCGCGGCATCCAGAAATCCGCTGGCGGCTGAGGCCCGAACAATTGCGCGAACTCAATCATTTGCAGTCCGCGTTGCTGGCTACCGCGCTGAAGCAGCTTGCGCCGGGCGGGCGCCTGGTGTACTCGACCTGCTCGCTCGAAGTGGAAGAAAACGAGGACGTGGTAGCGGAAGCCCTTCGTGGTTCGTCGGGCGTGAGCCGCGTGCCAGCGAAAGAAGGCGCGCACTCTATATCCACGCATCTCGCTCCCGGGGTCGATGCAAAGAGTTTATTCGATGAAATGGGGCAATTTCACGTGGTGCCCGGCGCGCATCAAACGGATGGCTTCTTCGCTGCGCTGCTCGAGAAAAACGGAAAGGTTGAAAGATAGCAATACTGCGCAAAGAGCAGCGGGCCCGGCATGCCCGCCGTGTTAGGCTTTGTAAACGGAGAGCTAATCGATGACGTTGCGGGATCGCCTGCAGTGGGTGTTTCGGATGTCGCTGATCGTTTTTATTCTGGCGTCTGTGGCGTTCCTGAGCGCCTTGATGGCGGTGCGGTTCGCAATCCAGGGGCGCGAGGTCGCCATGCCCGACGTGGTTGGGATGAAAGCGGTGCAGGCACAACAGACTTTGCGAGGACGCGGAGTGGGAATCAAAGTGGAAGACCGCATTTACAATGCTCTTCCTGCCGATGTGGTAGTGCGGCAAAGCCCTGCGCCGGGCTCGCGAGTGAAGACGGGACAATACGCACACGTGATGTTGAGTCTCGGCCCTCAGAAAGCCAGAATTCCGGTGCTCGTGGAGCGTAGCCTGCGAGCCGCCCGCATCGAGCTGCTACGTAGCGGGCTGCAACTGGGAGAGATTTCCAGTGCCTATCTTCCTTTGGGGCAAGACGACACCGTAATCCGGCAAGAGCCCGCGCCCGGCACTTCTGATCTCACAAGCCCGCACATAGATTTGCTCGTTTCGCTGGGCCCAAGGCCCGCGGCATACGTCATGCCGGAGATGAGTGGACTTTCTCTCGCAGAAGCGGAATCAAAATTAGCCGACACCGGACTGAAAGTTTCGAAGCTTACATTTTCGCCCGTTCCCGGCACTCCGCACGGCACCGTAGCATCACAAAGCCCCGCCCGGGGCTCCCGGCTAGATTCGGGCACTACGATCGAGCTTCAGCTTGCCGAGTAGCAGCGGCCGGGCTGTGTTAAAATCCGCATGATCGCATGAGCTACGCACGCATCGAGATCGCGCCTTCCATTCTGGCTTCTAACTTTGCCCGTCTGGGTGAAGAAATTCACACGGTAGAACAAGCCGGCGCGGATGTGATTCACGTGGACGTCATGGACGGCCATTTTGTCCCCAATATTTCCATAGGCATCCCGGTGGTTGAGTCACTTCGCAAGGCAACCCGTTTGCCCCTCGATGTGCATCTGATGATCGAACGCCCCGAAGAGTACATCGAGGATTTTGTGCGGGCGGGCGCCACTCGCGTGTTGGTTCATCAGGAAGCTACGGTGCATCTGGACCGCGCGCTGTCGATGATTCGCGAACACGGAGCGGAGGCGGGTGCGGCAATTAATCCCGCTACTCCCGTGCTGATGCTGAGCGACGTCCTGGACAAGCTGGATACCGTGCTGGTGATGTCAGTGAACCCGGGATTTGGCGGCCAGAAATTCATTCGTGGGGCGCTGGAGAAAATTCGGCAACTGAACCAGTGGCGCACGCGCTATAATGCCAGCTTCCGGATCGAAGTGGATGGGGGCGTCGATCTGGGAAACGTTGCCGAGCTTGCCCAGGCCGGGGCGAATACGTTTGTTGCGGGGTCATCGATTTTTCACGCGAGCGATCCAGCAGGAGCTACACGGCAGCTGCATAAGCTGGCCACCGAAGCTCTGAGCCACAAGGTTTGAGGAAGTTAGCTAAAGGTTGATTAGGGCGAGAACTGATTCCAAGGGTGTGATGGCAGCAAACTTCAGGCGAACACGTTATCTGGTAATTCTGATACTGGGTACTTCTCTCTTCCTGCAGGTGTGCCCGAGCGCGAGTGCGCAACAATCCGATCAGGGCGCGCCACAAACAGCGCCATCCTCACAAGGCGCACCCGTTACGGCTCCAGCAGCGCAAGGCGCACCGCAGACGGCACAGACGCCCAAAACAGCTCCACTCAAGAAGGTGTCCCAAGCCACATCGAAAAAAGCTAAGAAAAAACCAGACGCGAAACCGGTTCCGGACGCTTCGTCAGAGCCTGACAAGGTGCTTTACGATCGCGCGCTGGTTGACCTGAAGGCTGCCCGTTACACGGAAGGCCGTCTGGCCTTGCAAACCCTGATCAACACCTATCCAGATAGCGAGTACCTAGCGAAGGCCAAACTTTCGGTCGCCGATTCGTATTATAAAGAGGGCGGCACTTCGAGTACGACGCAAGCCATTTCCGAGTACAAAGATTTCATCACGTTTTTCCCGTTCCTTGACGAAGCCGCCTACGCGCAAATGCAGGTCGGTATGGCGCATTACCGCATGATGGAAAAGGCTGACCGGGACTCGACGCAGGCGCAAGCCGCCGAAGACGAATTCCAGGCATTCATCTTGAAGTATCCGCAAAGCCCTCTGGTGCCCAAGGCGGAGCAATATCTGCGCGACGTACAAGAGGTTCTGGGCGATGGCGAATTTAAAGTCGCTCGTTACTATTATTTGAAGGCGGATTACCGCGCGGCGACCGCGCGGCTGGTGGAAGTGACGGACCGTTATCCGCTCTATAGCCAGACCGATGAAGCCCTGTGGATGCTCGGCAGCGTTTATTCGCGCGCGAAGCTAGTCTCGAAGAACGAAGACGATAAAAATCACTGGGGCGATCTCGCCGCGAAATGCTATGACCGTATTCTTCAGGACTACCCTTTGTCCAAGCGGGGCGTGGATGCCCGGGCGCGCCTCACATCCATGGGCTTGCCGATTCCGTCGCCTGATCCTGAGGCACTCCAGCGAATGAAGAACGACCAATTGTGGGCGGAGCAGCACCATCAGAGCCTCTTGATCAAAGGTCCCATGGGGATGATCAAGGGCAACCCTGACGTTTCAACGGCTGCGAGGCTGGGACAGCCGCAAATGAATCCGCCGAACGATGTAATTTCGGCAACGGACGTTTTGAAGCCTGGGGCAAAAGGTCCGTCTTTCACCGTCACGGGGACAACTGGGGAAGCGCCGGTAACCGATCCGGGCAACGAAGCGGCTCCGGTCGATGCAACGACTCAGCCGGTCGGAGCTCCCGCAACTTCCGGCACCAGCATGGGGCTGCAGATCATAACTTCTCCAAACGACGCGAGCACTGCCTCTGAGACACCAGCGGCGACTCCCGCTGCAAATGGCACGGCTGTAGCGCCTTCGAGCGCGGTTCCGGTTCTCGCTCCTACTCCCGACTCAAGGCCGGCGCCGGATAATTCCGGGCCCCCGATGCCACCGCCTCCAGCCGCGCCAGTAACAGCCACCGATTCATCCAGGACGGGCGCTGCCGAATCCACCTCCACAGCGCCACCGCCAGCCAGCAGCGCGCCTGCTACAGGAGCCCCAGCAACCGCCCAAGCCCAGGGCGCACAGGCTAAAGCGGCGGACAGCGCTGATCCCAAGCAAGAGTCCACCAGCAAGAAAAAGAAGGGCATTAAGAAGATCATTCCCTGGTAACTGCCTGTTTACTCCCTGCTAACAACTCTAGCACGCCTGTACTTCGAGTTTGTTGACGCCCGCGTTTGGGGATGCTGCAATACAAGATGAAAGGGGTGGGCGTGTCGCCGTCTGGGCCCGCCTCCAGGGGAAGACAGTGCCCAGAATTCTGGTTGCAGACGACAATTCCAATATCCAGAAAATGGTCGTGCTGGCGTTGGAAGAGCGCGGAGTTGATGTAGTTGCTGTGGGCAACGGCGAAGCTGCCGTCCGGCGCCTTCCCGACGTAAACCCCGATCTTGTGCTCGCGGACGTTTTCATGCCGGTGCGCAATGGCTACGAAGTGTGCGAGTTCATCAAGAAAGATACGCGATACGCGCATATCCCCGTCATTCTGCTGGTGGGCGCTTTCGATCCTCTAGACGAAAAAGAAGCACGGCGCGTGGGCGCCGATGGCGTTTTGAAGAAACCCTTCGTTCCACCGGATCCGCTGATTGCGATGGTGATGTCAGTATTGGAAAAGAATCCCCGGATTGCCGCGGAACTCGCAAAACAGAGAGAAATCATCGCCGAGCCGCCACCGCCGCCGGAAGTGATGGAAGTTCCTCTTCGCAGCGAACCCAAGCCCCTGCCTGACTTCCCGGAGCCGACGCCCGAGGAAGCCGCTCAGATTTATGGATTTGGAAAAGGCGTACGCGCCCTTGCCGGCGATGACGACGAAGATGAGGAAGAAGAAAAGCATACGCGAAAATCGAAAGCTTCGAAGGCTGCGAAAGAGCCCGTCGCAAAAGCTGATGTTGAAGAGGAAGATGAATTCAATAACGTCGCAACTGTAAGCGACTGGCGCCGCAATGCTGCGGATTTCGAGGTGCCGGAAAACGTCGCGCAGGATGCGCACGATCCTTTCGGCAACGACGTCGAGTCAAATGCTTTTCCTTCCGAGAAGGATGTTCCACCGCGGCATATCCCAGGCTCGCGACTATCCGACGAACAAGAAGTATCGGACGGCGAAGCGCTCCCGGTCACGGAACTTGCGAATGAGCCGGCCGAGATGCAGGGTCACGCCGCGGATGAACTATCTGAAGGAACTATAGGCACGGAATCCGAAGTCCAAGACGCGCCGCACACCTCTCACGCGATGTGGCTGCCGGATCCAACTCCTGACCAAGTGGCGCCACCTGCCGTAGTCAGAGAGGAAGCGCGGGACGAGGCAAAACCGGCTGAAAAGGTAGAACAGAGTCCGAGCATCGCTGCGAGAGCTAATGATTGGATGGATATGATGGCGCCGCCTCCGTCCGAGTATCCCAACGGCGGATGGATGTCGAACCTGAGTGCACCTTCGGCGGAACCGGCCGCTTCACATGCAGAACCCAAGGCCAAGGAAGACGAAAACCGTTCGGAAGCTTCATCCGGCAATCACAGCGGTATCGCCGAGCCGGCTGGGCACGGCGAAGAAACATCAGAAGACGAATCAGCAAACGGACACGGTTCCCGGTTCGGCTCTGACTGGGATTCGGAAGATCGGTTTTTTGCCGATGCTCCTGAACCAGCTAAACCCTCCTATCACTTTCCATCCGAGTCGCGAGACGCAGAAAAGCGAGCCGAAGAGCACGCACCCGCAGCTGAAGCCAGCAGCCCATCGGATTTCGACAATCAGCCTATGGTCGCGCCGGCGGACTCCGAGGGCCGGGATGAACCCGCCGCGGACCGTACCGCGCCGGAACCTCTCTTAGTTGATGAGGATCACAGCACTCCTTCGGACTATTCGCCGCGCCAGGAAGAGTCTTCTCCAACGCAGCATTTTCTTCCGGCTCCCGAGGAAGCGCAAAAGGCGCAATCCGATTCGGATTTGGAGCATTTAGATCCTTCCGTGTTTGAACCAGCAGTACCAGAGCCTGCGGTGGAAGAATTCAGCGAACGCATTCCGACCCTGCCGCCGCCGAATCGGGAAGCCCTTTCCGGGATCGCTTTCCTTATGCCGCCTCGGGTACAAGTGGACACCACGCCGAGTGAACCTAGTGCGGAAGCGGTGGATGCGCTGGTGCAGAAAGTCCTGGAAAAGCTTCGGCCTCAACTTCAAGATCTCTTTTCGCAAGGCGTGAAACCGCTAGTCGAAAGTCTGGTTCACAGCGAACTTACGAAAAAAGACAGGTAAGCCGAGCTCGGCTGCCGGTCTTTCCCTCTGTGAGAATTCCCAGGCGAGGTTTGCCAAACTGCGGATTTCGCTGTGCAAAACTGTAGGGGCATAGTGGATGTGTAAGTTATCCTGATGCACCTTGCGCCCGCTGCGTCCCATCCCCTTTAAGTTTCTGCTGCTTTTCGTGACCGTCATTCCGTTACGCAGCGCCTATGCCCAAGAAACCGTTTTCGACGTCCCCAGCGCTGACATCCTGGACAACGGAAAAGTGTACGGCGAACTGGACGGCACGGTCCGCCCAGTGAATCTTTTCGCGACCTTTACTCCTCGTGTGGTGGTTGGCGTCGGGCACGGAATCGAAGTGGGGATGAACTTCGACGGGCTCAGCGCCCCCACTTTGGAACAATACGAAATTTCTCCGACAGTGAAATGGCGGATTTGGAAAGCCAAGACGTCAGGATGGTCTTTTTTTGTTGGAGACGATCTGTTTTTTCCCGCATACCTTCGGACCTATAACGCGGGGAATTATGCCTACGCCACGCTCGCCAAGGAGTGGAAGCACGGCACGCGCATCACCGCGGGCGCGTACGACTTTACGCGCAACGTTGTGGCCAAAGCCAACCGCGCCGGCGGGCAGTTCACCTTCGAACAAATTCTCAACAAACGCTTCACGCTAGCAGCCGAGTGGTACACCGGCAATAATTCCGCCGGCTACGTGAATCCCGGCGCGATCATAAAACTCAGTTCCAAGCTCACATTTTACGCGGCCTATCAAATCGGAAACGCCGGCGTAACCAACGGCAACCACCAGTTCCTGTGGGAATTTGGCTATAATTTTAATTAGTTGGGGAAAGCTCCGGTTGCGCCGGCCGGCACTACGGAAGCTTGGTTCTTGCTAGCGGAGGTAGCCCCAGTTGTGCAGGCGGTCGCTGTCTTCTTCCCAACGGTCTCCGATGTCTGTGCGGTAGTACATGTTGGGAATCAAAACGTTTTTGATGCGCGAGTACACCTGCGCCTTGGCCTGCTTCATGGTCTGGCCGGTGCCGACGATAATGAGGATGACGCCGGAGGTTCCGGCGATGAGCCACTGGCCGTTAAGCTGTTTGACGTCCTCGATGTGGGTTTCGTCGGCGGGCGGCTTCTTAAAGACGATTGCGGAATTCTTGGAGAATGCATCGAAGGTCTCGTCGTCATCGAACGGAAATGGCGGAACTACGATCCTGACGCCGATCTGAAACCCGCTGCGGACTTTGAGTTTCGGATCCAGTCCGCTGGCAAGGTCCCAAAAGAATTGGCCGATCGGAGTGATCATTCCGGCCTGCTGGATGCTGATGGTGGGATAGCCGAAGCGCGCGGTGAACTCCAGCGGATAAATGCCGTTGTTATTCACGATGCAGTTCACGTCGATGTAGCCTACGTAGCCTTCTTCGGCGAGCTTCGGCTCCATCTTCAAAAGCGTCTGGTTGAAGAGATGGTTCGGGCCACTCCAGAACATGGAAGTTCCCATCTCGCCGGTCGGAGGCCCGATATCACCGGGAAAAAGTTTCTTATGCTCGAAATTGATGTTGATGGGATAGATGAAAGTTTTACCGTTGAAAAAAGCGCCGACGGCGACTTCGACGCCGATCATGCGGCGCTGTAGCTGAAAGACCTTAATTTCGTCCGCGAAGGCTTTTTTGTAAGCTTCCAACATCCGGATCACGTCCTGGCCATCATCTTCTTCGCCGACGAACAGGCGGCGCTTGACGTTCTGCGCTTCGCCGCTGGGCTTGATAACGTAGCGGCTGGGATTCTGGGTAACGTGCTCGATGGCGTCATCGAAGGATTCGAATTCGCCGTACGGGATGATGTTCACTCCGGCTTTTTTTAGTTCTTCCTGGCCGAAGGAACGGTCGTCTTCGAGCTTGTCGCTATAGGCCGTGCCGCCGATTACAAGTTTCCCCTCTTTACGCAGCGCCTGCGCTTTTTCGCCCTGACCCAGCGTGTCGTCGAAAATGATGATGTCCGCCCAGTCTTTGTCCTTTTCCCAGTCCTTGGACTTGGCCACGAAGCCGTCGGCGATATCGCGTTCTTTTTTGTCGGCAATGAAATAGCGTACTTCGTGGCCCTCTTTCGAGATTTGCCAGGCGATGTCGCTGATCAGACCGGTTAAAGATACGAACAGGAAGTTCTTCTTGTCCATTTAGCCCCGTTCTTTCGGGGTGGGAATCTTAACACCCTCATCGCCTTTGGACGAAGACTCGCTGATGAATTTACGGTGTCATTTGACGCACGAAGCATCCGCCCCTAATATTGAAGATTCGTTGCGCGCGATTTGGCGGGCCATGGTCGTTCTCCACACACGAGAGAACGTGGCGGCCTGGAATCGGGCATGCGAATTTGTTTCCGGGGAAGTGATGCCGAAAGAAATACCAAAGGCGTACGAGCCGCGGGAAATCGAAGAACGCTGGGCCAAAGCCTGGTTTGACGAGAAATTGTTTCGCGCGGAAAACTCCGGCGATGGCAGCGGACGGACGTTTTCGATTGCGCTTCCGCCGCCCAACGTAACCGGCTCGATTCACATCGGCCACATGCTCGAGCACACGCAGATCGACATGCTCGTCCGCTGGCATCGCATGCGCGGCGAACGCACGCTTTGGCTCCCGGGCATGGACCACGCCGGAATCGCCACCCAATTCGTCGTCGAGCGCATGCTCGACAAGGAAGGAATCAAGCGGCAGGACTTGGGCCGCGAAGAATTTGAGCGCCGAGTCTGGAAATGGAAAGCGGAGAGCGGCGGCGTAATCAAGGAACAGATGATCCGCCTCGGCGCTTCCTGCGATTGGACGCGCGAGCGCTTCACTCTCGAGCCCGCGCTCTACCGCGCCGTGCTCGAAGCTTTTCTGCGCCTCTATCGTGAAGGCCTAATCTATCGCGGACGTTACATGGTCAACTGGTGCCCGCGCTGCCTGACGGCCATCAGCGATCTAGAGGTCGTTCACAATGAGCGCGTCGGCAGCCTTTGGTACATCCGCTACCCGGTCGCGGGCACGAAAGAGCACGTTGTCGTTGCGACCACGCGCCCGGAAACGATGTTGGGCGACACCGCAGTCGCCGTGCATCCCGACGATGAGCGCTACCAGCGCCTGATCGGTAAAAGAGTTTTGCTGCCGCTCGCGAACCGCGAAATTCCAATAATCGCGGACACTTCGGTGGACCGCGAATTCGGCACCGGCGCGGTGAAAATCACTCCGGCGCACGATCCGAACGACTTCGAAACGGGCAAGCGTCACAACCTTCCGCAAATCGACGTCATGACCGACGACGCGCACATGAACGAAGCCGCCGGCCCCTATGCAGGCCTCGAACGCTTTGTCGCGCGCGCGCGAATCATTGCCGACCTTGAAAAATTAGGCTTGCTTGAAAAAATCGCCGAGCACACTCATTCCGTCGGCACCTGCGACCGCTGCAAAGCCATCGTCGAACCGCGCGTTTCGACGCAGTGGTTCATGAAAATGAAGCCGCTCGCCGGGCCCGCGGCAAAAGTTGTCCTGGACGGCTTGATCGAAGTTGTGCCGGACAATCAGCGCACCATTTTGCTGCAATGGTTCGAAAATATTCGCGACTGGTGCATCTCGCGCCAGCTTTGGTGGGGGCATCGCATTCCGATATGGCATTGCGCCGACTGCAAAGAAATGGTCCCGGCGCTCGATTCGCGCGTTGAGATCGTCGAAGGCCACGCCCGCGCTGCCAGCCCACCCACAAAATGCCCGAAGTGCGGCGGCGCGAAGCTCACTCAGGACAAAGACGTCTTGGACACCTGGTTCAGCTCCGCGCTATGGCCCTTTTCCACCCTCGGCTGGCCCGACGACACCGAAGACTTGCGCACGTATTACCCCACCAGCCTGCTGATCAGCGGCTACGATATTTTGTTTTTCTGGGACGCGCGGATGATCATGATGGGCCTGCAGTTGATGCAGGGCGCAGGGCCCGAAGAGCGAATCCCCTTCCGCCGTCTCTACCTTCATTCGCTCGTGCGCACGGCCGAAGGCGCAAAGATGTCCAAGACCAAGGGCACCGGAGTTGACCCGCTCGGTCTCACAGAAAAATTCGGCACCGACGCCCTGCGCTACATGCTAGCCAGCATGGCCGCGCCTGGCACCGACATCATTCTCAGCGAAGACCGCATCCTCGGCGCGCGCGCCTTCGCCAACAAAATCTGGAACGCCGCCCGCTTTCTGTTCCTAAATCTCGAAAAAGCCGAAGCCTCGGCCGGCATCACGCTCGAAGAACTCGCCGCCCCCGAAATCCGCGCCCAAGCACCCTACGCGATCCCCGGCGAAGACGGCCTTATCCACCGCTGGATTTTCTCGCGCCTTTCCGCCGTATCTGCGGAGGTCAGCGCCGCATTGCAGGATTTTCGTTTTCACGAAGCTTGCCAGACTATCTACCACTTCTTCTGGGGCGATTTCTGCGATTGGTACATCGAGTGGGTGAAGCCGCAATTATCATCCGCTGACCGCGAAGTGTCAGTCGCCGCCTGGCGGAATATTTTTGCGGCACTGGAAGCTGCGCTTCGCCTGCTGCATCCGGTAATGCCCTTCCTAACCGAAGAACTGTGGCACCGATTGCCGCAGCCTGAAGGCGCTCGCTCTATAGCGCTCGCCAAGTTCCCCGAGCCGCGCGCAAATTGGACTGACCCGGCAGCGGACAAACAAATTGCGACATTGCAGGAGATTATTACCGCCGCGCGAAACATCCGCGCGGAAATGAAAATCGATCAGAAGCGAAAAGTCCCTGCGGATTTTTCCAGCAACGATGCCGCTATACGCAAGCTCGCGGAACAAAACGTCGAACCCCTTCTGCGGCTGGCGACTCTTTCAGCGCTGAATATTTCTTCCGACCGTCTCGATGGCGCAAGTGCTGCGGTTCGCTCTACCTCGCAATTTGACTTGCGCATCGCGTATGGGGAAGCGGTTGACAAAGACCTCGAAATCGCGCGCCTGAGAAAAGAAATCGACCGGCTGGCAAAAGACGTCGAGTCCAAGACAAATCGGCTGGCCGACGAAACATTCATCAGCAAGGCCCCCGCCAAAATCGTGGACGACCTGCGCGCCACCCTGGCATCGCGTCAAATCGAACACCACAAACTCCTGGAGCGTCTCAAGCAGCTTGGATAATCAAGCTGTCTCGTCGTTCTTCCTGCACTTCTAAAGCGTTGACGGATTCGGTTTCCTGATGGCCTGCCACAGTAACTCTCTGAAACAAATGAAGGATAATTCCTTGTTGCACTCAGAAAGAGAATTCAAAGCCGCGCGTTGTTTCCAATCGACGTTCTTGCGCTTCGCGGATTATTTTTTGAATTTTGGCTTCCCAGCCCGTTCCGTGATGACCTCGAATTGGCAGCCAGCGCGGCCTGTGAGGAGGAACGCTTCCTGGTTGGAGTTTCTTGAAGGGCTTATCGTAAAATGCGGTGCCTGCCGGACACGCGGGGCCGCTAACGTAGGTTCCCGTGGCCCACATGGTTCCTTCAGGCTCTTGCGCGACTCCATCCGGTCCCGTTCCAGTGAGAACAAAAAACACAAGATCGCCGGTGGTGCTATTCGCTGCGGCAATTTCCACCACATCGCCTGAACTGATCGAACTTACGTTGTCGGCGGGATCTACGCCGTTCGCAATCGCCGCGGGGTCCTGAAGCGAGAGACTTAGGGGCGCCGTTTGTCCCGCGCAAAGATTATTTGCGCCCACTGTGACGGAACCTTGGACGCTGAAATTATTCTGAACTGTGATGTTGACGGATGAATACCCTACTACACCTTCGTCATGTGTCGAGCCGTTATCAAACGTTCCCTGGTAGTCCCCTGACATGGTATCGGTGGTCCCGTATTGAAAGATTGAAAAAGCTGCCGGCCCGCCTGCCCCGGTACCTGTCCACCCAGCACCGGTGTATGTAAATGTCCCATCCGCTGTGCCGTTGCACGGCGCGTCGTTCGAATTTGTAGTGAAAGTTTGGGTGGTCGAGTCCTCCTCGACAATGTTCACTATCAGCGGATTATTCGGATCGCACCAATTCTGAAAAGTGATGGAACCGGGAGGGATGCCAAAACCTCCGTCAATTGAATCCAACGAATCGGTTGAACTCAAAACATTGGGCGAACCGAGAGTAGCAACCACACCCGGATTGGAGGTGTCAAAGATGATGAAAAGGTTTTGCTCGCCAAGCGGCGCTGTCGATCCCGGAACTGCAGTGGTATATGGAGCAGCATTAGGCGATACAGTAGTGGATTGAATTACCCATTGCGCCGGAGGCGTGGATGCGAAAGTCCATGTTTCTATTTTCTGGCTAGCCGTTTCCCCGCCGGTTCCGCCGGTAAAACCGACAAACGCAGTGTTTCCGCCGATGGTCTGCGGAATATTGATCGGCCAGCTGGTTGAAAACGTCGCGTTCACGGTGCTGTCAGTGATGGTCATGGCCAGGGTCGTGCCGTCGTAGGTGATGTGGACGGACATGGTATCGCCGCTGTTCAGAATCACCCCGGATGAAGTCATATCGGTGGCAGGAACCGTGGGCGACGCTCCGTTCGTATAAAGTCCGGTAGAGTCGTCGCCTTCTCCTTCGTTGTTATACAGGTCGTATTTGACGGCCACACTGTTGGAAATTCCAGGTGCTCCACCGGTGTTGTCGGGGCCATATCCCAGCCCACCGCCGGCAGGCCCCAACGCGCTGGCACCCGCTGAAGAGTTCTGAATCGTGAACGTAATGCCATCGGCCTGTGCATCGGAAAGTTGGAACGTGAAATCTGTTATGAAATTGGTTATGTTAATCGGTGTTGTGCAGAAAGCGCTTCCAGCTTCATCCTGTTCGCCGTTCGTCAATTGCAGGCGGCTATCATCAAGGTCGGTCGACCCGTTAAATTGCATGCAGCCCGGCATTGAAAACCCCATGCCGAAATTGATGGTGGCCGCGTTTGGATTGATGGTGAAGGTCGCGGTCACGGCTGGACTGTCATTCATGCCCGGCGAGGATGCAATGGCCGTAATCGTTGTGGTCGAAGTAATGGAGATGGGCACCGTGTATTGCGTCGAGCTGTGCGTCGGCATGGTGCCGTTGGTCGTGTAATAGATGGTCGGGGTTGGGGAAGTGTCCGAAAGTTGGACGGATTGAGCCGAGCTGTAAGTGCCGGCCGCGGGCGACACATCAGGCGGCGCGGCTTGGTCCTGAATCGTATAAGTCGCTGTGGAAACCGCACTCTGAAGGAAGCCTTCGCTGATCGCGATGGCATTGAATGTCGTGGTGTCCGTTACGGTCAACGGGCCGGTGTAAAGAGTCGAGCCACTCGTGGGAGTACTGCCATCGGTAGTGTAATAAATTGAGGCGCTCGGGCTCGTACTGCTCATCGTCACCTGGAACCCGGCGCCATAAGACCCACCAGCCGGACTAAACACGGGCGCGACAGCTTGAGATTCTCCGCTTAACAATCCAAAGACATCCACTTCTTTTTGCGTGCCTACATACACTTTTCCGTTCGTGACGACCGGCACCACAAACTTCACTGCAGGTCCGAGTGTATCCCGCCCGCTAGTTAGATTGGACCCGTACAGAAGGTTGGAAACGTTGGTCGCGTTATAGGCGCGAAGAATTGCGGGCCCGCTGGAAGTGTATGCATCGGTTTCCACGGCCCAGACAATTCCATCGCTTGTTCCGTTGGACGACACTACCGGAGTAGAACCGGGGAAATTGCTCGACTCGGCCGACTTTGAAGTGGGAGATTGTGAAAGCATGTCGTTCGTGAGCGAATAAGCTTCCAGGTGTCCGCCATTTCCCCACAGATAAATCTGACTGTTCCAATACGCCGGCATACTCCAAAGTCCGGCACCGCTTGATATGGACTGGATAATCTCGGGATCGCTGGTGCAGCCGTTGCAGTAGTGGCTGCCATCGCTGGTCATCTTGTCGCGATTCACTACATAAACTTCTCCCTGCTTCCCGCTCTGGATGAGGATATGCTCAAAAGGCGCCGTCGTTTGATCAGGCACAACAAGTACTCCACCCGAACCCAGATCTTCATCGGCACCGTCCAGCGAGGCTTGATTCCAGGGAGTGAAGTAATCCGTTGGAACGGGAACTCCATTTGTGAGACCTACACGTACGATACTGTCACCGTAGTCGATTGTTGTAGAAGGAGGAGGCGCGGGAGTGGTGACCGTATCATCGCCGTTTCCAGTGGAAACGTAGATGCTTCCGGCGGCGTCGGCAGCAAGGCCCGAACCGGCTCCCCATATGCCGTTGCCTTTCCCATTTGGCGAAGTGCACCACACTCCGGTTTGGGCCAAAGTGGTTTTGTCGTAGCCCAGGAGCCAGCCATGCCAAGGGCCATTGTCTCCATGCGAGGAAAACCCGATATAAATGAACCCGTTAAGCAGAAGAAGACCAGGGCGTTGATTCGCCCACTGCGGGTTCAATGGCACCGTAGAGCCATTGCCATCGGGAGCCGTCCCTGGCACCGAAGCAGTCATCAATACCGGACCACCCAATTTCTCCGCACCCGTAGTGATGTCGATAGCATGGAGCCGATAAATAATATTGCCGCTCTCTAATGTATTCACCACGATGTAAAGGGTATTCGTGGTGGGGTCAATCGTAGGAGTGCCGGTAATTCCTATTTCGGGGTTAATGTCCTGCGTGCCGCCCACGTTGCTGGTCGAAAGTGTGGTCGCGCCATTGATGAGAAAGCTTACCATCCAGAGCTGAGAACCGGTGTCGGCGTCGAATGCATACAAACTGTCATGCTCGGTAGCAACGTACAAAACATTGTGAGTTCCGTTTCCCGGGATCGCGAGAGCGGCCACGTACAGCGGTTGTGCGTACACATAACCATCGACAGTCAGCGAAAATAATTTCCCGAAAGTCGTCGAGTTCACATTCGTCGGATTTAAAACGGTCTCCGCGGTATTCTGGCCCGTTCGAGCAGTATTGTAATGCTGCGTGAGGATGCTTGTTTGCGCGGACGAAGGCAACGACATCAAGAGCGTTGCAAGAACCAGCAGCACCGCGTTGCGGGAAATTATCGGAATGGGAAATCTCCTAGGGAATTCAACCATGAGAGGTCGTCTGGCAGCGAAACCTGCGGTGTGCTGCCGTGCCATACAGAACTCGAGAGCGGGTTTCGCGAACCTATTGAAACTCGAGCGAAATTTCATATGCGCGAACACCTCGGTCGGGTTGGCTTAAGGATGGTCAATGGGTCACAAAACTACACGGATAGCAGTTGCACTTAGACGACCGAACGGAGAAGGGTGCCGCTTATGGGGCACCCGTAACCGCCGGCGAATACAGGACTTGGCTAAGAAGTGACGGACCGCGTGTAAGCATCGAGCATTGAATAGGAACCCATTTGCCATTTTCTGGAAAATAGCAGCACAAATTCCTGATTGGTGGGTCGACGGGCATTTACAGTCCATCCGGGCGCGGCCGCCGTGTGGCTTGTGGCCGCGCCCCCGCTCAAGTATGCTTTCCGATTCCCTATGCCTACCAAGCGAATGGCTAATTTGCCGGGGACGACCGACCGGCGCATCGATGCACTGTTGACGCTGCTCACGGAGAATTCGACAATCGTGATCAGCGGCGAAAAGATTGCCAAAGAGATCGGCGTGACCCGGCAGCAGGTTTGGCGCTGGGTGCAAAAAATGCGCGAATTGGGCGTTCGCGTGAAGGGTCATGCGCGGACGGGCTATCACATCGAGCGCGCGCCGGACATTCTTGTCCCGCAGCTTCTGAGCCGACGGCTATTCGGCACGCCGTTCGCACGCCGTATCTATCACTTCTTCAAAACTGATTCGACCAATACCGTGGCAATGCAGCTCGGCGAACAAGGCGAACCACACGGCGCGCTGGTGCTGGCGGAAGAACAAACTGCAGGACGCGGACGCGCGGGCCGCAAATGGATTTCAGAAAAATCCGCGGGAATCCATTGCAGCATTTTGGTGCGCCCGCCGATTTCTCCGGCACATGCGCCTTTGCTCACGCTCGTGGCGGGACTCGCCGCGCGAGACGCCGCGGCCGAAGAACTTGATGTTCTTCCGGACATTCGCTGGCCAAATGATTTGCTCGTGCGCGGACGAAAGTTCTCCGGCATCCTCACGGAGATGCACGCCGAGCCGGACCGCATGCACTACGCGGTGATCGGGATCGGCATCAACGTCAACCAGACAAAGATGCCGACGGAACTCGCCGATTTTGCAACGTCGCTGCGCATGGAGACCGGCAAGGTTCATTCACGTCTCGAAGTCCTGATTCGGTTGCTGCGCCACCTCGACCGCTACTACAATCAATTTATCGCGGAAGGCGCCGGGCCGATCCTGCGGCGCTTCGCAGAAGTCTCCAGCTATTTTCAGGGGAAACGTGTGCGCATTACGACTCCTATAGAAGTTTTCACCGGCACGACCGCCGGGCTCGAATCCAGCGGAGTGTTGCGCGTGATGCGCGATGACGGCGGCGGAATCGAAAGCGTGCTATCCGGCGACGTCGCGGAGGCTTCCTAATGCTTCTTGCACTCGACGTTGGCAACACGAATACGGTGCTGGGCGTCTTCCGCGCCACGCAGCTGGCGGCCCATTGGCGATTGACGACCGCGCGAGATCAGACCATCGACGAGTACGGAATTTTAAGCCGCGAACTATTCACGCTGGCGGGACTCGATCCGCGCGAAATCGGCGGAGTAATTATCAGTTCGGTTGTGCCGCCGCTGAATTCCACGCTGGCGGGCATGGCGGAACGGTACTTCGACAAGAAAGCTCTATTCGTCGAACCGGGAATTAAGACGGGGATGCCGGTGCACTACGACAATCCGCAAGAGGTAGGCGCGGACCGCATTGTAAATAGCGTGGCGGCATTCGAGAAATACGGCGGCCCGTGCATCGTTGTGGACTTCGGCACGGCGATTAACTTCGACGCGGTTTCGGCGCGCGGCGAATATATGGGTGGAGTGCTCGCACCGGGCATTGGAATTTCGGCCGAAGCGCTGTTCGCGCGTGCGGCGAGGCTGTTTCGCGTGGAGATCAAAGACCCGGGAAAAATCATCGGAACGAACACGGCCGCGTCCATGCAGGCCGGCCTTTTTTACGGGTATACCGATCTCGTTGACGGCATTTTGGAGCGCATGAAAAAGGCCATGGGAGCGAAGGCGAAAGTGATCGCCACGGGCGGACAAGCGGCGCTGATCGGCACGGCATCCCGGCACATCGAAACCATTGACGAATTCTTGACACTGGAAGGGCTGCGAATTATCTGGGAGCGGAACCAGGACGGCGCGAAAGAGCGAGGCGCCACTCAAAAACAGCCGTCCGCTGCGCCACGCACCAAGAACTAAACTTTATCGCGGCATTTTCAGAATATTTTGTGAAGCGAGAATAAATAACCACAGAAGCCCGGCACGATGGCAGCCTTCAACTATTTCAACTACTTCACTGAAATTGAAGATTATTTTTGGCGCAAACGCGGAGCACATCTGCTGGTGTCGCCTCTGGATTGGGCCATCGTGGAAACCTGGCAAAAAGCCGGCATTCCTCTGGGGGCGGTGCTGAAAGGAATCGACCGGGCGTTTGAGAGTTGGCAGCGCTCCCGGCGTGCGGCAGGTGGACGACAATTGAAAAGCCTGGCGTATTGCGTTGACGCGGTGCTGGATGCAGCGGCGGAAGCGGCGGAAGCGGCGGTGGGCACTGGGCCGGAAGTGAAATCCTCGCAGCCGGCGGCAGAACCTTTTTCGCGCGACGAGCTACGCAAATATCTCCAACGCAATGTCGCGCGTCTGCGCGATGCGTCGGCGAAACAGCGCGAGATTGCGGAAAAGGCGGGGAGTGCCGTGTCCGCGCTTGCAGCTCGTTTCGATGAAACTGCCAAACGTCTGGAAGAAGCTTTGCCGCTGCTCGATTCCCCGGGAACGCTCGATCTCGAGGATCTCGAAAGGCGGATGACCGTGCTCGAAGAGAAATTATCGGCGGCGCTTTCGGCGGATGCGGATGAAGAGACGCTGCTTTCCGTACGGCGCGAAATGGATCGCTCGCTGGCGCCTTACCGGCGTAAGATGTCCGCGGAACAGTTAGCGCAGCTCGAGCGGCAATACATACAGAAGCGGCTGTTCGAGCATTTTAATGTGCCGCGGCTGAGTTTATTTTATCTGACGTAATGCGGAGCAACCCTCCGCGCCCCGTGCAGAGCCTGCACTCAATTTTCATGCCGCCAATGGACGTCACAATCGAAAAGCTGATCTACGGCGGCGATGGCCTGGCGCATCACGAAGGGTCCACCGTATTCGTTCCGTTCGTTCTGCCGGCGGAGCGCGTCGCCGTGTCGCCCGTCGAGCAGAAAAAGAAATTCGTTCGCGCGCGTGTGGACAAATTGCTGGCGGCTTCGCCCCAACGCACGACGCCACCGTGTCCGCATTTCGGCGTTTGTGGCGGATGCAATTACCAGCACATCCCTTACGAAGCCCAGGCGCAATACAAGGCGGACATTCTGCGCGAGACCCTGCGACGTATCGGCCGAATCGACTGGATCGGCGAGATTAAAACGCATGCTTCACCGCCTTGGGGCTATCGCAATCGAGCGCAATGGAAAATTCGACCGCCGTTGGAGTCAACGATTGGCCCAACTCAGGCGAACTCGGAAACGGTTGGCAAGACCGTTGCGAAACTCGAGATCGGGTACTTTCGCGCGAACTCCACGGCGCTATGCGCGGTGGAGGAGTGCGCGATTCTGTCACCGCTCCTATTGAAAACATTGCTGGGGCTACGACAGGCCTTGGCATCCGGCGCGCTTCCGCGAGAACTTCGCGAGATCGAAGCGTTCAGTAACGAAAGTGGCAGCGAAGGGGCGCCTGAGGGCGAGCCAAAGCTTTTGCTTACCGCTATTTTCGCCGGGTTTCCTTCGCGGGCCGCCGAGCACGCTGAGACTATACGGCGCATTGTGCCGGAGGCCGCCAGCGTTCTATTCCACGATCCCAGCCACGACCGCATGGAATTGTTCGGCCCGGGATTTTTGGAGACCGAAGCTGCGGGCACGAAATATCGCGTGGGCCACTTTTCTTTTTTTCAGGTTAACCGCTTTCTCGTTGACGATCTGGTGCGAACGGTGTGCGATGACGAGAATGGCCGGCTGGCTCTCGACTTGTACGCCGGTGTGGGGTTGTTTTCCATTCCGCTGGCGAAGCGCTTTGAACGGGTGATCGCCGTCGAATCGAATCCCGCGGCCGCGCGCGACCTTGAGGTCAACATGCGCGGGCAAAGCACGATCGAAGTGCGGACCGCTGATGTGGAACGATTTCTGGAGCGAAACAAGGAACGTCCGGAGTTTGTGGTTCTCGACCCGCCGCGTGACGGGTTGGCGCCGGATGCGGCGAAACGCCTGGGACGACTGCAGCCTGCGCGCATCACGTATGTTTCTTGCGAACCGCCCACTCTGGCGCGCGATCTTGCCGTGCTGGCGGAGGCGGGTTACGAATGCAGTGAAATCCACATGTTCGATCTTTTTCCGCAGACATTTCACATGGAGACGGTCGTGCGTTTGCGCCGACGCGAATGAAACTACCTGCGCTGTGGATCGCATCGGCCTTTGCCGCGGGTATTGGCATCGCCAGCCGATGGCAGACATCACCGAAAGTCTGGTTTGCAGTTGCGACTGTGGCAATTGGCGCGGGTGTGATTTTGATTTGGCGAAGGCGAGCGGCATCCGCCTGGTGTGTTGCATTGATCGCGTGGGTTGCGCTTGGAGGGCTGGCAATCGGAGTGGAGCGCGCCTCCGTTTCTGCGAATCACATTTCCCGGCTGATCGCCAGTGACACCGTTGATACGAGCGTTCCGCTGCGCTGGCGCGGACGACTACGCGAAGATCCACTGAAGCTGCCATGGGGACTTCGCTACGAAATAGATTTGGAGAATGTGGAATCCGCCGGCGTTGTGCTCCCCACGACTGGCGGCTTGCGTGTGAATTTTTACTCCGGGCCGCGCGCGACGGAGCCTTTGCAAGGTCTGCGCGCGGGCGACCGCGTGGAAGCCCTGGTAAAGGCGCGTCCGCCGCGCAACTATCTGGATCCGGGTGCATTCGACGTTCACGGATTCCTAGCGCGACAAAAGATCGATGTCGTTGGCTCGCTGCGCAGTGGCGAATTGCTGCAGGCAATCGACCGGCCATCGCCCACGCTGCAGCAGCGGCTGGCCAGAGCGCGCGGCAATCTTCTGGTGCGCGTCGATTCCCTATTCGCGGATCAACCCGAGCGTGCGGCTGTGCTTCGCGCGATGTTGCTGGGCGACCGCAGCTTCGTCGATTCCGACGTGGTGCTTGCGTTTCAGAAGACGGCGGCCTATCA
>Ga0209530_1000216_pt1 | contig 49732 bp, 51 predicted proteins | sample BlaSpr_A8_Ref_O1_FD_187987 | JGI IMG/M metagenome (GOLD analysis project Ga0209530, IMG submission 187987) | Forest soil microbial communities from Thunder Bay, Ontario, Canada - Black Spruce, Ontario site 2_A8_Ref_O1 (SPAdes) (version 2) | ecosystem: Environmental > Terrestrial > Soil > Boreal...
ATGGCGAATGCCCCATCAAGAACTCCCCGCCCTGCAGCGGTTGGCGGTATCACTGCTCCCCACCGTTCTGGCTTGGCGTTGAGTCGGCGGTCGCCGTGTGCCCGGCGCGACGTCACCAGGCGAGGATGGTGAGGTCAGGATCGTCGGGGTCGACGTCGTGGTCGACCCTCTGCGTCGGCAATTCGTGCGCGTGCTCGTCGCTGCACAGTGCGGGAGTGGGTGGGTGGATTAACCGCAGGTGGCAGCGCGAATCACCCTGCGCAATGGTCGCGTCGCCGGCGGCACTGTCCTGGTGTGGCACAGAATCCTTCATCGCGACTCCGCTCTAGGTCCCCGTATTGCTCGTAGCCTTGGCCCTCCGAGGCCAGCGTGCACGCGTAGTCGACTACCTGATCTTCGACGGCGAGTTACTCGTCCTAAGCGGTGCATGAGGTTTGCTGTGTGAGCCCCACAGTCTCGAACGGGCGGGTCATAGCCAGTCAATCCCACGAGACCAGACCACTGCGGCGGAACTGCAGAACACCTGGTGCGCGACGTCCTGGTACTCGGCGGGTTCCTCGTCCTTCTCGGCGCCGCGGCGCTGATGGTGCGGCGGCAACGGATTTGGACGGTCAGCCGACTGCACCCGCGAATCGAAGCCTGACCCTGCTCGGAGATTGACGGCATCAGCCAAAGCGCCCCCGGCGGGCAGTCTCTTCCAGCAGATCGGCGGCGCTGGCAACGCTCTCGGCGGGTTTGGTCATCTGGGTGGCAACCTTGCGGGCTCGAGCGGCGTATTCCGGAGCGAGAATCATGCGCAGGTCCGCGATCAGCGATTCCGCCGTAGTGGTTGAAAACTCCCGGCCGAAGCCGACTTTCAGCCGTTCGACGACAGCTGCCCAGATCGGCTGATCAGCGACCGGGAGCCAGAGGATCAATGTGGGGATTCCGGCCCGCATGCCTGCGGCCGTGGTACCCGCGCCACCATGGTGGACAACTGCGCGGCAAGCCGCAAAGACGGCCGCGTGTTTCACCTCGCGCACAACCTTGACGTGCCCGGAGTGCGGAATATGGCTGAAGTCACTCAACCCAGAGCAAATCAACGCCCGCTCACCCAACTGCGCGCACGCCGCGCTGATCGTGGCGACGGTGACATCGGTTTCGACCCGCATGGCGCTGCCAAAGCCGAAGTAGATCGGCGCCGTTCCCGCGGCAATCCACGACAAGACTTCGTCGTCGGCATCCGTCGGCAACTCCAGCGTCAGCGCGCCGACGAAGGGCCGGAAGGGGCGAAGCTCACCGTGTTCCGCCGATTCGGCTGCCAGTCCGGGAAAGCACAGCTGTTCGTAGGCCTGGATCTCCAGCGATGTCGAGGCCCCAGTTGCCTCCGACAAGCCCAGCTCACGGCGTTGAGCATCTTCAGTCTCCTTCGCCATCTGCTCGATCAAGCGCCCCAGAGCGCCCGGGTGCCAATGCTGCTTCGGGAAAAAGTCCAGCACAGCCAGCGGAATGCCGCGGTATTCCGCGACGTTGGCGGCAAAACGCTGCTCAGGCAGTCCCGTCAGTACCAGATCGGCCCCATCTGCCAGCGCCGTCAGCGTCGTCCTCCACTCGGCCCACAACCGGGTGAGATGGTCCATACCTTCCACCATCACGCTAATCGGATTCTGCATCTTCCTATTGCGAACATGTTCCTCGTCGAGCAGCCTCGACGAATCCGGCCCGAACGCGACCCCGGCAAGCCCCGCCGATTCCACGAACCCAAGCATGTTGGGCGCGACCGCCATGCACACGTCGTGACCTCGGCGCAGCAGCTCCTTACCGACGGCGGCGAAAGGCTCGACGTCGCCACGACTTCCATAGCCTGCCAGCACAAATCTCATCGGCGGAAACCTAACTCGCCATGCCTACCCGCCCACCCAGCCAACTGCTCTGTGAGCGGAGGAAGTGTCTGACTCTGGATACCGAGATAGCAGGATAGAAACGGGCCTGCTTGTGTTGCGGAGAGCACACCGCTGCTGGACCGAGGCAACCTCATTCAGCTGTCGTAGTCCATGTCATGCTTCCTGGACCTCTCCGCATCCGGTCTATGCGCTGGCGTCCGGCCGCGTCAAGCCGGCCAGCGCGATGCAAACACACGTGCCACCCATTGAGGCCAGTCAGGTGCGCCTACGAGGTGGCCGCCGCTCATTTCGGCAATGATTCGATGACCCTCGAGCGCACTATTGTCGTACACGTTAGCAGAGTCACAGCCGGTGATCGCTGTGGCGACGAGCGGCCAAAGGCGTTGGTAACGCTCACGAATTGCGCTCGGGTACGTCGTGTCCGCCGGCCTTCACTCGGCGCGACGCGTCTAACCCGACGCCACCACTGACGCGGAGTTCCAGGGCGCCAACCGTCCGGATGAGCCGTTCGCTTCGGGAAGATCATCGCTGACATCCCAAGTGGCCGAGAGCCGTCCGACTCCCAGCGCAATCGCACAGTTCAGGCCGAGCTCCACAAGCTCGTCCTCGCTGAAGTGCTCGCGTAACTCGTCGTAAACCGCATCGTCGATGGCGAGATGGTTGGTCGCGAACAGCTCGGCAAAACGCAGGGCAGACCGCTCAGCGGCCGAGAGGTTTTCCGCGTCAGCGGGCCGCTCCAGCGAGCAGACCGCATCCTCGTCAAGACCGTCGTCGATGGCGCTTTGATAACGCACCGCGATGCAACTTCGGCATTGGTTGAAAAACGCGATGCGCAGCCGTACCAGTTCGAGAAGTCGGGGCGACAGGGTCCCGTTCGCGCGCAGCGCGGCATTCAAACCGCCGAGCGCTTCGGCCACTGCCGGAAGACGACCAATAATGGAGGCAACGCCGAGATTGATCCGATCTCCTTGACCGAGGTCTTGTGTCGGCACCGCGGCGAAGGCAGTCGAAGGCGCGATTCGGGTCAATTCATCGTCTCCTGTATACGGAACGACCTGTCGGGGTCCCTGAAGTATCGCCATCCCGGGCATACCTGGCAATCGTCGTGGCGCCATCGATGATCGCCCGGTTGACTTGCCAGTGGCAGGACGAAACGAAGTCGTTTGCCGAGCGGGACCTGTCCGGTGCTGACTACGGATCCGGGGTCGTCCACGGCCACCGCGTTCGGCCGATGCCAGTGGCATCCTGCAAACTCGCCAACGTTAGTCGCCCAAGGCCACCGAGGCTCTCAAAGAGAACTAAACATTGGGCGAAACGGGCGCCGGCAGCGGCTCGAACAGGGGTGTGCGTCGTCGGCGATGACGAGATCGCCTTCTTGTCGGGGCATTTCGCGATGCCGGGGAAATCAATGGTGAAAGCCTTTTGTTGCGCCGACGTGGCGCGTACCGTCGCGCCCGTGCCCCGGAATACCGGTCGCCGAACCGGCTCGAGGCCCGGTCGCGACCTTTCGGGCAGCCACGTTGAACAGGCTGTTACTGCGGCTTCAAGAGGAGCGAAATTATGCGCATTGTGGTTGATCTGAATCGGTGTCTGGGGTATGCGCAGTGCGTGCCGCTGGCGCCCGATGTCTTGCAGCTTTGGGGTGAGGAGGCCCTAGCCTACGATCCCAACCCCGACGACTCGCAGCGCCAGCGGGTGCTTCGGGCGGCGGCGTCGTGCCCGGTGCAGGCGATCTTGGTGGAGGCGTACACCCCGGATGGCGGGGCATCGATATGACCACCCATCCGCTGGTGGCCGACCTGGTTACGGCCTTTAAGACCGAGGGCCGGATCGTGATCGTGGGCGCGTCGCTCGCTGGGCTTCGCGCCGCGGAAGCGTTGCGGGAAGAGGGTTTTCACGGCTCCCTGACAATTATTGGTGATGAGCCGCATGAGCCCTATGACCGTCCGCCGTTGTCCAAGCAGGTGCTCAAGGGTTGGGTGCCTGCCGATCACACCAAGCTTCCCCGCGTGCGACCGGTCGAGGCGGACTGGCGCCTGGGTGTGGCCGCCACCGGCCTGGATCGGGCCAACCGGCAGGTGCTGCTGGCCGACGGCGACAAAGTCGGCTACGACCGGCTGCTGATCGCCACGGGGACCCGGGCGCGGCCGTGGTTCAACGCCGAGGAGGGCGCCTTGGACGGGGTTTTTACCCTGCGAACCTGCGATGACGCGGCCCGGTTGCAGGCGGCGTTGCGGGCCCACCCGGCTCGGGTGCTGGTCGTCGGTTCCGGGTTCATCGGCTCGGAGATGGCCTCGGTGTGCTGCGATCTCGGTCTGCCGGTGACCGTGGCGGAGCGCTCGGATGCGCCGCTGGTGGGCCCGCTGGGCGGGGTGATCGGTGAGATCGCCGCCGACATGCAGCGCGACGCCGGGGTTGATCTGCGCACCGGGGTGTCGGTCGAGGCGCTCGACAGAGACGCCGATGGACATGTGCGCCGGGCCCGGCTTTCCGATGGGACCACCCTCGACGTTGATGTGGTGGTGGCGTCGCTGGGGTCGATCCGCAACGTTGAATGGTTGGAGGGCGCTGATCTAGCCACCGGCTTTTGGGGAGTCGGGTGCGACGCCGGATGCCGCGCCTTCGACATCAACGGGGTGGTGACGGACAACATCTTCGTCGCCGGCGACATCGCGCGCGCCCCGCACGTGCTGTATGGGTACCAGTTTTTGTCGCTGGAGCATTGGGACAACGCGGTATCGGGGGCTGAGGTCGCGGCGCACAACATGGTCAGCCTGGAGACCCAGCGCCGCCCGCACCTGCCGCTGCCGTCGTTTTGGTCGGGCCAGTTCGGGATCAATATCAAAGGTGTCGGGGTGTGCTCCTTCGGCGACGAGATCGTCTTCACCCAGGGCTCGGTGGAGGATCGGCGGTTCGCCGCCGCCTATGGTCGCCGCGGCCGCATCGTGGGTGCGGTCACCTTCGATCACGGCAAGTGGCTGCCCTACTACGCGGCGATGATCGAACGCTCGGCGCCGTTTCCGCCCCCGCCGCCGGGCTACGACCAGCCCAAGGACGCGCGGCCGGTCCCGGCCCGGTTCCGGGATCCGCGGGTGCCCACCGAGCTGCCCGACGTGGTGTTGACCGGCCATGACCCCACCTCGCGGGGTGCCGAGTTCCGTCCGACAAAGCGCTAAGGAGCCATCATGACCCCAGCCATCATGACGCCGGAAACCGCCTGGGCGGAGGCGATGAAATTCGAGAACCGCGCCAATCCGTTCCCATTCTTCGATGAGCTGCGCAGGACACCGGTCGCCCGGGTGGCCGACGACCTCTACGCCGTCACTGGGTATCCGGAGCTGCTTACGCTGCTCCACGACCCCCGGCTCAGCGCCGACACCCGACGTAGTCCGTTGGTGGCCAATAGGGCAGCCGCGGCACCCGCCGGGGCCGATGACCTGGTGGCGTATGCCCCGAAGCAAAGCTTTATCGGGTCCGATCCGCCGGACCACGATCGAATGCGTCGCCAGGTGATGCGGCAATTCGGCCCTCCGCACTCACCGAAGGTCATTCCGAGCATGGAGCCCGATATTCAGCGGCTGTGTGACGACCTGCTCGACAAGGTCCAGGGCAAGACCAGGTTCGACGTTGTCGACGAGTACGCCTACCCCGTGCCGGTGTCGGTGATCTGCAAGATCATGGGCGTTCCGCTGCAGGACGAACCTATGTTTCACGCCTGGATCTTTGACCAATTGGCGGGCGTGGACTTCAGCCCGGACGCAGCCACCGAAGAGGGGCGGGCCCGCGCGGACAAGGGCCGCGCGGCTGGCGCAGCGTTCCAGCAGTACCTGCGTGAGCTGGTCGAGCGGTACGTGCGAGAGCCCGGCGAAGGCCTGATCTCAAGGATCCTGCACGACGATGGCCCGGACGGGCCGATGTCGCCCGAGGAGGCCGTGCCCAACACGGCACTGATGTTTGTCGCCGGTCATGACTCGACGGTCAACACGATTGCCCATTGCGTGCTGACCACGCTGCGCAACCCTGGGTCGCTAGAGCTGCTGCGCAGCCGGCCCGAGCTGATCCCCCGCGCCGTCGAGGAGACGCTGCGCCTGCAGTCGGCAGTCCAGTTCTTTCCGACCCGCAGCGCGACCACCGAAATCGAGGTCGGCGGGACCGTCATCCCGGCGGGCGTGGCGGTCATCCTGCTCTACGGTGCCGCTAACCGCGACCCGCGACGGTTCGCCGACCCGAACCAGTTCGACCCCGAACGCGAGGACAACCGGCACATCGGCTGGGGCGGTGGCATCCACAGCTGTGTGGGGGGTCCGTTGGCGCGCCTGGAGGTCAACCTCGCGTTCGAGACCTTCATCCGCCGCGTCGAGAACCCGCGGCTCGTCGAGGACCCACCGCCATACCGGCGCAGCCCGTTCTTCCGCGGCCCCCAGCACCTGTGGATCGACTTCGACCGGATCACCGACTAAGGACCGACCCCATCAAGGCATTGCCCGGCTAAGCCGCTGGCGCACGGATCCGATCCACAGGTCTTGACGATTCCTCACCTCCTTGTCCGTTCCGGCAAAAGTCGGCCTTGGGGAACCCGCATGGGGCAAGCGCCACTCCCTGTGCCGGAAACTCCCGGTCGATGGTTTCGTCACAGTGACGTTTCGCCGACGTACGCGCACCTGCCCACATCGGTGCGAAATACATTGCACTAGCAGTTAATTGGCCACAGCGACGAGTCACACAACGCCGTTATCTCGGCTGTAGAGAAGGCCGAGCGCACGGGTTTGGCGACCGCCAGCGGCACCGTCCCGGGCCACCTATCACAGGCTCCGGTGGCGCGCGAATTCGCGATCAGCCCGTAAAGAAAGCGTCAACGACAAAGCCTCTGTCAGACGTCCACGCTTAACTTCATTCTGGATCCTCAGGTACCTGGTCGAGGCCGTGCTCTTTGCGGGGAGGTTCTGGTTGAGTACTCCATCCGCGGGGATTGCGTTCCTCGCTTTGTTGGTGGCGGCGCTGGTGCTTGTGCATGTACCGCTGGGTGACTACATGTACCGGGTCTACAACTCGCCAAGGGACTGGCGAGTCGAGCGGGCCATCTACCGAATCATCGGCGCCGACCCTAAAAGCCAGCAGACGTGGGACGCATACGCCCGCAGCATTCTGGCGTTCTCGGTAGTCAGCGTCTTGTTCCTGTTCTTTCTCCAGCTGCTGCAGGGCAAGTTGCCGCTACACCTGCATGACCCAGCGACAACGATGACACCCTCGCTGGCGTGGAACACCGCGGTCAGCTTTGTGAGCAACACCAGCTGGCAGTCATACGCCGGTGAGTCGACGCAAGGTCATCTGGTGCAGATGGCCGGCATCGCCGTCCAGAGCTTCCTGTCCGGCGCGGTGGGCATGGCCGTAGCGGTCACCCTGGTTCGCGGCTTTGCCCGGACCAAAACCAATCAGCTGGGCAGCTTCTGGGTCGACCTGGTCCGCGGCACTATTCGCGTCTTGCTGCCGATCTCATTCATCGGCGCGATCGTCCTGATCGCCGGCGGCGTCATCCAGAACTTTCACCTCAACGACCAGGTTGTTACGACCCTGGCCGGCGCGAAGCAGACGATTACCGGCGGGCCGGTCGCCAGCCAAGAGGCCATCAAGCTGATCGGCAGCGACGGGGGCGGTTTCTACAACCCGAACTCCGCACACCCTTTCGAGAATCCGACGGCATGGACGAACTGGATTGAGATCTTCTTGGTACTGGTCATCAGTTTCTCGCTGCCGCGCACCTTCGGCCGGATGGTGGGCAGCAAGAAGCAGGGCTATGCGATCACCGCCGTGATGGCTGTACTCGCCATTATCAGCGTCAGCCTGATGATGCTTTTTGAGTTGGGACATCACGGTACCGTCCCCACGGCAGTGGGCGCGGCCACGGAAGGCGTCGAGCAGCGTTTCGGGGTCGCCGACTCGTCGGTCTTCGCCGACGCGAGCACCCTGACGTCTAGCGGCGCCGTCGACTCGATGCACGATTCCTACACCAGCTTGGGCGGCTTGATAGCGATGTTCAACATGCAGCTCGGCGAGGTGGCGCCGGGTGGCGTCGGTTCGGGTCTATACGGCATGCTTATCCTCGCGGTAGTCACGGTGTTCGTCGCCGGGTTGATGGTCGGCCGCACACCGGAATACCTCGGAAAGAAGATCACGCCACGCGAGATGAAATTCGCGGCAAGCTATTTCCTGACCACTGAGGTGCTGGTGCTGCTCGGCACCGGGATCGCAATGGCATTCCCGGGCCCACGCGCCAGTATGGCCAACACCGGACCACACGGTCTGTCGGAGGTGCTGTACGCGTTCACTTCCGCGGCCAACACCAACGGCTCGGCTTTCGCGGGCTTGTCGGCAAACACAACGTGGTACAACACCGCTCTTGGCCTGGCGATGCTCATCGGCAGATACGTTCCGATGATGCTTGTCCTCGCGCTGGCCGGCTCGCTGGTCCGTCAGGGTCGCACGCCAGAGTCCCCCGGCACCCTGCCTACCGACCGGCCGCAGTTCGTCGGCTTAGTCGCGGTCGTGACGGTCATCCTGTGTGCCCTCACCTTCCTACCCGCCTTGGCGCTCGGGCCTCTCGCGGAAGGAATCCACTAGGAGCGATTGTGCAAAATTTCGGATCTGTGCAGGACGTCCTGACGCGGCATCAGCGAATTGACGAGTTAGTGCGTGGCATGCTGCACCAACGAGCTTCCGCCCTGACTGCGAAGGGCAGCCGTGGGTCGGCTAGCCGGACCGGGCGGCATCATGCGGTCATGCGGTCATGCGGTGATGCGTGATGCGCGGTCACGCCTACTTGGAGGCTGACTGGCGGCGCGAGGCGCTGCGGACCAACCTTTGGATCGTTCCCGCGCTGGAGACGCTTGCCGTATTACTGCTCTTCGCCGCGACCTACGCGGTCGACCGTGGGGCCTACGATGGAGCTGTCCAGCTGCCGTCGTGGGTGCTAAGCGGCACCGCCGATGCCGCGCGAAACATCTTGGCCACAGTCGCCGCGTCGACCATCACCGTGGTCGGCATCGTCTTCTCGATCACGATTGTGGCCCTGACGCTCGCTTCAACACAGTTCGGGCCGCGAATGCTGCGGAACTTCGTGCGGGACCGTGGAACTCAGCTAACGTTAGGGACATTCGTCGCGACATTCTGCTACGCGGTGATCACCCTGGTCGCCGTGGGCGGCGGACCGCATGGCGACTTCGTTCCGCATCTGTCGATCACTGTGACCCTATTACTCACGCTCGCTGACGTGGGGGTGCTGATCTACTTCCTCAATCACATCGCCACGATGATTCAGCTTCCGGTGGTGATCGCCGGCATCGCCGCGACATTGGCCTCCGAGATCGCGGCACAGGATCGCAGCACCGCTTTCGGTGTCGGGACAAAACGCGGCCCGTCGCACGAGGAATTGGTGGCGCGATTAGCGGAGTCCGGAGTCCCGATCCGCACTCCGCGCAGTGGCTATCTTCAGGTCATTCGCCATGAGACGCTGCTCAAGATCGCTTTCGCGGCCGACGCGGTCATTCAGTTGCCCTACCGCCCAGGGCATTTCATGGTCGCAGGTCAGGTAATCGCCTGGGTGTGGCCGCCCGACGCGGCCGAAGCTGTCGAAAAAAGTCTTGCACTCGGCCATGTCGTGGGCGCGTATCGCACTATTGCACAGGATATTTCGTTCGGGTTCGACCAATTAGTCGAGATCGCCCTGCGCGCACTGTCGCCGGCGGTCAATGACACGTTCACAGCATTGACCTGCGTCGACTGGATCGCCGACTGCCTGTGCCGGATTTCCACCTCATGGCGTCCGCAACGGATCCGGCGTGACGCACAGGGCCAGATACGTGTCATCGCCTACCAAGCCGATTTCGATCGGCTGGTGGCGCGTGCGTTCGAGAAAATCCGCCAGGCCGCAGCCGGCATGCCCGCCATCATGATCCGGCAATTTGATGCCCTGGCTAAGATCATCGAACAGACCCCCGACCGTGCACGACGAACCGTGTTGATGCGCGAAGCCGAGGCGATTCAACGCGCCAACCTGACCACGGTGGCCGATCCCGCGGACCGCAACGACGTCACGCAGCGCTACGAGGCGGTCATGGCGCTGGTATACCCAAACGCGACGCCAAATTCTCCGGAACCGCTACCAGTTAGCGGATTCGACTAACTGGTGAAGGGCGCTCCGTCGAAGCGCTCGCAAGTGGTGAACTCAGCGACCGGTTGTCGCCGCAACTTCGTCAGTTGGCGCACGGGTCTGCCGAGAGGCAAAACTGCGGCGATAGCGTACGGATCAGGCACGTCGAGAAGGTGTTTGACTCGCGGCTCCTCGGCAACGAGCATCGTGGTCAACACCCCGCCGTAGCCTTCGTTGCGCGCGGCCAGCAACACGTTCCACACAAACGGGTATACGGAAGCCCCGGGTATGACCGCGATGCGATCGAGATCCTGATCAGTGGCGGCGACGACAGCAAGGTCCAGGCAGATCACCAGCACTACCGGCGCCTCGCGCAGTGGAGCCGACAACTGCGGTGGTACCTGCATCGCCTCGATCGTCGACGCGTCCACGCCGCTACGCCGCAATGGATTCCACGGCGACTCGCCGTTGGCGAGCTGCGCAGCGTATCGGCGGGCGGCAGGAAGCGCCAGATCCGCCAGGGCCGACTGCGTGTGCTTGTCGCGCACGACGACCACGCGTACGCCCTGCCGGTTACCGCCGGACGGCGCGAAGCGGGCGTTGTCAAGGATGCGGGCCAGAACCTCATCCGGAAGTGGGTCGTCGGTGAATTCGCGCACCGCGGACGTAGATCGCATGACGTCGTACAGGTCCATGACCACTATGGTGCCGCATGCAGTTACACCGGCATTCAGGCGGCGTCGTGGAAGACTAGGCCCAGGGTGTAGCGCTGACCGGAGCGGACCGTGGACACACCATGGCGCATCGGGGCGGCCGACCATCCGCGAGTCGAGCGGACCGGCCTTTCGCTGGTGGTGAAGATGTAGCCGTGTCCCAGCGGCAGGGTGGTGGCTGTGCCGCGTGATTGTGCCCGGGGCCGCTGTTCGACGAGCAGGAATTCGCCGCCGGTGTGCGCGGCGCCGGGTTCGTTCAGGTTGATGACGACCTGCAGCGGAAAGATGAGGTCTCCGTAGAGGTCGCGGTGCAGGGCGTTCCAGTCGCCTGGCCCGTACTTGAGCAGGAGCGCGGTGGGTTTGGTTTGGCCGGCTCGATGGCACATTTCCAGCCACTCGTCCAGAGTGTCGGGCCACGGGGCCTCGCGACCCAGCTTGGTCCACCAGTCTTGGGCGATCGGCAGTAGCCGAAGGTACAAGCCTTGTTTCAGCGCTTCGATGGGCTCTGGGTAGGGCTGTTTGAAGTAGCGGTATTCGCCTTGCCCGTAGCGGTGGCGGCTCATGTCGATGGTGGCGCGGAACAAACCGTCATCGGCGTAGAGATCAAGGACCGACGCACACTCGGCCGGAGTTAAAAGCTGTGGCAGCAGTGCGCCGCCGACATCGTTCATCTCGGCGGCGACCGCGTCCCAGTCAGCGGCAGCGATGTGCCGACGCCATGTCGATGGCATCAGAACAGCTTGCCAGCCACCGCGGGCGCCGGCTCTTCGAGCTCCAGCAGGAATCGTTTGCGCTTCAGACCACCCGCGTAACCGGTTAGCGCGCCATTCTTTCCGACGACGCGGTGGCAGGGAACGATCATGCTCAGCGGATTGCGTCCAACGGCTTGGCCGACTTCGTACGCGGTGGTACCGTCAGCCAGTTCGGCGGCCAGCTCACCGTAGGTTTTCGTCTGGCCGTAGCCGATGTCTTCCAGCAAGTCCCAGACCCTTCGCTGGTGCAGGTCGCCGACCAAGGCGATCGGGAGATCGAATTGTGTGCGGTCTCCGGCGAGGTATTCCCCTAGTTGGTCACCGACCCGGCGGAACAGTTCGTCGGCAGCTGGCTCAACGTACTGTCCTAGGGCGTCAGCCGTGCGCGGGTGCCAGTGATGCCGGAAATAAACACCCGTCAGGGTGTCACCGTCGGCGACCAGTGTCAGCTCGCCAAGTGCACTATCGATCAGCGTATGCCGTGCGGTCATCGTTTTACCCTCCTCTGTGAGTAAACGATGACCGCATCGGAAACGTGAGATCGACCAAGCTAGCTACGTTGTGCTGGTGCGTTTCTCGTACTCAACCAGGCGCGCTTGCAGGTCGGCGTACGGTGTGGCCCGTGGGAGCGGCTGTCCGTCGCGTACCGCCCGAGCCGCTTGGGCAGCGGCGTACAACCCCGCGCCGTAGGCCACTGAACCAGTTGACACCCGGGCCACCCCGAGCTCACCGAGTTCGGTCAACGTCAAGCCACGCACCGGCAAGGTGTTGACGGGACGCGGGATGTTGCGAGTGATCTCGGCCAGCTCGCCACGGTCGTTGGCCAGCGGTACGAAGATGCCGTCGGCGCCGGCGTCGACATAACGAAGGGCCCGCTCGATCGTCGTGGCGGTGTTGGCCTCCTGGTGGAGCCAATAGGTATCGACCCGGGCGTTGATGAACAGCTCGGGGTTGCGTTGTTTGATCGCAGCGACTTTGGCGGCTGCCAGTGCGGGATCGACGAGTCTCTCGTCGGTGCTGTCCTCGATGTTGATCCCGGCGACCGGCAGTTGTGCGACGTAGTCGGCGACGGCGTCGGGGTCGTCGCTGTAACCATCTTCGACGTCGATGCTGACATAGCATTGCAGCGGTGCCAGTGCGGCGGCCAAGGCTATGTTGGCATCACGGGTGGCGCGGGAGCCGTCGGGATGTCCGCCGCTAGAGGACACGCCGAAGCTGGTGGTGCCAACCGCCGTGAACCCGTCCGCCAGGTACGCCAGCGCCGACGGTACGTCCCAGGCGTTAGGCAGCACGAACGGAACGCCCTGGTGGTGCAGATCGTGAAAACTCATGGCTGTCCTCCCGGCTGTGAATCTGCCTCATCTTGAGGACGTCTGAAAGACCTCAGATGTGCGATCCCACCTTTCCAGAGGCCGCCGACGAAGGATGGTGGGGAATCGCTTTCTCACACTTCACCGGGAGCCGGCGTCTGCATAGTGGAGGTCGCTACTTCTCACGGAGGAACTCGAATGCTTACCTGGTCCTGTTGGTGACGTCAGAGGTGCAGGTCGACCAGCACGTCAAGCCGCCGTTTGAGGCTGTCGTGCAGCAGCACGGCGCCACGGTGCTGCGGGTGGTTCGTGCGGTAGTCGGGCATGCCGATGCCGATGACGCCTGGTCGGAGACGTTCCTGGCCGCCCTGAAGGCCTACCCGCAACTGCCCGCCGACGCCAATATCGAGGCGTGGCTGGTGACGATCGCGCACCGCAAAGCCATCGACATCACCCGCGGAAACTCACGACGAGCCGTCCCGGTCGCCGATACCTCCGACTCCCCCGCACCCGAGCGAGCCGATGCCCACGATCTTGACTTGGACGCCGCGGTCGGGGCGCTGCCGCCCAAACAGCGCCAGGCCGTGGCTTACCACTATCTGGCCGGTCTCCCCTACGCCGAGATCGCAGTGATTCTCGACAGCAGCGTTGCCGCCGCACGACGCGCCGGGGCCGACGGCATCGCCACACTCCGACGCACTTATCCCCTTATCGACACCCCGAGGGACCAACCATGACCAACCTCACGCAGCGCTTCCCCATCGACCAGAATCATCTCCAGCTCCTGCACGCCCGGCTGGAAACGGATGCGCAAACAGGCGATCTGCTCGACATCGCCTACCGCACAGTGGACTCGGCCGTCGGCCCACTCCTGCTGGCGGCCACCAGGAGCGGACTGCTGCGAGTGGCGTTCGCCAGCGAAGGCCACGACAGTGTGCTGCAGAACCTCTCCGAGCGCATCAGCCCGCGCATACTCGAAGCTCCCACACGATTGGATCCGACCGCACGACAACTCGACGAATACTTCACCGGCCACCGGCACAGCTTCGATGTCGCGCTGGACTGGTCTCTGTCGCACGGCTTTCGGCGCACAGTGCTCGAACACCTCAACACCGACGTCACTTACGGCGCAACCGCCAGCTATGCCGCACTGGCCCGACTATCGGGCTCCCCCAAGGCGGTGCGCGCCGTCGGCACCGCGTGCGCGACCAACCCGATCCCCATCGTCGTGCCATGTCACCGGGTGATCCGATCCGATGGAACCGTTGGCGCCTACCGCGGCGGCGCTGTTGCCAAGCGCGTCCTGCTCGACCTCGAGAAAGAGCGATGACGACACAGCGGCCGGCACGCAATCGAGTCTCACCGGAGGGCGGGATCATCGCCGTTCCGGGCCGCGGCGCCTGGATGGGCAACCGCGGGCGACTGCACCGAGAACGCGGTACCCGTGACATCGTGCGCAACCATCAGCACAAGACTTGGATCACCTGTGCCCTGTCGTTCCGAGGCCGCCGCGTGGCGCAGTGGGAACCCAACCGCTATACGCCGCTGTTCTTTCTGGACGAGGCTGTGGCCCTGGCCGCGGGCCACCGCCCGTGCGGGGAATGCCGACATAGCGCCTACACGCGATACCGGACACTGTGGGCCGAAACCCACGGTGGCGCAATGCCTTATGCCAAGGAGATGGATGCACAGCTGCACCGCGAGCGGACCGGCCGAGCCGAGCATCGCGCCGCCTGGGGCAGGCTGCCTGACGGGGTATTTGTCGCCACCGACTCCGGACCCGCCGTCGTCATCGGCGACCACCTCGCGGTCTGGGACCATGACGACAACATCTATCGGGACAAGCTGCCACGCCCCAGCACTGGCACGGCGACCGTGTTTACCCCAGCGTCCACCGTGGAGCTACTGCGAGCCGGTTACCCCGTGCAGATTGATGACTCTGCCCGCTAACCGGCCCGTAGGGACATTGCTCCCGCTGTGTATGGTCAACGTGGCTTGCCCTGCGCAAGGGAACAGGTAGCACCAATGGCAAACAGATTGCCCGAGAACGCCTTCACTTCACGACAGGCGTTGGATCCCGCTCTGCGCAACGTAGCCCGCTTCTTGCCCCGCGGATACGCCTTGCACCGCGGCTTCAAACTCCAGCGGGCACTCATGCAGCTCATGGGTAACGCGGGCCGGATCCGCCGCGTCCCGGTCGTCGCGGTCAACGAGCACGTCACGGTTCGCCTGCATCGTCCTGGCGGTCTTCCCGACCGGGCACCCGCGCTGTTGTGGATCCACGGTGGCGGCACTCTGATGGGTACCGCTGTCCAGGACGACAAGTACTGCCGCAAGCTGTCTCATCTCACCGGTGTTGCGGTGGCGGCGGTAGAGCACCGGCTGGCTCCGGAACACCCTTATCCGACGCCGCTCGAAGACTGTTATGCGGCGCTGCTGTGGCTAGCGCGGCAACCGTGGGTGGACCCGGATCGGGTCGCCGTCGGCGGAGCCAGTGCCGGTGGGCATTTCGCGGCGGCGGTAGCGCAGCGGGCGCACGATCGTAAAGACGTCGAACTCGCCTTTCAGATGCTGGTGTACCCAATGCTCGACGATCGCACGGGCGCAAACCGCGACGGTCCCAAACGCCTCATGTGGACCGAAAGCGATAACCAGCTGGCTTGGCGGTGGTACCTGAACGGAGCAGACCCCGCCGAGGCCGCTCCGGCGCGTCGGGAAGATTTATCCGGCCTGCCACCGACCTGGATCGGTGTCGGGACGTTGGACCTGTTCTACCAAGAGTGCCTGGAGTACGCACGACGCCTGCGTGCGGCGGGTGTCGCAGTCCACGAGGAGATCGTCCCCGGCGCCTTCCACGCGTTCGACCAAGTTGTGGACAAGGCGCCGATCTCGCTGGATTTCTTTGCCAGCCAGCGCGATCACCTGTGGGGCGCGCTCACCATGCCGATCCATGACCGGCCAGCTTACGGTTCGACTCCTAGGCGCTTGGACACAGATCGGCAAGGGTGTAGTTAACGAGGTCGCCGGCCTGTTGGGGGGTAAGCCCATTAGGACCCCGGTCGGTGTCGGAACGTTGCACCGCCAGAGCCTGTAGCTGCTGAGGAGTAGCGCCGTAAGTCAGCTGGCTGCATAGCTTGTAACCCAACTGCAGTAGCGCCGGGTCGCCGCCGTCGAAGTCTCGGATCCCGGCGCTATGCAGGTCATTGATGTAAGAGATTGGGTCAGCCTGCACCGGGCTGGCCCAGACGACTCCGGCGACCAGAAGTGGGCCACCTACTAGCGCCGTGCCCACAAATCGCCCATGGCGCCCCAGTGCGGCCATAGCTTCTTCTCCCTTGTCTGCGTGCGGCCTGTATTGGCAGACGGAACTTTACACGGAACCTCTGGGAAACGCGCTAGCAAGAATAGGCTGCCCAGATCATTCGCGGATCGAGGCCGACAATCTGATCTGTTGCCGCGAAACGCATTCCGGCAACGGGCACCAACAGTCGATGCGATCTGACACCGCGACCACCGGGTCGGGTTAACGGCCGGCGTCCACGCGGTTACGAGGACCAGGTATTGCTATTTGAGTGCAGACTTTGCATTACGTGCAACCATGGACGTTATGGCGAATCAGATCGGTCTTCGCGAGCGGCGCCGCCGCCAGACCAGCACGGATATCCGCGACGCCGCGATGCGCCTGACGCAAGAGCGCGGCTGGGACAAGGTGACCATCGAGGAAATCTGCATCGAAGCCGGAATCTCGACGCGCACGTTCTTCAACTACTTCCCGAACAAAGAGTCCGCGATCGCCTACGGCCCCTCGGACATCCCCGCCGAGCTTGGCGCGGAATTCGTCGCTGCCGGGCCCGCCCCGTATTCGGTTGTGCTGGCAGAACTGATCACCCTGGTAGCGCACCATCTCCGCGACATGCCCCCCAAGCGCGACCAGGCCGCCTGCATGCTGGAACTGGCTAAAACAACCCCCGCGGTGTTGGCCACGTTCCTCGCGGAAATGGAACGGTTTCAGAATCAGTTGACCGATATCGTTGCCCGGCGCCAAACGATGCGGTCCGATGACGAGATCCCTGCGTTGATCTCTGCGCTGGCGTTGACAGCCGTGCGTTCGGGCTTCGAGCGCTGGTCCGACGGCGAACCGGAGGATGCCGACGACACGCCGATGCCCTATGTCGAGCGCGCTGCTGCGCTGGTCAACAGCATTTTCACGGAGTACAAGCTGTAAGCGCGATCACACAAAGTTGCACAATCTGCAAATTATGCAGATCATGTACTGATGGCCTGGCGCGGTAACAGACAACGCTCCGTCGAGGCGAAGTACGTGTCGGTACCGCAACGGGCGATCGCTGGTGTGCATGGGCAGCAATCTCAGCACCTGACGATTGAGCGTGTGCAAAATCTCGGCAATCAACGAAATCGATTGTTGCGCAGGTTAACTCGCCCTGTCAGCACGGCTCGAGTCGTCGCCCGGGAGTCACGCTAGAGGTACTACGCCACCGTTGAGTGATGGAAGGGGAATCACCCAGGTGCAGATATCGAAGATTGTGCGCAACGCGTGGTTGCCGCTGTTGATCGTGGCGGTGGTGGTGGTCGGCGGCTTTGCCGTGGTGCGGGTTAAGTCGTTCTTCGGTGCCAGCGACACCGGTGTCACGTCGAGCGGCCGGCTGGACGATTCGAAGCCGTTCAAGCCCAAGGTCGTCAAGTACGAGGTCTTCGGCTCGGCAAGCCACGCCAACGTGAACTACTTGGATCTCAGCGCCGACCCGAAGCGGGTCGATGGTGCACCGCTGCCTTGGACGCTGGTCCTCAGCACAACCGCCCCCTCGGTCTTCCCGAACCTCTCGGCACAAAGCGACGGTGACTACCTCGGTTGCCGCATCACCATCGATAACGAAGTCAAGGACGAGAAAATAACCAACGGCGTGCACGCCCTGACATTCTGCTTGGTGAAATCAGCATGAGCACAACCTTCAGCGACACCCGTACCGACGCCAATCCCATCGCTAAAGACGAAGTGCGGCCGTCCATCCCACGTGTCATCCGAAAGTTCGCCATACCCATCATCCTGGGCTGGATCGCGATCATCGGGTTGCTCAACATCCTCGTCCCTCAGCTGGACGAGGTGGGGAAGATGCGCTCGGTGTCGATGGCGCCTGACGATGCGCAATCGGTGGTCGCGACCAAGCGCATGGGCGCGGTGTTCAACGAGTACAAGTCCAACAGCTCGGCGATGATCGTTCTAGAGGGCCAAAATCCGCTGGGCAACGATGCCCACGCCTACTACGACCAGATCGTCAAAAAGCTCGACGCGGACACCAAACACATCGAGCACGTCCAGGATATGTGGAGCGATCCGCTGACTGGGGCGGGCGCCCAGAGCAACGACGGCAAGGCCGCCTACGTCCAGGTTTACCTCGCCGGTAACCAGGGCGAAGCCCTGGCCAACGAATCAGTAGAAGCCGTGCAAGACATCGTCAAAAGTGTGCCCGCGCCCGAAGGGGTCAAGGCCTACGTCACCGGACCTGCGGCGCTATCAGCGGATCAGCACATCGCCGGCGACCGCAGCCTGCAAGTGATCACAACAGTCACGTTCGCAGTGATCATCGCCATGCTGCTGTTGGTCTACCGGTCGATCATCACGGTGTTGCTCACGCTGGTGATGGTTGTGTTCGAGTTGTCGGCCGCGCGGGGAATGGTTGCCTTCCTGGGCTACTACAACATCATCGGGCTCTCGACGTTCGCCACGAACTTATTGGTCACGTTGGCGATCGCGGCCGCCACTGACTATGCGATCTTCTTGATAGGCCGATATCAGGAAGCCCGCGCCACTGGCGAGTCCCGAGAAGACGCGTACTACACCATGTACAAGGGCACCGCACATGTTGTGCTCGGTTCGGGCTTGACCATTGCCGGCGCGACATTTTGCCTCCACTTCACCAATCTGCCGTATTTCCAGACACTAGGTATCCCGTTGGCCATCGGCATGGTGGTCGTGGTGGCGGCCGCATTGACGCTCGGTCCCGCGGCCATCTCAGTGGCAACGCGTTTCGGCAAGACGCTCGAACCTAAGCGAACGCAACGGATTCGCGGGTGGCGCAAGGTCGGCGCGCTCGTGGTGAGGTGGCCCGGACCAATCCTGATCATGACAATCGGGGTGGCACTTGTCGGCTTGCTGACCCTGCCCGGATACCGCACCAACTACAACGACCGCAACTATCTGCCCGCCGATCTGCCCGCGAACGCGGGCTACGCGGCCGCGGATCGGCACTTCTCGCAGGCGCGGATGAATCCCGAGGTGTTGATGATCGAAAGCGACCATGATCTGCGTAACTCCGCGGACTTCCTGGTCATCGACAAAATCGCCAAGGCGATCTTCCGTGTGCCGGGGATCGGCCGCGTGCAAGCCATCACCCGGCCCGAGGGCACGCCGATTGAGCACACCTCAATCCCCTTTCAAATCAGCATGCAAGGCGTCACCCAGCAGATGAACCAGAAGTATCAAGAAGATCAGATGGCCGACATGCTCAAGCAGGCCGACATGATGCAGTCGACTATCGACAGCATGCAGAAAATGGAGAGTCTGACCCAGCAGATGGCCGACGCCACGCACGCGATGGTCCTAAAGACAAAGCAGATGACCGCTGACATCAACGACATACGGGACAACATCTCGGCTTTCGACGATTTCTTCCGGCCCATCCGCAGCTACTTCTACTGGGAAAAGCACTGCTATGACATCCCGGCGTGCTACGCGCTGCGGTCCATCTTCGACACCCTCGACGGCGTCGACACGACCGCCGACGACGTCGCGAGCCTGGTCCCGCTTTTGGAGCGCCTGGACTCGCTGATGCCTCAGCTGACGGCGTTGATGCCCGCAATGCTGGAAAACATGAAGGCCATGAAAACGACGATGCTGACCATGTATTCGACCCAAAAGGGCTTGCAGGATCAGCAGAACGAGGCGCAGAAGAACTCGAACGCCATGGGTAAGGCATTCGACGCATCCAAGAACGACGATTCGTTCTACCTGCCCCCGGAAACCTTCAACAACGCCGAGTTCAAGAAGGGTATGAAGAATTTCATCTCCCCCGACGGCCATGCCGTGCGCTTCATCATCAGTCATGATGGCGATCCGATGTCGCAGGAAGGTATTTCGCACATCGGTGCAATCAAAAAGGCCGCTTACGAAGCACTCAAGGGCACGCCGCTGGAGGGTTCGAAGATTTACCTTGCGGGCACTGCGGCAATGTACAAAGACCTCAGCGAGGGCAACACCTACGACCTATTGATCGCCGGAATCGCTTCACTGTGCCTGATCTTCATCATCATGCTGATCATCACGCGAGGTGTCGTGGCATCGGCGGTCATCGTGGGCACTGTCTTAATTTCGCTGGGTGCGTCCTTCGGACTTTCGGTGCTCATCTGGCAGCACCTGATCGGCATCGAACTGCACTGGATGGTGCTCGCGATGTCGGTCATCATCCTGCTCGCCGTCGGCGCCGACTACAACCTGCTGCTGGTGTCGCGGTTCAAGGAGGAGATCCACGCCGGCTTGAACACCGGCATCATCCGATCGATGGGTGGCACCGGATCGGTAGTCACCTCGGCAGGGCTGGTCTTCGCCTTCACGATGATGACGATGGCGGTCAGCGAGCTGACTGTCATCGGCCAGGTCGGCACCACGATCGGCCTCGGCCTGCTCTTCGACACACTGATCGTCCGGTCGCTGATGACACCATCCATTGCCGCACTACTGGGCAAGTGGTTCTGGTGGCCGCAACGAGTCCGGCAACGGCCGAGACCGTCGCCGTGGCCTACACCAGACAATGAGTCGGCTCGGGAGCGCGAATCCGTCACCATCGGTTGACCGGAGGGACTTTCGCGCGATCGCGGTGTTGACCCCGCCCTGAGCGCATCGAGGACGAGTTTTACCTAACCCACTCCGGTTGCTGATCGGTCTCGACCGTCGAGAAGTCGTTGTGCCCCAGGCCGGCGGTCGTACCGCCGTCTACCACGAACTCCGAGCCCGTCGAATAACTGGATTCGTCGCTGGCCAGATAGACCACGAGGTGGGAGACCTCCTTGGGTTCGGCAGCCCGGCCCAACGCGGTCTGGAAAAGGTCGTCGGGAACCCATTCGGTCATCGGGGTCTTGATGAGCCCGGGATGAATCGAGTTCACTCGAATTCCGCTTGGCCCCAGTTCCAATGCGGCCGACTTCGTCAACCCGCGGACGCCGAACTTGGTTGCGGTGTAACCGTGGCAGGCAATGGTGCCGGCTATCCCTTCGATCGAGGAGATGTTGATGATCGATCCGCGTCCGGCTTCCTTCATCGGTTTGACCACGGCGCGGATGCCGAGAAACACGCCTGTCAGGTTGACGTCGAGGATGCGCTGCCACTCAGAGATGGCGTAGTCCTCGAGTAGGCCGACATTGATAATGCCCGCATTGTTGACCAGCACGTCGATGCCGCCGTACTCGCCGACGGCGGTAGCCACCGCCGCGTCCCAGTCGTCGGGTTTCGTGACGTCGAGATGCACATAGCGGGCCGCATCAGAGTTGAACTCTGCGGCCACCGCTTCGCCTTCGTCGTCGAGGATGTCGCCGAACACCACCTTGGCCCCCTCGGCCACCAGCGTCCGCACGTGCGAGGCGCCCATCCCGCGCGCACCGCCACTGACGAGCGCAACCTTTCCCGCCAACCGTTCTGCCACTGGCAATTCTCCTATCGAATCAGTGAGTATCAGCGCCTGAGGTCGTAATCGTCCGGGTTCGGACGGTTGGTCCACATCACCTTGCCGATCAGATGAGGCCCGGAGCCGGTGAGATCACCAGGCAAAGAACAGGTGCATCTTATGCCGCCGATGTGGGTTCAGCCCAGGACGTCGAAGATCGCCGCGGCGGAGGTGAAGGCCTTATCTGCGTTCCCCTCGTCGTGCAGCAGCATGCGCACGCCGACGCGTCCAGGTCCACCGGCATGGGCGGTCCCTTCCACCCGGAAGGGACCCACTTTGCCGCGCGACATGAACATCACGTGCCAGCTGACGACCTGCACCTTCCTGGTCCCGGTGACGTCGGCGGCAAGGTCGATCGCCGCGGTCTCGAGGACGACGTGTTGAGGTCCGATGTGCAGCGCCGCATCAGGTGAAGCGAGTTCGACGCTGAGCTCGGGCAGCACCCAATGACCGTCGTCGCGCTTGTTGGCACCGAAGGCTTCCCACAGCGGCGGCAGATCGGGCGAGTCCTCGACAACCAGTTCGGTTCCCGAAACATCCATCTTGTCAAGGCCTTCCGGCGGGACACCGATGATCGCGCCTTGGCCCTCGTTGAACGCGATGACGCGTGCGGGATTGTCGGCGTCAACGATCTTGCATCGCCCGTAACCCATCGTCCGGCCCTGGTGCACGATCCCCGATTCGACGATCTCGATCCTGGTGACGTCGTAACCGGGGTCGACGATCTGCACTGAAGCGATGACAGGGTTGGGCACCGCAACCATGTCGGTCTGACATCCCTCCGGTGATGAGATCGCCAGCGGCGCAACCATGATTCCACCGGCTTCGTTGCGCATATCGCGGCGGATGGTGACGGTGTCGTCGGTCTCCCCGAAGTTCATCGACGAATGTTTGCGGCCGATATAACGATAACTCAGCAAGCCGGTCCAGCGGCGGAACAGCTCATCTCGGTAGGCGTCGCCGTCGTTGGCCAACTCCCGGATGTCTCGCAGTTGGTCACTCACTTTCGGCCGCCTTTCTCCGACTTCGAGTTATGCCTCAGGACAATCTGTTTCGCCGAACCTGGTTGAACGGCACCCCGCGGTCGGCGGCGTACTCGCGGGGAAAGTTCAGCACTCGCTCGCCGATCACGTTGCGCGCCATCTCGGTGGTGCCGCCGCCGATGCTGGCGATCTGACGCCCCAAATAACGCGTTCCGATGTCAAGAAGCTCTGCGTCATCTTCAACTACAGCCGCCGAACCCGCGACGGCCTGGGCAGAGTCGGTTTCCGCATCGTGCACTGCAGCCATGGACAGCCGGATGATCGATCCCGCGGTCGGCGGCAGAGATCCGCTGGCCACGGCGTGGAAGACGTGCTCACTGAGTTGCGCATGGACCGTGCGGTGGACGAAGACCCGCCCGATCATCTCCCGGACGCGTTCAATGTCGTGCTGGTTCGTCCGGTCGACCAGCGACAGCAGATCGATCGAAACGTCCTCGGCTTCAGCGATTCCGGGTCCGCTGGTGTATTCGGAACCATCGCCCATGGCGCGTCGCTCGTGATACAGCTGCCGCGACGCCACGTCCCAGCCTTTGCCCGGTTCGCCGACCACGGCGTCGTCTCCCACGTCGACGTCGTCGAGAAACTCTTCACAGAACTCGACTGAGCCGTTGACCTGCCGGATGCGGTTGATTGTTATCCCGGGATGGCGAAGCGGCACCAGGAACATCGTCAGCCCCTGGTGTTTAGGTACGTCCCAGTCAGTCCGGGCCAGGCATAGGCCATAGTCGGCGGCGAACGCCCAGGTGCTCCAGGTCTTGGCGCCGTTGATGATCCACCGTCCGTCTCGGCGGTCGGCGCGGGTGATGACGCCCGCGAGGTCCGATCCCCCACTGGGTTCGGATAGCAGCTGCACGAGCACTTCATCGCCGCCCAATGCTGCCCGGATGTGAGCGCGTTTATGTTCCTCGTTGCCGATATCCAGAATCGTTGCGCAGCAGATGGCGAAGGACGGCACGTTGAGGAGCAGCGGCGTCTCATAGCCGAGGGACTCCGCGTCGAAAGCTTTCTTGTACTCGTAGCCCAGCCCGAGCCCGCCGTACTCCCGCGGGAAGCAGATTCCGGCAAATCCCCCCTCGTACAGGGTCTTTTGCAGTTCACGGGCCCGCTGCCAGGACGCCTCTGCGTCGCGCTGCAGAAGCGCTGCCTGGCCGGGCTCGAACCGTGGCATGTTCGCGGCCAACCAGGATCTGGCCCGGCTGCGAAATTCCTCGACAGTCTCAGCGGTCACGTCGAGTTCGCCTGCGCATCATCGCCGATGGCCTCCCGAAGCTTGTGCTGGGCGACTGTACAGCACCCCTCGGAGAGTGTACAGACCGGCGAATTAGGACGTGTTCAGGGCCGCCAACCTTGGCGGAATCAGACGGCTGTGGCGCGAGACGACGTGCGCGATCTCGCGGTGGAACGTCGTCGCGAAGTGGACACCGCCGCCTCGGCACGTACTCCGGAGATCACCCATTCCACGAGCCTCGGAAAATCTCTGTCGATCTTGGCTATTTCCGGTGCCGCATCGGCTGACCGTCTCGATTCGCGCAATGCCCGCACCTCAACGATGGAATGGTTGATCGTCATGTGGGCGAGGCCACGGCAGCACGCCGTGGCCAGTGGACGCGGGATGCCTTCCTGCAGAGTTGTTTTGAGCAGAGCCCGAACGTAATCGCTGATGGCACTGCGGTCGTCGATGGTCATCAACTCGGTCAGAAACGGGTGGGCTCGAAGCGTGTCGTGCAGCGCCAGGCACCAATGCAGCGCCGTCAGCTCCCAGGTTTCGTACTCCTTGAAGTCGAGTTTCAGCTGCGCAAAATGGCGGGCGACAAGCGCTCTGACCAGGGCCTCCCGATTGCCCACCTGTTGATAGAGCGTCCGGGGTGAGATCTTGAGGTCCGCCGATAGTCGACGCATGTTGAGGGCCTCGTTGCCTTCGGCGTCCAGCAGTTCCAGCGCGCGAGCGAGGATGTCGTCGGCCGGAATCAACGGCTTGGCCATCGCTGCATCCTAAGCCGCGACCGTTGCGTCGCGCGCAGTGAGTTCGTCCGTCGGCGCGGCGATCACGGGACGGTGAGTGCGATCTTGCCGATGTGCGTCCCGGCCCGCATCGTTGCTACCGCCTCGTCGAGCTTTTCCCAGTCGAAGACATGGCTGATGTGGGGCATGATGTGCGCTGCGGAGATCAACTCGCACACTTCGCCGTGGGCGCGCACACTGCCGACGGTGATGCCGATGACGCGCAGGTTGTTGAGCATCAACTCGGCGACCGGGGTAGGCGCGGCGTCGAATCCACTGAGCACACCTATAACCGCGACCGTGCCGCCCATCCGCGCCGAACGCATCGACTGCGCGAGTGTCGCCGGCCCACCGAGGTCGACGACCAGGTCCGCGCCGCGCCCGGCGGTCAGTCGCCTGACCTCCGTTTCCCACTCCGGAGTGGTGCGGTAGTTGACGAGATGCGTCGCGCCCAATTGTGATCCGACCTTCAGCTTGTGGTCCGATGACGACGTCAAAATCACGGTGGCGCCCAGCGCGCGGGCGAGTTGCACGGCGAACAGCGATACCCCGCCCGTTCCCTGGGTGACCACGACGTCGCCTTCGCCGATGTTGGCTTCCACCAGTGCGCTCCACGCCGTCACGGCGGCACAGGGAATCGTCGCAGCTTCGACATCGCTGAGATGATCCGGCGTACGGACCAGGCCGGCGGCGTCGGCGACGCGGTACTGCTGTAGCCACCCGTCCCCACTGTCGCCGGGGCACTCCCGCTTGGCTTGCGGTGTCGGCGGCCCGTCGAGCCAGCCGGGATGGAAGGCCCCCATGACGCGCTGTCCGAGAGAAAGGCCGTCCACGCCCGGCCCGACCGCCACGACCTCGCCGGCGCCGTCGCTCATGGGCACCCGAGGCCACGGCCCCGGGAGCAGACCCATCAGATTGACGTTGTCGTGGAAGTTCAGACTGCAGGCCTTGACCTTGACCAACACCTGCCCGGGAGCAGGTTCGTCGACCGGCCTTTCCACGGCCACCACAGGCGTGCCGGGACCGTTCATCACCCATGCCGTCTGCGGGCCCCGCTGATGATCCGGACCACTCATGTGCTAGCCGCCTCCTCGCACCAGTACCGCCGGACAAAGAATCTCGCCCGCGTCAGCATTTTAAAATAACAATGATTTCGGTAGTGTCAGCTGAACACGGACACTGGAGATCGCATGTATGACATGAAGATTGTTGGCGGCACCGTAGTGGACGGCACCGGCACAGATCGCTTCCCCGCCGACATCGGCATCAAAGATGGCAAGATCGTCGAAGTGCGCCGCCGGACCAACGGCCACAGTGAGCTCGCGGCTGAGGCCGCCGAGACGATCGAGGCGACGGATCGCATCGTTGCACCCGGTTTCGTGGACATCCACACCCATTACGACGGCCAGGTCAGTTGGGACCCCCTGCTGGAACCATCCAGTGGTCACGGCGTGACCACGATTGTCGCAGGCAACTGCGGTGTCGGTTTCGCCCCGGTACGCCCGGGCAGTGAGGACTGGCTGATCAAGCTGATGGAGGGCGTCGAGGACATCCCAGGTACCGCGCTCACCGAAGGCATCACCTGGGGCTGGGAGACCTACCCGGAGTATCTCGACGTCGTCGGCAAGCAGCAGTTGGCCGTGGACGTGGGCAGCCAAGTGGCCCACGGCGCCATCCGCGCCTACGCGATGGGAGACCGCGGCGCCCGCAACGAGCCCGCGACGCCTGACGATATCGCCGCGATGAGCCGTCTGGTCCAAGAAGCGATCGAGGCTGGGGCGCTGGGCTTTTCCACCTCGCGCACCATCGCGCACCGCGCCATGGACGGCGAGCCCGTGCCGGGCACCTACGCCGCCGAAGACGAGTTGTTCGGCCTCGGCCGCGCCATGGCAGCCGGCGGCCAGGCCGTGTTCGAGCTCGCCCCCCAAGGCGCCGCCGGCGAGGACATCGTCGCGCCGAAGAAGGAGCTGGAATGGATGCAGCGCCTTAGCGCCGAGATCGAGCGGCCCATGTCATTTGCGCTGATCCAAGTCGACGCCGACCCCAACCTCTGGCGCGAACAACTCGACGTATCCGCCGCCGCACACGCCGCAGGTAGCCAGTTGTATCCGCAGATCGCCGCGCGACCGTTCGGCATGATGCTCGGATTCCCCGGGCATCATGCCTTCACGCACCGGCCGACGTACCGCAAGCTGCAGGCCGAATGCAGTCGCGAAGAGTTGGCGCAACGCCTGGCCGAGCCCGCGGTCAAAGCCGCAATCCTGTCCGAAGACGATCTGCCCATCGACCCGAGCCTGCTGTTCGATGGCATGTTCGCCCTCGCACAGAATGTGCTCGACCGGCTTTACGACCTTGGCGATCCGCCCGACTACGAACCCACCCAGGATCGCACGGTCGCGGCGATCGCGCGCGAACGCGGGGAAGACCCACTGGCCACGCTTTACGACCTGATGCTGCAGAGCGACGCCGGCGCGATGCTGATGCTGCCGTTCTTCAACTACAGCGACGGCAACCACGACGCCATCCGGGAGATGTTGACCCACCCGGCAGGCGTGCTGGGGCTTTCCGACGGGGGCGCCCACTGCGGGATGATCTGTGACGCGTCCTTCCCGACCTTCCTGCTGACGCACTGGGCCCGCGACCGCTACCGCGGTGAGAAACTGCCCCTGGAGTACATGGTGCGCAAGCAGAGCCATGACACGGCCCAGCTGTTCGGGCTTTCCGACCGCGGCACGATCGAGGTCGGCAAGAAGGCCGACATCAACGTGATCGACTGGGACAAGCTGAGACTGCACCCGGCACGGATGGCCTACGACCTTCCCGCCGGTGGACAGCGACTCGTGCAGGGTGCCAGCGGATATGCGGCGACCATCGTCAGTGGCACCGTGACGCGGCGCGACGGCGTCGACACCGGCGCCCGCCCCGGGCGACTGGTGCGCGGTCCCCGCTGAGATCCAGATCCATCGTTGTTGCCGACGGCACGTAATCTGCCGTCGACCTCGGAGTGCGACCCAGGTGGAGTTCGCTTCGCGGCACCTGATGAGCTACATGGCGATGAAAGAATCACCATGACCGGGGCGCACCCGTTCGACAACGCCATTCACCTCGACACCATCGATGAAAACGTCAAGCGTGGCCGGACCCATCCGGAGTGGGCCAACATGGTCGGCCCCTTCGGCGGAATCACCGCCGCCATCATGGTGCGCGCCATTGAGGCCCACCCCGACCGCGTCGGTGAACCGCTGGCGCTGACCGTCAATTTCGCCGCACCGATCGACGACGGCGAGTTCGACATCACGCTCCGGGCCGCGCGCACCAACCGCACCAATCAGCACTGGCTCATCGAGCTCAGCCAGGCCGATGGGGTCAAGACCACGGGCACCGCACTGTTCGGGATCCGCCGCGACACCTGGGCCAACACTGAAGCACACCCACCGAGCGCGCCGCCGCCGGAACACGCAACCCCCGGCGGTCCACCGGCCTTCATCGTCTGGCGAGCCCGCTACGACATGCGATTTGTCGACGGAGCCTTTCCCGGTGTGGATGGACATCCCAACCCGTCATCGAGGAGCACGTTGTGGGTGCGCGACAGTGCACAACGCCGGGTTGACTACCCGGCGCTGGCCGCGTTGTGTGATGTGTTCGTCCCGCGCGTGTTCCTGCGCCGAGGCGCGTTCATCCCGGCCGGAACCATCTCACTGACGACCTACTTCCATGCCGATCAACAGGAACTCGACGCCCTCGGCGGTGACTACGTCTTGGCCACGGCCCACGCCAACCGGTTCTCCCGCGGCTACTTCGACCAGCACGCGCAGCTGTGGACCCGAGAGGGCGCGCTGCTGGCGACCACGCACCAGATCGTCTACTTCAAGGGCTGACTTTGATCGGACCGACGAGAATCGAGCCACAATGACAGAGCGCACGCCAGCTGACAACGACGCCAGCACGGACGCCGCCACGCTGCTGGCAATCGAGTCGATCAAGCAGCTCAAAGCCCGTTACTGCCGGTACCTCGACACCAAAGATTGGACAGCGTGGCGAGCGATCTTCACCGATGATTTCGTCAGCGATACCTCCGAGGCCGGCGGCAAGTTGATCGTCGGAGCCGACGATTTCGTGGCATTCACCCGTAAGGCCATCGGACGCCCAGCACAGGCCACGGCGCATCAGGTGCACGCGCCGGAGATCGAACTCACGTCGGCGACAACGGCGCGGGGCGTGTGGGTGCTGCAAGATGTCGTCCGCTTCGGCCCCGGGTTGACCCTGGTCGGATACGGGCACTACCACGAGACCTACGAATACACTGCCGGGCATTGGCTTATCAAGACTTCCAAGCTGACTCGGCTGCGCGAGGACATCGTCACTCCCCTCTTCTCGTTGTACATCTCCGACCGGATGCGCAGGGCAGCCGCCAAGCTCGCCGGCGCTGGCTGATCCTGCTTAGGCCTGGGCAGCGAAAAAGACGGCAGCTTTACGGATCGAGTCTTCGACGGGTTGCGGTGTCCATCCGAGTTCACGTTCGGCCTTGCTGTGGTCAAGGGGGGACATCAGTTCGACCATACGTATGCCGACATAGGCGAATGGCAGGTCACGGCCCAACAGTCGAGCCATCAAGTCGTTGACGCGCGCACCTGCACGGAGCACCGCCAGCGGGATGCCGATGCGCGGTGGCCTTCTGCCGACAGCGGCGGCGGCGATCTGGTGCAGCTCCCGGGTGCTCATGTACCTGTCGGAGATGATGTAGCGTTCGCCGGTTCGTCCGTGTTCGGCAGCAAGAAGCATTGCCCTGGCGGCATCTTCGATGCCCACCACTTCAGCCGAGTAGCCCATGTAGAACGGCAAGCGCCCGGTGGCAACCGCGGCGAGCATGGCGCCGTGTGGAGTGGGTGCCCAATCTCGGGGACCGTAGGTGGTGGAGATGCACATGGCGACCGCGGGCAGGCCTTTGTCATGCACGTATGACATCAGCATGTTTTCGGCGGCCACCCGGGCTTCGATATATGCGCCGCCCTGGTCCCAGTTGTGCGGATCGTCTTCGGTAACCACGCGGCTGTCACTGATCGCCAGAGCGCCTGTGGTGCTGGTGAATACGAACTTCTTCAGGTCGGCGTCCAGGGCCGCATCCAGAACGTGCCGCAAACCCTCCACATTCGTGCGGAACAACGGCTCCGGGTCGCGCAGCCACATCCGCGCATCGACGACGCAATAGTAGACGACGTCGCACCCGGTCATCGCCGCGCGCAACGCATCGTCATCGAAGACGTCGCCGTAACAGCGCTCGACATCGAGATCGTCGATGCCCTTGGTAGAACTACTGTGGCGCAACATAACTCGCACGTCCGCGCCCGTGTCTACCAGCTGCCGTGTGACATGCGAGCCCAGGAAACCGCTGGCCCCGATGACCAGCTTCTTCTTACAATCCGCCGAATCCCCATGCATATCAACCGGCCTTAGCGGTCGATCCATTGCATCTGCGCTTCGGCGTGGTGGCCTCCGACGGCGGGCGTGAGTTCATCAAGCCTGGCCAGCTGCTCGGGGGTGAGTTCGATAGTGTCGGCCGCGACGTTTTCCTCAAGGCGCGCAACGCGCTTGGTTCCCGGAATAGGCACTATCCCGGAACGCGAGTCGGAACCTTTCGCCAGCAGCCAGGCCAAAGCCACCTGAGCCGGAGTGGCGCCGACCTCGGCACTGATGTCACGCAATTCGTCTGCGCTGCTGAGGTTGTGCTGGAAATGCTCGTCGAAGAATCGGGGGTTGGTCTTGCGGTAGTCGCTGTCGGGAAGCTCCTCAGTGGACCGGATTGCACCGGTGAGGAAGCCGCGACCCAGCGGGGAGTAGGCGACGAACCCGATCCCCAGCTCGCGCAGCAGCGGCAACACAGCGTCTTCCTGGTCGCGGGTCCATAACGAATACTCCGATTGCACAGCGGTGATGGGGTGCACAGCGTGGGCGCGACGGATGGTGTTCACGCCGACTTCGGAGAGACCGATGTATCGGATCTTCCCGGCAGCGACCAGCTCGGCCAACGCTCCGACCGTGTCTTCGATCGGAGTGCCCCGGTCAAGGCGGTGTTGGTAGTACAAGTCGATGTAGTCGGTCTCCAGCCTTTTCAGGGAACCGTCCACAGCCATGCGGATACTGGCCGGGCTACTGTCGAGGCCATCACGGCCGGTGTGGGAGATCAGGCCGAACTTGGTCGCCAACACCACTTGATCCCGTCGGCCCTGCAGGGCACGGGCGAGGAGCTGTTCGTTGACGAAGGGGCCGTACACCTCGGCGGTGTCGATCAACGTGACGCCCAGGTCGATGGCGCGGTGAATGGTGCGGATGGATTCGGCGTCGTCAAAGCCGGCACCCACGTAGGCCACAGACATGCCCATCGCGCCCAGCCCGAGGCGGCCGACTTGCAGGTCTGCGAGGTGAGCGAGTTTCATGGCACGTCTCCTGTTCTGGGCACAGTTCGCCGAGATTTCGGCGGGTAGCGTTGCGCGAGTGGACCCCGTCGAGCTTCTCGCGATCTAGTGAACCACGCAAACACCGTGCCACCGGACCGCAATCTAGCGGTGGACTTCTACCGCGTATCGGGTGTGGTCCTCATTGTGCTGGGACATTGGCTGGCCGGATCGGTGACCTATCACGCCGGATATTTCGGTCGGCAGAACCCGCTCGTCGACCAGCCCTGGACTCAGTGGCTGACTTGGCCTTTCCAGGCGGTCCCGACGTTCTTTCTGGTGGCGGGCTACGCCGGCGCCGTGTCCTGGACGCATCGGCGCGACGCCCACGGTGTGTCGCGTCAGACCTGGCTTCGGCATCGCCTGGCCCGAGTTCTCGGGCCGACAGCGGTATACGCCGCGCTGGTGTCGGTCGCTGTAGTGGTGCTGGGCGTCTACGGCGTTGATGGTTCCGTGCTGGAATACGCGGGTTGGGCCGTCGCGATGCACCTGTGGTTCCTCGCCGTATACCTGGTGGTGGTCTCGCTGACGCCCATTGCGGTTGCCGCACACCGCCGTTGGGGGCTAATGGCGCCGGGAGCGCTGGCCGTCGGGGTCGCCGCCGTAGACGTCGCCGCTATCGGCTGCCACGTGCACGACCTGGGCTGGCTGAACTATCTACTGTGTTGGGGGGCGCTCTACCAACTCGGAATCGCCTGGCACGGCGGATTATTAGCCGGTCGCAGACCCGTGCTGCTCGCCGCCGGGTCGGCACTGGCGCTGGCACTGCTGATCCGGCTGGGACCCTATCCGGTCAGCATGATCGGCGTTCCCGGCCAGTCTGTTGACAATACGGCGCCGCCCTCCGTGGCGATGTTGGCGTTCGGATACGCGCAGGCGGGATTGGTGATAACCCTCGCGCCGGCGCTCAATCGTGCGCTGCGCGCCGGCCCCGTCCAGCGCGTGCTGTCCGTAGCCAACAGCAATGTGATGGCCCTTTACCTGTGGCACATGATTCCTGTCGTGATCGTGGCGATCTTGGGCTACCCGGCCGGATTGCTGCCGCAACCGACCGAAGGTACGGCCGACTGGTGGCTGGCCCGGCTGGAATGGGTGGTCATCCTCAGCCTCGTGACAGCGGTCGAGATGGTGCTGCTGTGGTGGGGACGGCGTCTTTTCGCCGCCCCGCTCCCAATGCTCGGTATCCCGCTCGCAGAGCGCTGGGGTGAACCGGTCATGCTGGCCGGTGCCGCGATGGCGGCGTATGGCTTGGCGTTCGTCGCGGCTGAAGGCTTCGCCCCGGACGGCCATTTTCGGTCTGTGACCGCGTTGGTCTTTGCCGCCGGAGTGGTGCTGGTGGCGTTGCGTCCCACAGTTTGGTCCCACAAAAGTCAGCCTGCAGTCGGTTGATCCCCACTACGACCGGATGAACCGGAGCACCTCCGCGTTAACGGTCTCGGCCTCCGTGGTGATGATCCCGTGCGGAAACCGTGTGAGCCAAAACACTCCGCCACAAGTTGCACCGCAGTTATGGGTAGCCTACCCTAACTCCAACGATATAGAGAGGCTGACTGTGGCGCTTACGTGGCCCATCGATCCGCATGCCGATGCATCCCGGCGCGCGTGGCTTCCGTGCCCGAACTGCGGCTGGGGCCGCAATAAGTGTTCGGAGTGCCGGAGCAACCGCAACTGCGGCTCCCATTGGCAGTATCTGCTGAGCAATCAAGCCACACAGGTCAACCTGCAATGCCCGGGCTGTGCGACCCGATGGTCGGCGGACACTCGAAATCGCTAGAAGCTGGTAGCCGTTGTTGCGGACCCGCGACGCTTACGGCTCGGCGAACGTGTCCTCGGGCAGTGGGCGTTGGCAGACTGCGCGTGCCTCCTCGGCGCTGAGCCCGAACAGACGCAGGACGTTTTCGGTGACGGTGTCGGCCGCGTGGGCGTCGTCGCGGTCCGGGTCGTCCCGCAACAGTTCTCCGAGTCCTAGCAAAGCACCGCCGGCCATGGCCAGCGCAAGTTGGGGGTCTTCGCCGACGTCACCGCGAAACCTCCCGGCGTCAGCGCCAGCCTTGATATCGCGCAGTGCGCGGGGAGCCAGGCCGCGTTCCGACGACAACAGCGCCGGTCCGTTGGCCAACAGAATCTCGCTCTCCTGTGGGCGCTGACGGAAGAGCCGGCCAGTCAGCCGAAAACTGGCGGCAAACGTCTCGGCGGGGTCGTCCAGCGACGCGGTGAGGCGATCCAGCATTGCTCCATGCGCATCGAGTACGTCGGCGACCGCGGCCTCGAACAACTGCTCCTTGCTGTCGAAGTGGTTGTAAAACGAGCCCATCCCCACGTCAGCAGCCCGTGTTATCTCCAGAACCGGGACGTTGACCTTGCCTTCGGCGATCAACTGTTGCGCGGCCTTGACCAGCGCCGATCTGGTGCGTTGTTTGCGTCGCTCCAAGCGGTTAGGCGGATCGGAACCGTACGGCACTGCGGTCATGTCTAGCAGTATGCATCACTTTTGAGGATTTCGTCAGAAACCTTGACTAAGCGTCGTATTGTATGTGACGATTTCGTCAGTTCATAGGAGACGGTCATGGTTGAGACGAAAAGCGCCCACCGGGGCTTGCACGCCGAGCAGGGAGCGCTATCCGGGGAACACCCGGGGCGCTCCCGGAACCCGGTGATCAAGGTCGTCGACATCGCGTGGCTGGAATTCGAGAAACCGGACCTGACGCGTGCCGAGGCGTTCGCGCGGGCGTTCGGCTTCCAGACGGCACACCACGGTCCTGACGAACTTCAGTTGCGAGGTACCCAATCAGGCGGACCGTGTGTAATCGTGCGGCGCGGGCCGCGGACACGTTTCACTGGCGTGGCGTTTCGGGCCTGCGACGAGGTCGACGTGCTGCGGCTGGCTGACAAATTAGGCGCTGCCGCACGGCCGTTGCCCGAGACCATCGGTGGCCTGTCCGTCGACCTCGTCGACCCTAGCGGGATCCCGGTGCATGTGGTCGCCGGCATGCACCAGCTGCCCGAGTTGCCGGGCCAGCAGGCCCACATATTCAACTTCGGGAATGACCTACAGCGCGCCAACACCGCCCAGCGTCCGTCGCGGGTGCCCGCTCGGATTCAACGCCTGGGCCATCTGGTAGTGCAGTCGACCAGGTACTTCGAGGCGCTGAACTGGTATCTGGACAACTTGGGGATGCTTGTCAGCGACTTCCTTTTCTTTCCCGGCCAGCGCGAACGAGGGCCGACGATGAGCTTCATCCGCTGTGATCGGGGATCGACGCCCGCTGACCACCACACACTGGCTCTGGTACTGGGCCCGGCCAACCGCTACGTCCACTCGGCGTACCAGGTCAGCGATCTCGACGCCCTGGCCGCCGGGGGCGAATATCTCAGGCAGCGCGGCTATCTCCGGTCTTGGGGAATCGGTAGGCACCTTCAGGGCAGTCAGATCTTCGACTACTGGCGCGATCCCGAAGGTTTTCTGGTCGAGCACTTCACCGACGGCGACGTGTTCGACAACACCCTGGAACCGGGCTGGGCGCCCTTCACCGCGTCCGGGTTGGCCCAGTGGGGTCCGCCGGCGACCAAAGACTTTCTCGGAATTGATACGAAATCGGCCCGCCACGAACTAGTTTCGATGATCACCGCACTTCGCGCAAGCAACGAGTTCGATATCCGCCGCCTGATCGGCCTATTGAAAGTAGCCACTTCATGACCATTTCCGTACTGCACACTGCTGACGCCTGGTGGGTCAAGACTCCCGACGGGGCCGCGAAGATCGAAACCTCCGCGACCACGACGGCTCAGCTGTTGGCTGACCGCGTCGCGGTCGAGGCTGCCGCCACCAGTACTGACCCCGACGGCCTAGAGACTCTGAAGCTGGTGTCGCCGGTGACCCGACCATGCCGAGTAGTGGCTCAGATGACCAACTTCGAGTCGCATGTCAAGGACGCGGGCATGGATCCGGCATCGATCCCGCTCACCTTCTTCCGCAAGGCATCCGCGTCGATCATCGGTCCGTTCGACGACATCATCAAACCCCCACACGTCAGGCTGCTCGACTATGAAGTGGAGATCGGGTTGGTGATCGGACGCGCAATCCCGGTCGGCACCAGCATTTCTGGCGCAAACCTTGCCGACTTCATCGCCGGACTCGTCGTGACCAACGATGTTTCGGCGCGTGACATCCAGCTTCCGCAGACCCAATTCTACGAGGCGAAGTCCTATCCCACCTTCACCCCAGTCGGGCCCGAGCTGGTACTCCTGACGGCCGACGAGCTCAACCGGTTCGGCGACCTGAGGCTGCGGCTGAGCGTTAATGGCGACGAGCGACAGAACGCACTCGTGGAAGGCGACATGCTCTATCGGCCGTTGCAGGCGCTCCAATCACTTACCCAGTTCCAGGAGCTCGCACCCGGTGACCTGTTGCTCACCGGCACGCCAGTCGGCACCGCGTTGAGCGCCCCGCCAAAGCCAATTCAGCTCATCGGAAACCTGTTGCCGCCGGCGGTCAAGTGGAAGGCATTCTTCAAGCGTCAGGCCGCCAACCCGAAGTATCTGCAACACGGCGACGTCGTGGAGGCGTCCGTCGCGACCGACGACGGGACGATCGACCTCGGAACCCAGCGCAACACAGTGCAATACGCGTGACCGGTACGTCCAACGGACACGTGCCCGTGCTCATCGTCGGCGCCGGACCGACCGGCATCACCGCCGCCACGCTGCTGGCACAGTGCGGCGTGGACTGCCTCATCCTCGACCGCTGGCCCGGCGTGTACCCGCAGCCACGCGCCGTGCACCTGGACGACGAGATCTACCGCGTCATCGCCCGGTTAGGCATTGCCGACGAGTTCGCCGCGATTTCGCGGCCCACGCTCGGCCTACGGCTGCTCGACAGTCGATTCCAGGTGCTCGCCGAGTTCATTCGCGACAACTCACGTAGCGTGAACGGCTTCCCACAAGCCAACATGTTCGACCAACCCGAGTTCGAGGCCCTACTGCGCGCAAACCTCAAGCACTACCCCAACGCCCAATTACGTGGTGACGCCGAAGTCACCGACGTAACCGCGGACGACAACCGCCTGCGAGTCACTTTCACCGACCGAACCGACGGTCACGTTCGCCACGTCGAGGCCGACTACCTGCTGGGCTGCGACGGCGCCAACAGCCTGGTGCGCGCCAAGATCGGCTCAGCCATGCGGGATTTGAACTTCGAGCAACGCTGGCTGGTCGTCGATGTGGCCACCTCGGACACCAATGGAGCCGACCTGCACCAGTGGGAGGGCGTGCACCAGGTGTGCGATCCGGCCCGCGCGGGAACATACATGCGCATCGGAACGTCCCGCTACCGGTGGGAGTTTCAGTTGCTGGCCGGCGAAAGCGCCGACAACTTCGGCACCCTGAACGCACTGCGGCCACTGATCGCGCCCTGGACTGCCGGCCTCCAAGACGGTCAGCTGACGCTGCTGCGCGTCACCGAGTACACCTTCCGCGCACAGATCGCCGACCGGTGGCGTCGCGCCAACATCTTCATCCTCGGCGACGCGGCCCACCTCACTCCCCCATTCATTGGTCAGGGCATGGGAGCCGGCGTTCGGGATGCGATGAATCTCGCCTGGAAGATTGCCGGAGTCCGCAACGGCACCCTAGCCGCAGACGTTCTCGACACCTATGAGCAAGAGCGCAAACCGCATACCCGGCACATGATCCGGCTAGCCCTCAACGTCGGGCAGGCGATGACCGGGGGCGGGCACCTGGGCAACCTGGTGCGCCGCGCGGTGCTACCCCGGCTGCGACTGATCCCCGGTCTGCGCGACAAGGTCCTCGGCTCCACCACGCCCGCGCTGCCTTCTTCTGCGCTGGTGTTCAAATCCCGCCGACCGCGCCAGCTCGCAGGCACGCTTTGCCCGAACTCGTTGCTGGCGAACGATCAACGGCTCGACGACGTGCTTGGAACCGGTTTCGCCCTGATCACCGTTGATCCCCCTGGCGCTGCAGACGACGCAGCACTGCGGCGGCGCGGCGTCGTCGTGCTGGTTGCCGAACCTGGAAGCGCACTCGAGACGTGGCTTCGCCGAGGGCGGGCCATGGGCGCGATAGTGCGTCCCGATCGCACCGTCATGCGCGCCGGACGCGACATCGCAGGCCTGTGCGCGTGGACAGCCACTGTCATTAAGGCCGCGTGAAAGCCGTTCTAGTGGTTGGACTCATCTGTCTTGGCGCTTCCTGAAGGTGTCAATTGAGCTGATGACCCCGGCAACGTCATCGTCATTGAGCTTCTCCCCATCGAACACATGGTTGAGCAGGACCTTGAGGTCGAGCATCTGTTGCAGATAAACCAGGCACAGGGGGCATTCCTCAAGATGCTTGGCCACAATCGCTCCCCACTGCTGCGGGTCAGAGTCGACAAGGTCGTCGACGAGTCGAACGAAATCGACGCAGTCGATCGCGGGAGCTGTGTTGTCGTAGACGGTCATCGTTGGTACCGCTTCTCCAGTTCGTTTCGGAGGTTTCCTCGGGCGCGGTAGAGCAGAGCACGTTGCGCCTCGGCGGACAGTTCAAGAATCGCGGCGGCCTCTTCGCCGGACGTGCCGACGAGGTCGCGGAGAATCACCAGTTGTCGTTGTCGCGCCGGCAGGGCATCGAGCGCTGCCCGCACGTAGCCGGCGAGTTCTTTAGTGCGTTCATTTTCCAAAGTCTGGTCTTCGGGGAGAAATCGCCCAGACGGCGGGACGCTCCAGTGCCCGGCCTCGGGGTGCCCGGCAGGGTGCATGCGACCCGCCAGCGGGTCGACGTCCACCTCGTCGCCGGGGGCCAGCACCTCATGCTCCCTGATCCGCGACTCGAGGCGCCGGCGCCGCGAGGCGGTGTTCTTGACGATTCCGAACAACCAGGTGGCCACAGCAGAACGCCCCTCGAACGAACTCGATGACTTTAAAACCTGCACCCACGCCTCTTGCACTGCTTCTTCGGCCACCGCCGGTGAATTCACCATGGTGCAGGCAAAATTCACCATCGGCCGGTGGAAGTCGCGGACCAAGGCGGTCAGGGAAATGCCGCCAACCCGATGCTTGGTGCCCTCCGGTGGCGAAGCCCCCGGAGGCCCCTGCATCACCGTCGTCCCTGGCCGTCGCTCACTCGCATCGGTCAAGTTCCCAGCGCAGTTGAGCCTCGGACGGCGACTGGACAGGGATGAAAGCGGCCTCGCGGTAACGCCTGCTTGCCGGCGTCCGGCTCGCGTAACCCTTGCCCCCCGCCGTCCGGATCTCCAAAGCGGCACTGGCGCTGGCGATTTCAGCCGCAGTGAGCCGCAGCGTCAACAGCTCTTTCTTGCTGGGCGGCTGCGCCGCGCCGACTGCGGCGGCTGCGCTCGCTAACGTTGTCTGCGCCGCGGCGAGCTTTCTCGCGACCTCGTCGACTTCGGGTTGGAATACCGAGTTCACCCCAGTCAGTCCGAGCTTGCTCTGCTCCACCGTGGTTTTCGTCAGCCCGATACACATGGCCGACTGCAGCACCAGGAAGGTGGGACGCACCGTGTTCAGAAATCCTTGGAAATCGGTGGACAAAACCTGCTCTGACGTGATGTGCGCGTCGTCCAATTTCACATACGACGAGGCCGTGCTGTCCATTGCAAGCAGCTTGAAGTGATTGCCCAGCACGACGCCCGGGGTGTTCAACGGCAGCGCCACGATCAACTTCTCGCCAGTCTCGGTCCGTGCCGCGGTAATCATCAGCGAGTCGTCGTATAAATTGCTGGCCCACCTGAGTGAACCACTCAGGTGGTAGCCGCCGTCGACAGGTGTGGCCGTGAGGTCGAGGCTGCCGCAACCGGCCGCTTCCTTGAAGGCCGAGGCCATGCCGGTGACCCCCAGTGTGGTTCCGGCGAGCAACGGTTGTGCCGCCGCGATGCTGAACGGCGTTGCGGCCGTGAGCAGGTACTCGACCGCCATCCGGTGGGCCCACAGCGAGAATCCGGTGCTCATGCAGTCCCCGGAGATCACGCTGATCACGTCGGCCATCTGGGAGAGCCGGCCATCGACGTTGCCAGGGGCGCCAAGCCCGAGCAGACCGGCCGCACCGAGCGCCGCGAAACTGCGGCGGGAAGTGTCTTCGCCGCGGTCCAGCGCATCGGCATGGGCACGAATGTCCGCCAGCAGCTCCGAATCGAGCAGCCCGATCGCGTCATCGATTGTCTCGGTCACGGTGCTGGCTCCTGCTCTATGTTCTTCCATGCGTAGTCGAGGAATTTGCCGTCGAACGTGACAATCACACGATCACCTTGCGGGTCAGGACGGCGTTCGACGCTCATCCGGAAGTTGATCGCGCTCATGATTCCGTCGCCGAACTCCTCGTGGATCAGCTCCTTGATCGCCGGCCCGTAAACCGATAACGCCTCGTGAAACCGGTAGATCGTCGGATCGGACGCCACGGCTTCGCCGCTGCCCCGATACGGCGTCAGCTGCAAGACGGCGACGGCTTCGTCGTCGAGCTCAAGCAGCTCCGCGACGATCGAGGCCTCTGTGGCCGAGAGCGGGTGCTGTCCAAGTAGTGCGGCGACGGTCCACACCCTGTCTTTGCCGATCGACTCGGCGATCTTCGCCCAGCTCAAACCATGTTTGACCCGGGCCAGCCTGATGACTTCTGCGAGGTCGGTCTTGGTCAATGTGCGGGTCATAGTTGGCTTCCCGTCCCGATGCCTAGCCGATGGCCAGGGTGGAGTCGACGCTTGCCGGGTTGCGGAAGGTGTTCACAACGGGCGACCAGGCGATCGCGTTGTCGTGAATCTCCTTGAGGATCGCGTCGTCGGCATCTCCGGCCAGGGTTACCTTGCAGCGGACCGCGCTAAGGCCAAGGAGTTTTCCGTCTGGAGTGTCGCCAACCCCCCACACCGCGGAAATGTCGATGTCACCTTCCATCTCGACCTCGATCTTGGTGAGGGTCACGCCACGGTGCGTGGCGTTCGCCAGCAGGCCGACTGAGATGCATGACCCCAGTGCAGCGAGGGCGGTCTCTGAAGGGTTGGGCGCGGAGTCATCGCCCAGCAAGGCAGGCGGCTCGCCGACCAGCATCGGCGCCAGGTTGCGGACGTAGGTCATGTTGCGGAACCCCTCCTCACAGACCGTCTTGGCTTTCAGGGTCTTCTTGCCGGTCTCGGGGTTGGCCTTGGCATTACAGGACAGCCGGTCAAGGCCTTCGGCGTCAATGACGAGCGCGTTGGTCATGAACTTCCTCCGTATCTCGTTGGTTTTGATCTTCATCTGGTTAGTGCTCGGCAGGTGCCGGAACGTGACGGTCGCAAGATTGTTTTACCGAGACGACACCAGGCCTCGCTTGCCAGAAACATCGCGAACACCCTCCGCAGCCGTGGGTCGATGAGGTGTTGCTCAGCTGAACAAACCCTGCCCGATGTAGTGGCCTTCTTTAGGCGCAGGCGGTATTGCAAAGATAGCTGATCCGATGTGCCGGACGTATTGGTCGAGCAGGTCGTGGGCGCCGAGTCGGTTCTGCAAACGAATAAAATCTTGGGGATCTTTTTGATACGAGATGAACAGCAAGCCGGTGTTGAGTTGGCCATTGGCGTCGAGGCCGTCGGTGTAGTTGTAGGAGCGTCGGCGGATCACCACTCCGTCGTTGTTTTCCCTGGCTGCCAAACCGATGTGAGACACCGGATCGATCAGCGGGTCGCCGTCGGGGCCTTTGGCGGTGAAGTTGGGCGTATCGAACTCGGCCTCACCGCTCAGCGGCGCGCCTTCGTCTTTGGTACGGCCAAAGATCTTCTGCTGGTTGCCGATCCGATCAGTATCCCACGTTTCCAGCAGCATCTGCAGGTTCTGTCACGAAGTCGATCAGTTCTTCGACCCGGCTGATCAGCGCCGGCTCGAGATCATTCCAGTCGCGCACGCGCGAACGGATGCGCCGCCAGGCCATGGCGATGTCGGCCTGGTCAGCGTGCGGCAAGCCGAGTGCCTGGCACGCCCCGCGCTTCCACTCCATATGCCGCGGCACGTTGGGCCACGCGGCCATTCCCAGCCGCTGCGGCTTCACCGCCTGCCAAATGTCGACGTAGGGGTGCCCGACGACCAACGTGTCAGGTCCGCCTGGTCCCCGGCGCACCGCGTCGGCGATCCGCGACTCCTTGGAACCCGCGACGAGGTGATCAACGAGAACGCCGAGTCGGCGCCGCGGACCGGGCCCGAACTCCGCCACGATGCCCACCAGGTCGTCGACACCGCCGAGGTGCTCGACGACAACGCCCTCGATGCGCAGGTCCTCGCCCCAGACCTGTTCGACGAGTTCGGCGTCGTGGCGGCCCTCGACGTAGATACGGCTGGCACGGGCGACCCGGGCGCGGGCACTCGGTACCGCGACCGATCCAGACGCCGTGCGGCCGGCGGCAGCAGGCGCCGCCCGCCGCGGTGCGGTGAGGATCACCGGGCGGCCCTCGAGCAGATAACCGGGACCCAATGGAAAGCCGCGCGTGCGGCCGTGTCGGTCCTCCAATTCGATGCGGCCATATTCGACTCGAACCACTGCGCCGACGTAGCCGGTCTGCGCGTCCTCAACGACCATGCCCAGCTCAACAGGATGCTCAATCGAGCGGGGCTTGCGCCGACCCGCAGCAAGCACATCGGTTCCATAGCGATCCACCACCCGGCAATATTAGGAAGCCGTGCGGCCAAACATCGTTATGACGCGCCACGTACGAGGAAAATACTTAGCGTCATAAGCAATTGGGGAAAGCCTTTCAACGTGCGGCGGCTCGTAGCCAAGACGCTAACGATGCCGAAAAATCCATAAAATATCTGTAAGTAGCTGTGTCGTCTTACCAGCTGATGACGTTGCCACTGCTAGATTGCTAAGTGCCCCTGATGCTCAACGCGTAGCGGTTAGTGAGGTGGACGTATGAGCCTGGCCGATCGGGTGTCAAGGATCGTCACTTTTATGCGCGCCGGCTACCCAACCGGCATGCCGGCGACCGGTTACATACCGCTGGCAGCCCTGTTGCCTCGGCGAGTTTGCGACGACGAGATCACGGCTATCACGGGCGAATTCATGATGCGTCGAGGTACGCCGATCAACACCGCTGATGTCGGGGTGGCGATCTCCCGCATCACGAACGAAATGCCTTCCCTGAACGACATCGAGCGCGTCAAACGTCGACTTGATGCAATCGGATGTACGCACCGCTAGCGCCGATGGGCATGGCCGAATACAACTGTTTCAATTTTGCGCGCGAAACTCGGACCGCTTAGGGCGACCGGGTGACCGGACCGCCGCAGGCCTTGAGATAGTCAGCGTAGTTCCACGTCTGCAAAAACTGTTGGCCCGCTCGCAATCCCCGTTGATAGAGGGCTTCGCGTTGTTCGGCAGTGATGTCGAAGTCGATCGGACTAACCTCGTCGGCGGGTACGAAGATGGTGCGTCGTACGGTGCACGGATCGTCGATGTAAGCGTTGTCCTGATTGCTAACCAGTGTTTCTATCGCCGCAATCCCCAACGACACTGGCCCGTGCACCGGATGGGTTGGCGGTATGCCGGGGCGTGCCGACAGCCGGATCCCGAACGTCGGCCATCGCGACTGCCCGTCGGGCCGATCGAATAGCTCGACCGGAAAATTCGACAGCAACCCTCCGTCGACCCAGGTGGCGCCGCTTACCCGCACCGGCTCAAAGATGTACGGAATCGCCGACGATGCGTGCACCGCTCGTGCCACCGAGAAGTCGTCCGGGTCTATGCCGTAGGAGTCGAGATCCCAAGGGATACGGACCAGCTGACGTCGTGACAGGTCGCTGGCAGCGACGACCAATGACCAGGCGAACTGTTCGGGCTCCTCGCCAGTGCGCAAGTCGCCGAAGGTGCGCACGCCCAGGTCACCGAGCAAGCCGGCGAGCAGCTGTTCGAGATAAGCGCCACGGTATACGCCGTCGGACACCAGTAGCGATAGACCCCCGCCGATCAGAGGCACGTGCCCGATCAGGTTGCGGTCCAGCAGCTTTCGATAGTCGATTGTGCGCATGATTTCCGCAAGCCGCGTCAGCGGTTCACCGGCGGCCTGCAGGGCAGCGATCAGAGAGGCGACGATCGCACCCGCACTGGTCCCCGCGACACGTGGAAACCGGTAGCCGGCGGCGGCCAGGGCGTCCACCGCTCCGACCAGGCCGATGCCCCGCACGCCACCGCCCTCGCACACCAGGTCCACACCCACCGTGCTCATGAGATCCGGCTGCCGTCGACGCCAAAGAAATGCAGATGTCCGGGTTCGGGATGCAGGCGCACCCGGCTGCCCTTTTGGGGTGGATTGCGGCCGTCAGCGCGCGCGACGACGACGTCTTGATCGATTACTTTGCCGGAATCTGTGATTCGGCCATACAGGTAGGCATCCGCCCCGAGCTCTTCGACGACGTCGACCTCCATTTCCACACCAAGGCCGCCCAGCTCGAAATGCTCGGGGCGGACCCCCACAACAACCTCGTTCGTGGCGTCCGCGATCTCACGTGGCAGCTGGATAGGCCAATCCCCCAACGATACCGAGGAATCCACAATCGGGAGGGTGAACAGGTTCATCGCCGGTGACCCGATGAATCCCGCGACAAACACGTTGGCGGGGTTACGGTAAAGCTCGCGAGGCGCCGCGAATTGTTGCAGCACACCGTCGCACAACACCGCGACTCGATCGCCCATGGTCATAGCCTCGACCTGGTCGTGGGTCACGTAGACCGTGGTGGTGCCGAGTCGGCGTTGCAAAGCCGCGATCTGGTTGCGGGTTTGCACCCGCAGCTTGGCGTCGAGATTGGACAGCGGCTCGTCCATCAGGAACACCTGTGGGCGGCGAACGATCGCACGCCCCATCGCCACCCGCTGCCGTTGCCCACCTGAGAGGTCTTTAGGCTTGCGATCCAGATATGGTTGTAGGTCAAGCATTTTCGCCGCTGCCATCACCCGCTCACGGATCTCGGCCTTCGGAATCTTTGCAATCATCAATGCAAACCCCATGTTCTGCGCGACTGACATATGCGGATAGAGCGCGTAGTTTTGGAAGACCATCGCGATGTCGCGATCCTTGGGATCGACGTTGGTGACGTCTCGGTCGCCGATCCGGATTGACCCGGAGTCCAGCGTCTCCAATCCGGCCACCATCCGCAGCGACGTCGTCTTGCCGCAACCGGATGGCCCGACCAGAACAACGAACTCGCCATCGCTGACCACTAGGTCGAGGCGATCCAGGGCGGGTCGATCTGTGCCCGGGTACTGCCGTGTCGCTTGCTTGAAGCTCACCGAAGCCACCGTTAACCACCGAGTCCGCTCACCGCGATGCCGCGGACAAAGGAGCGCTGCGCGATCGCGTAGATGATGACCAGCGGCAGCATGATGAGCATCGAGGTCGCCATTATGATCGGCCAGCGGGCCACGTACTCGCCGCGCATCCGGACTAGGCCCAGAGTCAGCGTGGCCAGGCTGTTGCGTTGGATCATCAGCAAGGGCCACAGGAAATCGTTCCAGACGTTGACCCAAGTCAGCACCGCGAGCACCATCACCGCTGGCCTTGCGTGCGGCAGCAGGATCCGCCAGTAGATCTGCCACGCTGAGCAACCGTCGAGAATCGCGGCTTCCTCGAGATCGCTCGGGAGCGTCCGGAAGAACTGCCGCATGAGATAGGTGCCGAATGCGCTGCCGAACAAGCCCGGCACGATCATCGCCCACGGAGTGTCGACCCACCCCACGATCCGCATAAGAATGAACTGCGGGATCACCGTTACGGTCAGCGGCACCATCAACGTGCCCAAGTACAAGACAAACAACGCGTCGCGGCCGCGGAATTGCAGTCGGGCAAAGGCATATCCGGCCAGCGAGCAGAAAAAGACCTGCCCGGCTGTGACGCATCCCGCATACAGCACGGTGTTGAAGAACATCCGCCAGAACGGCATCAGCGTGAACACCTCGGTGTAGTTAGACCACCGCGGATGGACCGGAAACAAGGTCGGCTCGGTGATCTCCCCTTCCCTTTTCAGCGAACCGGATATGGCCCAGACAATCGGGAACAGCCAGAACCATGCGATGGCGGTCAGCGCCGTGTAGACCAGAACAGCACGCAAGACACTGCGCTTGAACACACGCTCAACCGAGACCACGAGAAGCCTCCACGGATCGCTGCCGCGTGAGCCGTAACTGCAGCACGGTCAACACCAGAAGGATCGCGAACATCACCCACGCCAGTGCCGACGCATAGCCGAACTCCAGGAAATTGAATGCGTGCTGGAACAGCATGATGCCCAGAACGTAAGTTGCGGTCTCCGGACCGCCATTCGGCCCGTTGAGGACATAGACCATGTCAAATGCCTGGAACGCGTGGATGATCGATATGACTACCACAAACGAGATCGCCCCCCGGATCAGCGGCACGGTGATGGACACCAGCTGCCGTATCTCGCCCGCGCCGTCGATTTTGGCCGCCTCGTACACGGTCTCCGGGACGCCCTGCATCGCGGCCAGCAAGATGACAGTGGCGAACGGCACACTGCGCCACACGCTGACGATGCATAGCGAGATCATCGCCCATCTAGGGTCGACCAGCCACGGGATCGGGCCGATGCCGATCCAGCCGAGCATGATGTTGAGTATCCCGTTGTCGGTGTTGAAGACGAACTGCCAGACGACCGCCATCACCACCGATGAGATTGCCAGTGGCAGAAAGACAATCGTTCGAAAAATGCCGATACCCTTGACTTTTCGATTCAGCACGCCGGCCACGACGAGACTGACGAGTACGGTCGGTACGACGGTCCCGACGGTGAAGATCACCGTGTTTCGTACGGCGATGAGAAACAGCGGGTCAGACGTGAAGAGCTCTTGGAAGTTCTTCAGACCCACGAACTTCGGCGGGTTGAACACATCCCACTGCTGAAAGCTCATGTACAGCGAGAATCCCAGGGGAAACAGTAAGAACACCGTGACCGCGGCCAGGTTCGGTGCAACAAACATGCGACCGGCCCGGGCGCGGCGACGCGAGGGACCGGGACCCTTCGGACGTTTAGCGCTCACCGCGCCGGATGCGGTTGGTGCGTCGACCGATGTCATGGGATGCGCAGCACCTCGTCGACGTCGTGCGATAGCCCGGTCAGCGATGTCGCCGGCCGGGATCCACGCAGCACAGGTCCGAACTCACGGTCCATCAGCGCCACGATCTTTTCCCACGCCGGGGTGACGGGCAGACCTTCTGAGTGGGCCGGCCCCGTAGTGAGCACGGCGAGATTACCAATCCTGTGGTGGGCTTTGGCGAAGCCGGCCGAGTCGAGCGCAGACCGCAGCACCGGCACGAAAAGGCAGGTTTCACCGATTATCGCCTGCCCGACGGGACCGGTCGCGAACTTCACGAATTCCCACGCCTGCTCTTTGCGTTGGCTACTGGCTGAGATGGCGAGTCCGGTAGAGCCGATATTGGAACGGGCAGCGTGTCCCTTCGGGAGTGCTGGGCCGGTCGGCAAAGAGGCGACATCGAAATCCAGGCCTTCGGCGCGGATGAACGTCTGATATCGGTAGTGCCCGCCGAGCGCAATCGCTGCCTTGCCCGCCGCGAACAGATCGGGCGTGGACATCGACTGTACCTCGGATGCGTCGGGCGCCACCTTGTACTTGTTCGCCAAGTCGGCATAGAACTGCACCGCCTCGATGAAGGCGTCGTTATCGAAATTCATGTGGGTCGGGTTCTTCTGCGGCGTGGACCACTGCACGCCGTTGTTCATGGCGAACAGCCCGGCCGAATAGTACGACCACCACGTGTTGACGAAACCCCACTGTGTGGCTCGTCCCGATCCAGCGCGTTTGGTCAGCGCGGTGGCGGTATCCAGGAGTTGGGCGAAAGTCCAGGGCTTGTCCCATGTCGTCGGTGGGGCCGGCACTCCGGCCTCAGCGAAAAGCTGTTTGTTGTAGAACAGGTAGTTTCCGGACCATTGCTCCGGCAAGACGTACTGTGCGCCGTTGAACGTGAAGGTGTCATACAGCGCCCCGATGCTGTCGGACTTCAGCTCTGTAGCGAATGCTTTATCCTTCGCCAACATGGTGTTGAGGTCGAGCAACACCCCCCGGGCGGCGAGTTCGGCATAGGTCAATTCCCACGCCATCAGCACGTCCGGACATTTGCCGCCGGCGCAGAACGTCGATAACTGCTGCATCACACCTGGCCCGGACAACACCGGGCGAACCTTGATGTCGGGATGGCGACGCCGGAATTCATCGACGACGCGCATCCGGGCGTCGGCTTCGTCCGGATTGGCCGCAAAAAAGAAGGTCAACGCATCGTCATCGTCGGGGGCGCAACCCGCGGGCCAGGGTGCCAGTGACGCCGCGGCCAGCCCAGCCGCGCTGCGCAGCAGGCTGCGCCGTCCGAACGGCTTACCGAGCACTGTGCTCCTCTTTACCGGTTGCCGGTATTCCCCCCGGCTGTCTCCGCCGTCCTTGGTACCGGACGGGCCTGTGGTGTTGCTGGGATGGGCCGCCCGGCGACAATGCGGGCCGTCCAGCGGCCCGGGGAGGAGCCGGGCAATTGGACCCGCACGTCTTCTCGGAATCTATCCGTCAACCCGAACTCGCCACCAACTCGATGCCGGCCGTCCGCATCTCCGCCAGGGCTTCTGCCGCAGAACCCGCCGCCACGGCCGCGGTTAGGTCCACCAGCACTCTGGTGGCCAGGCCGGCCCGTGCCGCGTCCTCGGCGGTCCGCCGGACGCAGTGGTCGAGTGCAATGCCGACTATGTCGACCTCGTCGACCCCCCGCTCCTGCAACCACTCGAGTAGCGAGGTCCCATCTTCATCGACACCGTCGAGCCCGCTGTAGCCCGCGTCGTACGCACCCTTGCGGAAGACCACCTCGATAGAGCTGGTGTCGAGAACTGGATGAAAATCCACACCTGGACTGCCGGCGATGCAGTGCGAGGGCCAGGACGACGAATAATCTGGCTGGTCGGAGAAATGATCACCCGGATCGATGTGGAAATCCTTGGTCGCCACCACATGCTGGTAACCGGGTTCTGCGGCCAGATAGTCGTTGATCGCGGGCGCCACGGCGCCACCGCCGGTTACCGCCAGCGAGCCACGGTCGCAGAAGTCGTTTTGCACGTCGACGATAATCAACGCTCGCACACGATCCACCCTAGCCCTTCTAACAACCCCCGATAGCTGGGACAATAGGCCCGTCGGTTTGTTCGACGTTCCGCCGGGTAAACCCCAGTCATGTTGATCCGCAGAATCGCCCGCCCCCTGTTGTCAGTCGCGTTTATCGGCCAAGGGGTCGACTCCCTCCGCAACCCCAGTTCGGCGGCGGAAGCCGCGGCACCCGCGGTGGGCGGTCTGCAGGCATTGCCGGATCCGATCGGCAGCAGTATTCCGAGCGACCCGCGGACGTTCGCACAAATCAACGCGGCTATTCAGATTGGGGGCGGCCTGCTGCTGGCTACTGGGAAAATGCCCCGGGTCGCCTCGGCGGCCCTGGCGTTGACGGTGCTACCGGCAAACCTCGGAGCGCACATGTTCTGGAATGAGACCGACAAGCAGCTCAAAGCGCAAAAGCGCCGAGAGTTCCTGTCCGATCTGAGCCTGTTGGGCGGACTGATGATCGCGTCCGCCGATACCGCAGGCAGGCCCTCATTGGGATGGCGCGGACGCCGGGCAGCGGAGCGGCTGTCTGAGCGGGTGTCCTCAGCGCTGCCAGGGTCCGACGACTCCGACTTCGCAGAACTCGGTGAGAAGATCGCGCACGGCCTGCAGATCGGCGCCGAACGGGGCCGCGAACTCGCCAGCACCGCAGCCGAGAAAAGCGCACCGTACGCCGAAACCGCTCTCGAACGCGGCCGCGAGCTAGCCAGCACCGCGGCCGAAAAAAGCGCACCGCTAGCGAAGAAGGCACGCAAACGCGGCGAAGAACTCGCCGGCACCGCTCGGGTGCGCGGGGCGGAACTCGCCGACATCGCCGCGGCGCGAGGTAGTTACTTAGCCGACGAGGCGGTTGCGCGCGGTAGTCACCTGGCCGACGTCGCACGCGAACGCGTCGGCGAAGAAATCGGCGGCGGTCGTAAGCACAAGCGGAAGCGCAGTCGGCGGTAGCGGCTACCGGTGCTCAAAACGAGTGCTTGGGCGCCGCGGAACCGGCAAGGAAGCCGTCGATGATCGCCTCGACACTTTGGCCGATATCGACGGTGACCCCGGCCTCGTCGGCACCAAGTGGTTCCAGCGTGTCGAATTGCGACCGCAGCAGCGCATCCGGCATGAAATGCCCGGACCTGGCGGCTAACCGACTGCAGATCAGCTCTGGTGAACCGTTGAGGTGTAAGAACTCGACGCGCGGGCAGTGCGTGCGCAGTTGGTTACGGTATTTGCGTTTTAGCGCCGAACAACTGACCACGCCGCCTGGGTGGCCGGCCAGCCACTCGCCGACTTTCTCCAGCCACGGATAGCGGTCGTCGTCGTCGAGGGGTTCGCCCGCGCTCATCTTTGCGATGTTGGCCGGCGGGTGCAGTGTGTCAGCGTCCACGAAGGGCACCCGCAACCGTTGTGCGAGTGCAGACGCCACCGTCGACTTGCCCGATCCTGAGACACCCATCACGACGATGGGTGATGGCGTACCGTCCCGGATGGCGCTCACCCGGTCGGTTGGTTGCGGTTCCATTCCATCCAGCCGACCCCGCTGCGGCCGTCGGTGGTGTTGATGCTGACCCAGGCGCGC
>Ga0209530_1000217_pt1 | contig 49522 bp, 39 predicted proteins | sample BlaSpr_A8_Ref_O1_FD_187987 | JGI IMG/M metagenome (GOLD analysis project Ga0209530, IMG submission 187987) | Forest soil microbial communities from Thunder Bay, Ontario, Canada - Black Spruce, Ontario site 2_A8_Ref_O1 (SPAdes) (version 2) | ecosystem: Environmental > Terrestrial > Soil > Boreal...
GCCTTGGCCGCGCCGTCCTTAGCATCCGCCTTGGCCGCGCCGTCCTTAGCATCCGCCTTGGCCGCGCCGTCCTTAGCGTCAGCCTTTTCCTTGGGAGCGCTGTCCTTGGGAGCGCTGTCCTTGGCGGACTTTGCGGCCCTGGTGCTGCCGGACTTGCTCTCCTTGGCGTCCTTGGCCTCCTTGGCCGCCAGGCTCTCCTTGGCGGCAGCGGTGAAGGCATCCTTCTTGTCCGCGCGCGGCGCGGCGACGCGGAGAGTGCCTTCGGCGCCCGGCTCGCCCTTGAACTTCTGCCAGTCACCGGTGATCTTGAGCAGGACGCGAACCGGGTCCGTCGGCTGCGCGCCCACGGAAAGCCAGTGCTGAACCCGCTCGGAGTTCACCTCGATGAACGATGGCTCGGCCTTGGGGTGATACTTGCCGATCTCCTCGATGGCGCGCCCGTCACGCTTAGTGCGCGAGTCGGCGACGACGATCCGGTAGTACGGTTCCCGGATCTTGCCCAGGCGCTTCAACTTGATCTTGACAGCCACGACTGTGGTCTTCTCCCAGCGAACTAGATATGAGGCAGCGGGCCATGCCAGCCGGGGAACAGCCAGCGGGACCGCTAGATGAGCCGGGCCGGGCGAACGAGGAGAGGGCGTCGCACAGCCAGGCGGTCAGCATCACATTGTGCCAGATAACCGCCGCCGGCTAGTAATCGTCTCGGGAACGGGCCTCTACATCCGTCAGCCGACTCCCCTATAACGGTCCAGAGGCACCATCGGCACAGCACCCAAGCCCCGCCAGGACCGCAGCCACCACCCCACCACCGTCCGATATGTCTGCTTATCCCCCGCCGGCGACCTTCCCTTCTGACGGAAGATCCAAGCCCCGCGGAAGAAAAAGAGTCAAAACTGACCCCTTATCTTCCACGGGGCATGGATCTTCCGTCCAAATCCGCTCAGCGTCCCTCCGGGGTTCTGCTGGCCGATGGCCAGGTGAGGCGGGGGCGGGGCGGCGCGCCTTGGCACGTCGTTGATCTGCGCGGATATTGGTGCTGGTTTTGCCACGTAAATTGTTGACGATATTGGTTGAGGCCCGTAGGGTCGGGGCAAGCCGGGTGATTTCGGGCAATCGGCGCAGGACAGGACCGGGGCCGGGGCGCCGCGGGTCTCCCTCGGCCAGCACTTGCCGACTACGCAGGGCCGCCCGGACATCACCGGATGAAACAGTTACATAACCCTTGCCGACTATGCCGAACGGGCATTCTCGCCTTGTCGTACTGTTCTAGATATGTACGTTCGTTCGCAGAGCGCACGAACCTCGCGGCACTCCCCCGCCGCGGACAGTACGGCCATCCGACAAATTCTAGGGCAATATCACGATTAGCTATCGCCTAGTGCTGTTTGGGTGATGGATGATAGAACGTCACGATGCGGATGCGCACGGTGCGCGGTATCGAAGGAGATAGATGGCACATGAGTGACCAGAAGGACAGTGGCACAGGGTTCGGGGCAGCGGGGGCGCCAGCGCACACATCAGTGGATGCAAGCTTGAGCCGCCGCGGAGTGCTACGGGCGGCTGGTGCCGGTGCCGCCGTGGTTGGCGGCAGCGGGCTGCTTGCTGCCTGCAGTTCGGGTCTCAAGGGCGGCAGCAGCAGCACGCCCGCCGCCACCAGCAGCGGTGGCAGCGCCACTGGTGCCAGCGGCGGTACCAAGCCCATCACTATCGCGTTCATTCATCCGCTCACTGGCGATCTGGGCGAGTTCGGCACCTCGGATAACTGGATCGTGCAACAGATTCTGGCGACCTCGCAGTACAAGAACGGCTTCAAGGTCGGCGGCAAGACCTACGAGGTCCGGATCAACTCATACGACACCCAGTCCAACCCCACCCGGGCCGGCCAGCTCGCCAACCAGGCGATCCTCAGCGACAACGTGGACATGATCGTCACCTCGTCCACCCCGGAGACCGTCCTCCCTGTGTCGACCGCGGCGGAGAAGCTCGGCACGCCGTGCATCGCCGGCAACGTGCCCTGGCAGTCCTGGTACGCCAACCTGGGCGGCAACCCGACGCCTGGCAAGTCGACGTTCAAGCCCAAGTGGAACACCATGTACTTCCTTGGCGTGAACGACCTGGCCCTGGCCTTCATCGCGATGTGGAACCGGATTCACACCTCGCTGGGGACGAATAAGGTCACCGGCTGCCTGTTCCCCAGCGACTCGGACGGCGACGCCTTCCGCGCCGCCTGGCCGATCTTCGCCAAGGCAGCCGGCTACACCCTGATCGACCCGCCGCCGTACACCGACGGGCTAAGCAACTTCTCCACGCTCATCGACCTGTTCAAGTCCGACGACTGCGATTTCTTCACCAACGTGCCGCTCCCGCCGGACTTCAACACCATGTGGAAGCAGGCCGCTCAGCTGGGCTTCAAGCCCAAGCTGGCGACCGTCGCCAAGGTACTGCTGTTCCCCTCCGACGTCGCGGCGCTTGGCCCGCTGGTCACCAACGTGGCCACCGACGCCTGGTGGGCCCCGAACATGCCGTGGACGTCCTCACTCACCGGCCAGACCTGCGCGGCAGTGGCAGCGGCATTCACAGCGGCCACTGGCGAGCCGTGGGTGCAGTCACTGTCCAACTACAGCCTCTTCGAGACGGCGTACGCCGCGTTCACCGCGGCGAGCGACCCGCACGACAAGGCCGATGTGGCCAACTCCATGTTCAACGTCAACATCACCGGCCTGGCCGGCGACCTGAACTGGTCTTCCAGCAAGAACCCGGCACCTGGGGTGGTGGACACCCCGGCGCTCGGCGTGCAGTGGAAGCCCGACTCCAGCAGCAAGTACGGCTATTCGATGTACGTCGTCGACAACACGCTCATGCCACAGGTGAAGCTCACCGGCGACCTCGAGCCCACGAATCAGTAGCGGATGAGCGCGGACGCACTGCTGCAACTGGATCAGGTGGCGAAACGGTTCGGCCGGGTCATCATCGCGGAAGACCTGTCTTTCGCGATCGCGCCCGGCGAAGCGGTCGGGATCGTGGGGCCGAATGGCGCTGGCAAGACCAGCCTGTTCGGCCTCATCTCCGGCGACCTGTCCCCGGACGCGGGCAAGGTCACCTTCGACGGCCGGACAGTCACCCGGCTCAACTCAGCGGCCAGGTGCCGCCTCGGCATCGGGCGCACGTACCAGGTGCCGCGGCCGTTCGGCGACATGACCGTATTCGAGAACGTGCTGGTCGCGGCCCAGCAGGGCGGCGGGCTGCGCCGCCGGGCCAGCTATGACGCCGCGGCACAAGCGCTCGAGCGAACAGGGATGACAGGCCAGGCGAACGTGACCGCGGCCCGGCTCGGGCTGCTGCAGCGCAAGCGGCTCGAGCTGGCCCGTGCCGTGGCGTCTGGTCCAAGGCTGCTGCTGCTGGACGAGGTGGCCGGCGGTCTCACCGACCCCGAGGTCGCTCAACTCGTCGAGATCGTCCGCGGTATCCACGCCGACGGCGTCGCGGTGATCTGGATTGAGCACGTGGTCCGGGCGCTCACCGCCTTCGTGACCAGGCTGATCTGCCTGGCCGGCGGCACCTTCGTCGGAGATGGCGCGCCCGCCGCGGTGCTGTCCGACCCGGCGGTCCGCGAGGTCTTCCTCGGCACCGAGGTCACCGCGTCCCTGGTGCCGCGGGGGTCCGGGGGGACGGTTCCCCTCGGAGGGCCGCGGGGGTCCGGGGGGACGGTTCCCCCCGGTGGAGGAGACGAGTGAGCCCACTGCTTGAGGTAAGCGAGCTGACCGTGCACCACGGTCAGCTCAAGGCACTAGACCAGGTGAGCTTCCAGGTGCTCCCTGGCGAGGTCTACGCGATCATCGGCGCCAACGGAGCCGGCAAGTCAACGCTGCTGCGCACCGTCGCCGGCCTGCACCACCCGACGGCCGGCTCCATCCGCTACGACGGCAAGGACGTCACCAGGCTGCGGCCCGAGCGGCGTGCGACGGCGGGCCTGGTCATGGTGCCGGAAGGCCGCCGCCTGTTCCCATCCCTCACCCTAGAGGAGAACCTCCAGGTCGGCGCCGCGCATGCCCGCGAAGGCGAGTGGACCATCGAGCGAGTCTACGAGCTGTTCCCCTGGATGCGGGACCGCCGCAAGCAGCGGACGGAGCAGATGTCAGGTGGCGAGCAGCAGTCGGTCGCGATAGGCCGGGCGCTGGTCGCCAGCCCTCGGGTACTGCTGCTGGACGAGCTGTCCCTGGGACTCGCCCCCGTCGTCGTGCAGCGGATCTACGCCATGCTGCCGGAGATCCTGGCCACCGGCATCACCGCGGTCATCGTCGAGCAGGACGTGAGCCAGGCGCTGCGGGTCGCCACGCACATCCACTGCCTGCTTGAGGGCCAGACCACGCTGCAGAGCACCCCTGCCCAGGTCAGCGCGCAGCAGGTAGAGGCCGCCTACTTCGGCCTGGCACAGCAAGGAGGTACTGCCTGATGCTGTGGGTCAACGACATCATCCAGGGCATCCTGACCGGCGGGATGTACGCGCTGTTCGCGTGCGGGCTGTCGCTGATGTTCGGCGTGATGAAAGTGGTCAACCTCGCGCACGGCGACATCGCCGTCATCGGCGGCTATGTCGCGCTCGGCGTCATCGCGGTCACTCACGTGCCGGTGCTGCTGTCATTCCTGATCGTCGTGCCGCTGATGGCCATCTTCGGCTACATCCTGCAGCGCACCGTCATCCAGGCAGCGCTGAACCGGAGCATCCTCACCACCTTGCTTGTCACCTTCGGCCTGTCCGTAGTGATCGAGAACGGCCTGCTTGAGTTCGAGTCCGCGAACACCCACTCCCTCGGCGTCGGCAACTCGATCATCACCGCCTCGTTCTCGATCGGCTCGCAGATACAGATCGGGTACCTGCCGCTGATCATCCTTGGCGTCGCGGTAGCGGTGCTGCTCGGACTGCAGTACTTCCTGTCCAGATCCAGCTACGGCCGGATGATCAGGGCCGTCGCGGACGACAAGGAAGCCGCCCAGCTGTCCGGGATAGACCACCGGCATGTCTTCGGCATCGCCGCGGCGATCGCGTTCAGCACGGCGGCCCTGGCCGGCATCGCCTACGGCATGGTCGGACAGTTCGCCCCCTACACCGGCACCGACCCGGCGAGCGGCGCGCTGCTGCTGTTCGCGTTCGCGGCGGTGGTCATCGGCGGGCTCGGCTCACTGTGGGGCACCCTGGTGGGCGGTGTCGTACTCGGCGTGGCGCAGGAGCTCGGAACCCAGTGGAACCCTTCCCGTGGCGATCTCGTCGGCTTCGCCATCTTCCTTCTGGTGCTGGTGCTCCGGCCGCAGGGCCTGGTCGCCAGGAAGGCGACAGCATGAGCACCACGGTTACCACAAGCCGTTCTGAGATAAGGGGTTTCCGGGTCACCCGGTCCAAGCGGAACGTGGCGTGGACGGGCGCGGGGGCACTGGTTGTCGTCGCGGTCTTCGCGTACTTTCCTTACATTTTCTATTCCGGCACCACGAGCCTGATGGTGCAGGGGTTCTACGTGCTCACGATGGCGTGCATGTGGAACCTGCTGGCCGGGTACGCGGGACTGGTGTCCGTGGGACAGCAGGCGTTCGTGGGGCTAGGCGCGGAGTTCGTGCTGCTGCTGAACATTCACCGTGTCTCTGAGTTCACCGCGCTGCCGATCGCCGCGATCGGGTGCGGCGTGGCCGCAGTGCCGTTGTGGTGGCTGGTGTCGCGGCTGCGCAGCGGGTACTTCGCGATCGCGACCTGGGTCCTCGCCACTACAGTCATGCTGGTCATCGAGCAGTTCTCCGCGCTGGGCAGCGGAACCGGGATGGCGCTGCCCAACACGCCCGCGCTAAGCACCACGCTGCTCGAAGCCGACACGTACTGGATCGGGCTCGGGGTAACCGTCGTCGCGCTGGCCACCACATACCTGCTGCTGCGGGGACGGGTGGGGCTGACGCTCACCGCGATCCGCGACGACGAGACGGCGGCCCGTTCCTCAGGGGTACGGGTCGGTGCCGCGCGGATGCTGGTGTTCGTGATTGCCGCCATCGGCTGCGGTGCGGCAGGAGCGCTGCTCGCGATCACCGTGCCGAACGTGCAGCCGAGCGCCGTGTTCAACGTGAACTGGACCGCGATCATGGCATTCGCCGTGATCATCGGCGGGATCGGGACGATTGAGGGGCCCATCCTCGGCACCGCCGTGTACATGATCCTGCAGCAGACGCTCGCGTCGTACAACGTGTGGTACCTGATCATCCTCGGCCTGGTCGCGATGCTCGTCGTCCTGGTTGCCCGGCGCGGACTGTGGGGGCTCGCCGACGACTACCTGCACGTGCGGCTGTTCCCGGTCGGATACTGGCTATGGACGCCTGAGGCGCTCGCGGCGCGCTCTGGCCGGCTTCCCAGGCACCGGCGGCGAGGTTGAGCAGGTAGGCCCACGCCCAGGCCCGGCGGGCACCCGAGCGCCCGCCCGGGCCGGCTAAGGCCTGGGTGGGCGCTCGGGGGAAAATTGGGGCATGCTGCTTGCGTCGCTTGTCTCCGTTTCCTCGTCGGTGGGGGGTACCAGCGGGCGGCTCGCCAAGATAGAGCTGCTTGCGGGGGCGTTGCGTGCCGCCGGCTCCAGCGAGGTGCCGATCGCGGTCGCTTACCTGTCAGGGGAGCTGCCGCAGCGGCAGATCGGGGTGGGCTGGGCTGCCTTGCGGGGCGGGTTCGCGGCGGCTCCGGCGGCTTCGCTGACCCTTTCGTCGGTAGATGCAGCGTTTACTGCCATAGGTTCGGTTTCCGGGGCCGGCTCGGTCGAGCGGCGCGGCACGCTGCTGGCCGATCTGTTTACCCGGGCTACCGCGACCGAGCAGGAGTTCCTGATGCGGCTGCTGTCCGGGGAGCTGCGGCAGGGGGCGCTCGAAGGGGTGATGACCTCGGCGGTGGCCGCGGCCGCTTCGGTGCCGGAGCCCTTGGTTCGGCGGGCCGCGATGCTGCGGGGATCGCTGGGGCCGGTGGCGGCGGCCGCGCTTTCTGGAGGTGCCGCGGCTCTGGAGGCGTTCGGACTGGCGGTGGGGCAGCCGGTGCGGCCGATGCTGGCCTCCTCCGCGCCTTCCATCGGGGAGGCGTTCGCTAAGGTGCCCGGCTCCGCTGGTGTTGAGTGGAAGCTGGACGGGGTGCGGGTGCAGGCGCACGTTCTCCCTGGTGAGGTGCGACTGTTTACCCGGACGCTGGATGAGATCACGTCCCGGATGCCCGAGGTGGTATCGGCGCTGGCCGCGCTGCCGGTGTCGGCGGCGGTACTGGACGGGGAGCTCATCGCGCTGCGGCGGGATGGGCGGCCGTTCGCGTTCCAGGACACGGCCTCACGGGCGGCTTCTGCTTCTGGAGCGGTGTTGTCGGCGTTCTTCTTTGACGTACTGCATCTGGACGGTACGGACCTGATCGACCTGGGGTACGCGGAGCGCCGGTCGGTGCTGGAATTGGTGCTGCCGGCCGAGATGGTCATGCCGCGGGTGGTTACCTCATCGGTTCCCGAGGCGGAGTCGTTCTTCGAGGCGGCCATCGCCGGCGGGCACGAAGGTGTCGTGGTGAAGGCGCTCGACGCGCCGTACGAGGCCGGGCGGCGCGGCGCCGGCTGGATCAAGGTCAAGCCGCGGCACACGCTGGACCTTGTCGTGCTCGCCTGCGAGTGGGGGCACGGGCGGCGCCAGGGGTGGCTGTCCAACCTGCACCTGGGGGCGCGGGATCCTTCGGGCGACGGCTTCGTCATGCTCGGCAAGACGTTCAAGGGGCTGACCGACGCGCTGCTCACCTGGCAGACGTCGCGGCTGCTGGAACTCGAGGTGCGGCGGGACTCATACACGGTGTACGTGCGGCCATCGCTGGTCGTCGAGGTCGCGTTCGACGGGGTACAGCGCAGCTCGAGGTATCCGGGCGGGCTGGCACTGCGGTTCGCGCGAGTGCTGCGGTACCGGGAGGACAAGACCGCCGCCGAGGCGGACACCATTGACACCGTGCGGGCGCTGGGAGGCAGCGGCCAGCCGTGATTGTGTGCCCAAAGGGGGCGGTTTCCGCCCCCTTTGGGCACACAATCATCCTCGTGAGGGCTAAGCAGTCCGCGTCCTTGCATGCCAACCCGTCCTTGCTGTCCAACCCGTCGCTTTTGTGTCCGGTTTGCCGGTATTCGGCGACGACTTCGCATGCAAGGGCGGGTCCGGGCGTGGTTACTTCTTCTTGTTGCGCTTGAAGGGGCCGCCGCGGAAGGCAGCGGGGATGTTGCTGGGGGTCTCGGGGTTGTTCTTGGGGTCGGAGAGGGCGGCTAGGCCTTCGGACAGGTCGAAGCCGGGGGGCAGGCCACCCAGACCGCCCAGGCCGCCGCCCAGGCCGGGCGGTAGGGTAGCGGCACCGCCAGCGGCGCCACCGCCACCGAGAGCCGCGGGGAGGCCTCCAGGGGCGGTCACAGCGCCGCCGGCGGTCGCAACACCGCCTGCACCGGTACCGCCGTCCGCCCCGCCCGCACCACCCGGGAGGGCGGCCTTGGGGACGTGGCCCTGGGCCTGGCGCTTGTTGCGCTTCTTGCCGCGAGCGGACTTGGCGGTGCGGCGGGCACCCATGCCGGGCATCGCGGGCATGCCGGGCATGCCGCCGCCCAGCATCATCTTCATCTGCTTCTGGCCCTCAAAGAAGTTCTTGACCAGCTGGGAGACCTCGCCGATCGCGACACCTGAGCCATTGGCGATGCGCAGCCGCCTGGAGCCGTTGATGAGCTTGGGGTTGCGGCGCTCCTCAGGGGTCATGGAGCGCACGATCGCCTCGGCCCTGTCCAGCTGCTTGTCGTCGATCTGGGAGAGCATCTCCCGGTTCTTCGCCGCGCCGGGCAGCATGCCGAGCAGGTTGCCGATCGGGCCGAGCTTGCGCACCATCGCCAGCTGCTCAACGAAGTCCTCGAGCGTGAAGCCATCCCCGGACATCAGCCGCCCGGCGAGGTCCGCCGACTGCTCCATGTCGAAGGCCTTCTCGGCCTGCTCGATCAGGGTGAGCACGTCGCCCATGTCCAGGATGCGGGACGCCATCCGGTCCGGGTGGAAGGCATCGAAGTCCTCGAGCTTCTCCCCCGTGCTCGCGAACATGATCGGACGGCCGGTCAGCGAGGCGATCGACAGCGCCGCGCCACCGCGGGCGTCGCCGTCGAGCTTGGTGAGCACCACCCCGTCGTAGCCGACACCATCGAGGAACGCCTGGGCCGTCGCCACCGCGTCCTGGCCGATCATCGCGTCGACCACGAACAGGACCTCGTCCGGGTCGACGGCATCGCGGATCGCGACGGCCTGCGCCATCAGTACCGCGTCCACGCCAAGGCGGCCCGCGGTGTCGATGATGACCATGTTGTTCTGCCGGTGCCTGGCCTCGGCCAGGGACTGCCGCGCCACGTCGACCGGGTCACCGACGCCGTTGCCGGGGGACGGCGCGTACACCGGCACCCCGGCCCGCTCGCCGATCACCTGCAGCTGCTGCACGGCGTTGGGCCGCTGCAGGTCACAGGCGACCAGCATCGGCGTGTTGCCCTGCGCCTTCAGCCAGACGGCGAGCTTGCCCGCCAGCGTGGTCTTACCCGCGCCCTGCAGGCCGGCCAGCATGATGACGGTCGGCGGCACCTTCGCGAAGCGAAGCCGCCGTTCCTCGCCGCCGAGGATGCCGACAAGCTCCTCGTGCACGATCTTGATGACCTGCTGCGCCGGGTTCAGCGCCTCGGACACCTCGGCGCCCAGGGCTCGTTCCTTGACCCTGGCGATGAACTGCCGGACCACGGGCAGCGCGACATCCGCCTCAAGCAAGGCAATGCGGATCTCACGGCAGGTGACATCGATGTCGGCAGGGGAAAGCCTGCCGCGCCCGCGCAGCGCCGAGAATACGTGCGTCAGCCGGTCAGATAGGGTCTCAAACACAAGATCCAGGCTACCCGCCCAGCGCGGCCAGCACGGTCGAGACCGTGGTGCGGCGCAGCTCCGCGTCGGATAGTGGCTGCCCCGAGGCATCCGTTACGTAGAAGACATCTACCGCCTCGGCCCCGAGCGTCTCCACCCTGGCCGCCCGGACGTCCAGCCCGCACTCCCCCAGCGCCCGGCCGACCCGCCACAGCAGGCCTGGCGCGTCGTGCGCCCGCACCTCAACGACGGTCGCCGTGTCTGAAGCATCGTCGACCAGCAGCACCTTGGGCGCGGGGACCGCCCCGCCGCGCGCCGGCGCGGTCCCGTAATGCTGCGCGCGCTGGTCCAGCCGGTCCGCGACGTCCAGCCGCCCCGCCAGCATCCGGCGCAGGTCCCCGGCCACCAGGGTGGCGTCGGGCAGCTCACCGAACTCGGGTACTACCTGAAAAACGCTGACGGCAGTGCCGTTCACCGACGTGGCGTTGGCACCCCTGACCGTCAGGCGGTGGCTGGCCAGGACGCCCGCGGCGCGCCACAGCAGGCCCGGCCGGTCCGGGGCGACCACGGTCACCTCGGCCATCGGGATGGCGGCGTGGCCAGCGCTCACGAGGGGCGGCCACGCCGGGTCGGGGGTCAGGTTCAGCACCGTGACGGCCGGCCCGCCCTCGGCGGCCAGGGCGAGCTGGTCCGCACGCAGCGGGGCGGGCTCAGGGGGCGGCTCGCCAGCCAGCTGGGCCTCGGTGCGGCGGACCAGGTCGGCGACCAGGGTTGCTTTCCAGTCATTCCAGGCCGCCGGACCGGTCGCCAGGCCGTCGGCGATGGCCAGGGCGTGCAGCAGCTCAAGCAGCGTGCGGCTGCCGACGCTGCCCGCCACCTGGCGGACCGTCGCCGGGTCGTCCAGGTCCCGCCTGGTCGCCACCATCGGCAGCAGCAGGTGATGCCGCACCGCCGCGCTGAGCAGGTCCTGGTCTGCCTCGGTCAGCCCGATTATCTTGCCTACATCCCGCGCGACGACCTCGCCGGAAATACTGTGATCCCCCGGCCACCCCTTGCCGATATCGTGCAGCAGCGCGGCGAGCAGCAGCAGGTCCGGCCGGGCCACCTCGCGCGCCAGGCCCGCCGCGTACGCCGCGGTCTCCACCAGGTGCCTGTCCACGGTGAACCGGTGCAGCGGGTTGCGCTGCGGCCGGTTCCGCACCCGCTCCCAGTCCGGTATCAGCTCGGTGATCAGGCCTTCGGCCTCCAGCGCCTCCCAGACGCTGATAGCCGCGTGCCCGGCACCGAGCAGGGCGACCAGCGCGTCCCTGGCCTGGTCCGGCCAGGGCACCGGCAGCGGCGGGCACTGCGCCAGCCGGTCCAGTGTCCGCGGCGCCAGCGGCAGTCCCGCCTGCGCCGCCGCGGCGGCGGCCCGCAGCATCAGCAGGGGGTCACCGCCCGGGTTCGCCGCGCGGGCCAGCACGACCTCGCCGTCCTGGGCCACGACGCCTTCGGCCAGCGGACGACGTTCCGCGCCCACGCCACGCCGCAGGCCCAGCCGGCGCAGCGTCCGGCCGCCCGAGCCAAGCCGGTCCGCCTGCCGGAACGCGTGATCCGCCGCGTAGGCCACCGTGCGCGCACCACCGGCCAGCATCCGCAGCAGCACGTCCGCGTCCATCAGCCCCAGCGCCTGGGCCACCTCGTCCTGCTCCTCAAGCACCAGCCGGTCCAGGCGGCGCCCGGTCACCTCGTGCAGCGCATGCCTGGCATCGAGGATCTGCTCGTAGGCGGCCCGTACCTTCGGCCCAGGCCCTGGGGCGGCCCAGGCCGCCGCAACCGCCTGGATGGCGTGCACGTCGCGGAGGCCGCCACGGGCCTCCTTGAGGTCGGGCTCAAGGAGAAACGCCAGTTCACCGTACATCTTTGCTCGCTCGGCCCCCGCCTCGCGCAGCTCGCCGAGCCGGGTGGGCGCGGCCTCCCGCCAGTCGGTGAGAGCGCCTGCCCGGAGCCGCTCGGTCAGCTCCGCGTCGCCGGCCACATGCCGGGCGCTGAGCAGGCCGAGCGCCACCTTCAGGTCGGTGCGGGCCACCCGCCTGGCCTGCGGCACCGTCCGGACCGCATGATCCAGCTGCATCCCGGAATCCCAGACCGGATACCAGATCCGGTCAGCGATCTCCGCGATCCCGTCCCGGCCCTCATGCAGCAGCAGCACGTCGAGGTCACTGCGCGGCAGCAGCTCCCTGCGGCCGTACCCGCCCACCGCTACGAGAGCCACGCCGGGCTCAGCGCCTAGCAGGCCGGCGAGCCACAGGTCGTTCTGATATACGCGGTTATTACGGTCTGCAGCGTACGCGGTCAAAGCGCGTCCGGCCCGCGCTCCCCCGTACGGACCCGCACGACCGTCTCAACCGGCACCGACCAGACCTTCCCGTCCCCGATGCGGCCGGTCTGCGCGGCCTTCATTACCACCCCGATGAGGTCATCGACGTCCTCATCGTCGCAGAGCACTTCAACCCGGACCTTCGGCACCAGGTCGATCTGGTACTCCGCGCCGCGGTACACCTCGGTATGTCCGCGCTGCCTGCCATAGCCGCTCGCCTCGGTCACGGTGAGGCCATGCACGCCGAACGCCTGCAATGCGGCCTTCACGTCATCGAGCTTGAACGGCTTGATGACGGCGGTGATGAGCTTCATCTGAGGGATCCCTTCAGTGGTCGCTGCCGCCAATGGTTCCCCGCCGAAGTTTCACCCGGCCTTTCAGCGTGTTACAGGGCTGTTTCGGGGTCAGCCAAGGATGGCCTCCACGAAGGCATCAGGATCGAACGGAGCCAGGTCGTCCGGGCCTTCGCCGAGGCCGACCAGCTTGACCGGCACGCCGAGCTCGCGCTGTACCGCGATGACGATGCCGCCCTTGGCGGTGCCGTCCAGCTTGGTCAGCACGATGCCGGTGATGTTCACGACCTCGGCGAACACCCGGGCCTGGCGCAGGCCGTTCTGGCCGGTGGTCGCGTCAAGGACGAGCAGGACCTCGTCGACGGAGGTCTTCTTCTCGATGACCCGCTTGACCTTGCCAAGCTCGTCCATCAGGCCGGTCTTGGTGTGCAGCCGGCCTGCGGTGTCGACCAGCACCACGTCCACGTGCATGTCGATGCCCTTGCTGACCGCCTCGAAGGCCACGCTGGCCGGGTCCGCTCCCTCACGATCGGACCGGACCGTCTCGGCGCCAACCCGCTCGCCCCACGTCTGCAGCTGGTCGGCCGCGGCGGCACGGAACGTGTCGGCCGCGCCCAGCAGCACGGTGTTGCCGTCACCGATCAGTACCCGGGCCAGCTTGCCGCAGGTCGTCGTCTTGCCGGTGCCGTTCACTCCGACCATGAGGACCACGGCTGGCAGGCCGTCGTGCGGCTGCGTGTGCAGCGCCCGGATTGCCGTGTCGTCGTCGGCGTCGGTGAGCTTGAGCAGGTTGAGCAGCTCGCCTTTCAGCAGGCCGCGGACCTCCGTGGCACTTCGGCTGCCGAGCACCTTGACCTTGGTGCGCAGGTCCTCGACCATCTCCCTGGCGGGTATGACGCCCATGTCGGCGGTGATCAGGACTTCCTCGATCTCGTCCCAGGTGTCGTCGTCCAGGTGATCACGGGACAGCAGGTTCAGCAGGGCGCCGCCGACCGAGCTCTGAGACCTGGCCAGCCGGGCCCGGAGGCGGACCAGGCGGCCGGCCGAGGGGGGCGGGCGCTCGATGTCGATCGTCGCCGCTGCTGCTGGGGTTTCTGTAGCTGGTGTTGCCGGCTTGCCGGTCTGGGACTCGCCAGTGCCGGCCGCTGCCTTGGTCGCCGCGGGCTGCGTTTCGGTGGCCGGCTTCGACTGGGGCGTGGGCGGGATGGCACGCCCGCGCCTGGGCCGGACGAACAGCAGCCAGCCGCCACCGAAAATGACGAGGAGGCCGAGCATAATTCCTAGAATCACGTAGTCCATAACGCTCCCAGTCTCGCAGACTGGGCGGGATGGTGCGCGCCACGGGTAGCGCGCGACGATCGCACCCTCTCTTAACGTGTTTCTAGCGTCACAATTTGTCGCTACGGCGGCGGGGCGGCGGGGTACCGCGCCGTCTGGGCAAGCAGCGCGGGCTCCTGGGAACGCGGGCCCGCGGCTCCCCGGGAGCGCGGCTCCCCGGGAGCGCGCGACCACCTTGAAGACCAGCGCGTAACCAAGCTTGCCGTTTTGTCATATTTTGCGGAGTTCCGCGCCGCGCGAGGCAGGGAATTTGACGGAAGATAGCCGCTCGACGGAACAAAAGGTGCCGTTTCTGACCCATTTCTTTCCGCGGAGCGTCTTATTTCCGTCACTCTATTCGCGGTGGCTGCTCGAAGCCCAGCAGTCACATACGTCACAGCTGGGCGGAGGGCTGGGGCCCGGGCGGAGGGTTGGGCTGGTGGCGGGGCGGAGGGTGTGCTGGTGGCGGGCGGCCCGGGGACGGGTTAGGCGGGCTGGCGGTCGGGGGCGCGCTGGCTGATGACGGCGGAGACGCCGTCGCCTCGCATGGTGATGCCGTAGAGGGCATCCGCGACTTCCATGGTGCGGCGCTGGTGGGTGATGATGATCAGCTGCGAGCTCTCCCGCAGCTCCTCGAACACGCCGAGCAGCCGCTGCAGGTTCGTGTCGTCGAGTGCGGCCTCGACCTCGTCCAGTACGTAGAACGGCGAGGGCCGGGCCTTGAAGATCGCGAACAGGTAGGCGATCGCGGTCAGGGAGCGCTCGCCTCCCGATAGCAGGGATAGCCGCTTGACCTTCTTGCCCGGTGGCCGGGCCTCGATCTCGATTCCGGTCGCCAGCATGTCATCCGGCTCCGTCAGGACCAGGGCACCCTGCCCGCCCGGGAACAGCCGCCCGAACAGGGCCGTGAACTCCCGCGCCGTATCCGCGTAGGCCGAAGCGAACACTTCCTGCACCCGGTCATCTACTTCCTTGACCACGGTGAGCAGGTCCCGGCGGGTCTTGCGCAGGTCATCAAGCTGCGCGGCGAGGAAGGTGTGCCGCTCGGTCAGCGCCGCGTACTCCTCGAGCGCCAGCGGGTTCACCTTGCCGAGGCGCTCCAGCTTCCTGGACGCTTCCTCGGCCTGCTTGGACAGCGCCGCACGGTCGTAAGGTACCGGCAGGGCGTCGTCGTCTCCGATCACCGGCACCAGCACGTCGGGACCGTACTCGGCGACCAGCGCCTCGACCGTCACGCCGAATTCGTCCAGCGCGTGCTCGGCGAGCTGCTCCAGCCGCAGCCGGTGCTCCGCGCGGGTGATCTCGGTTCCGTGTGCGGTGTTCACCACGGTCTCGAGCTCGGCGGCCAGGTCGCGCACCCGGGCCCGCACGGCCTTGAGCTCGCCAGCGCCGCCGGCGTTCGCCGCCTCGGCCTCTGCGCGCTTGGCCAGGGCCGCGGCCAGCGAGGATTCCGCCGCCGCCACGGCAAGGCCGGCTCCGGACGCGACCGCGGCGGCCACCGCGGCCTGCTGCACCCGGCGCCGCCGCAGCGACTCGGCCCGCTCCCTCGCCCGCCGTTCGGCCGCCGCCGCACCGGCCAGCGAGTCGGCCCGCCCGCTGATCGCGCGCAGCCGCTCCTCCGCGGTGCGCACCTCCAGCCGGGCTTCCATCTCGGCGTTCCGCGCCGCCGTGCAGCGGTCCGCGAGGCCTTCCCTGCTGTAGTCGGGCTCCGGCTCGATGTCGGTGCCGATCTCTAGGTCGGCCTCGGCGTCGGTCAGCTCAATCCGCAGCTGGGCCAGCTTGGCCAGGCCCTGTTCGGCCGCCCGGCGAGCCGTGGCGATCGCGGTGTCCACCCGGTTCGCCTCGTCCTGCTCGGCCCGCGCCGCACCCGCCAGCCGCCCCAGCCGCCCGGAAATCTCCGCCGCCGCCGCGTCCGCCTCGTGCATCCGGGACCGCGCCGCATCGACGGCGCCCTTGGCCGCCCTCTCTGCCTGGGTCGCCGCCGCCAGCTCCCGCGCCGCGACCTCGCACCGCTGCTCCGCCTCGGCCAGCCCGGCCGCCGCTTCCTCAGCCGCGGCGCGCAGCTCGAGCAGGCTCTGTGCCCGCGCCCCGCCGCCCGTCACCCACCGCGCACCGAGCACGTCCCCGCCGCGCGTAACAACCCGGAAACCCTCAAACTTCAGAACGGCCTGTTGAGCCGCATCAAGATCATCGGCCACCAGCACATCGCTGAGCAGCTCAGCAACCGCCTCAGCCACCCCCTCCGGCGCCCGCACCAGCTCGGTCGCGTACCGCACGGTGCCCGTCAGCGCGGAACCGAGCGCGGAATCGAGCGTGCCGTTGGCGCCATCGGCACGCTGAATCGGACGTTTCGGCGCCGCGAGCGGGCCCGTTGGCGCCATTGGCACGCTGGAGGAGTGGGCGCTGGAGGCTGGGGTGGTGATGGCTAGGGTGGCGCGGCCGGCGTCGTGTTTGCGGAGGGTTTCCAGGATGCTGGCGGCGGATTCCAGGGTGGTTACTGCTACCGCGTCGGTTGCCGGGCCTAGGGCGGCGGCTATGGCGGGCTCGTAGCCTTCGGCTACCTCGAGCATCTCGGCTAGGGAGCCTAGGACGCCTGGGTAGCGGGCGGGGTCGGCTAGCAGGGACTTGCTGGCGTCGGCGCCTCGTTTGGCTGACTCGGCCAGGGTCTGCGCTCTGGCGCGCAGGCCGGCTCGCTCGCTGTTGGATTCGCGTTCCGCGGCACGTAGCACCACGGTACGTGTTGTCATTTGGGAAAAGAGATCATCGGCCTGCTCGTGTGCGGCGGCCAGCCCGGCGCGGTCATCCTCGCGGCCGCTTACCAGGTCCTGGACCTCGCCGTATTCGGCCTGGGCGCGGCCGGCGCGGCGGCGGGCATCGGCCGCGGCGGCGGCCAGGCGGTCCAGCTCCTCCTGGGCGGCGCCACTGCGGCTGTTCGCCGCGCCTACCTGCTCCCGGAGCCGGGCGACGCGCTCGCCACGGGCCGCGGCTGCCCTGGCCCCCTCGGCCAGGCGGCGCTCGGTGGCGGCCAGCTCGGCCTCGGCGGCGGATCGCTCGGCGACGGCGGTGGACAGGATCTCGCGGCCGGCGGCGAGGCGCTCGGTCAGGACTTCTTCCTCTTCGCGCAGCTCCGCGGCCTGACGGTCGAGCTCGTCGGGGTCGCGGCCCTGGCGCTCGGTGTCACCCTCCTGCGTGAGGAGGCTGTGCCGCTGGGCGGCGAGGTTCTGCAGGCCGCGCAGCCGCTCGGCGACCGAGGAGAGCGCGAACCAGGTCTCCTGCGCCCGGGTCAGCTCCGCCTGGGCGTGCTGCGCGACCTTGTCCAGCTCGGTCTCGGCGGACCTGGCATGCGCGAGCTCCCAGTCAAGGGCGGCCCGTTTAGCGATGACCGCGGCCTCGTCGGCCTCATCCTCGTGCAGCTTGTCGGCGAGCGTCACGTAGTCATCGGCGAGCAGGCGGATGCGGGCGTCGCGGAGTTCGGCCTGGATGACGGCGGCCCTGCGGGCCACCTCGGCCTGGCGGCCGAGCGGCTTGAGGCGGCGGCCCAGCTCGGCGGTGAGGTCCACCAGCCGGGTCAGGTTGGCCTGCATCGCCTCCAGCTTGCGGAGGGCCTTCTCCTTGCGCCTTCGGTGCTTGAGTACCCCGGCCGCCTCCTCGATGAGCGCGCGTCGCGCCTCGGGGCCGGCGTGCAGGATGTCATCGAGCTGGCCCTGGCCGACAATCACGTGCATCTCCCGGCCGAGGCCGGAGTCCGACAGCAGTTCCTGCACGTCGAGGAGCCGGCAGTGATCGCCGTTGATCGCGTACTCGCTCTGCCCGGAACGGAACATGAGCCGGCTGATCGTCACCTCGGCGTACTCAATCGGCAGCGCGCCGTCGGTGTTGTCGATCGTCAGCGTTACCTCGGCGCGGCCGAGCGGCGGGCGGGAGGTGGTGCCGGCGAAGACGACATCCTCCATCTTGCCGCCCCTGAGCGACTTCGCGCCCTGCTCGCCCATGACCCAGGACAGCGCGTCCACGATGTTGGACTTACCGGAGCCATTCGGGCCGACCACACAGGTAATGCCGGGTTCAAGCTTGAGCGAAGTGGCCGACGCAAAAGACTTGAAACCGCGCAGCGTAAGACTTTTCAGGTACATCTGCCACCCCCCTCCTTCCGCTCCACGCACCCTACCTGCCCCCTGCCCGGAAAGCAGGGTGCTGGAAGCATGCCGAACCGGCGCGTCGGGGTTACGGCTAACCCGTAGGGAAGCATGCAAACGACGTGGGGCGACACAAGGTCACCCCATGTTCGTTTGCATCGTACTTTGGTGCCTCGTCCAGCCTGCGCTCGTCAGGCGAGCGCGGGCTCGCGATCCCGGGCCAGCATGTCCTCGTGAGCAGCTTCCATCGCAAGCGTGTCGTTCTCTTCCTGGAGCCGGAGGAGCTCGGTTTCCAGGTCGCGAACGCGCTGCTGGAGGCGGCGCATCTCGGATATCATGCGGGGATCGGGACTGCCAACGTGGCCGAATAGAGCCTTTGCCATGGTGTTAAGGTCCTCCACGCTGAGTGACCAGAGTGGGCCAACTCTTACGGCGCGCACTGTCACGCGCAATCAACAACTACTAAGGTCCCACCCTCATGTTTTCTGGTCAAGTTGAGGGGGCAACCTCTTGATTGTATGTGGTTTTTGCGCGTTAAGCGAACTGGCTGGCCGGGTTGCGCCGGCACCGGGCCGACGCTGGGCTGACACTGCGGGCAGGTGTAGGACGACCTGTTCATGAACGGATCCCTGCGGATCTGCGCACCGCACCTGGGGCACTCCTTGCCTTCCCGCCCGTAGGCGGCGAGGGAACGCTCGAAGTAGCCGCTCTGCCCGTTCACGTTGACATACAGGCTGTCAAAGCTGGTGCCGCCCTGGGCGAGCGCCTCGCCCATCACCTCATGGACGGCCTCGATCAGGGTGCTTGTCTCCTGAGCGGTCAGCTCGTCCGTCAGGCGATTGCCGTGCAGCCGGGCACGCCACAGCGCCTCATCGGCGTAGATGTTGCCGACGCCACTGACGAGGCTCTGGTCAAGAAGCGCCCGCTTGATGCCGGTATGTCGCTTCTTCAGCTTCGCGGTCAGGGCCTCGGGGTCGAAGAGCGGGTCGAACGGGTCCGTCGCGATGTGGGCGATCGGCGCGGGAAGGATGGCGCCATCCCTGACCACGGTCATGTGCCCGAACGTCCGCTGGTCGGTAAAGCGCAGGTCCGGGCCATTATCGGCGAAGGTGAAGCGGACCCGCACGTGCGGATCGAGAGGTGCGGCCGGGTCCTTCAGCAGCAGCTGACCGCTCATGCCCAGATGGGCGAGCAGCGCGTCCTCCCCCACGGACAGCCACAGGTACTTCCCGCGGCGGCGGGCCGTGCCGAACGATCGCCCGGAAAGCGCGGAGGCGAAATCAGCCGGGCCGGCCAGATGCCGGCGGATGGCACGCGGATGCAGCACGGTAACCGTGTCGATGGGCCGCCCGAGGGCATGATCTTCCAGGCCACGGCGGACGGTCTCGACCTCTGGCAGCTCAGGCACTGGCCACCTCGGAAGTAGTTATGGGGCTAAGGACCCGTGGGCTCGGGGCCGCTGGCTGCGTCGTCTCCGGATTCCTCGTCCGTGCCGGATTCCGCGCTGATCGCCCGCCAGGCCGCCTCGGCGGCCTGCTGCTCGGCGGCCTTCTTCGTGCGGCCAGCCCCGTCGCCCAGGAGCTGACCGCCGACCCTGACCACGGCCTTGAAGGACTTCTGGTGGTCGGGCCCGCTCTCCTCCACCTGATACTCGGGCACGCCGAGCATCAGCCCGGCGGTGAGCTCCTGCAGCGAGGTCTTCCAGTCCAGACCCGCGCCGAGCCGGGCCGCCCGCTCGATCACCGGGTCAAACAGGCGGTGCACCAGCGTGGTGGCCTCGCCTAGGCCGCAGTCGATGTAGACCGCGCCGATCACCGCCTCCAGCGTGTCGGCGAGGATCGATGCCTTCTCCCGGCCGCCGGTGACCTCCTCGCCGCGGCCCAGCCGGATGAACGAGCCGAGGTTCAGGTCCTTGGCAACCTCCGCCAGCGCCGCCATCTGGACGACCGCGGCCCGGAGCTTGGCCAGCTGCCCCTCTGGGAGGTTCGGGTACCCGACGTACAGCGTGTCGGTCACCACCAGGCCAAGCACCGAATCGCCGAGGAACTCCAGCCGCTCGTTGGTCGGCAGGTTGCCGTTCTCGTAGGCGTAGGACCGGTGCGTCAGGGCGCGGTCGAGTGAGGCCGGGAAAATCGGCACGCCAAGAACGCGCTGGAGCTCGTTGGGATCGCCGCCAGCGCTGAAATCACCGCTGGGCGACTGGCTGATCACACCCACCGCGTCCTCCTCCCGGCACTCGTTGATGATGCCCGCCTTGGCTTGGGGCCTAACCCTGGCTGGCTCAGTGCCAGCTCAACTAGGCAGACGGCTCTAGGACCTGACGGCGGTTGTAGGTACCGCAGGTGGGGCAAGCCACGTGCGGCAGCTTCATCTCGTGACACTGCGGGCAGCTCATCAGCACGCTCGCGGTGGCCTTCCAGTTCGCGCGGCGCGAGCGAGTGTTGCTGCGGGACATCTTCCGCTTGGGAACTGCCACGTCAGCCCTCCTTAGGTTGTAGCTTCTCCAGGCCGGCCCATCGCGGGTCCGGCTGGTCTTCGTGCCCGTGCCCGGGTCCTGCCTCGGCCAGCGGCACGCCACACGTGACACACAGCCCAGGGCAGTCATCCCGGCACAGCGGCGCTATCGGCAAAGCCAGTACCACCGTGTCCCGGAACGCGGGCTCCAGGTCAAGCAGGTCGCCGTTGAGGATACGTACCTCGTCGGCATCGGTCGATTCGTCGGCTTCTTCTTGCCAGTTGTCCTGCCGCTTGCTCCCACGGGGGCGGTCATCTTGGTACTGGTACAGCTCAAGCAAGCTGACCGTTACCGTCGAAGCCACCGGCCCGAGGCACCGCGCGCATTCGCCCGTGATCACCGCCGTCGCCGACCCGGTCACGAGCACGCCCTCGGTCACTGCATCGAACTTCAGCAGCAACTCCACATCGCTGCCCTCTGGCACGCTGACCATCTCAAGGCGCAAGTCGGTCGGCGCTGGCGCGACGCGCGTCTCGGTGCGCGACGAGCCGGCCTGACGGCTGAGCGAGCGCATGTCAAAGACAAGCGGGCCGCGCTGACCGCGATTGAAGCTGCTATGTGTGTTGGGCATGACAGTGTACTGGTTAGGAGATGAGGACCGACGGCCTAGCCTACCGGGGGTACGCGGTAAACCCAACTCGACGGATGCTTACTGGGCAGCGAGGCGCTCGCGGAGCCTGGCCAGCACGAGGTCTGGCACCAGGCCGCTCACGTCCCCGCCATATGTCGCGATTTCCTTGACGAGGCTCGAACGCAAGAACGAGTATAGCGGATTCGTGGTCATGAAGAGGGTCTCGACCTTGGCCATCCGGTAGTTCATCTGCGCCATCTGCATCTCGAACTCGAAGTCACTCACGGCCCGCAGCCCCTTGATTACCGCGGTGATGCCGTTGGTTGCGCAGAAGTCCACCAGCAGGCCGTTGAACCGCTCGATCCTGACGTTGGCGTACCGGCTGGTGACCTCGCGCAGCATCTCGACCCGCTCGTCGTTGCTGAACATGCGGTTCTTGCTGACGTTGATGCCCACCGCGACGACCACCTCGTCATAGATGGCGGCCGCGCGGCCGATGATGTCGAGGTGACCATTGGTAACCGGATCAAAGGATCCCGGGCAGACGACGCGGTACACGCGGTGCCACCTCCTGTTTCATCGCAAATCCCTCGGGGCCAGACCGTACCAGAACGTCGCCTCGCCGTATCGCCTTGCCTTGTCCGGCCGGTACCCGAGCGGCCAGGTCAGGTCTCCGTCTCGGGTGGCGCGCTCGATCACTACTAGGGCTGCCGGCGCCAGCCAGCCGTGCTTTGTGAGCAGTTCGAGTACGCGAGTGACTTCCGCGGCCGGGAGGGCGTAGGGGGGATCCGCGAACACGACGTCGTACCGGCGCTCCGCGGTGGAGACCGCCCGCGGCTCCGCGCTGGGGACCGCCTCCGGTTCGGCGGTGGGGGGGCGTCCGAGGAGGCGCTCTACCCGGTCGGCGGCAACCTCCGCGCCGGCCAGGCCGACCGCCTCGATGTTCGCCCGGATGACGCGCAGCGCGGGCGCCGCCGACTCGACAAGCAGCACGTGCGCCGCGCCGCGGGACAGCGCCTCGATGCCCACCGCACCCGACCCGGCGTACAAGTCCATCACCCGCAGGCCGGCCAGCGGTCCCGCGATCGAGGAGATGGTGGAGAACAGGCCCTCCCTGGCGCGGTCGCTGGTCGGCCGGGTATTCCGTCCGTCCGGGACGCCCAGCCTTCGTCCGCCGGCCTCACCCGCGATCACACGCGCCACGCCTCTAGTGTGCACGTCCCCGCCAAGGCACCCTCGCCCGGGATGACGGATGCGAGCCCTTGACCGGCATATAGGAATCTGGCTAAATAGCTATATGACTGACGCTGAGGCGTCCGTGTTCCGGGCGCTGGCGGACCCGACCAGGCGCGAGATCCTGCGGGAACTTGGCGATGGTGAGCTATCCGCTGGGGACATCGCGTCCCGGTTCCCGATCAAGGGACCGTCAGTCTCGCGGCACCTGGCCATCTTGAGGAGCGCCGGGCTGGTCACCGAGCGCCGGTCGGCTAACCGCATTCTTTACTCCCTGGCCCGAGACCGCCTTGCCATCTCCGTCGGCGGATTCCTGTCCAGCGTCTGCCCAGGAGCTGTCGTCATTAGGCGCCCGCGCATCGCGCAGGTGGAAGGAAGTCACCTTGAACATGCAGCTCAGCGTCAGGAGCAGGCCAGCTAGCATCGTCTCTGCCTGGATCCAGGCAGGCATTCTCGCCGGGGCTGGCCTGGGCGGCATCTACGGTGCTCTGGTCGGCATCTCCGTCGGTATCCAGGTGTTCCCGCTCGCGTTCATCGTCGGCTGCCTGGTCGGTTCCATCGCCGGATTGCTAGCCGGAGCGCTGAACGGCGTCATGCTCGCGGCCCTCGCCCGGCCGCTGAGACTCGACATGATCTCGGGGCCGGCCGCGATCCGGGCCGCCATCGTCACCGCTATGACCACGGAGATCTTCCTGCTCCCGGTGCAGTTCGCGTTCGACCCGATCAAGATGCCGGCCTGGCTGTTCCTCGTCCTGGCGCCGAGCATCGCCAGTGTCGCCGCCGGCGCGCTGCTCGGACTGCGGCTGCCACCGGCCGGCCGGGTGGCCGATCCGGAGGCGTGCGTGTCCATCAGGTCCGTGTCATCCACATCTGTGCCATCGAGTCTTGCCTGATCAGGTCTTGTCGAGGTACTCGTCCTGATTGCCGAGGAGGTCCTCGATCGCGGTCTCGATGGCGGGGTGAGCCACCAGATCGGGGTCTGCGGTGACGACGGTCGCCGCCTCGTCGCGGGCCAGGCTGATCAGGTCCTCGTCCGCGAGCAGCCGGAGCAGGCGAAGGCTTGACTGCCGGCCAGCCTGAGTCGCACCGAGGACATCGCCCTCCCTGCGCTGCTCCAGGTCGAGCCGGGCCAGCTTGAACCCGTCCACCGTGGCGGCGACCGCGTCGAGCCGGTCGCGGGACGGAGTGTTCTCCATGGCCTCGGTTACCAGCAGGCACAGTCCGGGTGCCTGGCCGCGGCCGACCCGGCCGCGAAGCTGGTGCAGCTGGGAAACCCCGAAGCGTTCTGCGTCCATCACCACCATGACGGTGGCGTTGGGCACGTCCACCCCGACCTCGATCACCGTGGTCGCGACCAGCACGTCGATCCGGCCGGCGGCGAACTCGCGCATGACGCGGTCCTTCTCCTCCGGTACCAGGCGGCCGTGCAATATCTCGTTCCGCAGCCCGTGCAGCGGGCCGGAGTCCAGCTCCGCCGCGACATCCAGCACTGCGAGGGACTGACGCCGTTCTTGCGGCTGCTGCTGCGGGGCGGGTTCGCCCTCGTCAAGGTTCGCACCGATGCGCGGGCAGACCACATACGCCTGCCTGCCCTGCGCAACCTCCTCGCGGACCCGCTCCCAGGTGCGTTCAAGAAACCGCGGCTTGTCAGCGGCGGGCACAACGTGCGTCGCGATCACCGAGCGGCCGGCCGGCAGCTCGCTCAGCGTGGAGGTCTCCAGGTCACCGTAGACGGTCATGGCGACCGTACGCGGTATCGGAGTCGCGGTCATCACCAGGACGTGCGGCCGGTTGTCCTGGGCCTTGGCGCGGAGCGCGTCCCGCTGCTCGACGCCGAACCGGTGCTGCTCGTCGATGACCACCAGGCCCAGGTCGGCGAACTGGACCTGGTCCTCAAGGAGCGCGTGGGTGCCGATGACGATGCCCGCGTCCCCGGTGAACGCATCCGCCAGGGCCTCGCGGCGGCCGGCGGCGTTCGTCGAGCCGGTCAGCAGCGCGACCTTGGTGGCATTCTCCGCGGCGCCGAGCTGACCGCGCTGGGCCAGCGGACCCAGCAGGTCGCTGATGGAGCGGTAGTGCTGCTGGGCGAGCACCTCGGTGGGGGCGAGCAGCGCGGCCTGTCCCCCAGCGTCCACCACCTGGAGCATCGCCCGGACCGCGATGACCGTCTTGCCCGAGCCAACCTCGCCTTGCAGCAGCCGGTGCATCGGGTAGGCACAGGACAGGTCGGTCGCGATCTGCTCCCCCACCTGTACCTGGCCCTTGGTCAGGGTGAACGGGAGGCGCTCGTCGAACTCCGCGGCAATGCCGCCGGTTTCGCGCGGCCGCGGCATGGCGGGCATCGCCGCGGCGGCGACCCGGCGCCGGGCCAGCGCCGCCTGCAGCATGAACGCCTCATCCCACTTCAGCCGGTACCTGGCCCGGTCCCGGTCCTTGGCGTCGAGCGGCCGGTGGATGGCCCGGATCGCCTCTTCCCTGCCGTAGAGGCCGTAGCGCTCGCGGAGCTCCTGCGGCAGGGGGTCCTCCCCCACGTCAAGCGTGTCGATGATCGTCCTGATCGCCTTCTGGATCACCCAGGAGCTGCACTTGGCGCTGGCCGGGTACACCGGGACCATCATGCTGGAGAACTCGTCGGCCAGCTCCGTGGTCAGGTCCGCGTTCGGCGCGACCGCGGGCAGCATCTCGTACTCCGGATGTACCAGCTGGCGCTGGCCATGGAAGGTGGAGACCGTGCCGGCGAACATGCCTACCAGGTGCGGCGCGAGCACCCGCTTGAGGTACTCCTCCCTGTGAAAGAACATCAGCATGAGCCTGGCCGTGTCATCGGTGACCACGACCTCCAGGCGATTCAGCGGCTTCTTGCCGCCTTTGCTGTACCCGTAGATCACCCGCGTCGTCTCGACCCTCGCCATGACCGTGACGTGGTCCCCCTCGCGGAGCGAGGCCAGGTCGGTCAGCTCACCCCTGGTGTAATAACGGCGCGGGTAGTGACGCAGCAGGTCCCCGGCTGTGCGCAGGCCGAAGGAATCCTCAATTGCCTGGGCTGTTCTCTTGCCGAGAACCCGGATCAGCGGATCGCGGAGGGTAGTCACACATCGCAGCATAGAAGCCACCGCCGACATTTTCCGCCGGGCGCGTCCGGCTAGGGGCGGCGCCGGCGCGCGGTTCGCGCCTCGGGGCGGCATGAGGTAGGCTTCGCAGGCTGCCAGGTGTACCTCAGGCGGCACTTCCCCGTCAGACTACTTAATGGAGCGAACCGTGGCTTCCGTCTGCGACGTATGCGGCAAGGGGCCGGGCTTCGGCAACAACGTCTCGTTCTCCCACCGCCGCACCCCGCGCCGCTTTAACCCCAACATCCAGACTGTGCGCGCCAAGTTCGGCGGTAACCGCAAGCGTCTGAACGTCTGCACGTCCTGCATCAAGGCAGGCAAGGTCACCCGCTAAGGGCTTTTGCTCTGCGCCCGGCGCCGTTGTTTCGCGCTCGGGCGCTTTGCTTTCGCACCCGGCGCCGAGCTTCCGCGCCCGGCACGGCACCGCCACCCGGAGTGCGTCGGCCACCGGGAGCACCAGCCTGGTTTGTCGTGAGGACAATGTCCTCTATGTCCGGATAAGCGGACCAGTTTTCGTGGAAATAAGTCGCCCGGCGGAAAATAAGTGGTCATTTTCGACCCCTTATTTTCCGTCGGGCACGAAACTTCCGTCTAAAGTGGCGACTTCCCCGCCAATCAGCGAAAGTGGTCCCAGCCGCCCGAGGTCGACCATGGTCGACCGTCGACTAGTACCGTCGCGGAGCTGGATGGCGGGGCGGGGTGGGGTTGCGGGGCGGGGTGGGGTTGCGGGTGGGGGCGTGGGCCGAAGGGCTCTGGGGCTGGGGCGGGGCAGGCTTCGCCGATTGTGTGCCAGTGGGGCGGCAGGGGCGCCTCGGGCGGGAACGCTGCGGCTAGGGAGTGATCCTCGCCGCCGGTCAAGGCGAACGTCAGCCACTGGTCCGGTGTGAATTCCGGTGGCGGGGAACCAATCGTCGTTCTGATGTCCGCGGTTTTCAGGTTGATCTGGACGTTGCTGGCTGCGGCGATGTGGGCCAGGTCCGCGATCAGGCCGTCGCTGATATCGATCATCGCGGTGGCGCCCAGGGCGGCGGCTTCGGGGCCGGCGGAGTAGGGCGGGGACGGGCTGAGCTGGGCGGCGATCAGGCTCGCGGCTGCGAAGTCGCCGCTGCCGGCTGCGGTGGCGCTGCCGGCTGGGGGAGCGCTGCCGGCGGGGGGGTTGTGCTGGGCGGACTGGAGGAGGGCTAGGCCGGCGGCAGCGTGGCCTAGGGGGCCGCATACCGCTATGACGTCACCGGGACGGGCGCCGCTGCGGAGGACGGGGGGACGGCCAGCCAGGTCGCCGAGGGCGGTGATGGCCAGCAGGATGGAGTCGGCGCGGGCGGTATCGCCGCCGATCACGGTGGCACCGGCCCTGGTGCATTCGGCGGCCAGGCCCTTGGTGAACTCGGCTAGCCAGGAAACGGGCAGGTCGGGGGGTGCGGCCAGCGCGACGAGCAGGGCCGTGGGGACCGCACCCATCGCGGCCACGTCGGCCAGGCTCCGGGCCGCGGCCTTATGACCGACATCACCTGGCTTGGACCATGTCCGGCGGAAATGCCGGCCCTCGAGCAGGAAGTCCGTCGTGGCCACCACGCGGCCGTCGGGGGTTGCCAGAACCGCCGCGTCATCGCCGATACCGGTCAGTGTGCGCGCGCCGGGCGGCGGCAGCCAGGAGGAGATGGCACCGATGAGGCCGAACTCGCCAACGGAGGCAACCGTCGGGGCGGACAGGCCCTGGGCTGGGCCGGCGGGCGGGGCAGCGGTGGGATCTTTGGTGGGGATTAGGGCTCCATTTACACATCTGGTCTGGACCACTAGGGTAGCGTGGGGCAACAGGTGTATCCCTGACAGGCACTGTCCTAGGAGGACCGCATGGTAGAGGCTTACATCCTCGTCCAGACGGAGGTCGGCAAGGCCGCCGACGTGGCCGGGCAGATCGCCAAGATCTCCGGAGTTGTGCAGGCCGAGGACGTGACGGGGCCGTATGACGTGATCGTGCGCGCTCAGGCGGAAAACGTGGACGAGCTCGGCAGGCTGGTCGCCAAGCATATCCAGTCAGTACCGGGCATAACCCGGACCCTCACCTGCCCAGTGGTCCACATCTGAGCAGGTCAGCAGTATTGCGGCCGAGACCTATCGCGGTCGCGGCGGTGAGGTCTTCCGGCGTGTCCACATCCTGGCGCAGGCCAGGGATCCCGGCCAGGTTCAGCTCGACGGCGCCGCCGGCGGCATGCCGGGCACGGGAGGCGACGCCGAACGACGGCTGGAAGCCGACGCCGGGCCGCGCCGTGTACAGGGTCGTCCCCTCCCCCGCCGCGTCGGCGACGAACGCCGCGGGCCAGGCGGCAGCGGCGATCAGGGCGCGGGAGATCTCGTCGGGCCGGACCGCGGGCAGATCAGCGAACAGCGCGGCTATCCCGCTGCCTGGGCCGATGGCCCGGGCGTGGACGGCGCCATGCGAGAGCGCCGCATTAAGCCGGTCGGCCGGGCCATCCACGGGATCGGCAATCACCATGGCCCCATGTACCGCTAGTGCATCACCCGCAACTTTGTCATCTGTGACAACAATCACACGGTTGACCTGCTCGCAGGCACGGACCGCGATTATGGTGTCCGCCGCCATGGCCAGTGCCAGCTCCGCCCGGCGCTGCGCGCCGAACTGGCCCAGCCTGGACTTAGCCTGAGTAAGTACTTTGACCGGAATCACCACTGACCAGGTGAACGGGGCAATGCGGGTCGGGCTGTTGATGAGCACAGTATTGATCCTGCCTCGACATCAGACCACTTCAACCAGGAGACTGACCTCATGAGCACCCCGGCCCAGCCCGCGGCTACCCGCCGCCCATGGGGCTATTCACGGTTCTGGCGGGCAGTCTCGGTCATCGTGCTGCGCCCGTCGCTGCGGCTGCTGGTCCGCAACCGCTGGCAGGGACGGGAGAACATCCCGAAATCCGGCGGGGTGATCCTGGCGCCGAACCACATGTCTTATGCGGACTGGGGCACGGACGCGCTGTTCATCCGCGAGTCCGGGCGGTATCCGGTGTTCCTGATCAAGTCGGGCGCCTTCAAGATCAAGGGCATCGGGCCGTTCCTGCACAAGGCAGGGCAGCTGCCGGTGTACCGCGGTCGCGCCGACGCGGCGCTCGTGCTCAAGGATGCCGAGCAGGCCCTCGCGAAGGGCCAGTGCGTGGTCATCTACCCCGAGTCGACCGCCACCCGCGACCCCGGCCTGTGGCCGATGGTGGCGAAGACCGGCGTGGCCAGGCTCGCGCTCACGACCGGCGTGCCGGTCATCCCAGTGGCCCGCTGGGGCACCCAGGACATCCTGCCGTACGGCAGCAAGAAGGCCAGCCTGTGGCCGCGCAAGACGGTACGCACGATCGCGGGGCCGCCGGTCGACCTGTCCGCGTGGGCCGGCAAGCAGAACTCCGCCCGGGCGCTGCGGGAAGCCACCGCGGCGATCATGAGCGACGTCACCGGGCTGGTCGCGCAGCTGCGCGGGGAAGAGCCGCCCGCCGTGCCTTTTGATCCCGCCGCGAAGGCCGTCGACAAGGCTCCTGAATGAAGGCTGCCGTACTGGGGGCTGGGTCCTGGGGAACGACATTCGGCCAGGTGCTATGCGACGCCGGCACCTCGGTCGTGCTGCACAGCCGGCGGCCCGAGGTGGCCAAGGCCATCTGTACCGAGCACACGAACCCCGAGTACCTGCCGGGGGTGGTGCTGCCCGAGGGGCTGACCTGCACGACTTCCGCGGCGGAGGCGCTCACCGGGGCCGACTTCGTGGTGTTCGCGGTGCCCGCGCAGACGCTGCGGGCCAACCTGGCCGCGTGGGCGCCCCTGATGGAGCTGGCATCGCCTGACGCGCTGTTCGTCAGCCTGATCAAGGGCATCGAGCACGGAACGCTGCTGCGGATGAGCGAGGTCATCACCTCCGTCCTCGGGGTACCGTCCGCGCGGGTGGCGGTGGTGACCGGGCCGAACCTGGCCAACGAGATCGCCGCCCGGCAGATCACCGCCGCCGTGGTGGCCTGTGCCGATACCGACGGCGCGGAGATCTTGCAGCGGGCGTGCCACACGGCGTACTTCCGGCCGTACACCAACACCGACGTGGTGGGGTGCGAACTGGGCGGCGCGGTGAAGAACGTCATCGCGATCGCGGTGGGCATCTCCGTGGCGCTCGGGCTCGGCTACAACACCAGGGCCATGCTGATCACTCGCGGGCTGGCCGAGATCGCCCGGCTGGGATCGGTGCTCGGGGCGGTGACGCAGACCTTCGCCGGGCTGGCCGGCATGGGCGACCTGGTGGCGAGCTGTGACTCACCGCTGGCGCGGAACAGGTCCTTCGGCGAGAGCCTGGGGCGGGGCATGTCGGTCGCGGATGCCGCCGACGCGCTGAGCCAGACGGCTGAAGGGGTCGCATCCTGCGCGCCGGTGCTGGCGCTGGCGCGCAAGCACGGTGTCGAGATGCCGATCACCGAGGTCGTCGCGGCGGTCATCAACGACGGCTTGCCGGTTGCCGAAGCAGCGGCGATGCTGGCATCACGGACTGCTAAGCCCGAGTGGTACGTGTGAGGAGCGCGGCGTGGACATAGTGCGGAAGCAGGCTGGGGAGAACACGCGGGCGGTACACCTGCCCCCCGCACACGCCCCGGCCCAGCAGCCCCTCGGGACCCCGGTGTACAAGACGGCGGCCTTTCAGTTCGGCAGCTCCGAGGAATACCGGGCGGTGCTCGCCGACGAGATACCCGGCTACACCTACAGCCGCATCGACAACCCCACGGTCGACGCGTTCGCCCGCGCGGTCGCCGCGCTTGAAGGGGTCAACCTGCCCCGCTGGCCCGCCGCGCAGGCATTCGCCTCCGGCATGGCCGCGATCAGCGGCGTCTTCATGACGTTCGCCAGGTCCGGCGCGCACGTAATCGCCCCGGCCGCCTGCTACGGCGGGACGTACAGCCTGCTGCGGAACGTGCTGTCGCGGTTCGGGGTGGAGACCGACTTCGTTGACATGACCGACACCTCCGCGGTGGAGGCCGCGATGCGGCCGACGACGCGCATCGTCTACGCGGAGACGATCGCGAACCCGACGACCGCGGTGGCGGACCTGCGGCGGCTGTCGGACATCGCCCACGAGGGCAACGCCCTGCTCGTCGTCGACTCCACCCTCTCCCCGCCCGTGATATGCAGGCCGCTCGAGCACGGCGCGGACCTGGTGCTGCACTCGGCCACCAAGTACATCGGCGGGCACTCCGACGCCACCGGCGGCGTCGTCACCGGGCGCATCGACCTGATCAGCGCGATCCGCGGCGTACGCGTCGACATGGGCGGATGCCTGGCCCCCGACGAGGCGTTCCTGCTCCGCCGCGGCCTGGAGACGCTGCCGCTGCGGGTACGGCGCGCCTGCGCGACCGCGTCAGTGTTCGCCGCCGCACTGTCCAGGCATCCCAACGTGCTGCGGATCGACTACCCGGGGCTGCCCGGGCATTCCGGGCACGAACTCGCCAGGCGTCAGTTCGACGCGGGACCGGAAGGGACTCGGTTCGGCGCCATCGTCACCGTCATACCGCACGGCGGGCGGGAAGCGGGAATGGCTTTCGCGGACAAGCTGCGGCTCGCCGCGGTGGCCACATCCCTTGGCGGGACTCACACCAAGGTCTCCCACGTCGCCTCCACCACGCACCGGCAGATGGATGACCGGGCGCTCGCGGCGGGCGGCATTGACCCTGGCGCGGTACGCTTCTCCATCGGCCTAGAGGACGCGGAAGACCTGATCTCGGACGCGTACGTGGCGCTGGAGTCGCTGGGCCGTTCGTTATTTGGTCGTTTACCGGGGAGGGGCTGGCTTGGCTTACGGGCGGAAGATCCGGGTCGCCGTCGTGTTCGGCGGCCGCAGTACCGAACACGCGATTTCGTGCGCCAGCGCCGGGCTGGTGCTCAGCGCGCTGGATCCGGATCGCTACGAGGTCGTGCCCGTCGGCATCACGAGGGACGGGCAGTGGGTACTGACCTCGGCTGATCCCGCGCGGCTAGCGCTCGGCGGCGGGACCGACGATCTGCCCTCGGTGTCGGCCGAGGCTGGCGCCGCCGTCGCGCCGCTGCCCGGGGGCGGCTGGGTCTCGCTCGCCTCACCGGACGAGGTCCCGGCGGCGCTCAGATCCGTGGACGTGGTGCTGCCGCTGCTGCACGGCGCATACGGCGAGGACGGCACCATCCAGGGCCTGCTTGAGCTGACCGGCACCAGGTACGTCGGCGCCGGGGTGTTCGCCAGCGCGGCGGGCATGGACAAGGAGTACATGAAGCTGATCTTCGCGGCACGCGGCCTGCCGGTCGGGCCGTACGCGACGGTGCGGGCCGCCGCGTGGGAGGTGGCCGCCGAGCGCAAGCGGGTGCTCGACGAGATCGCGGAGCTCGGCTGGCCGGTGTTCGTCAAGCCGGCCCGCGGCGGGTCCAGCATCGGGATCTCGCGCTGCGTCGACCTGCCCGAGCTGGAAGAGGCTGTCGCGGCGGCATTTGCTTACGACCCCAAGGTGCTGGTGGAGGCCGCGGTCGACGGGATCGAGGTCGAGTGCGCGGTGCTGGAGGGCGTCGATGGCGGCCCGACCGAAGCCAGCGTGCCTGGGCAGGTGCTGGTGGACCCGCGGTCTTCGTTCTACGACTTCGCGGCCAAGTACGCGGCGAGCGGGGCGACCATGCGGATCCCGGCGGCGATTCCGCCGTCGGCCGCGGAGTCGATCCGGCAGCTGGCCTGCGCGGCGTTCGATGCGATCTCGTGCGAGGGGCTCGCGCGGGTGGACTTCTTCTACAGCGCGGCCGGGGACATCCTGGTCAACGAGATCAACACCATGCCGGGGATGACCCCGGCCTCCGGTTTCCCGATGATGTGGGCAGCGACCGGGCTGCCGGCGCCGGAGCTGTTCGACCGGATCATCCGCACGGCACTGGCGAAGCGGACCGGGCTCCGGTGAGTCCGCGCGACGCGCGCGGAAGGGTGACATTGACTGCGGCGGGCTCAGACCGTCGTTCTGCGGTGTTACGAGGGGTTGATACGACGGACGGCGGCGCCAGGAGCGCTGTCCCGGTACCGCCGTCCGATCGTCAGCGGGCTACTTCTTCTTGGCCGGCGCCTTGGTGGTGGCGGCGTTGACCAGAGCCTTGAAGTCCGCGCCCGGGCGGAACTTCGGCACTGAGGAAGCCGCAACGTTGATGGTCTCGCCGGTGGCCGGGTTCCTGGCCGTGCGAGCCGGACGGTCGGTCTTCTCGAACACGCCGAATCCGGTGATGGCCACCTTGTCGCCGCTGGCCACGGTCGACTGGATGGTCTCGAGTACCGCGTTCACGGCTTCGGTCGCGGACTTCTTGTCCCCCAACCGACCCGAGATCGCATCGATCAGATCACTCTTGTTCATTCTTCACTCCTGCGGTTCCCCCACGGGAGGTCGCTTGGGCTCCGATATCGGGGTTGGCGACCTCTGACCTGCCCGAAAGTAGGCGATCAAGCGCCGTTGCACAATAACCACGGCCACATTCGCCGGCGTGTCGGGCCAAATCAGGCCTGGTGAGGCACGGAAAGCAATAGCTCATGAGCGCTGCGCGACCGTCGCGGTGCAGGTCTGCCCGCACTGAGCGTCGGTGTACCCAGGGGTCAGGCTGACCGTGGTGGACGCCGTACCGGACGACGCCGGACCGGTCGCGGTCAGCGTGACCGTGCCGCCCGCCGCGATATAGGCGGTCGCGGTTATGCTGCCCGTGCCGATCGGCTCGGCGCACGCGCTGTCCGGTGATGCCCTGCAGGTCCACTGGCCGGAGAAGCCGAACGGCACCGCGATGGCGAGCTGAGTGCCGGCCGCGTCGGTGGGGCCGGCGTTGCTGATCGTGGCCGTATAGGTCACCGGCTGGCCTGGCACCGCCGGGTTCGGCGTACTGATCATCGTGACCTGCACCGAGGACTGCCGCTGGATCGCGATGTCCTCGGACAGGGTGCTCCCCCTCGGCTGGGCGTCACCCGATGTAGTGACCTGGACCGTCACGCCGGACAGCGTGCACACGGCCCGCTGGCAGAGCGTGGACGTCAGCGCGACCGGCGGGTAGGACCCGCCCGCCGCCAGGGCACTCCTGCCGTCACCTGGCCTGGTGCAGCTGACTAGCCAGCGCTGGACCTTGCAGGTCCAGCCGTCACCAGCCGCCTTGGTGACCTCGCTGCCGTTAGGCACGGTATAGCTCACCGTCACCATCCCGGTCGTCGGTCCCGCCTTGGCCGCGTTGCTGACGACGAGGTCAAGCGTGCCATCCTGGCCGCTGACCAGCGCGCCCTTCGGGGTGAGCCTGGCGCTCAGGTCGGGCGCGCGGGCCGGCGTGCCGGCTCCGGTCGGCGTCACCGGGATCGATACCGGCGGCGCGCTTGACGGGCTTCCCTGGCCGGCCGTGGTCACGGTCGCCGTGGGTGAGACGGACGCCGCGGCGCCCGAGGCGACGCCGACTCCGATCGTCACAGGCGGGAGTCCGGCGCCCGGCTGCGCCTTGGCCGACGTCGTGCAGGTAACCTGCTGGCCGGTGATCGTGCAGCTCCAGCCGGGACCGGTGGCGGAGGTGACGGCCTGGCCGGCCGGGACGCCGAAGACCTCCGTCGTCGTGCCGGTTACCGGCCCGCCGTCCGGGTCCGCGGTCACGGCCGCCTGGTAGGTACCGGTGCCGGGCGAGGTGAACGTTCCCACCGGGCTGATCGACGTCGTCACCGACGGCGGCCCCACCGCCGGGGTCACCGGGATCGAGACGGCCGGGGCGCTGGACGGGCTTGCCTGGCCCGCCGTGGTCACGGTCGCGGTCGGGGAGAGCGGGCCAGCGGTGCCGCCAGGGATGCTCACGGCGACGCTCACCGGCGGCAGGCTGGCACCCGGCTGCGCTGTCGCATCGGTCGAGCAGGTCACCTGCTGGCCGGCTGCGTCACACAACCAGCCGGCGCCGGCCGCGGAGCTGACGGCCTGGCCGGCCGGGACGCCGAAGACCTCCGTTGTCGTACCGGTCGTGGGGCCGGCGGTGGCGGCATCGGTCACGTTCGCCTGGTAGGTACCGGTGCCGGGCGAGGTGAACGTCCCCACCGGGCTTATCGTCGTCGTCACCGAAGGCTTGGCGGCCGGCGGACTCGCAGCCGACTGCGGCGCGGTACTGTCCGGCGGTGTGACCGGAATCGATACGGGCGGCGCGCTGGACTGGCCCGCCTGGCCCGCCGTCGTCACGGTCGCTGTCGGCGCGGCCGGGCCGGACGCGCCGGACCCGATGGCCGCCGTAACCGTCACCGGCGGCAGGCTGCCACCCGGCGGCACCGTCGCCGATGTGGTGCAGGTGACCCGCTGGCCGCTGATCGTGCAGGTCCAGCCGTCGCCGGTAGCCCCGGACACGGTCTGGCCGGCCGGGACGTCAAACGTCTCGGTCGTGGTGCCCGTCACCGGGCCGGCGTCGGAGCCGTCGGTCACATTCGCCTGGTAGGTGGCCGTGCCTGGTGAGGTGAAGCTGCCCACCGGGGAGATCGACGTCGTCACGTGCGGCAGCGGCACGGCCTGGATCACGATCTTGTCCGTGGCGGAACTGCCGGCATGCGCTTGCTGGCCGGGAGTCCCCGCCGACGCGGAGACCGGGATGGTGCCCGTCGCCGAAGGCGCGACCGAGGTGGTGACCGCGATGGGCGGGTAGCTGGCACCGGCCTTGAGCGAGTCCGACCGGGTGCAGGTCACCTGGCCATCGCCAATGTCACAGGTCCAGCCGGTGCCGGACGCCGCCGTCACGGTCAGCCCGGCCGGTACCGGGATGGTGGCGGTGACCAGCTGACCGGTGGGGCCAGCCGTCTTGGCGTTGCCGATGCCGACCGTGATGGTCCCGGTGCCGCCTGGCGTGAAGTCACCGCTGTGCGAGACCGTGGTGGTCAGGCTCGGCGGCAAGGTGGCGATCGACAGCCCGCTGATCTCGTGGATCGCGGTGTTGCCGCCGGTGGACGCGGCGAAGCCGAACTTGAACGTCGCGGGCAGCGGGGGCTGCCCCGGCACCTTGCTGAGATCCAGCGGGCCCAGCACCGCCTTACTGCCGAGCAGCACCGTCATGTCGTTCGCGGGGCTGATCTTGATCTCTACGTGGACCTTCGCGTCGGCCCGCCTGGTCTTGCTGTCGAACCAGAACGTGACCGGTGATGCCTTCCCGTCGATGTAGGCGTACTCCGTGGACTCGGAACCGCGAGCCACCACCGCGTCCGGCACCGCCTTCTTGGCGCCGCCCTTGTGCCCGTCACCGGCCACGGAGAAGTTGCCGTACTCATCGAACCCGACGCCGACGATCGCGCCCTTCAGGCCGGGCTTGCCCTTGCCATTGCCCGCATAGCCGAGGCCGCGGCCGGGCTGCCCGGGCGCCGTGGGCGAGGCCGAACCATCGACAAGGAAGAACGACATGCCGTCGGCACCGCGGCCCTTGAGGGAGTGGTACTGGTACATGTCGAACTGGATATCCACGCCCTGGTCGGTCGTCAGCGGATGCTGGTACAGCGCGAAACCGGACTCGCTCTGGCCATCCCCGGTCAGGCTCAGCGCACCGCTGCCGGCCTTGTCTGGCGCCTTCCCGTTGCACGCGGGGATTCCGCCGGTGGCCTTGCCCTTCGCCGCGGTCAGGCACGCCTTGCCACCCGATATCCAGTCACCGGCCTGCGTGCTGGTGCCGGTGAAGTCCTGGCTGTAGAGGACACTCACGCCTTGCGCGGGCGGGCCGTCCCCGGCGAACGCGCGCGTAACCGCGAACGGTCCCGCGATCGCCGCCGACACGGCGATCGCCGCTGATACCGCGATGGTCGTGAGCCGGCGCAGGTGCCTGGCCAGGTTCCTAGGCCGGCGCCTGCGCCGGCTAGAGCCGCTGAGTTTCATAAAACCCCCGTGTGTTGTGCAATGAGTCACCGGACCGCTAGATCCCCGAAACTAGTGCATGTATTTGAGCAAGGGCCAGAAGGCTGGCCGCGCACGCAGCTAATTAGTAGTCCCGGCGGCTGACCTGCCGGGCACAGCGCCTGCACCGTGATAATTTCCCAATCTCAATCGTTCATGAAACCGGGGGGAAACGCATGGAACGAAGGATCTCCAGGGTGGTGAGCATGACGGCGGCCGGCCTGGCCGCCACGGCCTTCACCACCACGCCGGCGCTGGCCGCCGCCGGCCAGCAGGCCGCTGCCGGCCCGCAGCTCATCATCTCCACGAGCTCGGGGAAGGTCTATACCGTTGACCCGTCGAGCTCCGATGTCTGCCAGAACACGCCCGACGGCACCTCCGCCTACTCGGCGGACAGCCCCGTCACCATGCTGCCTGACGGCCAGGTGTGGACCTCGGTCTGGCGCAAGGACTCCAACCTGGTCAGCATCGGCAGCTACGACCCGGCCTCGGTGAACTGGGTCACCGATGCGAACCCGCTGGGTCCCGAGGCACCGCATGACGTCGCCGGGCTGCTCGCGATCAGCAACACCTGGGGCGTGGCCACCGGCTACTACTCGGACACCCTCATGTCGGTGAACTTCGGGACCGGTGCGATGACCGACATCGGCTCCCTGCCGCAGAGCCCGGCGGACGGCCTGACCTGGGCCACCAACGGCGATCTGCTGATGGCAGGCAACAACGACTACATCTACCGGCTGCCCGGCTCGGTGCTGACCAGCGCGCTTGACGGCGTGCCCGTCAAGTCCAGCGACTGGCTCGACCTGGGCGACGCCGTTACCCCGTCGACGGTCCGCTGGTACAACCCGTTCAGCTGGGGTAACGGCGGCGCGAAGGTGTACGGGCTCGCCACCGGCCCGGACGGCACGCTTTACGTGGGTACCAAGAACGCCGGCCTGTACACGCTGGCGCCGAACAACGTGCCGACGACGGCCGACTCCAGCAGGGCACTGCAGCTGAACCCGCTGCGGGCCTTCCCCAGCGGGAAATGCAGCTATTCCGGTGGTGACATCGAAGGCATGACGATGACCGACGAGACGCAGTCCGCACCTGCGGCCAGCGACTCCGCCGTCTCGGTGAGCGGGACGCTTGGCAAGCCGATCAGCGGCACGGTCAGCAGCACCCTGGTGCAGCCGCCGGTGACCGTGTCCGCAGCGCCGGGCTCGCTGCCGGACGGGGTCAGCCTGGCTCCTGACGGCACACTGAGCGGCACCCCGGCCAAGGCGGGCACGAGTACCGCGACGGTCAGGATCTGCGGTTCTGACACCTGCGTGACCCGCCAGGTGACCCTCAGCATCGCTGGCGCTGGCGCCGTCACTGGAGCTGGCGCTGGCGCCGCGGGACAGAGCACGGGGCAGAAGCCGCCGCCCGCGGACCCGGCCATGTCGCTGCCCGGCTCGGTCGGCGCGCCGCTCAACTGGCCGCTGCCCGGCAGCGCGGGCGCGGCTCCTTCCACCTTCACGGTGACCGACCCGACCAAGCTTCCGCCAGGAGTCTCGATCGACGCCAGCGGGAACCTGATGGGCATCCCTTCGACCGCGGGGACGTATGCGATACCCGTGAAGGCGTGCGACTCCGCCGGCTGCACGACCGGGACCGTGACGCTGGCGATCGGGCCCGACCAGTCACCGTGCTCGCAGAACCCCGCGACGGCCACCACCGTGGCGTTCCGCGATGTGCTGGCGCACGTGAACTACCTGGAGTCCTGAGCGTCCTGAGCCAGGCGCGGAAAAGCGCCGCGTCCCCTGGGGGACGCGGCGCTTTTCGGTTTACCTACAGGCCTGTCAGATACGTGGCCATTGCCAGGGCCACCCGCTGCGGCTGCATCGCCGGTACCGTGGCGGTGCAGGTCTGCCCGCACTGCGTGTCGGTGTACCCGGGGCTCAGCGACACCGATGCCGACCCGCCCGCCGTAGCCGAGGCCCCGGCTGACGTCCCGGCCGCAGCCGTGCCGGTAGCGGTCAGGGTGATCGTACCGCCCGCCGCGATGTACAGGGTCGCCGTGACGCTGCCCGAGCCGATCGGCTCCGAACAGCCGCTGCCCCACGTCGCCTTGCAGGACCACATGCCGGTGAAGCCCGCCGGCACCTTCATCGCCACCTGCGTACCCGCGGAGTCCGTGGGCCCGGCATTGCTCACCGTCACGGTGTACGCAGCCCCCCGGGCGGAACTCGGCGTGCTGGTCATCGCGACCTGGACCGAGGATTCCCGCTGGATCGCGAGATCCTCGGTCAGCGTGCTGCCGCTCGGCTGGACGTCACCTGGCGACTTCACGTTCGCCATCAGGGCCGCCAGCGTGCACGTGGCCTTGTGGCAGAGGGTGGTGGTCAGGCTGACCGCCGGATACGACGTGCCGGGAGCCAGCGCGTCGCTGCCGGTACCCGGGCGGGTGCACGTCACCGTCCAGCGCTGAACGGTGCAGGTCCAGCCCGTTCCCCCGGCGCTGGTGACCTCGCTGCCCGACGGCACGCTGTACGTAGCCGTGACGATCCCGGCGGTGGGCGCCGCGCTGGCCGCGTTGGTGACACCGAGCTGGAGCACGCCCTGCTCACCGCCGACCAGCGGGTGCTGCGGCACCAGCGTGACGCTCAGGTCCGGTCCGATCGGCTGAACCCCCGGGCCGGAGGCGGTGACCGGGATGGTCACCGGCTGTGCACTGGACGGGCTAGCCTGCCCCTGCGTTGTCGCCGTGGCGGCCGGCGAGGCGGTCGCCGCCGCTCCCGCCGGAATGGATACCGCGATCGCTACCGGCGGCAGGCTGCTGCCCGGCGCCGCCTTGGCGGAGGTCGTGCAGGTGACCTGCTGGCCCAGCGTGGCACACGTCCAGCCGGGACCGGCCGCCGACAGCACGCTCTCGCCGGTCGGCACGCTGAACACCTCGGTCGTGGTGCCGGTGACCGGTCCTGAGCCCGGATCGACGCTCACGGTCGCCTGGTACGTGCCCGTGCCGGGTGAGGTGAACGCCCCGACCGGGGCGAGCTGGATCGTGACGAGCGGTGCCGGAGCGGCCTCGGTGACCGGGATGCTGACCGGCGTGGAACTGGACGGCGCGGTCTGGCCCGCCGTCGTCGCGGTCGCCGTCGGGGACGTGGTGCCCGTCGCGCCAGCGGGAATGCTGGTCACGATCGTCACCGGCGGGAGGCTGGCTCCCGGCTGTGCTGTCGCCGGCGTCGTGCAGGTCGCCTGCTGACCGCTGGCGGCTACGCCACTTACGGAGCACGTCCAGCCGCTGCCGGTGGCCGAGGTTACCGTCTGGCCGGCCGGGACATTGAAGACCTCCGTGGTGGGGCCGGTTACCGGCCCGCCGCCCGGGTCGGCCGTCACGGTCGCCTGGTAGGTCCCGGTACCGGGTGAGGTGAACGTGCCGACCGGCGAGATCGTCGTCGTGACGTGCGGCGGCGTCGTGACCGGCTGGTTGGTACCCTCCCGCGCGACCGGGATGCTGACCGCTGGCGCACCCGACGGCGCGGCCTGGCCCGCCGTCGTCGCCGTCGCCGTCGGCGATACGTTGCCCGCCGCTCCGGCCGGGATGCTCACCGCGATGCTGACCGGCGGGAAGCTGCCGCCTGGCTGGACAGTGGCGGCTGTCGTGCAGGTGACCTGCTGGCCATTCACCGTGCAGTTCCAGCCGCTGCCTGCCGCGCCGGTCACCGTCTGACCCGCCGGGACGTTGAAGACTTCTGTGGTCGTGCCCGCCGTCGGGCCGCCTGCCGCGCTGGCGGTCACGTTGGCCTGGTAAGTCCCGGTACCCGGCGAGGCGAACGTGCCGACCGGCGTGATCGTCGTGGTCACCTGCGGAGCCGGCGCGGCCTGGACCGCGACCTGGATCTGATGCGTGCTGACGTTGTCCGACGGCACCTGCTGATCGGGGGTGCCTGACGTCACGGTGACCGGGATGGTGGCCGTCGCGGACTTGGCGACCGCGGTGGTGATGGTGAGCGGCGGGTAGCTGACGCCCGGAGCCAGCGCGTCGGAGCGGGTGCACGTCACCTGGCCGGTGCCGATGCCACAGCTCCACCCGGTGCCGGCGGCGGCGGTGGCGGTCAGCCCGGCTGGCAGCGGGACCGTCACCGTCACCGGCTGGTCGGTCGGGCCGGCGGTCTTGGCGTCCGCGACGCCGACCGTGATCGTGCCCGAACCGCCCTGGGTGAAGGCGCCGCTGTCCGCGACGGTGGTCACCAGGCTGGGCCGCAGCGTGGTGATGGTCAGGCCGCTGATCTCGTGGATCGCGGCCGCGGCGCCGGTGGACGCCGCGAAGCCGAACTTGAAGGTCGCGGGCAGCTTGGGCTGGTTCTTCAGCGAGCCCAGGTCCAGCGGTCCGAGTACCTCCTTGCCGCCCAGGTAGACCGTCATGGCGTTCGCCGGGCTGATCTCGATCTCCACGTGGACCTTGGCATCGGCCCGGTTCGTCTTGGTGTCGAACCAGAAGGTGACCGCGGACTTGTGCCCGTCGAGGTACGCGTACTGCGTGGCCTCGGCACCGCGGGCAACGACGGCATCGGGCACGGGTGCCTTGGTCCCGCCCACGTGCATGTCGCCCGCTACCGAGAAGTTGCCGTACTCATCGAAGCCGACGCCGACCACCCCGCCCTGCAGGCCCGGCTTGCTCGCGCTCGTCCCGGCATAGCCGAGGGCGCCACCGTACTGGCCGGGCTTCGCCGGCGAGTCCGTTCCGTCGACGAGGAAGAACGAGATGCCGTCGGCACCGGCCTTCTTCAGCGCCTTGTACTGGTACATGTCGAACTGGATGTTGGCGCCCTTGCCGGTCGTCAGCGGATGCTGATAGAGCGCGAAGCCCGTCTCGTTCTTGCTGTTCCCTGTCAGGCGCAGCGCACCACTGCCCGGCTTGTCTGGCGACTTCCAGTCGCACGCCGGGATTCCCCCGGTGGCCTTGCCCGACGCCGCGGTAAGACACGCGCTGCCGCCTGATACCCAGTCACCGGCCTGCGTGCTGGTGCCGGCGAAGTCCTGGGTGTAGAGGATGTTGGCGCCCTGCGTGAGTTCTGTGGCGGGCGCGATCAGGACATCGGGCGCGGGCGGGCTATCCGCGGCGAACGCGGGCGTGACCGCGAACGGTCCCCCGATCGCCGCGGATAGCGCGATAGTCGTGAGCCGGCGCAGGTACCTGCGCCGGTTATGACCGCTGAATTTCATCAAACCCCCGTTTGGTGTGCAGTGAGTCACCGGACCGCCGTGCGTCCAGCGTGTCCCCGTGGCTGACACTGGCGGGCTGACCCGAGCCGACTGCATGACAGGACGCAGGTGACAGTAACAGAAACTAGTGCATCTATTTGACCTAGGACCGGAAGGCGTGCCGCGCACGGGGTCAATGAGTATTTTGGCCTTCTGACCTGCCAGACCTGGCGCTTACTCCGTGGTAATTTTTCTGCGTCCAGGAAACGTCCGGCAACGGGGTCCGGCCTCGCTCCTGGTACCGGCGGTGGCGCCGATACGTATTCGCTGACGAAACCGGGGGAACACGCATGGAGCATGACGCCGTGCAGCCAACCAGAATGAAGCTAACTAGACGAACGATCTCCAGCGTGGCTGGGGCCGGTCTCACCGCCATGGTGCTCACCGTGACGCCCGCCATGGCAGCGACCACGCCCGCGCCTGCCGCTTCGGCCACGCAGGCCGCAACCGGGCCGGAGCTGATTTTCTCCACGGGGGCGGGCAAGCTGTACAGCGTTGACCCGTCGAACCCCGATCTGTGCCAGAACGTGCCTGGCGGCTCCTCGTCGTATTCCGCGAACAGCCCCATCACGATGACGCCGGACGGCACGGTGTGGACCGCCGCGTGGCCGCAGTACTCCAACCTGGTCAACATCGGGACCTACAACCCGGCATCGGTTGACTGGGCCACCGACGTCAACGCGCTGGGCATCGCGCCACCGCATTATGTGGCCGGGCTGCTCGCGATGAACCCGACGCTGGGCCTGGGCACGGGCTACTACTCGAGCACGCTCATGATGGTGAGTTTCAAGACCGGCAAGTGGCAGGACATCGGCAGCCTGCCGGACAGCCCCGCCGACGGCATGGCCTGGGCCACCAACGGCGACCTGCTCATGGCGGGCACGGACAACCACATCTACCGGCTGCCCACGGCCGTGCTCACCAGCGCACTCAGCGGCAACCCGGTGAAGTCCGGTGACTGGCTGGACCTCGGCGTGGCCGTCGTCCCGTCGACGGTCCGGTGGTACAACCCGTTCACCTGGGGCAGCAAGGGGTCCGAGATCTACGGCCTGGCCACCGGCCCGGACGGGACCCTGTACGTCGCCACCAAGAGCGTCGGCATCTACACGCTCGCACCCAACAACGTGCCGACCACGAGCGACCCGGACAGGACGCTGCAGCTGAACGCGCTGCGGTCCCTGCCCAGCGGGGACTGCAGCTTCTCCGGTGACAGCATCACGGGGATGACGATGACCGGTGACACGCTGTTCGCGCCGGCCACCAGCGACTCCGCTGTCTCGCTCTCCGGCACGGCGGGGACGCCGATCGGCGGCGCGATCACCAGTTCCCTGGTGCAGGCTCCGGTGACGGTCAGCGCGCCCGCCAACGCGCTGCCGGCCGGCGTGACGCTCGCCAGCAACGGCACGCTGAGCGGGACCCCGGTCACCGCCGGAACCACCACGGCAACCGTCAAGATCTGCGGCCAGGACACCTGCGTGACCCGGCCGGTGACGCTCACGATCGCGTCCTCGACGGCCCCGAGCGGTCAGAAGCCGCCGCCCGCCGATCCGTCGATGACCCTGTCCGGCTCCGCCAACGCGCCGCTCAGCGGGACCCTGCCCGGCAGCGCCGCCGCCGCGCCGTCCACCTTCACGGTGACGGACTCCTCTCAGCTGCCGCAGGGAGTCTCCATCGACGCCAGCGGCAACCTGATGGGTATCCCGACCGCAGCCGGGAACTACGCGATCCCGGTGAAGGCGTGCAACGCGACCGGCTGCACCACGGGTACCGTGACGCTAAGCATCGGTCCTGACCAGTCTCCGTGCGCGCAGAAGCCGGCCACGGTAGCGTTCCATGACGTGATCGCGCACGTGGAGCTCGCGCGGTTCTGATCTCGTCCGTACAGCCGGAAGCGCCGCGTCCCCTCCCGGGGACGCGGCGCTTTCCGCGTCAGGTCACGCCTGCTGAGCTGTCGGCAGCCAGGCCGGACGGGTCTGCTCGAAGACGGTGATGTCATCGGCGTACCGCAGCGTGAGGCCGATGTCGTCCAGGCCCGCCATCAGGCGCCACCTGGTGTAGTCATCAATCTCGAAGGCCGCCTCACCCGAGGCTCCGTACCGCACGACCCGCGCATCAAGGTCCACCGTCACCGTCGCCGCCGGGTCGTTTTCTGCCAGATCCTGAAGCTCAGCGACCACCGCGCCGGGCAGCACCACCGGCAGCAGTCCCGCCTTGGTGGCGTTGGAGCGGAAGATGTCACCGAACCTGGGCGAGATCACCACCCGGAAGCCGTAGTCGGTCAGTGCCCAGACCGCGTGCTCCCTGGACGAGCCGGTGCCGAAGTCCGTACCGGCGACCAGGATGCTCGCGCCCCGGTAGACGTCCTGATTGAGCACGAACGACGGGTCCTCGCGCCAGGCGGCGAACAGGCCCTTGCCGAAGCCGGCCCGGGAGACCTGCTTCAGCCAGACGGCCGGGATGATCTGGTCGGTGTCCACGTTGGTCCGCCTCAGCGGCACCACCCGGCCCGTGTGCTGGGTAAATGGTTCCATTGTCTGAGGCTCCTATAGGTCAGCTGGTGCGGTCAGGCGGCCGGTGACGGCGGTGGCGGCGGCTACCTCGGGTGACACCAGGTGGGTGCGGCCGCCCTTGCCCTGCCGACCCTCGAAGTTGCGGTTGGAGGTGGACGCGCTGCGCTCCCCCGGCGCCAGCGTGTCTGGGTTCATGCCCAGGCACATCGAGCATCCCGCCCCGCGCCACTCGGCGCCGGCCTCGGTGAACACCCGGTCAAGGCCCTCGGCCTCGGCGCAGGCACGGACAGCCATCGAGCCGGGCACGACCAGCATGCGGACACCCTCGGCCACGTGACGGCCGTCAAGGACGGCGGCGGCTGCCCGCAGGTCCTCGATCCGCCCGTTGGTGCACGACCCGACGAACACCGTGTTGACCGTGACGTCACGCAGCGCCGTCCCCGGCTCAAGGCCCATGTACGACAGGGCCCTGGTGGCGGCGGCCGCCGCGCCTGGGTCCTCGAAGGAGGCGGGATCTGGCACGGCCCCGGACAGCGGGAGGGCCTGGCCAGGGTTGGTACCCCAGGTCACGTAGGGCGACAGCGCGGTCGCGTCGATCCTCACCTCGTGATCGAACGCGGCCCCCTCGTCGGTGACCAGCGAACGCCACGCGCTCACGGCCTCCTCCCACGCTTCGCCGTGCGGCGCGTGCTGCTTGTCCTTCAGGTAAGCGAATGTCACCTCATCGGGCGCCACCAGCCCGGCCCGGGCCCCGGCCTCGATCGACATGTTGCAGACCGTCATCCGGCCCTCCATGGACAGTGCCCGGATCGCCTCGCCGCGGTACTCGATCACGTACCCCTGCCCGCCACCGGTGCCGATCTGCGCGATGATCGCCAGGATCAGGTCCTTCGCGGTCACCCCCTCGGGGAGCGCTCCCTCGACGTTGACCGCCATGGTCCTGGGCCGCCGCTGCGACAGCGTCTGGGTGGCGAGCACGTGCTCGACCTCGCTGGTGCCGATCCCGAAGGCCAGCGAGGCGAACGCACCGTGCGTGGAGGTGTGCGAGTCACCGCAGACGATCGTCATGCCCGGCTGGGTGAGGCCGAGCTGCGGCCCGATAACGTGCACCACGCCCTGCCCGGCGTCGCCCATCGGGTACAGCCGGATGCCGAACTCCGCGCAGTTCTTCCGCAGCGTCTCGATCTGGGTCCGTGACACCGGATCGGTCACCGGGGACAGCGGCCCGGACAGCGGGAGGCCGGGCCCGGTCACGCCGAGCGTGGGCACGTTGTGGTCCTCGGTGGCGACCGTCAGGTCAGGCCTGCGGACGCCGCGGCTGGCCGCGCGCAGTCCGTCGAAGGCCTGCGGGCTGGTCACCTCGTGGACAAGATGCAGGTCGATATAGAGCAGATCGGGCTCGCTCACCGAACCGGGGGGAACCGTCCCCCCGGCCCCCCGCGGGGTAGCGCGCACCAGGTGGGCTTCCCAGATCTTCTCTGCCAGCGTACGGGGCGGCGGGCTCGTCATCGCGCCCTTCTCCTCTCAAGAGGCCGATTTGACGTCTCACATTCCGAGACGGCACACTTCATCTTATGAACAACTCTAGCGGAGTCGGCGTCCTGGACAAGACGGTTTCCGTACTGAGTGCCCTGGCAGAGGGGCCGGCGTCGCTCGCACAGCTGGTGAAGGCGACCGGGCTGGCCCGGCCTACCGCGCACCGGCTGGCCGTCGCCCTGGAGGCGCACCGGATGCTGACCCGCGACGCGGAGGGGCGTTTCGTGCTCGGACCCCGGATCGCGGAGCTGGCCGCCGCGGCGGGCGAGGACCGGCTGCTGTCCATCGCTCAGCCCATCCTGATCCAGCTCAGGGACGTCACCGGGGAGAGCGCCCAGCTGTACCGGGCGCACACCGACGCCCGGATCTGCGTGGCCGCCGCCGAGCGCGCCAGCGGGCTGCGGGACACGGTGCCGGTCGGCGCGGCGCTGCCGATGACGGCCGGGTCGGCCGCCCAGGTGCTGCTCGCCTGGGAAGACGGCACGCGGATGCACCGCGGCCTGCGCGGGGCGAAGTTCACCGCCACCACCCTGGCCCAGGTGCGCCGCCGCGGCTGGGCAGCCACCGCGGCCGAGCGCGAGCCTGGCGTCGCGTCGGTGTCCGCGCCGGTCCGCGGCCCGGGCGGCCGGGTGCTTGCGGCGATCTCAGTATCCGGGCCGATCGAGCGGCTCACCCGCTCCCCGGGGCGGCTGCACGCCGGTGCGGTGGTGGCCGCGGGGGACAAGATCGGCGAGTTGCTGCGTACAGAGTCATAACCTCCTGACCCCCGCTGTACCCCCTGCGCGGTAATCATGTATATCGTCAGGCCCATGAAGGCAGGCGTGGTCAAGGAGGGCGCACCGGGCGAGCACCGGGTCGCGCTAGTGCCCGACGCGGTAACCAGGCTCCGCGCCAAGGGCATTGAGGTCCTGGTAGAGCGGGGTGCGGGCGACGGTGCCTGGCTGCCGGACGCGGCGTACGCGGATGCCGGGGCGACCATCGTCGACGCGGATGAGCTCTACGGCGACGCGGACGTGATCCTCACCGTAACCAAGCCGGACCCGGCCCAGCTGAGAAAGGGCCAGGCGGTCATCGGCCTGCTCGCCCCGCTCACCGACCCTTCGTACGCCGCCGCCCTCGCCGCGGCCAACGTCACCGCGATCAGCCTGGACGGCCTCCCCCGCACGCTTTCCCGCGCGCAGCCGATGGACGCGCTCAGCTCGCAGGCCAACGTGGCCGGCTACAAGGCGGCCATCGTCGCCGCCGAAGCCTTCGGCCGGTTCTTCCCGATGCTGATCACCGCGGCCGGCACCGCCCGCCCCGCCCGGGTCCTGGTACTCGGCGCCGGCGTGGCCGGCCTGCAGGCCATCGGCACCACCCGCCGGCTCGGCGCGATCGTCAGCGGCTACGACGTCCGTCCCGCCTCGCAAGGCGAGGTCGAGTCGCTCGGCGCCACGTTCATCAAGCTGACGTCCGTGGCCGACGCGGCCGGTGAAGGCGGTTACGCCCGCGAGCTCACCGCTGACGAGCGCCAGGCCCAGCAGGACGAGCTGACAGGTCACATAGCCAAGCACGATGTGGTCATCACCACCGCCCAGGTGCCCGGCCGGCGCCCGCCGCTGCTGGTCACCGAGGACGCCATCAAGGCGATGTCCCCAGGCTCGGTCATCGTCGACATGGGCGCAAGCGCCCTCGGCGGCAACGTGGCCGGCTCGGCTCCCGGCGCGGTGACCGTCACCGGCAACTGGGTCACGGTCATCGGCGCAGGCCAGCTGGCCGCCAGCGTGCCGACCGCCGCGTCGAACGCCTACTCCCGCAACATATCCGCGCTGCTTGAACACCTGTTGTCGGACGGGGAGCTGGCAATCGACCTGACCGATGAGATCCAGGCCGGCGTGGTCATCACCTACGACGGCGCGATCGTGCATCCGGGCGTGCTGGCCCTAACACAGGAGGGAGCCGCGGATGTCCACGGCACTAGTAACTGACCTGACGATCTTCGTGCTGGCACTGCTTGTCGGCATCGAGGTCATCGGCAAGGTGCCTGCCACGCTGCATACACCGCTGATGTCGGCGACCAACTCCATCCACGGGATCGTGCTGGCGGGCGCGATGCTCATCGGGGTGACCTCGCACAGCATCGCCGGCTATATCCTCGCGTTCGTCGCCGCGGTCTTCGCGTCCGCGAACGTCGTCGGCGGGTACGTGGTCACCGGCCGGATGCTCAAGATGTTCCGTCGCCGCGAGGTGCAGAAGTGACCAGCTTCGACACGAGCATGCAGCTCGTCTATGTCCTCGCGGCCGCCTGCTTCGTGATCGGCCTGCACCTGATGAACAGCCCGGCCACCGCCCGGCGCGGCAACCAGGTGTCCACGGCCGGCATGGTGATCGCCGGTATCGCCACCCTGGTCCTGCTCATCCACTCGGGCACCGTCACCGCGACCGGCTGGGCGGTGCTCATCGTCGGCGGGGCGATCGGCTCCGCGATCGGCATGTACACGGCAAGGACCGTGCAGATGACCGCGATGCCGCAGCTGGTGTCGATGTTCAACGCGGTCGGCGGCGGCGCGGCGGCGCTGGTCGCCATCTACGGCTACATTCACCTCGAGAACACAGGTGTGCAAGGCACCACGACGGTCTTCACGCTGCTCGACGTGCTCATCGGCGCGGTGACGTTCTCCGGCTCGATCATCGCGGCCGGCAAGCTGCAGGGCGTGGTGCCTGGGCAGCCGCTGCTGTTCAGGGGCGGCCGCCTGGTCACCCTGGCGCTGACCGTCGTCGCGATCGGTGCCGCGATCTTCCTGCTCACCACCGCCAGCCTGCCCGCCCTGCTGATCGTGGCGCTCGCGGCGCTGGCTTTTGGCGTGATGATGGTGCTGCCGATCGGCGGCGCCGACATGCCGGTAGTGATCTCGCTGCTGAACGCGTTCACCGGGACCGCGGTGGCGATGGCCGGCTTCGTGATCGGGAACTGGGCGCTGATCGTGGCCGGGGCACTGGTCGGCGCGTCCGGTGGCATCCTCACCAAGCTGATGGCCGACGCGATGAACCGCTCGCTCACCAACATCATCATGGGCGGATTCGGCACCGGCGACTCTCAGCCCCTGGCGGGTCCCGGCGACAGCGGGCAACAGGTCCGCTCGATCGCCGCCGACGACGCCGCCATCCAGCTGGCCTACGCGTCCAAGGTGATCATCGTGCCCGGCTACGGGCTGGCCGCCGCCCAGGCCCAGCACGGTGTCGCCGAGCTGGCCAAGACCCTGGAAGAGCACGGCATCGAGGTCAGCTACGCGATCCATCCGGTGGCCGGCCGGATGCCCGGTCACATGAACGTGCTGCTGGCCGAGGCCAACGTGCCGTATCCGCAGCTCATGGAGATGGACGAGATCAACCCCGAGTTCGCGAGGACCGACGTGGCGCTGGTCATCGGCGCCAACGACGTGACGAACCCGGCCGCCCGCCGCACCGGCTCCCCCATCTCCGGCATGCCGATCCTGGACGTGGACCAGGCCAGGTCCATCATCGTGATCAAGCGCTCGATGGGCCACGGCTACGCCGGCCTGGACAACGAGCTCTACATCGACCCCAAGACCAGCATGTACTTCGCCGACGCCAAGAAGGCGATGGCTGAACTCACCGCGGCCGTCAAGACCCTGGTCGGCTAGCCCCCGGCCCCCGGCCCTCGGTTTGACGGAAATTCGATGCTCGGCGGAAGAAAAAGAGTCTGGGCTGACTCCTTTTCTTCCGCCGAGCACGGATCTTCCGTCTAACTAGCGCTGGCAGGGCACGGAATCTTGCCCGCAAAGCCGCAAACGGGTACATATCGTGCGGTGTGCGGTGTGCGGTGTGCGGTGTGCGGCGGGCTGGAGATGGCTCTTGTGTCCCGCGTCATGCCGCTGCGCAGCGCCGGGTACGTTGCCTGACCTGGTCACCGTCTGGATCTCACGG
>Ga0209530_1000218_pt1 | contig 49451 bp, 42 predicted proteins | sample BlaSpr_A8_Ref_O1_FD_187987 | JGI IMG/M metagenome (GOLD analysis project Ga0209530, IMG submission 187987) | Forest soil microbial communities from Thunder Bay, Ontario, Canada - Black Spruce, Ontario site 2_A8_Ref_O1 (SPAdes) (version 2) | ecosystem: Environmental > Terrestrial > Soil > Boreal...
GGAATCATTTCATCCTGCGCTAAAAAATTCCGTAGAAAAGGATCCTTGGAATTTTCCAGCTCCTGCCAGGTTCCGAAAAAACCGACTCCGCCATCAACGAGAAATATCACTCGATCGGCCAGTTTTCTCGCGAGATGCGTATCATGCGTGACCACGATGGAGGTCTTTTTAAACTGCGCTTTTAATTTGACAATTACATCGCTGACGTGCGCGGCCATGATGGGGTCCACCATGGTAGTCGGCTCGTCGTAAAGAATCGCGTCCGGATTTTCCGCCAGAGCGCGCGCGATCGCTACCACGCGTTTCATGCCCGTGCCCAGGTCGGACGGCAAGCGATCTGCAAATTGCGAAACCTCCAGCATTTTCATCAGGTCCGACACCGTCTGCTCCGCTTTTTCCTGCTCCTCGGCTCCGCCGCGCGTCTCCACCGGGAAGGCCACATTCTCTTCCACCGTCAGCGAATCGAACAGCGCTCCGGACTGAAAAACCATGGTCACCCGGCGCCGAATTTCGGAAAATTGTTTTTCGCTCCATGCCGTCACGTCTTTTCCCGCCACGATGATTTGCCCCGAATCCGGCTGCAGAAACCCGAGCAGAAGCTTCAGCGAAACGGATTTCCCCACGCCGCTGCGGCCAAGAATCACGGCCGTCTCGCCCTGGTTCACGAAGAAGCTTACGTCCTTCAGCACGTCGTTATCGCCGAACGCTTTGCAGACCTTCCGAAATTCGAAGTAATGGTCGCTCATGGCTTTGCCTGCGCGCTGAATCGCGCTTTCGCTTCCTCGTAGTCCGCCGGCGAATTTATATTCTTAAATAGGAGTCCTTCTGAATCAAAGGCTTTCCATTCGCTGGGTTCCAGGTATTCCACGCGAATACTAGCAAATGAGTCCGTCACTTTGCGAACCCCGCCTTCCACACCCGCACGAATTCGATTCTCTGCATTTTTGTGATACACCGCGCAAAGCGGCTCTGGGCCGCGCTCGTTCATGGGCACTACTGCCTCCGCGCTTGATTTCAGCGCTCGCCCGACCAGAAAATCGAGCCACGCTTTCGTTAGGTACGGAAGATCGCAGGCAATAATCAAGTTCCGGGGAGTCTTGGACTCGCGAAGGACTGTCGCAATGCCGCCCAACGGCCCGCAATCTGGCCAATCGTCGGCGACGACCGGAGCGCCGAGCGAGCTGTAACGAGACGTCGAAGCGATGATTGTCGGATTGCCGGTGACGGACTCCAAAAGACGAACGGCGCGGGCGATTAGCGATGCACCTGCAATTTCCAGCGACGCTTTGTCGCTGCCCATCCGGGAGCTCTTCCCGCCCGCGAGAACGAAGCCGCCGATTTGTTTCTCGATAAGCATGGGAGGTGTAAGCAAGGCGGATTCTAGCCCTGACGCTCCCGCGGACTCAACTGCCAATTTCTACAGGATCCTTTCGTCCCCTACAGCACTGATAATAGGACACTTACTAATCTGCTCGCAGCCAAATCCATATGTGAGTGAATAATTGTCAGCTTTATGCTTGACACCAAGTGCCCACATGCTACTATTGGCACTCGTTCGAGAGGAGTGCTAACGCTTCGGCAGACAGCCCTTCTCCCCGAGCGATACTAAGTTCTCCACCGGAGGAAATGCACAAATGGCAGTCAACATTACGCCACTACACGACCGTGTGTTAGTGCGGCGGCTGGAAGAAAAAGAGACCGTAAAGGGCGGCATCATCATCCCTGACTCGGCCAAAGAGAAACCACAAGAAGGTGAAGTGATTGCCGTAGGAGCAGGCCGCATAGAAAAAGGTACCCGGATTCCGCTCGACGTGAAACCCGGAGACAAAATTCTGTTCGGCAAGTACAGCGGCAACGACATCAAGATCGACAACGAGGAATACATGATCATGAAGGAAGATGAAATCCTCGCGAAGATCGGCGGCCAAGCCAAAGCGGCTGGCGGCAAAAAGTAACTTCCGGAACCGGCTTCACTCCGACTCCATCGGGGCCTGAGCCACCCGGATAACAATTCCGTATAAATTAGGAGGAACGAGAATTATGGCAAAGCAAATCGTGACTGGTGAAAATTCACGCCAGGCCATCTTGCGCGGCGTCAACCAATTGGCGGATGCCGTGAAGATCACGCTGGGCCCCAAGGGCCGCAATGCGGTGATCGAAAAGAAATTCGGTGCGCCAATCATCACCAAGGACGGCGTAACCGTTGCAAAAGAAATCGAGCTGCAGGACCCGCTCGAAAACATGGGCGCACAGATGGTCCGGGAAGTTGCTTCGAAGACCTCCGACGTGGCTGGTGACGGCACCACCACAGCAACCGTGCTGGCACAAGCCATCTTCCGCGAAGGCGTGAAGACGGTAGCGGCCGGCGCAAGCCCGATGGCCCTGAAGCGCGGCATCGAAAAGGCCGTGGAAGTTTGCGTCGAGGAAATCAAGAAGTTCCACAAGGACGTGAAGGGCGACATGATCGCGCAAGTCGGCACGATCAGCGCCAACAACGACCGTCACATCGGCGGAATCATCGCCGAAGCGATGAAGAAAGTCGGCAAGGACGGCGTCATCACCGTGGAAGAATCCAAGACCATGGAAACGACGCTGGAAGTGGTCGAAGGAATGCAGTTCGACCGCGGTTACCTCTCGCCCTACTTCGTCACTGACCCCGAAAGAATGGAATGCGTGCTCGAAGACGTTCGCATTCTCATCCACGAAAAGAAAATCAGCTCGATGAAGGATTTGCTTCCTTTGCTCGAGCAGATCGCCAAGATGGGCAAGCCGCTTTTGATCATCGCAGAGGACGTTGAGGGCGAAGCGCTCGCGACACTCGTGGTCAACAAGCTCCGCGGCACGCTGCAGTGCGCTGCGGTGAAAGCTCCCGGCTTCGGCGACCGTCGCAAGGCCATGTTGGAAGATATCGCCACGCTGACGGGCGGCAAGGCCATCACGGAAGACCTCGGGATCAAGCTCGAGAACGTGAAGGTCGAAGATTTGGGCCGCGCAAAGAAAGTTACCATCGACAAGGACAACACCACGATCGTTGAAGGCGGCGGGAAATCCAGCGAGATCGAAGGCCGCGTTCGGCAGATTCGTACCCAGGTGGAAGACACCACATCAGACTACGACCGCGAGAAGTTGCAGGAGCGGTTGGCTAAGCTGGTGGGCGGCGTCGCCGTGATTAAAGTCGGCGCTGCAACCGAGACCGAGCTGAAGGAAAAGAAGGCTCGTGTTGAGGACGCCATGCACGCCACACGCGCGGCGGTCGAGGAAGGCATCGTTCCCGGCGGCGGCGTAGCTCTCGTTCGCTGCATCTCCGCGCTCGAAAAGCTCAAGCTGCACGATGACGAAGCCATCGGCGTCAACATCGTGAAGCGCGCTCTCGAAGAGCCCATGCGTCAAATCGTTCACAACGCCGGCAGTGAAGGCGCTGTGGTGGTTGGCCGCATCCGCGAATCGAAAGACGACAACTTCGGCTTCAACGCCGACACCGGTGAGTACGGTGACCTGGTCAAGGCTGGCGTAATCGACCCGGCCAAGGTCACTCGTCTCGCTCTGCAAAACGCAGCTTCTATCGCAGGCCTGATGCTCACCACCGAAGCTTTGGTGGCCGACATCAAGGAAGACGAAAAGAAGGGCGCAGCAGGCGGAGCCGGCGGCGGTATGCCCGGCGGCGGCGGTATGGGCGGAATGTACTAAATCGCATCCAAAGCTTCGGGTGCAGATTCAAGGGCGGTCCGATGCAATCCATCGGGCCGCCCTTTTTATTTCTCGCGTGTTTCGAATCTTCGGGGTTATGGCAATTCCGGCAATCAATCTGACTGCCCCCCGCTGGCTGGCGGCACAATTCCGTTCATCCGCAAATACCCCACCAAGCAACCGGCGCTACTTCATCGGCGAAAAATCCGTCGGACGCATGTAGGTCTCGTCTATTTTTTCCACCGTTTTGTTGGCCTGCTCGGCTTTGAGCACCTCTTGAAATTCTGGGTCTGCCCGGAACGCATCCCAGTTCTTTTTCGCTTCCTCCCGGCTGGAATGAGCCAGCATAAAGATGAACGTGTTGTCCCAAGCGGGAGCACCCTCGGGCACCCAGTAGCCCACAACCTTCAGATCGTGTTTGGCGAGGATCTTTGAAGTTGTGTCGCGAAACCGTGACTCCAGCTCCGGCACTTTGCCCGGAACAGTGTGATAAACGCGAAGTTCAAAGACTCGATTGCTATCGGCCCTCACTTGGTTAACGTGCACCAGGCGGGCAGTAACGAGCGATCCAGCGGCAAAGGAAACCAGGGCGATGGCGGAAACGGTCCATCTTTTGAATTCCCAGCGACTAAGTGTCAGGGCCGGCGGTAGGTGGTTCGTCTTCATGGTTTCATTCTCCCCTCTGTATTTTTTGGAACGAGCACTAAGCCGCACAACGTGATTGTTGAGTTCAATCAGATTCGTCCGCCCAGTCAGTCGTGCCGCAACGCGACCAGCGGATCGACGCGTATCGCTCGCCGCGCCGGAATATAACAAGCGAGCAGAGCGACACCGATCAGAAGCAGCGCAACGCCCGCAAACGTCAGCGGGTCCGTGGGCCTCACGCCGTAAAGCAGCCCAGCCATCAAGTGCGAAACGATCAGCGCGCAAACAAGCCCCACCGCAGCGCCGGCAATGGCGAGGCCCAAGCCTTGGCGTAGAACCATGCGCAGGATGTTCCGGCTTTGCGCGCCCAGCGCGAGGCGAATGCCGATCTCGTGCGTGCGCTCGCTGACCAAGTACGAAATCACTCCGTAAATTCCGAGACCCGCCAGAAGCAATGCCGTGAGAGCGAACAGGCCAACCATTTCCATCGAAAATCGCCGCTCGGAGAGAGAGGCAGTCACCACGTCCTTCAGCATCCGCGCGCCAAAAACCGGAAGCTCGGGATTGATCAACTGGATCTGCTCGCGCAACTCTGCGGGAGTAGCGGCGGAGTCCAGGCGTCCGCGCAAAAATATCGCCAGATCTTTGGGTCGGTCCTGGTACACACTCACGTAGATTTGCGGAACGCTCGATTCCGCGAGTGATTCTGTTCGAGCATCCGCGATCACGCCGACCACTGTGGTCCAGGAAGGCTTGGTCGTGGTTCCGCGGGCGTTGTTTAGCTTGAGATGTTTGCCAACAGCGTCGTCGTTCGGCCAGTAGGTACGCGCGAAGGCCTCGTTGATGACTGCTACAGCCGGAGCAGTTTCGTTGTCGGTCTCGCTCAAGAAACGACCGCGCTGCAGCGTCATGCCGATCAAGTGGAAATAGGATGGCGTTACTTCTGTGGCGTTCACCAAAGGAGGCTGATCGCTTTGATTTTCGCGGCCTTCGAGGATCAAGGAGAATGGGTTCAGATCGTTTCGATCGTGGCCCAATGGAACGGCCGCTATATCCCCAACGGCTACTTCTTCCACGCCGGGCAGCGTGCGGCCACGACGAAGTATTTCGCGGACGAACGGCGCTTCCTGAGCCGACGTTTTGTAAATGTCACTGTCAGGATCATTTGGTACGGGCAGCCACGTGCGCACTGCCATCACACTCTGGGGATTGAATCCCGGGCGCACATTCAACAAATCCCAAAAGCTGCGCAGCAGCAGGCCGGCGGCAATCATCAGCACAAGGGACAGAGCAAATTCCGTGACCATCAACACGCGGCGTGTGCGCGCTTGTTCTCCCGAGCAAGTCGAGCCTCGCGCTTCCTGTTTGAGCATAGGAATCAAATCGACCCGGCCTGCATGCAGCGCCGGAGCCAAACCGAAAATCATTCCGGCGACGAGCGAGGCGGCGAGGGCGAAAAGCAAGACCGACCAGTTGATGGATACTTCGTTGAGCCGCGGCAGACTGTCGGGCATGATTTGCAGCAGAAAGCCCTTGGCGCAAAAAAGAATCGCTAGGCCAACTATCCCGCCGAGCAACGAAAGAAGCACGCTTTCGGTGAGCAACTGTCGTATCAGGCGCGTCCGTGCGGCTCCGAGCGCTTGGCGAACAGCCATTTCGCGTCCTCTTGCGCTTGCGCGCGCGAGCAGCAGATTCGCGACGTTCACGCAGCCGATCAGCAGGACCAATCCCACAGCGCCAAGCAACAGAATCAACGACTGGCGAACGTTGCCGACCACCGTCTCCGCGAGCGGCACCAACCGCACTTGCCATGCGCTCTGCAGCGGATAATCGTCCGGGTATTCTTTCTGCAAAGATGCTACCAACGCGTCTAACCGGCTCTGCGCCGCGGCAATCGTCAGTCCAGGTGCGATTCGCGCGATGGCTCCCGGAAGGATGCGCAAATTGCGTTGAGGAGGCGGAGCAGGCGGGCCGGCAAAACCTGCCGCAGCCCAAACGTCAGTGTTGCTTTCCTCGGCTGTTGCTCCCGGATCGTGAAAACCCGGCGGCATGACGCCGACCACGCGATACAAATCGTTGTCCAGCCGCACACTTTTGCCCAGAATATGCGGATCGCTTCCGAAGGCCCGCTTCCACAATCCGTCGCTGATGAGAACTTCCAGGTTGAATCCGGGAGTCTGATCCTCGGGATCGAATGAGCGGCCCAACCGCGGTTTCACGTCCAACAGCGCAAAGTAGTTCGGCGGTATTGTAAGAAGGCGAATTCGCGCAGGCTCGGACGCGCCTGTCAGATTGGTGTCCCCGCCGCCGAGCGCCGAAACATATTGAAAAATGCCGGAACGCTGAAAATCGTGCCATTCCGGCACGGAGATTCCCACGTCGCGCGCGCCCACGCCGGGAAGATCGTCCTGGATGGTTACGAGCTGCTCCGGATGCGGATACGGCAGCGGGTGCAGCAGCGTTGCATCCACCACGCTGAAAATCGCCGTAGTTGCGCCGATCCCCAATGCAATCGTCAAGATGGCGATAGCGGCAAAGCCGGGAGACTTGCGCAACATGCGCGCGGCGTAGCGAATGTCTTGCCAGAAGTTGTCCCACCAGAGGAGATGGCTGGATTCGTAGAAGTGCTCTTGCGTGTTCGTTACATTTCCGAAGGAGCGGCGCGCTGCCGTACGAGCGTCTTCATAGCTGAGCCCCTGTTCCTGCAAGCGTTCTGTCTCAAGCTGTATATGGGCTTCGATTTCAGCGCCGAAGTCGCTCGCTTTCCGCTTGCGTCTGAACATTGCTCTAGCCCTCCTCAGACTCCAGAATGCGCCCGATCGCTGCCGTCAATCGATTCCATTTGCTGGTTTCTTTCACCAGTTGCTTGCGACCGACCGGTGTCAGTGAATAGAACCGGGCCTTGCGGTTATTTGTGGAGATTCCCCATTTCGCGGAAATCCAGCCGCGCTCCTCAAGCCGTTGGAGCGCGGGATAAAGGGCTCCGTGCTCCACCAGCAGCTCTTCATCCGACGTCTGCTGAATGGCGCGCGCGATCCCTTGCCCGTGTTGCGATCCAAAGATGAGCGTGCGGAGGATCAGCAGATCGAGTGTGCCCTGCAGCAATTCCAACCTTTCTCTCGCATCTTGGGTAGTCATGTCACCCGAGGATATAAATGCTTGGGTAAGATGTCAACCTGAAAATAAAATTGGCGGCTCGCTGCCACAAAACACTCAAGTAAGAACAAGAACAACTAGAAGAGAGGAAAAAGGGGTCGGTAGAACTTACAGTAACTGACTCGGAAGCAAAGACGTCCCGGTGAGATCCGATCCAGGACGTCTTCTCTTTTCGCGCTTCGAACTCTGCGCGGCGACCGGCCGAACTTCTCAGCCTCTCGCCAGTTCTTCGTCCAGCTTTTCCAGGCTTTGCGCCCAACCCGCTTCCATTCCGCCAAGGTATGCGACGGCATAATCGACCATCGCGGTAGCGCGCGCTCGTAGCGTAAGTTTGGTTTTGCCGCCTTCCTCGGCGAACGTGACCGTCGCCAGCCCCGCGAGAATGACTTTGCCGTCTTTGTCCGTCGCTTCACTGGTGAAAACGAGCCGCTCGGGCTTGACGATCTCGCGATACACACCGCTGCCCGGATACTCTGCGCCGTCGGGCCCGCGCATGACGATGCGCCAAGCGCCGCCTACCCGCACGTCCAACTCGCAGACGGAATTCGTAAACATTTTCGGACCATACCACTCCTTCATCATCTTCGGATCGGTCCAAGCCTTGAACACAAGCTCGCGCGGCGCATCGAACACGCGCGTGATAACAACCTCGCGCTCCTTGTCTCCCGCGACGTAGCTGTCTTTCTCGCGCATCGTCGGCAGGTGCTCGGCGAGGCGATCCAACGTCTGCGTCGCTCCTTCCGCGGCTCCATACGTTTTCACGACATGTTCCAGCGCTGCGGCTGACGGGAAAAGCATCCGCAAAGTCACCTTGGTCTTGTCCCCTTGCGCCTCGAAAGTCCACGTTTGTTCAAGTTGATGGCTCGGATCGCCCTTTTTGCCGCCCGCAAGCGTGTACGAGATACGCTCGGGTTTCACCACCTCGACAAAGACGGATTCATTGGGGTAGTCAGCGCCGTCGGGCCCGTGCATTGTCTGTCGCCAGACTCCGCCAGGCCTCACGTTCATCTCGTGAATCGTAGTGGTGAAACCGCGGGGCCCCCACCATTGCGACACGTGTTGAGGTTCCGTCCACGCCTTCCACACAAGTTCGCGGGGCGCATCGAACACCCGCGTGAACACCAGTTCACGGTCCTTACTTTCTGCCATGCTGCTTGTTGCGGCCATGTTTTTTCTCCTTTTCTTTTAACACCTGTAAGTAATCGTCTAACCGATCGAAACTCTCCGCCCAGAACCGCCGGTATTCCCCCACCCAATCCGCGACGTCCTTCAGCGGCGCCGCCTCCAGCCTGCAAGGCCGCCACTGCGCGTCGCGCCCGCGCGCGATCAGGCCGGCCCGCTCCAGCACTTTCAGGTGCTTCGACACCGCAGGCAAACTCATCTTGAACGGCTCGGCAAGCGCGGTCACGGATACCTCGCCCGATGCCAGCCGCGCCAAAACCGCCCGTCGCGTAGGATCGGCCAGCGCCGCAAAAGTCGTACTCAGTTGATCAGCCGTCATTTGTATTTAACCTATAGGTTAAATACAACACCGGCGCGTCCCCTGTCAAGGCATTTTCCTGATTCCCTTCGCGGCTTACTTCCGCCGGTTCCCCGCCGCGTGTTATTATCGCGCGCGAAAACATGAGCGTCCGTCGCGTTCTCGCCGCACTCGCAACATCCCTTCTCTCCAGCGCGCTAGCCATCGCTCCCGCAATTCGCGCGCAAACAAACGAGCCGCAGTCCACGCCCGCGCCAACTCCACGCGCCATCGTCCTCCACGCCGCGCGCTTGCTCGACGTCGAAACCGGCCGCACCACCGCCCCCGGCGAGATCCTCGTCCAAGGCGGCCTCATCGTAGAAGTCGGCGCAAAAGTGAATCACCCGCATGCCTCTGAATTCATCGATCTCGGTGACACTACCCTGCTCCCCGGCCTCATCGACGCCCACGTCCACCTTTTCCTTCATCCCGGCGCGGAAGATTTGCAAACCGTTCAGGAATCCGTTCCGCAACGCACCATTCTCGCCACGCTCGCCGCGCGCGATGACCTGCTGGCAGGCTTCACCGCCGAGCGCGACATGGGCACCGAAGGCGCTGGCTCAGCCGACACCGCCGTCCGCAACGCAATCGATCAGGGTCTGATTCCCGGCCCGCGCCTGCGCATCAGCGGCAATGCCATCAGCATCCTCGGCGGCCACGAAGACGCCATCGGCTACAACCCCGAGCAACATGTCCTCGGGAACGCCACCTACGCCAACAACGCCACGGAACTCGTCACCGCAATCCGCGCCGAGCTGAAAGAAGGCGCCGACTTCATCAAAATTTACGAAACCGGTCCTGACAAGATCGCCGACGGCCGTCTCACCACTCCTTATCAGTACACCGAAGAAGAACTCACCACCGCCGTCCGCGAAGCCGCTCGCACCGGCAATCGTGTCGCGGTACACGCCATGGGCGAGCCCGGCACGCTCTACGCCGCGCGCGCCGGCGTCGAATCCATCGACCACGCTCTTCAGCTCAGCGACGAAACCATGCGCCTGATGCGCGAAAAACAAATCTTCGCCGTGCCCACTTTCACCATCTTCGAATATTTCGCCGACCACGCCGCGTCACCCGCCCAAGGCGCACGCGATCGCCAGCTCCTCGATCTCCACGCTCAAGAATTCAAGAAGCAGATAGCCGCAGGCGTGCCCTTCGCCATGGGTTCCGACGTCGGCCCGTTCCCCCACGGCACGCAAGCCCGAGAATTCGTTTTGATGGTGAAATTCGGAATGTCGCCGCTCGCCGCGCTCCAAGCCGGAACGCTGAACGGCGCAAAATTGCTAGGCTGGCAAAATCAAATCGGCGCGCTAAAACCCGGCTACGACGCCGACATCATCGCCGTCCCCGGCGACCCGCTTCAGGACATCGCCGCCCTGCAAAAAGTTACCTTTGTAATGAAAGACGGCGTCATCTATCGCAAGTAGCCTTCTACGTCGCGGCTTTTTTTCTGAACGCCTTAGCAAAACGTAGCAGCGGCATAAGGACTTTGACTTGAATCCTTCAACTCCCGCGTACGCACTAACAAACAATTTGCGAGCCTTCGCAGCCATTATCTCCGCTGGCCTGCTCTGCGGCGTCATGGACATTACCGCCGCCTTCATCACCTGGTGGCCCAAGGGCGTCAAGCCACCCCGCCTCCTGCAAGGAGTCGCCGCCGGCTGGCTCGGCCCCAAGTCCTTCAACGGCGGAATGGCCACCGCCGCTCTCGGGCTGGCGTTCCACTTCCTGATCGCCTTCACCGCGGCCGGCGTATTTTACGTGGCCAGCCGGCGCCTCGCCTTTATGATTCGGCAGCCGGTCGTTTCAGGCCTGCTGTACGGAATCATGGTTTACCTCGTTATGTACTGGCTCGTAATGCCCCTCTCAAATTTCCACGGAACCAAAACCGTTACCTCTTCCATCGTCGCTATCATCACGCACATTATTTGCGTCGGCCTCCCCATTTCATTGGTTATCCATCGCCTTTCCCGCTAGCGCCAGTTCCGAACCGGGAATTCACCGCCACACCCCAGAAAATTAAATTGACTCTTTTATCATCAAATCCGGATATTCGTGATATATTCCCGCCCAGCGTCGGAGGTCCTAGTTCCTGTCAGACCTTGCTTATCGAAGGCGGAGTTGTACAAGGCTCTCATTCGCACGCATGAGGAGCCTGCATTACTCCCTTCGGTTTCAAGAAAAATCCGCATGGAGGCAACTATGAAATGGCGGTTCCCAGTTTTTGGGCCGTTCGTTCTTCTGGCCCTTTCTCTTTTTGCTTTGCCGATTTACGCGCAGACAGCCGCAGTCACAACTAGAACCGCCGTACCGCCCAGGTACGACATCACCAAGGAAGTAAAGCTTTCAGGCACCGTAAGCAACGTGGTGAAAGCTCCTACCCGCGAAATGAAGATGGTGGCCGGTTCTCACCTTATCGTGGCAACCAAGTCCGGCGAAGTAGACGCAGCATTGGGACAATTCGCGATGCGCGGCAAAGGCGCCCTCTCCTTTACACCGGGACAGCAGGTTGAAGTGACCGGCGTGATGAAGACGGAAAAAGGCAAGCAAGTATTCGTCACTCGCCTCGTTCAGGCCGATGGTCACACCTATACAATCCGCAACGAACACGGCTTCCTCCGCGCGCATCAATCGCGTGAGGGCGGTACGGCCGCATCGAAGGGAGGGCAGCTATGAAGCGAGGAAGTCTATGGATTGCACTCGTTGTAATCTGCGCGTTGGGCGCGGGGGCCTGCGGCAGCAGCCACCACCATGTGACCCCGATACCTACGAATAATTTCGTGTTCTATGCGGCCGGTACGGACTCAGCCGGCAACACTTATTCCATCGCCGGAACAGTTACGATTACCGCCGATGGCAATAACACAATTACTGGCGGCGTACAGGACTTTAACGACGGCGATGGACTTACGTCTCCCCAGCCTGCCGGTGACACAATTCTCGCTGCCGGATCGTCATTGTCCTTTAACCCCGACGGCTCCGGAAACGCGCTCCTGACTCTGGTCACCAACAACACAGAAATGGGGAATGCAGGTACGGAGACTTTTGCACTATCCTACGCGAACGCAAACCATGCGCTCATTGCGCAGTTCGACGATACCGCAACGTCCATGGGGAGCTTTGACCTTCAAACCCTACCATCGACAGCGATAAATAGTGTCTCATTTTCATTTACCTCTTCCGGCGTCGATGCTGACTTTTTCCCGATTGCCGAAGGAGGCGTGTTCTCGCTCGATGGTTCTGGTAACGTGACCGGCTCCGTGGATATCAATGACGGCGGAACCGTTACGGCACCGGGGGGGCAGCCTATCCCCGAAGGTACGATTTTGCCGGCATCTGACACTTTCGGTCGTGGCACTGTCACGGGAAACCTTGACGGAATCACCACAGTCAACTTCTACATCGTTAACTCCGAAGTGATTCGCCTCATCGACGTAGACACTACCGACACAGCCGTCGGCTCGGCCTACGGTCAAGGCACCACCGCAGGAAGCTTCTCACCTGCTTCCATCGGCCAATCCGCGTTCAACATCTCGGGTATCGATGACTTACTCCTCTATAATGGAGCAGGTCAGTTTTTCACCACCGTTGATGAAGGTGATGCTAAACCGAAATTGAACCGGCGCCCTGCTCGTCCTCAGGGTGCGCTACCCGTCTGCACGGGAAGCCCGTGCGTCTTCGAAGGTACCGCAGATGTGAACGAATCAGTTGACGGAGGGCCTATAGTGACTGACGCCGCCTTCGACGGCACTTACACTCTTGCCGGCAACGGTTATGGATCCTTCACCTTTGTGGATCCTCCTACAGACGATGTAGAGCTGTTTGGTGTATATGCGGTAGACCCAACCCTTAACATACTCGATCCCAATAACTCAGCAACCGGACTAACCGGGGGAGCTCTTATTGCCGAATTGGACACAAACCTTGTCGGCACGGGAGTCCTGATTCCTCAAGTAGCTCTACCGGTCGTGACTGACATCGCGGCAGATGTCGTGTTCGGTGCGCAGGGCAATGGTGACGTCGACGGCACCGTTGACGAGTTCGACCTACTCGGCGCATCAACGGTAGATGCGGGAGTTTTCTCCGGAGAGGGTTTCATTGACGATCCGGCTGCCATACTCATCGGCAGCGCGATCGTAGACGACAACAGTACCTTCAGTGCAACCTTCGCTGATGACGGCGCAGGCATCGGACGCTATTTGTCCGGTCCAGGAGGCTTTGTAGCGACCGACAGCGCCGACGACGTGATTGACTTTACTGTCACCGCCTACGATGCGAATGGCGATCAGTTGTTCTGGGTCGAAACGGATGAAGACTTCACTTGGGGCGGGTCAATTCAGGCCAGCACCTTTGAGGTTCCAGACGCCAAGAAAGCGCAGGCCAAACCCAGGACCAAGTCCAAGTAACATTAACCCTAACGAAGCACGTTGTGGCACGGCCGGTTCAATCCGGCCGTGCCACAATCAATTCTTCTCCAAGCCTTCAACCCCTCCTCGGTGTAATCTTAGTTCGAGGTGTTTTCTTCATGCGAATCTTTGGATCTTGTATCTTTCTGCTTTTCACTGCTGTCTCCCTGGCCGGTCAGGCGCAGGAGGGCCAGACGCGCAGCGTTGTGAAAGCGGATAGCCGAATCGAATTTCACGCCACTTCAACATTCGGGAAGACCGTCGGGGTGTTTCGCTCCTGGGATGCAGATCTGAAAATGCCAACGGACAATTTTGCGGACGCTTCTCTCGTTCTGGAAATCGACGCAGCCAGCGTACAGACCGGAAACGGGCTAAAGGACAAAGAGGCCAAAGGAAAAAACTTCTTCAGCGTGAAAGAGTATCCCAAGATTCGCTTCGTATCGAAGAGCGTTGTTCCGGATGCCGATCCCTCGAAACTGCACATGAATGCGGAGCTGACCTTGCGTGGAATCACCAAACCGGTTTCCGTCGCTATAATCCTATACCCCCGGGAGAATGGCCTTCAGCATATGGAAGGAGATTTTTCATTCGACCGGCGGGATTTTGGAATGACCCATAATGTGCTGTTCGACAAAATCGCCAACACCGTCCAGGTTCAATTTCGCCTGGACGTGAGGAACGCTTCCACCCCGGCCTCGGCGGATACAGCCCCACGTTGATCGATAGCCAGCCCGGTGATACCGGCTACGAATCGAAATTCAGAAAAAGATTGTTGAGCGATTCGGCGAGTGTGGGGTGCGCAAACGTGGCGTTATGCAACACGCTGCAGGGCACTTTGCCCAGCATCGCCACTTCCAGCATCGACATGATTTCTCCGCCTTCCAGCCCCAGTACGGCTGCGCCGAGAATTTGTCCGCTTTCGGCGTCCACGATGGCCTTCATGAATCCGCGAGTTTCATCCGTTTCCAGAGCGCGCGCCACCGAGCTCATCGGCATTCTCGCCACGCGCACTTTTTTGTTCTGCGCGCGTGCTTCGTTTTCCGTCAACCCGATCCGCCCGAGTTGCGGATCGATGTACAGCGTGTAAGGCACCAGCCGCCCTTCGGTCGATGCGCTTCCCTTGTCTATCAGGTTCGTCCGCAGTATCCGAAAATCGTCGTAGGAAATGTGCGTGAACGCCGGCCCGCCTTTAATATCCCCCAACGCATAAATTCCGGCCACGTTCGTTTCCAGCTTTGAATTCACTTGGATGAACCCGCGCTTGTCCACCGCGACGCCCGCCGCCGAAACGTTTAACGTATCCGTGTTCGGAACGCGCCCCGTCGCCACCAGTAAGTGTGACCCATCCAACACGCGCGTTTCGTCGTCCATCTCCATGCGAACGGTCACGCGAATTTTCGCTCCCTCTTTGACCACACCGATAGCTTTCGTGCTCAGCAGCACCTCGACTCCGTCTTGCTTCAATATAGCGGCAACGCCGCCCGCCACATCCGCGTCCTCGCCCCAAAGCAATTGTCCGCCCGACTGCACGATCGTCACGCGGCTGCCGAACCGCCGAAACATTTGCCCAAACTCCAGCCCCACGTACCCGCCTCCCAGAACCATCAAATGTTCCGGCACCGCGCCCAGTTCCATGATCGAAGTGCTGTCGAGAAACGGAACGTCCTTCAGCCCTTCGATCGCCGGCACAGCCGGCCGCGCGCCCGCATTGATAAAAATTCTCTCGCCGGTAAGCACGCGTTGCCCGCCGTCCCTCAGCCGCACCAGCACCGACTTTGCTCCTGTAAAGCTCGCTTCGCCGAAAATCAGCTCCAGATTTGCGGTGTGTCCCAGGCCCTCTTCGTTGCGCGCGCGAAACGCATCCACAATGTCGCGCTTGCGCTTCCGCACGCGTTCCATGTTGATGCGAATGTTTCCGGTGTGGACGCCGTAGTCCGCGCCGCGTCCCGCGAGATACGCCACCCGCGCGCTCGCCACCATCGTTTTCGTCGGCGTGCACCCTTCGTTCACGCACGTCCCGCCCACGTGTTTGCGCTCGATTATCGCCGTCCGAATTCCTGCGCGCGCCAGCGCCATGCACAGCGGATTCCCGCCCTGCCCGGACCCGATAACGATGGCTTGAAATTGATCGGAGGCGTTCATTGAAAAAGTTCCTCGTACTCGCGGAAAAAATTTGCGGCCCACAAGTTAGGTGCGCGACCCGCGCGTTTAGAATCGCGACACAATGAAAATCGCGCCGCCAATCGCGATGGCATCTTCCAGAAGCGCGATCGGCAAATCCGGAACCTTCAGCGCCTTCACCAGTCCCGTGCGAGCGTAGTAACCCGCAAACGCGCCGACCACCCCGCCCACCGCGCCCAACACGCAGCCCAGCGCAATCGATCCCGCATCCGCTGCCGCCAGGCACGCGCCCGACAGTCCGCCCGTAACGATCCGGGAAATCAGCCCCGCCGGTGCCAAGCGACTCGCAGTGCTAGGAAGCTGATCCGCGTACATTTCAAGCAAAGCCAGCACCGTGAAAACCAAGGCAGCAGGAAGCCTCCCCATAAACCTGAGTGGCGTGTGGTTGAGGATTCCGTGGCCAAATCCCGCCCACGCCACCGCCGCAGGCGCAGTCAGCGCACGCAACCCCGCAATCACGCCAATCAGAAACGCCCAAAGCAGCACGCTGGTCATGTGCAATCTCCATTCTTAGCGCTTATTGATTTCGCTAAATGCCGAAAATTACTTCGCCGCGGCCGTCAACAGTTCCTCCACTTTCGCGTCCAGCTCCCGCGCCACCTTCAGCGCTTCCGCATTCCCGTACGTCTCCAGAAAACTCGCCATCGTGTCGTAAGAAAGATGCACTCCATCCGCTCGTTCATCAACCAGAATCGTCACCGGCGCATACGACCCCGCGTCCGGCACATGCTCCACCATTTTTTTCATGATCAGCGCATTCCCGATCAGAAACCGCATGGACTTCGGCGCTTTCTCCCCCTGCGCTTTCCTCAGTACTTCGCCGAGATCGAATCGCATGAATTCCATCAAGCCCGTCGGTCCCAGCCCCGGCTGAACTACTTTTTCCACTTCCGCGTACGTCTTCGCCGCGCCGATCTTCGCGAACATTCCGCGCACATCCGGATGCCCCACGCCCGCCGCCAGCTTCGCCACGACCTCCTCAAATTTCTTCGAAGACATCAGGCTAAACCGCTGCACGCTAATCTGTCTCGTGGTCATTAAGCTCTTAGTTCGTTCGTTTCATTCCCGAACGGTTCGCTCGCAGTTTACCGCTGCAATCTGTGCAGTTCCAAGAACTATCGCGATGGCGCCGCCGCTGGGTCTCTTACTTTGTCGTCCCGAGCGAGGCGAGGAATCTGTTCGTGATTTTTTCCCCGCTCCCATCCCCTGCCTTTATTTGTGGGGCGGCGGATTTCTCCCCGAGCTTTTCCGGCTTCCCCGTTCTACAATCCCCCCACATGAACCTGCGCAAGTACGACTGGGAAATTTTCGTAATGTGTTGTTTCGCGATCTACCTGGCGTATCTCGCAAGGAACGGTCCCTGGACGCCCAACCACATCGCCGGAGCCGTGTTGATCGCTGCCGGATATGTTGGCTGGCTGATCGCACGGTTGCAAATCCGGGAATTCTTTACGCCGCGGGCGGAAGCGCGCGGACTTGTGACCACAGGCATCTACTCCAAAATACGCAATCCGATCTATTTTTTCGGTACGGTAATTTTTCTCGGAATCGTGCTCTATGCGTCTGTGCCTTGGTGGGGACTGCTTCTCGTGCTGCTGATAACTCTCATGCAGTTCTTTCGCGCCCGAAACGAAGCTCGCGTCCTCGAAGCCAAATTTGGCGACGCCTACCGCCAATACCGCGCCAAAACTTGGTTCTAAATCTTGAGTTTCCGGCTCCCGCTCACAACGAGGCGCTACTCTTTCGTGGATGGGGTTTTTTGTGCCTGGGCCATGGCCCTCAACTGGAGCCAGCTCTAGCCCGGTAAGAGCGTTTCCTGGCTCGCGATGGCTTGCCAGCCCCGTTGGCCCCAAATATACACGTGGGTCACGCGCGACTGCCGGGAAAATGCATGTCCGTTCTTGGATCCGTGCGAACTCCAGAGACAAGTGACTACAGCCGTCTCCTCAAACATGCGCACGCGTATATCTGTCGCAACAAACGAACTGAACTGCGTGCCGGAATTCTCGATTGCCGCGATCCACCCCGCCTTGTCCAGAATCTGTCCCGACGGCAATACTCCCACGAAGTCGTCGCCATAGATTCGCCGGAACAGCAACCCGCTGTTCGCCTGCATCGCCCGCGCCATATCTTTTTCCAGATTAACCAGCTCGTCCTGCTTGGCCTCTTTTTCCGCCGCCAGCTCCTTCATCTCGCCGACGCTAAGGTTCTGCGCCCGGCTACAGGGAGCCACTAGAGCGCCCGCTAGTATTACCAAGATCAATGTGGATAGCTTTCTCATGCCATGTCACCTCGTCATCCGTATGAGCCCCGGAGCCTTCCCATCGCAGGATGTTCCAGTTCGGCAATCTATGCCCAGTTACCCTCCAGTATAACGCCAGGCGCACCTATCTTCGCCGAGCCTGCGCCCTTCTTCTAAACAGGAGTGCCTATCTCGTAAATGCTTCCTTCTTCTTACTCTGTAGCCCGATTGCTTGCAATGAGCGGAGCGAATGTGCCTTGACCAAGGAAGGGACCACAGCGGCGATGCCCACCGCCAACACGGACCCTAGGATGATCCGCTAGCCCATCCGACCGAGTGTCGCGGGGCCCGTTTTAGTTCGCTTTTTCGATGTGCCGATTTCGGGGAGGATTGCTACTAAATCAATGCGGCTTTCCGCTATTTGAATTGCTCTGCTGCTTCGAGGAGCCCTGTGACGATTGCCGCTGCTCCATCTGCTTGTTCTGACTTGCGTGCTGTTGCTCGAGCTGTTGCGTTTGCTGGGCGTGCCGCTGTTCCATCTGTTGTATCTGCGAGTCACTGTAGTTTTTCTGGGTGGCTTGCTGGTGCTCCTGTTCTTGTTGCTGCTCGAGATTTTCGTGGTCCTGCGTTTGCCGCGTAGATAGTTCATTCAGTTGCTGCTGAAAAGTCTTGTTGGTCGCGGCGCTGCCGGTTTTCGGCGCTGCGAAGTTGTGATCCGGCAATTCGCTGGCGTGATTGATAGCCGGAGGAGCCTTATATTCGCCTCCCGCTTGTTTGGAAGCTACAAATCCAGTTGTAAAGTCACCGGGTCTCGCGGTAGCCGCGATGGGCGGTTTGCCTTGGTTGGCAGAAGCGAAAAGCGCAGGATTATTGCGGGCTGCCTGTATCTGCTGCGTTTGTGCCGCCACCGGACCCACATGTTGCTCTTTCGCGTAGGACTCTTGCTGCGGCGTGGGACGCGCTTCCACCCCGCCGCTACCACCGTTGTAGCTGACGTGGTTTTCGGAGCCGTTGGTCACCGGGGCGCTATAGGTGCTGTGAATTACGGCAGTGTTTACGTTATTCACAGAAGTGTTGTACGCGAAGTTGTTCCCTTCCCAGCGCCCGCCCTCATATCCAACGCCGCTGTAACCGTAGCCGTAATTAATGCCGCCGTAGTAGCCCACTGTCGGGCCCCAATATCCTTGATTAAAATAGTACCCGTTGCCGCCCCAGCCCCAGTAACCCGGCGTCCAGAGAAAGCCAACTTGAGGACCGATGACCCACGTGCCGGGCACCCAATAATAGTCGTTGGCGGAGTAGTCATAGCCCCAGTAACCGGGCGCCCATAAGTAGCCCCCGCCCGGACAGATTGGCTGCTCGTAGATGGGCAGCAGCGGCGGCCCGTAGCCCACCGAAATGCCAATTTGAGCGCATGCACCGTGAGAGAAAATCAGCACGACAAACGCAAACAGCACCGAGCGAATTGCGATCCCACTACGCATTGTTTTCCCCCTGCTCACCCGCCTGTAACCGTATTTATCACTTCAGCGCGTAAGGCACAATCAAATTCAATTTCGGCCTTGTGATTGAATTTGGTTCAGCCAATCAAGCTGCTGACCACTCCACGCGCCACCGATGTCTAGTCCCACCGCGATTAGCACTCGCTGAGGTGCTGAATCTGTTCTGTGATTCGTACGAAAAAAGTTCCGATCTTGGCTCGGCTCTGCGTTTAATGTGTCACCCCACCTGCCCTGACGAAGGAAGGAGTGACGGGTCTTGATGATTCCGTTTGGACGAGCAGCCACGATGTCATTGATAGACGAAAGCTGCATCCAATGAATAAGTCGTGCCATCCGGATTCTGGATTGTTACCTGAACTCCGCCGGAAGGGCCGGGAGGAGTGACAAAAGTAAGGGTCGAGGCGTCGACAAAGCTAGCTGCCACAGAAGTGTTACCGAAGGCTACCGTCGTGCCCGCTTGAAACCCGCTGCCGCGTAGAGTGACAGCGGTTCCTCCCGCGGATGTGCCGGACGCGGGAGTTAAATGGCCGATGGAAAGCGGCGAGGAACCCAGCTGGACGACCGTCAGCCCCGAGTCTGTGATCAGAAATAACCGGCTCCCCACATCATCGAATGCCATCGAATTCTGGACAAAAGGCAACTGCTCGGTGAGCAAAACCCTGCCAATCCAAGCGCCGTGGTTTGTATCCACAATATCCACGCCATCCAACAAAGGAGCGTATAACAGGCTTCCTGAAGCATTCATCTTCTCCCCGGTCACAGCTCCATTCGGAGGAGAGAGAAAGGTGTTTGCGAAGAATTCCGGCGTTTGCGCGGTATTGTGCTGAATCGCCTCCGCATCGAGAAAGCTATAGTCGCTGGCAAACCACACTCCGTCGCCCGACGCGGCGCCGTTGTTACTCACGAGGTCGGTCCTGACAAATTGATCGGAAGAAGCGTTCCACAGATAGGCCCCGCCGTTCGGACTGGCGATCAAGACCTTATCTCCCGCGGTATCTGTGGAGAGTTGCGCAGACTGAAGGCAGATCAGAGCGGTGTCCGTGCGCAGCGTTAAATTGAGAGTGACAAGGTCAAGCTCCCATAGCTGATCGCATGCTCCTGTGACTCCATCGACAAAGACTTTGCCCGTGCTTGTGGCTGCAACAGTATTTATTCCGAGCGGGTTGGGCGCTGTCAGGGGAACCTTCACGACGCTGCTTGAGGACGGACTATCGGGATTCACTATGGCGACAGACGAATCGGAGAGGTTCGAAATCAGCAGCTTGGAGCCATCGGGAGTCAGAGCGAGACCACGCAATTGAAGAGTGCCGGAGACCGTTGGAGGGACGATCGGAGCCAAGAATTGCTGCGTGTCCGCGGAGAACACATCGATATGGTTGCCTGCCGAGAGATAGACGTGGTGCCTGGAGGTATCATAAAGCGCAAAAGTGAAATTGTCGGAGGACGGATAGTCTGTCACACCAGGAAGATACTGGAACGCCTTAGCCAGTGTCGCGGACCCGCTCGCGCTCGTGACCTTAACGTCAGCCGCACTGGGGAGTCCTGCAGGAACCGTCACACGTAGGTGATCGATTGCTACGAACGGGAATTCTGTTTCGCTCGCGTACGAGGTTACGCTCTGGACGCTGGCCGCTTGCCCGCCAATCGTAACTCTCGGGTTCGATTCGAATCCGTGGCCGATTAAGTCGAGGGTCGCTCCTCCGGCCGGACCGCCCGCAGTTCCGCCCAGATGGAAAATCTCCGTGCCGAAGGAGAATGCTTGCGGAGCAAACGAGAACCAACCATCCGGAGTTATGGCCTTCACATTGGCTATTCCAAGAGGGGACGGCGGTGCTGTTACGCTAACGAGGGGCCCACTGAGCTGAACGTTGGTTCCTCGCGAGCCGTCAAACCAGACGTCGGGAGCCACTGAGAACGATTCTTGCCCAAGACTTGTCCGGAACGCGACATTCACAGGAGCTTCGTTCGCCGGGCCGATTTGGCCAATGGAGGGGACCACCGGCAAGCTGATTAGATTCTGAAGATTATTGGGGTCGTCGAACACGATTCCATGACTGAATAAACTGAAGATGCGGCCGGTGGAGTCCACTGCCGCCGGCTGGGACAAAATGTTCTCAATGGGTTCGGTAACGAAAAACGGTATTTCCGTTTGGAAGGCAGGCGCCTCTCCGAGAAATGAGAGCGTTTGTGAGTCGTAGACTTCAATCAGCGGAAGCGCACCAGCGAACAGATTGACCACGCAAAGTTTCGTCCCATCCGCGCTGAAAATGATGCCGTAAATGATGTTGCCATTGGGACTCAATCCGGCGGAAGTGGTAGCCAAGGTATTCAGTTGAGCATCCACAATCGAGATCCCGTTCGTTCCGAGTACCGCGAATTGAGATTGCGCCGGATTCGCGGCGACGAAAAGAACCTGACCGACGCTGGACTGACCGTTGGACGGAAACGTATCCGTCGCCGAATCGTACACAGCGAGGTTGAGGTCCGTTCCGTAGTCCACGATCAAAACCTTTGACCCGTCTGAGGTTCGCACCATTCGGTTGATCCAGACGCCGACGCCAGGCGCAGAGCGAGGCGTGAACGATCCGGTGGTCGGATTCCATTGTTCGAGAAAATAGGAAGGAGGGTCGCTGTTCAAGGTCATGCCGACGAGAACGGTTCCATTCGAGGTGGATGCGAGAAGGGCTGGGATCGAATAAGTAGAGCCACCTTGGACGAAAGGGGTCACGTTGGCGCGAGCGGTGACTTGCAACGATGCGGTATCAATGGTCACGATCTGTTGCACGCCGCTTCCCACCAGCAACTGCTTGCCATCGAGACTCAAATCCATTCCAGATGGAGTTGGCGCTGGGATACTGGTCGAGATCGATCTGCTCGCGGGAGAAATAACGTCCACGCGACTCCATTGCGGGTTACTGGCATAAAGGACTTGGTGGACCGGATCGAATACGGCAGCGGCCGGAGTGCCGTCCATGCGGATCAAATCGGTGCGAATCGACGGCAAAGTTCCGGTGGGCGGTATAACGCTGAAAGTAAGCGATGCGGTCTCCTGGAGTCCGTCGGCGGTCCGCGTACCGATAACGGTAACGTTGATATCGTTGGCGAGTGTGGCTGAAGAGCTTGCCGTAAATGTGAGCGAGGTTGCCGGTTGGCCCGAAACGAGAGGGTTGGTAGCGAAGACGGCTTGTACTCCGTTAGGCAATCCGGAAACCGAAAACTGGACCGCAAAGCTGGTGCTGCCTGATTGCGAAGTGATGCTAAGGCCAGCGAGAGTCGAAACGCTGCCACCCTGGGAAACCGACAGCGCGGAATTGTTCAAAGTTACGGAGAAACTCGCAAACTGCTGCTGCTGAATCGACAGCGTGACGGGAGCGGAGTGCTGCAAGGCTGCGGCAGAAGCCTGCACCATCAACGTAAACTGGCCGGTTGACGAATTAGCAGGAACAGACAATGAGATGTTCTGCTCACCGACAGCGACGCTCAACGGCAGGCTCGGAGAGAAAGTTACTCCTGACGGGGCGCCGGTGACCAACACGCTGACACTACCGTGAAACCCATTGAGACTAGAAATGGACACCTGAACTACAGCAGTACCCCCTGGTGCAACCGAAATTGAGGAGGGCATAACTTGCAATTTGAAGTCGGGCTGGGGTCCGGTCCCCCCTCCGCCGGAGCCGTTTGACGACCCGCCACCGCAACTGGCAATAATGCATAAAGAAAGGGCCACGAGCGTGAGCAGAGCCGTTCTGTAAGGCGAACAATGGAGAGGGGATAGTAATTGTTGTTTCATTAACATCACCAGTAAATAATAAGAAGAGTCTAATACGCCCAGTTACGTCCCGCAAGCAGAACGCCTCTCTCGGCCGGAGATTATTGCGAACACCTTGGCGATTGTGTCGAGGTTACGGTTCACGCGAAGCAATCCCCGCTCCTGACCAAAGCGCTTATCGGACGAGTCACTTGCTGGGTGGGCGCCTCTCGCTTCGTTTTGTGAAGCATGCGAGTTTTGCACCCTTATGCTCACACCGACGATCCCTTGAATTTAATTAAACTCCGTGCTAGCGTGACTCGTGATTATTGAAGATAAAATTCGTGACCGGCAAGCTGGACGAAAGCTCAGCCTCCGCCTCTGTCCCGCGGCATACGAGTTAGACCAACTCCCCGCTCGTGTTAGTCCAGTCGTGCCGCCGCTCCAGGGAATTTCTAATCGCGCACTGACGATGCGACAAACATCGCCATCCCGCTTGCCCAGGGCGCATTTCGCGAATGGTACGTCCGAACAAGACTCAAAACTCGCGCCGCAGCTCAACAGCATGGATCGCGCCAGTCAAACAATTTCCTCTCACCCAATACGCCGCCGCGAGCGCGCAATCTCGATAATTAAATCGCCAAACTCAGTTAGTAGAATGTGCTCCAACTCATTGAAAACAAACGAGCGCGACATGCTCAAATCGCCAAAAAATCAAGAAATGCGGTTCTTGCGTCCACCGTCCCCTTGGAGGATGGATCATGGGCTACGTCAGGGCGCTCTTTACCCTGAGCTGCGAAGGGCAACTGTGCCGAGAAGCGCCCAAGATTCAGGGCTTCACAACCTGGTCGCCAAGGCAATCCCTGAGGTTCGCGCAATCAATCGTCCAACCATTTATGAGGCGGGTTCTAGTCGCTGTTCCACTCTTCTAACCGGTTCTGACCCACATTCAAAAACGACTGTAACCTATAGAAAACAAACGAGCGCGCACTTTCTAACCGGTTCTAGAATTGCACAATCCGAATCACGCGCTTGCGCTAAAATGAATGCAGAAACGAGCAGAATCCGATGACCGAACGCAAACAGCCATTCGCAACCGTGGAAGAAGCGCTGGAGGAAATCCGCGCCGGCCGCATGATCGTCCTGGTGGACGACGAAGACCGCGAAAACGAAGGCGACCTGGCCATGGCCGCCGAAAAAGTCACGCCGGAAGCCATCAACTTCATGGCTAAATTCGGGCGCGGCCTGATCTGCCTGGCGCTCACCGAGCAGCGCTGCGACGCCTTGAACCTCGCCCCCATCACCCCGCGAAACACTTCTGCGTTCGGCACGCCGTTCTGTGAACCCATTGATGCGCGTCGCGGCACCACGACGGGCACCAGCGCGTCCGACCGCGCCACCACTATTTTGGCCGCCACCGATCCCAACACCCGCCCCGAAGATCTCGCGCGCCCCGGCCACGTTTACACTCTGCGCGCGCGCAACGGCGGAGTGCTCGTTCGCGCTGGGCAAACCGAAGCTTCCGTGGATCTCGCCCGCATCGCCGGCCTGGACCATTCCGGCGTGATTTGCGAAATCATGAATGACGACGGCACCATGGCGCGCACCCCCGAGCTAACCGAATTTTGCCGCGTGCACGGGATGAAGCTGCTCACCGTTGCCGACCTGATTCGTTATCGCATGCAGCATGAGCGCTATGTCCGCAGAATCGCTGAATCGATTCTGCCCACGCCGCACGGAAATTTCCGCATGATCGCGTACTCCAGCGATGTGGACCACGAGCTGCACGTCGCGCTGGTTCGCGGCGACGTTTCCAACGACGCGGCCGGCGGACCGCCGCTCGTTCGCGTGCACTCGCATTGCCTTACCGGCGACGTCTTCGGCTCAACAGCCTGTGATTGCCGCGCCGTAATTGACCGCTCGCTCGCCGCTATCGCGCAAGCGGATCGCGGCGTTTTCGTTTATTTGCATCACACCGGGCGGGGATTTCAGATCGATTCACGCGAACCGGACAGTACCGAACTCCCGCGCATCCGGTTTCACCAGCGCGAAGAACTCGATCACGACTTAGGCAGGCAGCGTTTGGTGCAGCGCGAAAGCGGCATCGGCGCACAAATTTTGATCGATCTCGGACTGCGCCGCATCCGCGTACTCACCAACCATCCCCGCAAAGTGGTTGCCCTCGAAGGCTACGGCCTGGAAATCGCGGATCAGGTCCCTCTATCGGTAGGCTCCGCAAAATCAAGCCACCAAATTTTATAAATAAAAAAATGTGCAGTGATTATTTTCCAAAGATTAAGACAACAAACGAATCCTTCACCATCGTCGGACGCGGGCGGCCATTGTCCGGGGTGGCCGCCGGCGCCGGGCCGAAATCCGCGGTCACCAAAAAAACTTCGTGTGTCTTGGGATCTAGCGCCATGGTGCGCGCGTGCGCTTGCGTGGGCACATCTTCCACCACGGAATATTTGGCCGGCGAATCTTCATGCACCACGGTGAGCGTTCCACTCCCTCCATTCGACGCGAACGCGTACCTCGTTCCAGGATCGAACGCGTCGGCATCCACTCCCTCGCCAATCGCCGGCGTCGCAATCACCTTCCCGGTATCGGCGTTGATCACCGCCATCATTTTGTTGCTGCAGCCCGCAAACAAGCGCCGGTTCGCGATGTCCATGGCCAGCCCGGAAGGCTCGTCGCACGGAGCCAGCGGCCAAGTCGCCGTCACTTTCAGGTTCTGCGAATCGATTTGCTGCTCTTCGCTCTTGTCTTCGATATTTACGTACACATGGCCGGCGCCATCCGCAACGGCGAATTCCGGCTTGCCGTCAACGGGAATAGTGCCCGCGACGTTTCCGGTCGCGGCGTCGATGGCCGTAGCGTTCTTGCTGCGCCCGTTCATGGCGAAGACGCGCTTAGAGGCGGGATCGTAAATGATTGCGTCAGGATTGGTGCCCGCTTGCACGCTGCCGATAACTTCCAAAGTTTTCAAATCGAAGATTGTCACAGTCCCCGCGCGCCCGTTGGACGTAAAGCCGCGATTGAACTCCGGCGCCAGCGCAATTCCATGCACCCCGTCGGTATTCGGAATCTCGCCGACAGTCTTCCCTGAATCCACATCGAGGACGACAACTTTCGTTCCGCGCGAAATGAACAGCCGCCGCGTGGGCGAATCAAAAATGATGTAATCCCAAAATCCTTCGCCGCCGAGCGGAATTTTCTTCAGCAAATGGTAACCCGACGGGCCCGGCGCTGGAGAAGCAGCGGTCACGCGCCGTCCCGCCGCGTGAGTCTTAGTGACGGGTACGGTAGAGGGGATCGCCAGTAATGCGGAAAACCCGGTGACCAGCGCAAAGCTTCCGACAAACGACACGCTCAACGTTCTCATCTGCTTCGCTCCCGATGTTCTCCGCTCACTTAGTTCGAAACCATCGTATGCCGCGCCTAGAGTCGCGTCAATGATTCGGGGCGCGTCCGACGCGCGAGCAAACCGCGAAGTGGCGCCGCAGCCAGCTACGGCGACTTCGGCCCAGCCGGAGAGAGTGTGAGGTAGGGACGCATCTTCTCGAGCCGCGCCTTCGAGATGCCTTTGATCGCGAGGAGGTCTTCGATTTTTTGAAACGGGCCGCTCTTTTCGCGGAAATTTACAATCGCCTTCGCGGTGCCAGGGCCGATTCCGGGTACCTGCTGAAGCTGTTCCACCGTCGCAGTGTTCAGCTCGATCGAATGAGCGGGAGGGTGCTTCGTATCCGCGCGAGACCCCGACGCGGAAAAAAGAATCAGCAAAATCGAGACGCCGTACAGTGCGCGCCCAATTCGAGTCATTTTATTCATAACGCGAGAATCGGTTACTGCCAATCACAGATTAGAAAAAAGACTGGCGAATACTGCATATCAAACGCGAGTTCCCTGCGCGTCGTGTTCGGTGACCGGGCCGAAGAGAGCGGCTTGCTCGGCGATCTGGACGCGGTCGCCGACGAGGACGATTTGCTCGTTGGCGGAATCGAAATGGCGGCGGGCGGCGGCTAGAATGTCGTCCGCGGTGAGCGCGTGAATGCGCGCACGATAGGTTTCGAGGTAATCCTCAGGCAAGCGGTCGAGGTAAACGGTGGAAAGCTGGGAGAGAGACCCCTCCTGCGTGGCAACGCCGAGCGAAAAAACGCCGCTCAAATAGCTTCGAGCGCTTTCCAGTTCTTCGGCAGTGACGGGCAGCGAGCGCATGCGGTCCATTTCGTAAAACATTTCGGTAAGAGTAGCAGCGACGACTTCATTGCGCACAGCTGCGTGCACGGTGAAGTAACCAAATTCGCGCAAGGCATTCATTCCGCTGCGCGGGCTGTAGGTGTAGCCCTTTTGCTCGCGGATATTCATCACCAAGCGGGAATGAAACGCGCCGCCGTAAATTGAATTAGCGAGAACCATGCGATACCAGTCCGGATCGCGCCGCGTGATGGCGAGGTTGCCCACCAGGATTTGCGTCTGCACTGAGCCGGGAAGATGAACGAGATGAACATGCCGTCCTGAGTGGCGTGGCGGCGCAGGCCATTTCTGCTCCGCAGGCGCGGGGGATTTCCAGCCGCTAAATATTTTTTCTACCTGTTCGAGCATCGGCTCGGTTGAAAAATCACCAACCACAATCAGCAGTGCGTTCGCAGGCGAATAATTCTGGTGATAGAACTCCTGGAGTTGACTACGCCGGTAGGCTGCCACCTGAGCTTCCTTCGGCGCGACGACCGCGTAGGGGTGTTTGCCGAAAAGCACGCTACGCAGGCGCTCGTTGGCCAGAAAATCAGGAGTTGTGCGCTGGATTCGAAGGCCTTCGAGTCGCTGGCGGCGCTCGCGCTCAAATTCTTCTTCGGGGAAGGAGGCGTTGCGCGCAACGTCCGCGAGCATTTCGAGCAGCCCTTCCGAAAATTCGGCCACTCCCGATATGCCGATTGCGCTCGCGTCAGCTCCGGCGTGAGCGGCGAAGTCCGCGCCCATTCGCCGAAGGTCTTCTTCAATAAGGCGAAGGGAGCGAGTGGCAGTTCCGGTGCGTGCCACGCTGGCGGTGATCTCAGCCAATCCTGGCGCACTATGCGCGACAACGGCGTTTCCAGTGCGGAAGAAAAGCTGCGCGGAAATTTTGGGGAACGTGCGGGCCTCGACCAGGACCACGTGCATGCCGTTGGGCAGAGTGCGAACCGTGCGTTTGGGCCACGCAACCGGACGTTCGGGGCCCAGAGCCGGCGGAGACGAGCGGTGCGGCTTGGTAGCAACAATTGGAGTGGTCATCGAGCTTCTCCCGCGTTCGCGGGACGCCGGGCCACAATGGCACGATTTCGCGGAACCAGATATTTTTTGGCCGCTGCCTGCACTTCGGCAGCGGTTACGGCCATGAAGCCATCGAGCACGGTATTGATGCGATCGGGATCGCCGTCGAACAACGTGAAGCAAGCGAGATAATGCATCAGGCCGAAGCGAGGCATGTGCGAACCCATGCCTCCCTCAAGCATGGAATAATAATCCGCGCGAAATTTGACTTTCACAGGCGCGAGTTCCTCTTCACTGATTTCTTTCTCCCGTACTTCGCGGATGACTTCGTCGTACGCCGCGATAGTGGCGTCGGAAGTAAATTCCGGCCGATAATAAATTTGCGTGACCATTTGCGTGGGGCCGTTGGCATCGAAAACGTCCATACCCCCTTCGGTCCCAATGGCAATTTGTTTTTCGAAAACGAGATGGCGGTGGATGCGCCCGGCGCGGCCACCATGCAAAACACGGTCTAAAATCGCCATGGCGTACCAATCTTTCGCGGTGCGCGGCGGGACTGTGTACCCGATGGCGAGAGCGGGCAAGGTTCCGAACTTTTCTTCCACTTCGCCGCGACGTTCTTCGGTTTGCGGCGGTTCGCTCACGTCGGCGTGCGGCGGTAGCGCATGCGCCGGAATTTCGTCAAAGTAGCGCTTTGCGAATGTGAACGCCTCGGAGGGTTCGAGATCGCCCAGCATCAGGAGCACGGCGTTATTCGGCGAGTAATAGGTGCGGAAAAAAGCCTGCACATCGTCGAGCGTGGCGGCATCGAGATCGTTGAAATCGCCATAAAAATTGTGCGCGTTAGGCCAATTGCGGAAGGCCACGGGCGGCAAGTCGAGCCAAGGAAATCCGCCGTAGGGCGCATTCATCACGTTGACGCGAACTTCTTCTTTTACCACGTCGCGCTGATTGCGCAGATTTTCATCGTCCACTTTCAGGGAGCGCATACGGTCGGCTTCGAGCCAGAGCATGCGTTCGAGCGCATTGGAAGGTACGGATTCGAAATAATTGGTGATGTCGTAATTCGTGGTGCCGTTCAGCAGGCCGCCGGAAGCATTGATCAGGCGAATGTGTTCCATCTTGCCGGCGTTTTCGGAACCCTGGAACATCATGTGTTCAAAAAGATGCGCGAAACCGCTGCGGCCGCGAGGCTCGAGGCGGAAGCCGATCTGATAGTAAACGCCGACGGTGACGAAGGGCGCGGAATGGTCGGGGGAGACGACGACTCGCAGGCCGTTGGCGAGTTTTGTGTGCTCGACCGGAATATGCAGCTTCTTCAACTTTTGCCTCCCGTGGATTTTCTTAGTGCGCGCTTCAACTGCTTCGCCGCGACGCCGTAATTCTTCGACAGAACCCGGCTGGCGAGCAGCGCGAGAGCTGCATGCGCCTCATTAAACTCGCTCGGATAACTCCGCAACGCCTTCGTGTGCTTCGCTACGGTTGCGAAATCTCCGCGTGAGACAGGTCCGGTCCAGGATTCACGCGGACCCAGCTGCTCGAAATTGTCCAGCATTTGGCGCATCAACGGCAGCAAGGCGCGCATGGCGTCGCGGCGGCTGAATCCTATCTTCATCAGCACTTGTGTCGCGGCTTCAACCAATCCCAGGCCGTGTCCCGCGACCAGCGCGCCCGCTGCATGGTACGCGGGTTTGTTCTTGCTATTTATGGTGACCGGCACACCGCCGAGGGAGCGTGCCATTGAACGCGCGACTATCGCCGCGCCGCGGTCGCCTTCGACCGCAAATACAACTTTTTCCAGCTTCGGCACTCCGCGTCCCGTGAACGTCTGCATGGGGTGAAGCGAACCGGTTGAAGCTCCCCGGCGGGCGAGCGGCGCTAGAACAGTGCGGTCAAGGGCGCCGCTGGTGTGCAAAACAATTTTACCGCGAAGTTTCATTTCGTCAAATTTGGCCAGTGCGCCGGCAACTCCGCTGAGCGCGCCGTCGGGAGTGGTGAGCAGAATCACGCTGGAATCGAAGATTCCCGGAACGAGCCGCGAATGTGGTTTTCCCGCTCCGATTTCCTGCACGGCAATTCGTGATGTGGCCGCCGAGCGCGTGACCACGGCTCCGATGCGCCAGCCGAGGCGATGAAGACGCTTACCTAACGTTCGGCCTACGCGCCCTGCTCCGACGATGGAAAGAGAGCGCTTCATGGCACGTGATAGCATAACTTGTAAGCACTTTTTCAGGTGGACGAAATTGAACCTGCATTTATTTTCGACAATCGCGCTGGGAGCGGCGGCTGCGTTGTGGATTTACGGCGCGATCGAGGCGGCGATAGGCGTCCCTAGACTTGCCTCTCTTGCGGGCGCTCCACCGCTTGACGACGCTGATTGCCCGAGCATTTCCATCCTATTCGCGGCACGGGACGAAGCACATAAATTGCCGGGTGCACTCGCGACGCTGCTCGTTGTGGATTATCCGCGTTACGAAGTTGTGGCCGTGAATGACCGGTCCGAGGACGGCACAGAAGAAATCCTGAAGCGCGCGGCGCGAGAAAATCCGCACATGAAAGCCGTTTCCGTGAGGGACCTTCCCGGCGGATGGCTAGGCAAGCCTCATGCGCTGCAAAAAGCGTACGAGCAATCCACCGGGGAGTGGCTGATCTTTACGGACGCGGACGTGCATTTTGCACCCGGATTGCTGCGGAGCGCGATTTCGCTAGCTCGAAAGAGGGGCTGGGAGCACCTGACGCTTTCGGGCCGCACGGAAATATTCAGCTTCGGCGAAAAAGTCGTGATGACATTTTTCGGACTGGCTTTTCTGATGAGCGTCCGGCCGTGGCGCGTGAGCGACCCGCGCTCTCGTGCGTTCGCCGGCGTGGGAATGTTTCAACTTATACGCCGAAGCGCGTACGAAGCGATGGGGACACACCGCCGGCTAGCGATGGAAGTGGTGGACGACATGAAGCTCGGCAAGCTGGTGAAACAGGAAGGATTTCGATCGGGCTTGGCAATGGCAGGCGACGCCGTGAGTGTGCACTGGCACAGCGGCCTGGGAAATATCATTAAGGGCACAACAAAGAATTTCTTCGCATTTGCGGAGTTCTCGCTATTCGTTGCGAGCATACAGATTTTCGGGATACTCATGATGTGCGTTGTTCCCTGGGTGGCGCTGCCTTTGGTTCACGGGTGGGCGCTATTATTCGCGGGAATCGCCGTGGGAATGGCGATCATTCTTCACGCTGGTGCGTGTATCGAATTCAGAATCTCGCCGGCATATGCGTTGACGTTCCCCATCGGTGCGCTGATTTTTGCGTGGATGCTGGCACGCTCGATGATTGTTACTTTGTGGACCGGAGGAGTCACCTGGCGCGGGACATTTTATCCGCTGGAGGAATTGAAACGCGGAGTCGTCTAAAGAAATGTTGCGCGATGCCGCAAAGTTGAGATCGGTTCCCTACTTGAAGAAGGAATAGCCCAAGAAGACGGTGTTCAGATCCACGCCGGGATTTATTTCACCGCGGTCGGCGTTGGAGATGTGCTGGTACTTGTATCCGAACATCCAGGCTCGTTTTCGCGAGGAATTATAGAGTTGGAATCCCGCTTGAAAGTCGAACGTGAAATTGAACTGCTCCTCGCCGTGAATGTCGACCGGAATCGGGCGCAGGGACGCGACGAATCCGGCAGTGGACGCAACGAAAGGCTGAAAGCTGCGGCGGCGGAAAAGGTTGATCTTGAATCCGAGGGGATTCACGCCTCCGCCGTAAACCACCTCGCGCGATCCGGTTATATAAACTCTGCCCCCCGGTGTGGACATGCTGCCGAGAATCTTTGGCTGAAGCATAATCTCGACTGGATCTACGTCGAAAGTGTATTCGAGAGACCATCGAGGATGATCCAGAAGCATCCGTCCGTAGCGAAATCCAAGGGTCGCGAACTGACGCGGGCTGGTGAGGCCGATAACATGGGGAGAGCCCGGGGCATAAGAGGCCCAAACACCGAACTCATTCTTTCCACCTTGGAAACTTTCCTGCTGCGATGGCGGAGTCTGACAACGAGCCGCGGGCGAAGCTGCCAGAAGCGCAGCGAGCACGAAGAACGGCGAAAAACAAACGCCCCACCGAGTTTTTTGCGATGAAGCCAAATGGCCCTGATTAAGTGGTTTTTTTTGCGGCACGTTTTTTGTTCCGACTCGGGGGCCGGTCCTGGGTCAAAGAAGACGGGTTTCCCGCTTCCAGCGTCGTTTCAACCGGCAAGGATATAGATGCCACTTCCGCGCTCACAGGTGCAGAGAAAATGGCGCCGAGGTCGCGTTGCTTGAGGGCGCGAATGCGATCGCGGAGCGCAGCCGCGCGTTCGAACTCAAAGTTCTTGGCGGCTTCGCGCATTTGCGTTTCGAGTTGAGCGATGGCGTGGACCAACTCGGCTTCCGTGGAGACATCACCGATTACCACATCATCTAAAGGCACTGTGACGTAATCGGCTTCGACAATCCTGGCGAGCTGCATATCGACCGATTTTATGATCGATTCCGGAGTGATGTTGTGCTCGCGATTGTAGGCTTCCTGTTTTGCGCGCCGGCGATCCGTTTCGCCGATGGCCTGGCGCATGGAGTCCGTCATCGTATCGGCGTACAGAATCGCGCGGGCTTCCAGGTGGCGGGCGCAACGGCCAATCGTTTGGATCAAAGACGTGGTGCTGCGAAGGAAACCTTCCTTGTCCGCGTCGAGAATCGCACAGAGTGAAACTTCCGGCAAATCCAGGCCCTCGCGTAAGAGGTTGATGCCGATTAGCACGTCAAATTCTCCACGGCGCAAGTCGCGCAGGATGCGAACGCGCTCGAGCGTTTCGATTTCGGAGTGCAGATAGCGGCATTTCACGCCAACCTCAGTGAAATATTCGGCGAGGTCCTCGGCCATGCGCTTGGTGAGAGTGGTGACGAGAACGCGCTCGTTGCGGCCTGCGCGAATGCGAATTTGTTCGAGCAGATCATCAACCTGGCCTTTTACGGGGCGGACTTCCACCTGGGGATCGACGAGTCCCGTGGGGCGAAGCACCTGTTCTACTACGACACCACCAGATTTCGTCAGCTCGTAGGGACCCGGAGTAGCGGAGACGTATACAGCTTGATTCACGCGATGTTCGAATTCCTCAAAATTGAGCGGCCGGTTGTCGAGCGCGGAGGGCATGCGGAATCCATAATTAACGAGCGTCTGCTTGCGCGAACGGTCGCCGTGATACATCCCGCGAATTTGCGGAATGGTTTGATGCGACTCGTCGATGAAAAGCAAAAAATCGGACGGCGTGTAATCGAAGAGCGTGGGCGGAGCTTCGCCGGGCAAGCGCCCCGAAAGATGGCGGGAATAATTTTCGATACCATGGCAATAGCCGATGGTGCGCATCATTTCGATATCGAAATGCGTGCGCTGGACCACGCGCTGCGCCTCGACGATTTTCCCCTGGCGCTCGAGCTCACCCTTCCACCAGTCGAGCTCTTCGTAAATGCTCTGAATCGCGCGCTCCTTTTGATCGGCCGGCAGAACGTAGTGGCTCTTGGGATAAATCAAAATGCGATTGATTTCGTTTTCGCCGGGACGCGTACGAATTTCGCCGGTGAGCGGATCGATCTTTCGGATAGCCGTGATTTCGCTACCCCAGAGTTCGACGCGCACGGCAAGGTCGTCGTAAGGCGGATAAATCTCGATCATATCGCCGCGTACGCGAAAGGTGCCGCGCTTGAGGTCTTCGGAGCGCTCGTACTGAATTTCAACAAGCTTGCGCAGGATGGCTTCGCGCGCGATGGATTGCCCCTTTTCGATGAGCTGCATCATTCCGTAATAGGCCTCCGGGGAGCCGAGGCCGTAAATGCACGAGACGGAGGCTACGACGATGACGTCGCGCCGCTCGAAGAGCGAACGCGTGGCGCTCATGCGCAACTTGTCGAGCTCGTCGTTGATGGTGGACTCTTTTTCGATGTAGGTGTCGCTCGAAGGGACGTAGGCTTCCGGCTGGTAATAATCGTAATAGCTGACAAAATATTCGACGGCGTTATTGGGAAAGAACGACCGAAATTCGTGAAAAAGCTGGGCGGCCAAAGTTTTATTGTGCGCCAGGACGATGGTGGGGCGATTGATTTCCTCGATCACCTTCGCCATCGTGAATGTTTTGCCCGAGCCGGTGACGCCGAGAAGGACCTGCTGGCGTTCTCCGTCTTTTATCGCGCGGAGGAGCTGGGCGATGGCTTCGGGCTGGTCGCCGCGCGGCTCGTAGTCACTGGCTAGTTTGAAGTTCATCCTGAATCCTTCAGATGCGAAAAATGAGCTGCGCTGAAAACTACGATTATATCAAAAATCAAAAATCGCTGCTGAGGACGCAAAGCGCCGGATCCGGCATATTCAGGGCTGCGGATCTGCCGAGGGCGGCGTCGCAGGAAGGAGGGAAATCTCGGATTGGCTTTCGACATGGCCGACGTAGTGCATTTTTGAGCCGGAACGCGAGCTGGTGATTAGGACGTCCATATCTTGCGTGGCAGTTTGCGTTGAACGGATCAGGGTGCCGGTTGAGAGCGAGATCGTTTCGAGGCTGCCGCCGGAACCGGTCCAGGTACCGGAGGTTGCCAGGGCTTGGCGAGCGTAGTCATCGGGCGTGGCGTCACCATTTCGGATGATTTTGAATTGAGTGACGATCACGGCGCATGAAGCGCTTGCCCCTGCAGGTTGGGCGGTGGCAATGGCTTTCGGCGGCCCGTCAGTCGAGTAGCACGGTTCGTCGCGAAGATAGTTGGATTGGTTTCGCCAGATCAGCCCGCCGAGCGCGACGCCTTCCATGGGGCGCTCGCTGCTCCATTTCTGACCGACCTCAATTCCGTCCTTTGGGATACGCGCGGCGGAAGAAAGTCCGTTCATCCAGGAGTGAATATTTTCAGCGACAGATCGATTTGCGAGGAGATCATCGAGGCCCGCGAAGTGAGCGAGCTGGCCATCCGGCTCCATAACGTATTCAAGCGAGCGGCCTTCCAGATTTTTGTACTGGTCCGTGATTTTGGAACTTGCGGGATCGTAGGCATCGCTTTCAAATGTGGCGCTGGATTTTTCATATGTGGCGCGAATGCGAACGCTTCCGGGAGGATCGTTATTGGCGGGCAGCGGATTCAAAATATCGAGGCGCAGGATCAGGCTGACAGTCTGTTTCGACTTGGATGCGGCTTCCGGATTCTCGATAGGCGTTTCCATTTTCCCGTTCGAATTCGTTCGCGTTTCGATTTGGTAGCGGAGGGTCTGTCCCGGCGTATACTTCGGAAAAAGACGGACGCGATTGGAGGCCGTCGCGCGGAGCGAAAGCGCGAGCAAGGCGAGGATTGCGACGAAGGCCGACAAGTATTGCACGTTGCGTCTCGTAAGCTTAGCCTTCCGATGCATTGGTGAACGCTAGCACAGGGATTTAGACGAGGCAAACCACGTGAGGTTAAAAATAGAGCTGTACAATACGTCTGCCGGCAATTAAAAAATGGCGAGCAAAATTCGGAGGAGCGTGGCTTATGAGTCCCACCGAGACCGTACTTCAGTTTATGGACCGCATCAACCAGCGCGATGCGGACAAGCTTGCCGAATTGATGACGGAAGATCACGTGTTCGTTGATTCCCTCGGCAATTCCGTGCGCGGTCGCGAGAAGATGCGAGCCGGGTGGCGAGGCTATTTCGCATTTTGTCCGGACTACTGGGTTTCGCACGAAGACATTTTTGAAAATGGGAACTTGGTCGCGGTGTTCGGCGCGGCAGGCGGCACCATCGCGGAAAACGGCAAGCTTCCTCAAGAAAATAAATGGCGGACATCCGCTGCTTGGCTGGCTGTGGTAGAGAAGGGCTTGGTGAAGGAGTGGCGAGTTTACGCCGACAACAAGCCGGTGTACGACATTGTCGCGAAAGAAAAGGCAGGGCGATAATTTTCGCGGGTCACTCCGATCGCAGCGCTTCCATAACGTCCACGCGTGCCGCGCGAGCCGCCGGCAATACGGACGCGACGACCGCAGCGGCCAGCAGCACAACCGCGGAAGCGACCACCGGCACCACGCCCGGCATGCGCATGTCCACGACATAGCTGCTCGCAAGGCGCGCCAGCGCGTATCCGCATACCGCGCCTGCGACGACGCCCGCAGCAGCCATTACGGCGCCTTGCACTATCACGCTGGTCAAAAGATGCCGCGGCTGGGCGCCGAGCGCGAGGCGGATTCCGAACTCGCGCGTCCGCCCACTGACCGAGAAAACCAGCACCCCCGCAACGCCGATCACGGCAATCGCCAGCGCCACCGCCGCAAAGCCGCCGAATACCAGCGCGTTTAAACGATCCGGAGTAAGCACTTCCGCGCGCACGTCTTCCAGCGTGGCCGCGTGTTCGACCGGCTGGTCCACGGACATATCGCGAATGATCCGCGTGATCGCCGGCACCAACGCGTATGGATCCGAATGCGTGTGAACGAACAGTCGGCCCCCGCCCAGCTCTTGCTCAAGCGGGTGATATACGGTCACCGCAGGCCCCGGCACGACATTCTGATCGTCCAGATCGGCGGCCACGCCGACGATCCGCCGCGGCTCCTCGCTGATATCGATGAATTTCATCACCGGATCCGTCCACATCATGTGGTGATTCACCGCATCCTGGTTCGGAAACATCCGCTGGGCCAAGCTCTGGCTTACAATGACGACTTTCTCGGTGTCCTTTCGATCGGCGTCGTTGAAATCGCGTCCGGCAATTATGGGCACGCCGAGTGCGGCGAAAAATCCAGGCGACACCGTCCGGAACATCGCGCGGGGATCTTCTTCGCCCGGCCCATGCGCGTGGCCGTCCGCCGAGTACTCGAATCCCGAACCCCAGATGCCCGCGTCGCGCCAGGGGACAGCGGTGCCCACGGCGACGCGATCCACGCCAGGTAACGCTGCAATTTGGCGCATTGCTTCTTTGTAAAACCCCTGAATCTGCTCGGTTGTGCGCCCTTCGGTAACCACTGGCACATTCAACGCGAGGACGTTGTGGGTGTCGAAACCGCTGCGCGCACTTTGCAAGGCGAGAAGTGTCTTGAGCAGCATGCCCGCGCCTGCCAGCAGCATGAAGGAAGCGGCGATCTGTGTGACGGCGAAAATTCGCAACCGCCGGCCAGTACTCCCCGTAATCCGCACGCCTCCGCTCGCTATATTCAATCCGTTCGCGGCGTCCGCCGATGGCAGGCGTGGTACAAATGCCAAGAGCACCGCGGCGACGACTGCGAGCAGTGCGCCAACCCAGAGCATGCTGGAGTCAACCTTAAGGTCGAGTGCGCGCACCGAAAACCGTGAGGCGTAGCGAGCCAGAATCGCCACCATCGGCCTCGCGCTCAACACACCGAGGGCCGCGCCTGCGCCGCAGAGCAAGAGGCTATCGGCCAGCAGCACGCGTCGCAGCGAACCGGCGGTTGCGCCGAGCGCCGCGCGAATCGCGAGTTCGCCTTCGCGCCGAACCGTGCGCGCCAGAATCAAGTTGGCCGCGTTCGAGCAAGCAATGATAAAGACCAGCACCGAAGCCGCCAGCAGCACCCACAGCACATTTTTCGCGCGCGATGTGACCTGGTCGCGCAAACGCACGGCGCTGATGCGGAACTCCGCGTTGTGCGTATAAGTTTCGGGGTGTTGCGCAATCATCGCTCCGTATACAGTCCCTAACTCGGCGCGCGCCGTCTCGATGTCCACGCCCGGCGCAAGCCGGCCGAAGAGCTCCGTCATGCGATGGACTCGTCCGGTCACCATCGTTGCCGACAGATGATGAGGACTGGTCACAATATTGGAAATGATCTCGGTTTCCGCGGGATAAGGAACCGAAGGTTCCAGCACGCCGACGATCGTTGCCACGCGCGCGCCCGAGGGATCACCCGAATCGAGCTTCACGGTCTTGCCGATCACGGACGGATCCTTTTTCATGACCGTCGTCCAGAAACGATACGTCAGGACTATCGCGCCGGCGGCCTTTGGACCGTCATCGTGGGCATCGAGCAAGCGACCGAGAACCGGGTGCAATCCCATGACCTCGAAATACGATCCGTCCACCACGCCGGCGCGGACCTCTCGCGGCTCGCCGAGTCCCACTGCCGAGAACCCCATCTGGGAGAAATCGCCAAAAGCGCTCACTGTCTTCACGCGCGATTCAATGTCCTGAATCTCGGGGACGGAGAACGTGGTGTTCTCGGCGCCGATCCCGGGTGCGCTCTGCCGAATGTAGATCAGGCGATCCTCGTCACGGTTGACCAGCGGCCGCAGCAACACGCCCCTCACCACGCTGAAAATGGCCGCGTTTGCGCCGATGCCCAGGGCCAGAGTGAGCACCACCGTAATCGCCAGCCCTTTGGTACGCGCCAGCGAGCGCACCGCCATTTTCAGATCGCGAGCGAGCAAGTCTAATTTGAGCATCGCCGTCCGGCCTCCCTACCGCTTGTATTACCCGGGGATTATCCTCGCCCAGCTATTCGCTCGAGGCAACTTAATTTTGACCGCAGCCAGTCCGCCCACTGAAGTGATGCCGAGCGACCGTCCCCATGGCGCGCAATTTAAGTACCGTAAACGAAACCACGTAAGCGCCGAAACGGTAGGGACTTAGTCGAAAAGGATCGCGTAGAGTGAGGTGTCTAAATGCCCGCTATTGGGATGCATGAGTCGCCGAGCCGAACACTCCTTCGCTTACGACGGGCTCGCCCCCTTCTCCATCCCAGCAGCTCGCGCCGAAGCCAGCATCCCCGCCAGCCGGTCGTAGCTCGCAGCCACTCCCTTCTTCATGTCGGTCTTAAGGACGGTATCGCGCGCCTCCCGCGATTCGTAGAGGATCGTCTGCGTGATCGTCGTCTTTCCGCCATGCTCGGATAAGACGATTGTGCCCACCGCCTCGCCCGGGTACCAGGCTTCATCGAACTTCTCGGTGGAAACCAGCCGCTCGGGCGCCACAATCTCTCGATAAACGCCGCCCATCCCCATCTCTGTTCCGTCGGAGTCCTGCCGCCACACGTAACGGTACTTGCCGCCTACCTTGAGATCGATTTCGCACACCGGCATCGACCAGCCAGGCGGCCCGAGTAACCACTGTTTCACCAGCTCCGGCTTAGTGAAGGCATCAAACAGCAGGCGGCGAGGCGCGTTGAATTCGCGGGTCATTACGATCTCTCGCTCGCCGCGCGTAGCTAGTTTCAGACTTCCAGTGTTCATCATCGGTGATCTCCCTGTCGCTTCCTGCGTCCACGTTTTTTCTCCTGGGTCTTCATGTGGTCGAGCAGCGCAGCTAGGCGCTGGAAATTGCCTTCCCAGAGCTGCCGGTAACGCTCCACCCACTCCTCAAGCTCCTGCAGCGGTGCCGGACACAATGTGTAAATTCGGCGCTGAGCATCCACTCGAACTTCAACCAGCCCAGCATCACTGAGCACGCGCAGATGTTTCGAGACTTGCGGTTGGCGGAGGCCGAGCCGATCGACCAGGTCCCCGACAGGGCGAGGTCCCTTACGCAACAGTTCGACGATTTGAAAACGATTGGGCTCGGCGAGCGCTCTGAGTGTTTCCATCATGGCGAATCCGAATATGCCTCAAACAGAATATGCACGTCAAGACATATTCTTTTACGGGAATATACAATCAGACTTCAAGGTTGGGGCGCGCGCGCTGAGAGGCGAGTCAGCTGAGGTGAAGAGAGCGGGCCGCTGAGATGGTAAGTAGATTGGGAGGAGGCGTCGGAGGCGCGCGAAGGGCGTTCTAGCGGCGCACCTGAAGAAACTCGAAGGCGGAACTCGAGATTGTGGGCGAAATCCATGGCACCGACGGCGTTGATTTCGCCGGGGGAAGTAAGAAGCGAAAGTTCCGAAAACTTAATCTCGCGGTCACCACAGGTGAACGCAGCCAAGGCTTCGTGAAAAGAACTGAGGCCGGGACGGCCGGCGCCTTCGCGCAAAGAGTCAGTCAGGCTGAGGTTGTGAAATTCAGCGTCGTTCACTCGCGCTTTGCCTTTACACACGAGCGAAGCGAGCAGATCGGACTTGGTGGCGCCTCGCGCACGTAGAGCGAGTTCTCCCGAGGCTGCGCCGGCAAAGACATTCTCGAAAGCCGGGGAATCCGCGGAAAGGGTTGCAAGATCGATGCGCGAGAAAGCCACGTTCACGCGATAGGAAGGAATAGCTGCAAAATCCGCGTCGAATGACGCACCGATATCGCCTCCATAAAACTGGCCGCGTGCATTGGCGAATTCGACGTGGTGTCCATCCACTTTCAAATCGCCCTGCAGCCGGCGTACAACGACGGGAGCCAGCGTGAATTGGTCGATAGCCAGATGGCCGGCGGCGTGAAGATTGTCAGTCACTGCATTCGTTGACGAGCGAGTGTTCAAGAACGGCAACATGCGGTCGAGGAAGCTTTCCCGCCACTCCGGATTGAGCCAGCGATCGACTTCCGCCGCTACAAGATGGTCCGCCGAAAGCGCGAACTGCCATCCGCTGGAGGAATGACGATCGAACGAGCCGCTCCAATGAGCGCCAAACGCCGCGGCTGACGAGAGCGAGATGTGGCGAGAGTCGGGTTTCCAATCCGAACGGGCTCGAATGTCTTCGATGGGCTGATTGAGGAACGGCGTGCGAAGTGACATTTCGCCCGATTCCCCGCCCCAGTCAATGAAACCTGTCGGTTGCGTTTGCCAAGGGAACGCGGCGCCCTGCCATCGTAAATCGCAACGCACGGGGCCGGCCAGATCCCATCCGCGAGAAATATTCCATCCGAAAGCGCTTGCCGTGGCAATCAAGTCGCGCGCCTGGGTTAAATTTCCGAACAGGTGAAAGGTGGGAAACTCCAGCGAGCCGGGTTTCGCGGACGCCTCCATCCGCAACGAACTGGCGGAAGCGCCGAACGAGAGCGCGACGGGAGCGAGCGAGGCACTGCCACCGTCATAACGAAACTGGATATTTCCAACGTGAGCGGGAACCCGCAGATGGGCACCCGTGAGCTCTGCTCCATCAATCGTTACGGCTGCGCGATTCATCTGCAAAGGCCAGCCGGAAATGTTTCCACGCACGCTGGCGAATCCGCGAAGTGAAATATCGGCCGCGACATCCGAACGGAACGCCCGGATCCAGGCGAGCAGATCGTCCAAGTCAATCAAGGAAGAAGCGATATCAATGGAAACGGGGGGCGTTTTCAGGGCGGAACCTTGTGCCGGAGTTTCCCAGGCGATGCGCGCCGACGCTCGAGCGTGAGAATGCGGCGCTTCAATGGCGGCATCGCTTATTTCGAATCCGAAAGTCATCGGATTCCAGTGTATGTTCGCGAGTACGTTGAGGGCCGGATTGTCCGGGCGGAGCGCGAGGTCCCAGCGGTGAAGCTGTCTGAATTCCGCGCGCGACTGAATGGCCCAGCCATCTTCGCGGTCTTCCGTTCGAGCATTCATGATGAGCGTAAGAATTCCGCGAATGCCGTAATCGTGGCTTCGCGCCAGGCGCAGCACATCCGGCACCGAGGCGTCGCTCCAGGAGACGTCGAGCTCCGCGGGACGCAAGCGCGATGACGTACCGCCCATGTGGCCACTCACATGAAGAATCCCCGCTTGTTGCACGATCACCGCGGCACGCGTCGGAGTTGCTTCCAGATCCATGTTCCACCGGCCCGGACCTGCCGGCTCGATGTAACCCGTTACTCCCACCAACGCAAAAGGAAGCTTTTCGTCGCCACGCTTGAAATTGATCCGGCCCGAATCCACTTCGATGCGGCTAAAGCGCACAGACTGCGCAGCGGAAAGCGCGCCGCTGGAAGCGGCTGAAGAAGCCAGTGTGGAACTAGGTTTGGGCAGCCATTCGGCGAGGTTCCAATCGCCCTCGAGATTGCGAACGAGATTAAGGCTCGGGCGCTCCATCGAAACAGTTCCAAGCTGAATGTGGCCGCGCATCAGCCCTTGCCAGCGAAGACGCACGGTGAGCGACTCAGCCCTGAGAAAATATTCATTTCCAAAACGTGGATCCTCGCCGAAGGTGACCGATTGCGCTTGAAGCGTTGGACCGCCCCACAAGCTGAAGTCATAACTGGCGACTTGAACCGGCCTGCCGAAAGCGGACTCGAGCCGCGCGGTAATCTTTCTCTGCAAACCGGTATGGCGAATGAGGAGCGAAATTCCAATGTCCGCAAACCAGAGGAGAACGAAGAACAGAAGTATCCATTTAAACCACCGGCTCCAGCCGCGTGGTCGCGCGTGAATCGACGCCCGAGGCTGAGAAGCTGCGACGCTTTGGGAAAGAGTGTCTGACACAGCGAATAGCGGCCAACGGCCAGGCTAATGGACCTCGTGCATCATGCGATGCCAGCGCGTTCGGCTGGGAAGATGCAGAAGATTTTGTCCCACCGCGCGCAAGCTGCCAAGGAATCCGCGATCGGCGTAATCCTGGGACGTGGCATCGACGGACCAGTAAACCATAATCGGACGGCCCATAATAGCGCGTCGGTCCACAAAGCCCCAATAGCGGCTGTCCCAACTACGATCGCGATTATCGCCCATCACAAAATAATTATCCGCAGGAACGACGAGCTCGCCGCGCTGGACGTGACTCAGAATTTGTTCCGCCCATTCCGGGCGAAGTCCGATTTCGACGAAGTAGCGGTTGGGCGGCGGAAAATTATCGCCGAAGGGATCTTCGAAAGCCGGTTCGTGAACCACGTATGGCTCAGACAGCGGATCGCCATTTACATAGACATGCTGGTTGATGATCCGAACGCGATCTCCGGGCAAACCGATCACGCGCTTTACGTAGTGCGGATGATCGTCGAATGGAAACTTGAAGACGATAATATCGCCGCGGCGAATTGCGCGGTAAGGAAGAAGCTTTTCGTACCAAGCCCCGTTTCCTTCGAATATAAACTTATTCACCAGCAAATGATCTCCGACCAGCAGCGTCGGCTCCATGGACTGGGAAGGAATTTTGAAAGCTTGAACGATGAAGGTGGTTCCGAAAAGCGCAAGCAGAACGGTTACCAGAAGCGATTCGGCATATTCGGCAAAAGTACTGCGTCTCGGCAACGTCTTTGCACGCGGAGGTATGGGAGTAGAGATGTTTGCCGACTCCGCTGTAGAAGTATCTGCTTCCATGAACTCCTTCAGGCCGTTCCGTTGCTCGCTTCGAGAATTTCCAGCGCGGTTCTTGCGGCACCCTGCTCTGCTTCTTTTTTACTGCGGCCTTCCGACGCCGATAGCTTTTTGCCCGCATCCCAAACTTCCACTTCGAATGTTTTCTGGTGTTCCGGCCCCGATTCGCTGCGGATGCGATATTCGACGGGCGGCAATCCGCGCTGCTGGAGCCATTCCTGCAAAGCGGATTTGTGGTCGGCGCGCTCCAGACCGCCCGCGTTGATTGCCAGCGCCGGTTCGAGCAGGGTACGTTGCAAGAAAGAAGCCGCAGCTTCGAGACCGGCATCCAGATAGATGGCGCCGAGGATGGCTTCGAAAGCGTCTGCCAGCAACCTCTTTTTGTCGCGGCCTCCAGTTTTTTCCTCGCCGGGCCCCAGCCGCAAATGCATGCCGAGCTTGAGTTGCTTTGCAGCCGAATGGATGGAAGAAGCGCTGACGAGCCGAGCGAGACCCTTGGAAAGTTTTCCAGAATCCCAATCGGGGAAAGTCCGGCAAAGCTTTTCGCTGGCCACCAGACCTAGAACACGATCGCCTAGAAACTCCAGCCGCTCATTATCGGTATCGTTCGAATTCTGACGATGCGAGCGGTGGATCAAAGCCCGCTCAAGTACTTCAGGATCCTTAAAACGATGACCCAGGATCGCCTCGAGCTCTTCGCGTTCCTGTGCGGTCATGGTTGGATAAACCTCGCCTACGGTTTAGGCGCGGCGGGTTGCGCGGACGCCTGTTTCTTAGCTTCATCAATTTTCGATTTACAACGATCGGCCAACCCACCGGGAATCTGGGCGCATTTCTGATATGCGTCTGCGGCTTCGCTGAATCGCTTCAAGGCCTGCAGTTCAACCCCCATCACGTAGAAGTCAGTAGGATCCGGCGTGGCGGCGATTTTCTCACCGGCCTGCAGCTCGGTGACGGAATTGGCAAAATCCTGACGGCGAAAATAAATCAGTCCCAGACCGCTATGGGCCTGGGACAACGCCAAGTCCTTGGCCTTTGCAAACTGTTCGTCCGTCAGATTCGCGGGCTTGGTTAGTTTGGAGATTACGTCGATTGCATGCTTTTCGAAAACCTCCGCTTGGTTCAGGCGTTTCTCCGCATCCGGATCGTCGGGATTGTAGTTGTGCGGGATTACCCAGCCTTCGATAACGAGTACGGTGACATTATCCGGGTTTAGCGCGAGCGCCTTATCGGCGGCATCATACATTTTGTCGAATTGTTGTTTATCGAGGTAGTCCTGCATCAGGCGTGCATAGACCTGCTCCGCATATTTGCTCTTGGGGTATTTTGCTACAAACTGCTCGCCAAGCTTAATTCGGGCGTCGGCTTGTTGCGGAGCGTTCGCATCGACAAAAGCTTTGTAAGCTTTCTCTTCCTCAGGATCAATTTTGGGCGCTTCGGCCGGCGCTTGCGGGGCGCTTAGCGGAGCCGCTTTCCCCGATGGTGCCGGCGTCGGTTGTTGCTGCTGCGGTTGCGGTTGCGGTTGCGGCTGTTGCTGCTGCGGCTGTTGTTGGTACTGCGCGCTTGTGGCTTGCGCGACTGCCAGTCCTGCCGCGATAAGTATGGCTATCGTTTTCAGTCCGACGTGAATTGACCTAAAACTCATTTTTCACCTTTCCTGGTTGGTTTCCCCGGCGCATCTAAGAGCGCCCGCCGGGATTAAGGCTTTTCTGATTCCTTGCCGTTTTCGGATGCGCGAGGCTTATAAGCTGAATCCAAGCCGCGCTGGGCGGCCAAGCGGGCGTTCTCTGGGGCGCCATTGATTGCGAGAGCCACGCGATATTCGATGAGCGCCTCATCACGTTCGTCTTCAAGGTCATGGATGCGGCCGAGATACACATGCGACCAGGCCAAGATCGTGGGATCGGATGTCGTGCCGGAATTTGGGGAGCCCGATGCCGTCGATCCTGAAGCGTCAACGAGCTGCTCGAATAATTCTTTGGCGCGATCTGCATCGCCCGACAGTATAGACGCAATGGCCAGTCCATACACTGCTCGCGGCTCATTCGGATACTTCTCCAGAATTTTTCCGAAGGTCGCCGACGCGGCTGCAGCGTCCTTCAAAGCAATTTGATGATCTCCGTCAGCTAGCCGGCGATCGAGCTCGGCAGACGCAGACTCGATTTCCGGCACTGCAGCCGTCTGTGCTGGCGCTGACGCCTCCTGAAAAGGAGCAAAAGTGAAATTCTGTAAACGTTTCAGCTCCGCCGATACATCAATACCCGCGACGATGTCGGGGAAATAATACGTCATCGCGGGCTCGGCTTTCTCAAACTTCTGCAGTTGTGCAACGAACGGCCGCACGAGAATAAATCCGGATTTATCGTTCTCCACTAGTGCGGCCTCAAGCTTTTCCGGCGTGAGATGGCGCAAACGCAGCTCTACGGCCTTGATCAGGCATTCGTCAGTGAATGAGAGAAAGTCCGTGCGATATTCGGTGGGGAGCCGGGGAGCGCGCGCGGCAATGTTGAGGAGCGCGCTCTTGCCTTCGACTTGCTTGCGATATCGAAGAGGCAGAGGGTCCAGCATGAAATGCAGATAGGCGTGCTGGATATCGTCAATGGGGAGCTGCGCGCCAGTGCCGACAACGATCGCGTAATGGTCGCCGAAATTGCGAAAGTTCGTGCGATTGCCGACAAGAGGCTCAACTTCCACGGTAAAGGTTCGCCCTTGCATCGGCTTGAGAATTTCACGCAGGTAACCGTTCGACACGGTGACGATGCGCCGGACGGGTGATTGATAGCGAGCGATGGCGCGATCGTACTCCGGCTTGATTTGGGTCCACCGAATATCGAGATGGGCTTCGCTATAAAAGGCCACCAGGAGTTTCTGAAAGCCTTCGAGAGAAGCTACGTCGGGAGGAAGAAAATCCGCATTACCTTGATATTGAAACGTTGGCGGCGGCCCTACGACCAGGGCGAATGTAATGTAGCGCGAGAGCGTCTCGCCTGAGTCAGCCAGGGCGTGGTCGCGATAGAACTGGCGGAGAGCGCTGGTAACAGGACCCTGCAGCTTCAGGAGTTCGCCGCGCAACGCGAGACGCGAAGGCATTTCAGCGAGGGTACCTTCATCCGCGTCGAAACCCGCCGCGTCGAGCGCGCACATCGTTGAAAACAGCTGCTGGCTCGCCTCGACGCTGATTCCGCTGGCCCACGCCTGCGTAGGGGCGGCCTGCCCATGAATCTTGGGCACAGCCGCGATTCCCAAAACGAGCAGAGCGGCGGAACACATCAATTTCGGGTGTGACTGAAAAATCCTTCGAATGGCCAGACTCCTCGCGAGCGTGCGCTCACCTCAAACGACGTTCCCCGTTGCTACAGCGGTTCGCGCTTCGAAACACTAAACTCTAGCGGTCGGCCACGACAGAGTCAAGAAAACGCGCCAGAGCCCAACGGAAAACTTCCGATTGGCCGCAGAATCGCCGGCACATGTTGGCGGCGAAAAGCAAAATGGGAAGCGCAACCGTGCGGATAGAAGCGCTTGCGCGATAAACGGCTATTGTTGAGGCGTCGATTGTTGAGGGGTTCGCGGGATAGATGCCGGCACAGAAGAATGAGAAGCGGGCCCGTCGGACCGCGGAAATTCGTATACGCCGCGGGAATCGGACGCCACGATCAGCCGCTCAGGTTCCACGATGATCGCGCTCGCGCGAAGAGGTGCGCCGTCGGGGGTGGCGATATAATAGTCGCCAAGATAGTCGCCGTTCTTGTCGAAATGCACGAGCACTCTGCCGATTGCGGCCCAGATGTCCTGTGAAACGTGATCCACGCCTACAGCAGTGATGACTGGCTTGGCGTCCGTCGCACTCCCAATGTGATCGAGATTCACTTTCACTGTGCCGGTCAAATTGTAAAGGCCCTCGCCGAAGCGGCCGTGCGGACCCCCAAAGCGCATATCGCCACCTCCTCGTTCAAAGCCGGCGCGAGGACCCATCGTGCCCGTACCTGGCGCCGGCGCGGAAAATGCTTGAGTGTCTTTACTAAGCAAAGATGCGCCAGGCCCGCCCCCAAAGGACGTTCCTCCTACCTGCCCAAAGCCTCCGATCCCCGAAAAACCCTCCCCTAAACCCATCCCACTAAACATTCCGGCTCCGGGAAAACCGCCCGGGGCGCCCATGCCGCCCATCATGCCGCGGCCTGCGATCCCCGTGCCTATCCCCTGTCCGGCGGACTGCGATAGAGAGAAGAGCGCCTGGGAACTGTCATAAGAATTGGCCGAGCCAAAGAGATCGCTTGAAGACGAGTCTTGAGCTGCGAATAGCAACGCGTCGCTCGTTCCATCGGAAGCAGACGATCCCTGTGAGTTCGCTGTAGTTCCCGAGTGTTGGGACTTGCCTCCTAGATGGAATTGAAGCGAATCTGCCTGAAACGTTCCTTGCGCAGATACCATTCCACCGCCGGCCATGCCGCCGGGACCGCCGCCACCAGGGCCCGAGGCGAATCCTGTCGAGAGAATACTGGCAGTCGCTGATTGGGCTGTTGCTGGACCCTCTCCCAGGCGTGCGCCAAGACCGGGCGATAGGCCGCCGCCGAAAAAAATGTCGCCCTTGTTGCCGATAGCGGCCCAGGTGTTGTACGAGTCAGAAAAGCTCGTCTCGCTGAAACTAACCCCAAACTGGACGCGATCATCGGGGGCTGGGGCGGAAGACGGAGCGTACAAATTCGCGGCCAAGTCAACCTCGGTAGCAGCATAACCGAAGCGGTCGTATTTGCGGACGGTCGGATCGGGCAGTGCCGTGAATGCGAAGTAGATGCCATCCGCTCCATCTCCGAAAACCCTTCCGAGGTTCTGTAATTGCTTCAACGGATCCGCGCCTGCCTGTGCCGGATCGCCGAAGCTGCGAACCAAATCACCTTCGTCCGTTCGAATTTCAACCAGACGCTTCGGGCGCAACGAGGAGACGGCAAACTGGTTATCCGGGAGAGCGGCGACGCCGGTGGGAGCGAAGACCGGAACTGTTTTGAGAAGAGAGCCGTCGGGCTCGAAGATCTCGATGGCATTTGCGCCACGATCGGCAACAAGCAGAAACCCTTCGCTATCCAGGTCAAAGTCGACAGCGTACTGAATCTTCGCGGTTCCACCCGCGCGGGGTATCTGCCCGATCCGTTTTCCCTCGGGACTGAATATCCAGATTACGTTCGGAGGCGTCGCGAGAACGTAGTAACGCCCGGCAGAATCGCGTTTCATGGCCGTAACGCCGGAGTTGATTTCCGGGAGCACGCGTGCGCGAGACTGGACGACGTTTACAAATCCCTGTGCGTCAGCAGGAAGTGGAGCGGTAAAACCAGCGAGAAGTGCAATCACGCAGACAGGGCCCCACAGACTCCATCCCGAACGACGGAACATACAAGCGCCCCCCTACTCAATAAGAATGATCTGCGTTCGTGTACTTGTATTGACGTGGTCGGCGTCCAAAAGTTCCAATAACTTTGCCGGGAGAAGCGAGCCGCACACGGACCGCATTTAGCTCGTGATAAGCCCGCTTCGCAAGCTTCGGGATGTGAGCAAGGAATTGGCAATATCCATTTGTTCAAATTGGTTCAGGAGGTTTTATCTTTGCAAGTGTGCTGTACGAGACAGTTTTATGACTGCGCCGCGCACATAGTAGGCGCTACCGTGATTCCAAAATTGGGAACGCAGGAATCGCGGTCGGGAGACTAACCCATATGAACCGTTTACATCGATATGTAGGCGCGCTATTTCTAACCGCTGCCCTTGCGGCAAGCGGATCCATGGTGGCCGGCGCGGCAGCGCAGGAAACCGTTCAGGCTCGAGTCTACGATTCAAACCACCGCGATTACCACAACTGGGATGACCGCGAAGACCACGCCTACCGAGGCTACCTGGTAGAAAGGCACCAGGATTATCGCCCGTACGACAAACAGAACCACAGGCAGCAAGTCGCTTACTGGAACTGGCGCCACAGCCATCCTGATTGAGAATCAGAAAAACTTTTCGCTGAACGACAGAGCC